>Ga0070689_100000707_pt1 | contig 20291 bp, 19 predicted proteins | sample KBSS23HmetaG_FD_64669 | JGI IMG/M metagenome (GOLD analysis project Ga0070689, IMG submission 64669) | Switchgrass rhizosphere microbial communities from Kellogg Biological Station, Michigan, USA - KBS S2-3H metaG | ecosystem: Host-associated > Plants > Roots > Rhizosphere ...
CTGAACTTTAGCGGTGCGTATTTCCCTCAAGTTGGGCGCCACTTTAAGCTTGATGTCTCAGACATGACGGTTAAGACCATACTCAATAAAGTGATAAAGGAAAGCCCGATCGCTAAGATCTGGCTTATTAAAAAGTATAGTCTTGATCAGAGTTTTGTTATCAGGCTAAATGCCCGACACGAAGAGTTCTCTACGGACCACTGAGGCTGTGCCCAGCCTTACAAAATGAGCTCTCTCGATATAAGCTTCTAGCTGCTTCACCCAGATAGCTGCGGATCAACTTTGGCACTCGGTGGAACTACTTCGCTTGATTGAACACATCAGACTTGTAGCCAGAAGTACGTCGCCACACGCCGAAGCGAGGCGGTGAACACCAGGCGCTCGCTTGGAAATCGCTTGCAGCGGACAAGCACTCTTACGAGCCACCCGACCAAGGTACGTTCAGTTTGAGCCCGGGGGGTTAAGAGGGGAGCGCGGCTGTGATGGCAGTCACAGCCGCGCCAACTCGGAGGGTTAACCCGGTTGCGTGGATGTCGAGCAGAAAAAAACTATGGGCAGGTTTCGGCAGGCATAGAAATCGTATTTTCCGTTAGTCACTGAGATAATCACTCAACGGGTACAACAAATTCGTTACTGCGGACCATGTTCAAATGGGCGCGTGCCGCAAGCTCTATGGCCCGGGGATCTGTTCGCAGTCTTTCCAGTTCCGATTTCAGCGATTGGTTCATGCTGCGCAACGCCTCGACGTCGGTCTGCATTACGGTAAGTTGTTGTGCTGCAACATGAACTCTGGCCCGCGTTCGCATATTAACCGTCACACAAACGGCGCAAGTCGCCAGAAGAATCATTCCAAAAACGACCCAGGAGGGAATTATTCCGCCCCGGCGGCGCACCTCCGTGCGCGTTCCGAGGATGTCGATAGAAATCTGTTGCACTGAAGCCAATGAATTCGTGCGCGGCGTCACGCGCTGCGTCCTGATTCGCTCATCAACCCAGTAACTGTTTGCGGCCTTGCTCACCTCACACCTCCAAGTTCCTTTGCCTTACCCCCGTGCCCCGAGTAGATTGTCATGCGCTCTAGGTTAAGAGGCTGCTTAATTGAAATCTGTGGGTTTGGCCACAATATAGCAGGCACCTCGTGACCAGCAGCCCCAACAAAATGTGCTTTGCGGCTTGTCAATTACTTGCCGCTCAACGACTTAGCGGCGATATCGGCGGACTGTAGCACCCTGCTTAAGGGGTGTAAAGATTTTTCTAGCCCTTTTCAAATCAATGCTTTAACCGCGTAAGTTCAACATTTACTTCAACTAAGAGCGCTTAAGCTTTAAAATTTGGCGAACGGTGGGCGAACGGAAATCTCCAAAAGATAAGGAGTTAAAACTTGTTGACACAACGGGGTTGGCAAACTAGACTCCTTAACCTGCGGGCTGTAAAGCCCTTGGCACCACGATTGAGTTTCTTGTCCCGCGGCACCCCTCATAAAAGTAAAGGATCCAACGGTTTTCAAGCACATTTAAGGAAGGGTGTAGATGTCTGACTCTTCGGTCCTAAGTCCGGATGCCCCGGTTTCCGAGCCCAGTTCTCTTCAACTACCTATCAGTTCAATAGTACGAGCCGTTTGTGAAGCCGCTAATGGCGGTCCGGATCTCCTCTATGAGGTGATGATTAAGATGAGCCTGATGGTCGAGGCGACCGCGCCGACCTACGGGCTATCGATCTGGGCCACATCGGATGCAGGTAAACCAACGCTACGCTGGGCTGAAGGGCTTGAGGAAATGGAGATCGCGATTGGCGAAGTCGCGGTAGCCGAAATCTTCTCGTGCAAGGGCCGGCCGCAACCCGCGAAAGAGGGAGACCAGGCAATCTGCCTTTTGCTGGCGCAGCCGTCTGCCATGCGTGAAGGTGCGGCGCTGTACGGCCGCTGCGTCAGGCCTTTAACTCCTCAACAGGCGAAAGAACTCAACGCGCTCAGCGACATCGCGCATTTGGCCCATTCGCACCAGTCGACGAATGTCGTCGTCACTGGGACGAGACCCGCGACAGTGACAGCCGCAAGTTCACTGCCGGGAATGGTGTTCAGTAGTCGCGCGATGGTCGACGTGGCAAAAAACGTCGAGCGCATTAAAGATTCACATTCAACGATCCTCGTCACCGGTGAATCCGGGACAGGCAAGGAATTGATCGCGCGCGCGATTCACCGGCTCAGCCGGCGATCGGAGAGTGAGTTTATTCCTTTCAACTGCTCCGCGGTTCCTGCTGAACTGATCGAAAGCATGTTGTTTGGACATAGGCGCGGTACGTTTACCGGCGCGATGTCGGACCAGGCGGGCTTGATCCGTTCGGCTGAGAATGGAACGTTGTTTCTTGACGAGATTGGCGACCTCCCGCTTCCGCTTCAGCCAAAGCTACTCAGGTTTTTACAGGAAGGCGAGATTCACACGCTTGGCGAGCGTGCGCCGCGCAAAGTGAACGTGCGCGTGATCGCCGCGACGCATAAGGATCTCGAAACGCTCGTCAGCGAGAAGCTCTTTCGTGAAGACCTTTACTACAGAATCGCTACGCTGACATTGAAAGTACCGCCTTTGCGAGAGCGTCGTGAAGATATATCGGCGTTGATTTCGCATTTTGTGAGTCACTACGCGCGGAAGAACGAGCGGCCGATTTCTGGAATCACTGCGGATGCGATCCAGATTCTCGAGACTTACTATTGGCCCGGGAATATTCGCGAGCTCGCGGCGGAGATCGAGCGGTTGGTCCTATATGCTGAGGACGACGGTTATATTCGACCGGAGAACATCAGCTCGAGGATTCATCCGCAGGGAGCTCAGAGCCAGGCGACTGCCGAGAGGTTGGACGATTTGCTCGAGAGTTATGAGCGACGCGTGATCACCGAGACGTTGAAGCGTCACGATTGCAACGTCGCCAAGGCGAGTGAAGCGTTAGGGTTGGGATCAAGACAAACGCTCTACAAGAAGTTAAAGCGCCTGGCAATCGATATCGGCGACTTTCTCCAGGAAGACACCGAGCCGGGCATGCAATACCGGGCTTAATTAGCCGCAGATGAACGCGGATGGCGCAGATCAGAAATCGGATCTGCGCCATCCGCGTTTATCTGCGGCTAATTTACTTAGATGGTTGTCAACTGCGGGCGACAGCGTCAAGAGCAACGAGGACATAGACTTCCCCTGGATCTCACCGGGTTGGACCACCCGGCGTTGTCAACCGCAGGCTACAAATCACACCACTAATCCAACAAAACCACACTAAGACCACTGGCACACTGGTTGTAAACGTGAAGCTCGTCGCGAAGCTACAACGCATCGCATCAACGGTCGAGCAGACAAACCTAATGAAGGCTAACACCAAAAAAAATCTGACATCAGTCGTAATGCTCGCAATTCTTTCCCCGTTTCTGTCGCTGGCGATTCTGGTCAGCATCAAGACCCTGGGAATGATGAATAACGAAGCCCTGCTGCTGATGCTCACTTTGTTAAGTGCTGTTCTAAGTGGAATCAATGGCTTTGGCCGCCGCACGGCTACAGCGGTTCAACTTTCTCCAGCGAACGCAAAGGCAAACGGTGCTGATCCTTCCACGGTTAGCGTCATGTTTGCCGGCTTATCCAAGTAACAACGCCTAACCGAATCTAAAAGGAGCAACAAAATGATTAAGAATTTTCTCCGTGATGAGTCTGGTCTTGAACTTTCAGAGTACGCAGTTGCCGCAGCGCTCGTAGCGTTGGCCTGTGTGCTGGCTTTCCGTACGTTGGGTGGAAACATTGCCACCAAGATCAACGAACTCGCGGACACGATCGTTGGTGGGTAATCGATTACCCCAAAATTGAAATTAACCGGCAGCGGCGATTCTTAGCTGCTGCCGGCTTTCCCTCATCTGGGAATTCTTCTTTTATCCGACATGCTCAGCCCTACCGCAATTATCGTCGAACTCTTCTTAATCCCGCTCGCCGTGCTGATCATTTATCACGACGTGCGCTATCGCCGCATTCCTAATCCGTTTGTACTCGCCACCCTGGTCACTGGACTGACTCTCAACTTCGCAGTCGGAGGTTGGCAGGGCGGTCTAAACAGCATCGGCGGGTGCTTGCTGGCTTTTGTCTTGATGTTCATGTTGCACGTCTTCGGTGCAATGGGCGCGGGCGACGTCAAACTTTTCGCCGCCATCGGTTCAATACTCGGCGCCCAGCTTGTTCTGCCAACTTTTATAGTCGTCGTTCTAACCGGCGGTTTGCTCGCTCTGGTTGTTGTTCTGCGATCGGGAGCCCTCAGGACCACCTGTCATCGCGTTCTGCAGATCTTCGTCGGCTTGTTACCAGGGTGGCCAATGCCCAAATTCAGTGTCCCCGCTGATCGCCGGCTCACTATTCCTTACGGTGCGGCTATCACTATCGGCGCCATTATCGCGACCGCGATTTTTCACCCTTAACAGCGGCTAGTAGCGCTATTAACCAGGCTTGGCCTGGCGAGAACGGAGAGTTGATTCCATGCGAAACAAACGTTTCTTTATAGTTTTGGTAGGGGCGCTGATTTTCGGAGTGCTCGCTGCCGTATCAGTCAGCAGATACCTGTCGAGCGCACAGGCATACGGCAAGAATCTGAACAAGATAGTCGTGGCGAAAGTCCCGATACCGCTCGGAGGCAAGATCATCCCCGAGCAGATCATGGTGGTCCAGTTTCCGAAGGAATCAACTCCGGACGGAGCGTTCGATACAGTTGAAAAGCTCGCCGGCCGCGTGGCAGTGGTGAACATCGCCGCACGTGAGCCAGTCACTGAACCGAAACTGGCAGCCGAAGGAACCGCAGCCGGTTTGTCGGCCGTGATACCGGAAGGCTATCGGGCGATGACCGTTAAGGTCGACGATGCCGCCGGCATTTCCGGATTCATCATGCCGGGTTCTTTGGTCGACGTAGTTGTCACTATCGACCCGCGCGAAGGTTCAGCCCACCAGGATCCGGTTTCCAAGATCGTCCTTCAGAACATAAAGGTCCTGGCCAACGGTCAGAACATCGACAAGCCTGAGAACGAACGCGAAGCCAATAGCGTCAAGGCCGTCACCCTTCAGGTTACTCCCGAACAAGCTGAAAAACTCGCACTCGCTGCTACAGAAGGCAAGTTGCAGCTCGTGATGCGTAACCAGATCGACCAGGGCGACGAGCAAACTCCAGGCGTCAACAAGCGCAATCTGTTAGGCGGCGACACCGCCACGCCGGTTCCTGATCCGGGCGCACTGAAGAGTGAACAGCCCAAGTCGGAATCGAAACCAATGCGCAGATCAGCGCCGGCGCCGAAGCCAGTGCAAGCAGCCCCAGCTCCTCAGCCCACTCCGCGTGCGCAAGTGGAAATGATCGAAGGCGCTAAGAAACGCAACGTCGAGTTTCCATAGAGATCACTCACTTAACTGAACTACTGAAGTTGATCGCATTGTCGATCGCTTGAAACAAAGGAGCATAAAGATCATGCAGAGCCGTTCCCCAATTGCACGCCGAGTGAGTTTATTGCTGGCGTCCCTGATTACTATCTTTGCAACTTCGATCGCGCACGCCCAGGAAAACTCCTACAAGGCGTCGTTCAGTCAGAACAAAGAGGCGATTGCCGTCAACGTTCTGGTGGGACAGTCGCGCGTGATCAATTTCGATCGCCCGGTGGGCCGCTTCTCGGTGTCGAATCCTGAAATCGCTGAAGCCGTGCTCGTCACTCCCGACCAGGTGCTCGTGAATGGAAAAGCTTTCGGTCAGGTTAACTTCATCGCCTGGGAGCAGACCGGCGGTCAGTTTTTGGTGTTCGACGTTTACGTCCGCGCCAATCTCTCGCTGATCGACTCGCAAATCCGCGCACTGTTTCCGAAGGATGACATTCGTCTGAGCCAGGCTAATGGATCAGTTGTGATCTCGGGCAGCGTGTCGAATGCAGCCACATCCGCGCAAGTGCAGAGCGTTGTCGAAGCAGCGAACTTCAAAGTCGTGAACATGCTGACGTCGCCTGTTTCGGCCGCGTCGCAGATTCAACTCGAAGTGCGTGTTGCCGAAGTGAATCGCAACAAGCTGCGTGACTACGGCACGTCGTTCCTGGCGAACCCGCAGGGAGGCACTTCCGGTTATGTCAACAGCGGTGGTGGCCCATCGTCCGTTAGCGAGGCAACCATCACTCAAACTGCGGCCGCTCTCAGTGGCCTTATTCAACCGGCGCTCAACCTGTTCATTTTCAATCGACAAATCGGCACGGCGGCAATGCTCAGAGTGTTGCGCCAGGAAGGCGCCTTCCGTGAGTTGGCCGAGCCAAACCTGATCGCGATGAACGGCCAGCAGGCGAGCTTTCTCGCCGGCGGTGAGTTTCCGGTTCCGGTACTGCAGACCGGCAACAACAACACCGGCATCACTATCGTTTGGAAAGAGTATGGCATCCGCCTGAACTTCAAACCGACGATCATCGACGAAGACCACATCCGTCTCGAGCTCGAACCGGAAGTTTCCACCATCGACTTTGCTAACGGCATTCGCTTTAACGGTTTCGTCGTGCCTGCGCTGCGTACTCGCCGCGCCAAGACCGGAGTCGAGCTGCGCGATGGCCAGTCATTCGCGCTCGCCGGTTTGCTTGATAACTCCGAAACAAAGACTCTGTCGCGCATTCCGATCGTCAGCGACATTCCCGTAATCGGCAATCTCTTCAAGTCGAAGTCATTCGAGAAGAAAGAGACTGAGCTGATGTTTTTCGTGACCGCGCATATGGTCAAGCCCGTCAACGGCGACGACCTGCCGAACATGCGTGGCATTGATGGTCTGAAGAATGGTTCACCTTTGGGTATCGAGCAGAAGGGTGAAGGCATCCAGGGCCAGTCCGGTTACAAAGTCTCCGGACAGAACGAAGCAACTCCAGCAGCAGCGCCGGCGAAAGTCGAGGAGCCCAAGACCAAGACGACGACCGACACTGCTACACAAGGCAACAGCACCGGCACCGTCGGTAGCGTGCGCAACAGTAATCCTGCCCTGCCAGTCGCTAAAGCAGTAACGATGGATTCCAATCCGAGTTCTGTCAGGCCCTGGTAATCGCAACTCTCTTTTCTCGAGCCGATCATTCGAAACAAAGAGGGGGAGAACATGAAGCACAGATCAATAGGACAAGCGGAATCGAGAAAACAGGAACGAGGTTCAATTCTGGCCACTTCAGCAATCGGAATGCTGGCCATCCTGCTGGCGGTTGGACTGGGAGTCGACATCAGCAGGTTCTACCTCGTTAAAGCTGAACTTCAGAACGGAGCTGATGCAGCAGCACTTGCTGCTGTATCAGTTCTTAATAGCGCTCCGGCGGGTATTGACGCCGCAGTTCAGCAAGCGACTGTTAAGACGAGTAATAAATACAACTTTGCCCACACGGGAATTTCGATTACCAGTGTTGAATTCTCAACCACTCTGGAAGGTGGATACATGGGGGCTTCGGCTGCCAAGTCTCCGGGCACAGTCGCTAACATTCGTTACGTGCGGGTCACCACTGCGCCTTCGCCAGTGGCCGTTTCATTCGCAGGAGCAGTGTTGGGTAAGAGCAAGAACCTAACTGCAACCGCAGTCGCCGGTTATTCGGTCGGGCTAAGTGACATCTGCAATTTCCTTCCTGTAATGGTGATCGATTACGGCACTCCGATCGTTGCACCAAACACTTACACCTTTCGTGCGCAATCAGGTTCGTTTGTCTCGCCGGGCAACTACCAGATCCTCGCGCTCGCCGGATCCGGTGGTGCGGATGCACGTGTTGGTCTCGCCGCGGGTGTTGATGCCTGTGCCGGACCAGGAGCTGAGTATGCCATCGATACCAAGACCGGTGTGACTGCCGGCGCCGTCAGGCAGGGAGTCAACACGCGGTTCGACGACTATCAAACATCGCAGGTAAATCCTAAGGACCACCCCCCCGATACCAATATCAAGGAGGGCATCACCTATGATCAGTACAAAGCGGGGGCGGCTGCGAATACGAAAGCGCCTACACATACGGGATTCCCAAACCGTCGCGTGGTCTATATCCCAATCGTTAAGGAATCAGAATTCGATCCAGGCAGGAACGTCGTCAGGTTCAATCGCATTGGTCAATTCTTCCTCCAGACGAAAGTGGGTAGCGGTAGCGGCGGCGATCTGGTCGCTGAATACATTGACGACATCACCGTCGGTGTTGGTTCCGTCGGCTCCGGTGGCGGAGGAAGTCCGCTAACGGTCACTCCTGTTTTATACAAATAGGAGGCAACAGAGATGCATCATCGAGTACGCAAAATCCGAAACGCTCGACGTTGGCACCGGCTCAACTTCTTGAATCGCTTTCGACGTGATGAACGTGGCGTGCAACTGGTCGAGATCGCGATCGTCTTACCGCTTCTGTTCATGCTGTTTGGTGCGGTGGGGGAGTTTGGTCGCTACTTTTACGAGTACACGACATTGGCCAAGGCCGCGCGTGTAGGAGCGAGACTGATGGCTGCGAAACCTGTGAGTAGCCCCACTACGGATTGGCAGTTGGCTGCAAAGAGGTTGGTGGTCTATGGCAACACTGCCGGCACAGGCTCGCCAGTGTTGCCTGGTCTCACGATCGCTAACGTCGACCTCGTTTTTGAAGGTGGTACGTATGCAGGCGGCGTCGGCGTACCGACGACCGTCACCGTCAAGATCAAAAACTACAAGCATGATCCGATTTTCGATTTGGGAAAAATGACGAAGATTTCAGGCTTGTCACTCAATGTGGATGTTAAGCCCAGCATCACGATGCACTACATGCTTAACGCGTCAGTCTAGAGGGCAAAACCATGCTTCGCATCAAGAGCTGCAAACAAGACGAGAGAGGTTCAACCCTGGTTGAGTTCTCCATTGGCGCGACTGTCTTCATCATGGCGATATTTGCTGTCTTGGAGTTTGGCCGCGCCTTATGGGCGCACAACGCACTGACAGATGCAGTCCGGCGCGGCGCACGTTATGCGGTGCTTCACCGGCCCAATAGTGGTGAAGATGCCAACATCAAGAACCTCGTCGTTTACGGAAATGTCGCTGGTGGCGATAAACCGCTGGTGCCGGGGTTGACAACCGCGAACGTTACAGTGAGTCGCACCGGCGACTTCTCGGTCAACTCGGGAACTGCCACCGTCAGTATCACTGGTTATGAATTTAAGTTTGTACTGCCGATGCTGCCGAAGAAGATCGCGATGCCGCATTATACAACCACACTAACAGGGGAATGCGCCGGGTTGATTCCCTAAACCCCTTAACCTCATCGGAGCTCTTGAAGAGCTGGTCCAAAAATCATGACTGAACCAATCACATGTGTCGTTTTAAGCACCGGACTCGAAAACTTCAAAGACATTCGCCGGGCCTTGACCGCCGAAGAACACGTGAAGCTGCTCGCAGGCGGCAACGACGCTGAACAGCTCTATGAAGAAATTGTTCGTTTGAAGCCTGACGCTGCGATTATCGCGCTTGGTCCAAACGCAGAGACCGCCGTCAGATTTATTGAAAAGTTAAATGCCGAGTGTCCGGGAACCGCCCTCATTTCCGCCGCGCAAAACGCTTCACCTGACATGATTCTAAGCAGCCTGCGCGCCGGCGCGCGCGAGTTTCTGCGCATTCCCATCAGCGCGGAAGAACTGCGCACGGTGTTGTCTCGCGTTGCAGAGTTGCAGACCAAACAACAGGTCGAGGCGCCCAAAAAGAAAGGCCGCATGGTTGCCGTGTTTTCCAGTAAAGGTGGCTGTGGCACGTCGTTCATCGCTACCAACCTTGCGGCAGCGACCGCATCGAAAACCGTGCTTGTCGATCTCAATCTACAAGCCGGTGACCTGCCGCTGTTTTTGGGACTCGAAGCGAAGTATTCGATCGCCGACATGGTCGAGAAACGCCAGCGTCTCGACGAATCGCTCATCAACAGTCTGGTAACTCCGCATTCCACCCACTTATCGCTGTTGGCGGCGCCACGCGAAGCCGACCACGCCGACGAGATCGAACCACAACACGTTTTCGAAGTATTACTGAAACTGCGCGAACACTACGACTACGTCGTGCTCGATCCGCAGCACACGTTCGACTCGATTACTTTAGCGGCCCTCGATCAGTCAGACGAAATCGTCCTCGTGCTGACACTCGACATTCCCGCAATCCGCAGCACGCAAAGAGCGCTCGAGATCTTCGACCGCCTCGGATACCCGCGCAAGAAAGTAAAAATCATCGTCAATCGCTGGAGCAAGCAGATCGATCTAGATCTCCGGCAAGTCGAAAAGTTTCTCGGTGAGCCGGTGGTTGGTTTTGTGCCGAGTGACTACCAAACAGCAGTCGGTTCTATCAATCTCGGCACGCCACTCGTGCAAGCCGAGCCGACTTCAAAGATCGCGCTCGAGATTCGTCGCATAGCGCAGCAGATGTCGTTGGGTGTTGCGCCGATCGACGAGTCGAAGCAACGCCGTCCGTTCTGGGCCTCGTTACTCAAAAAGCAGCCGGCCCAACCGAATTTCCCACTTCAAACCTCGATGGAAAAGGTCTAACGCATGGCACTACGTGAAAGATTAATCGGCAACAACAACGGCGCCCCAGCAGGAAGCGTAGCGGACGGAACCGGTCAACACTCGTTCCAGGAAATGAAATCGCGTCTGCACCGGACGCTAATCAACCGGATGGATCTGACTAAGCTGTCGGCTCTTACTCCGGACCAGGTGCATGCGGAAGTTTCGCGTTTGGCCGAGTCCGTTCTTGCTCAGGAAGCCATGCCATTGTCGGTCTCCGAGCGTGATCGACTCGTCAACGACGTTCAGCATGAGCTCTTCGGACTTGGACCACTCGAGCCACTGCTGAAAGATCCGACTATCTCCGACATTCTCGTTAACTCGCACAACACGATCTACATAGAGCGTCGCGGCAAGATCGAAGCGACCAACGTGAGGTTCAAAGACGACGAGCACTTGATGCGCGTGATCGAGCGCATCGTGTCGTCAGTCGGGCGGCGTATCGATGAGTCGTCGCCGATGGTCGACGCTCGTCTTCAGGACGGTTCACGCGTCAACGCCATCATCCCGCCCCTTTCGATCGATGGCCCGGTGTTATCGATTCGCCGTTTCGGCGCCGATCCGTTGAAAATGTCTTCATTGATCGACAACAAGGCGCTGACGAAAGACATCGCCGACATGTTGCAGATGGTCGTTACCGCGCGCCTGAACTGCTTGATATCGGGTGGTACCGGCGCGGGTAAAACGACACTGCTCAACGCCCTCTCGGCTTTTATTCCCGAGAACGAGCGTATCGTCACTATCGAAGACTCGGCGGAACTTCAGCTCCAACAGCCGCACGTCGTCAGACTCGAAACCAGACCGCCCAACATCGAAGGTCGCGGTGAAGTTACGCAAAGAGATCTCGTGCGCAACGCGCTTCGTATGCGTCCCGATCGCATCGTGATAGGCGAGGTCCGTGGCGGTGAAGCGATCGACATGCTTCAGGCCATGAACACCGGTCACGACGGTAGTTTGACCACTGTTCACGCCAACACTCCACGCGATGCCCTGTCACGACTCGAGACGATGATCCAGATGACCGGCCTGCGGCTGTCGGATCGTGCCATGCGCCAACAGGTCGCGTCGGCGATCAACCTGGTAGTGCAGGTCGCGCGTATGTCTGACGGTTCGCGACGAGTGACGTCCATTTCTGAAATCACCGGCATGGAAGGCGAAACAATCACCATGCAGGAGATCTTCCAATACGAGAGAACCGGCGTTGATGCACAGGGCCAGGTGATCGGACGTTTCCGTCCGACCGGTATTCGCCCACGGTTCACGGACCGGTTGAAAGCATGCGGTCTGCAGTTGCCGCGCGTCTTTTTCGAGGAGATGTAACTCACAATGATTGTATCTTTTCTCGTATTCGTGTTTGCACTGTTCCTGGTCCTGGGCGCTTATCTACTGGCTACGCACGGAACAGACCAAAAGCGCGTGCGGTTGCAAAAACGGTTGTCGGAGGCGCTGATGCATTCAGCGCACACCGAGGATATCGACGTGATACTCGCTCGCAACGAGTTGATGAGCGAGATCCCGTGGGTGAATCGGACGATGGTCAACATTCAGGCGACGTTCCACCTGAAGCGAATGTTGGACCAGGCCAATCTCCACATTACACCCTCGCGACTACTAATGTTTTCGTTCATGGCGGGCATACTCGGCGGGTTGGCAGCGTCAGTCTTAACAGTTTTTATTCCGCTGATGATCCTCGCGGGCCTCGTATGTGCTGCTATACCGCTGGGACACGTTTGGTACCGGCGCAAGAAGCGTTTCGATGCTTTTCTGGAACAGCTTCCCGACGCACTCGACCTGGTTAGCAGGGCACTGAGCGCGGGCCATGCGTTCTCTGAAGCGCTGCACATGGTCTCGGAAGAGATGCCGGAGCCGATCGCCACTGAGTTTCGCAAAGCTTACGAAGAACAGAACCTTGGTCTGTCGGTGAAGCTCGCGCTCGAGAACCTGACGCAGCGAATGCCGCTGCTCGATCTCAAGATGTGTGTAACCGCGGTTCTGATTCAGCGTGAGACGGGCGGCAATCTCGCCGAGATTCTCGAGAAAGTTGCTTACACGATTCGCGAACGATTCCGAATTCTCGGCGACTTGAAAACGCTGACGACCAGTTCGCGACTGTCGGCCTGGCTGCTGTGCGCGTTACCGATCTTCGTCGCGCTGGCGGTCACGGTGCTGAGTCCTGAGTACATGAGCGTGTTATGGAAGGATCCACGCGGTCATTACCTGATCGCGGCGGCCCTGTTTTTGCAGATCACGGGTATGTTGATTGTGAGAAAGATCCTGAGAATACAGATCTAACCAAGTACAAAAAACAGCAAGGCGCAGAACAATGATAATCATAGTCGCCCTTTCAACTTTCGTCTGTATCTCACTCGCGTTGCTGGGTGTTTACTGGTTGCTCTACAAACCGCAGAGTGCAGCCACGGAACGACTGCGTCGCATGGGTGGTGGTAAGGAAGGCAATGTCTCGGGTGTGCACTCGGTAGCGATACCGGATGACCGTCCCGCGGCGGAACTGGCGCAAAGACTCGCAGAGCCCTTGAACAAGCTGCTGCCGCCATCCGCGACCGAAGCTAAAAAGCTGCAAAAGAAACTGATGCACGCCGGCTTTCGTTCCGCCGAAGCCCCGCTCATCTATCGCGCAATTCATCTGAGCTCGATGGCCGCCTTCCCGCTCGCAGTTGCGGGCGTGTGCGCGTTGACCGGGCGAGCGCTCGACAGTGCGCTGATCTACATCATCGTGGCTTTTGTCGCCGGCTTTTTCCTGCCACGTTTCTTATTGAACCGGACGATACGGAAACGCCAGCGACTTGTCCGTTGGGGTATGGCTGATGCGCTCGACTTGATGGTTGTTTCCGTCGAAGCAGGTTTGGGTTTGAACGCGGCGATGGTGAAGGTCGCTTCGGAGTTAAGAGATGTACACCCTGACGTTGCCACTGAATTCGAGCTCGCCAATCTCGAAATTCGAGTTGGACGCGAGCGTGACGAAGCGTTGCGCAACCTGGCGGAACGCACCGGCGTCGACGACCTGCGTAGTTTTGTCGCGATGCTGATTCAGACTGATAAGTTTGGTACCTCGATCGCTAAAGGACTGCGCACGTTCTCAGATGGGCTGCGCACTAAACGCCGGCAGCGAGCCGAACAGGAAGCGCAGAAAGCTGCGGTCAAACTGTTGTTCCCGCTGGCGTGTTTCCTGTTCCCGACGCTCTTTATCGCTATCCTTGGCCCTGCTTTCCTTAACCTCGCTGACGTTCTCGACATGATGTAGAGGAGTGGACCAGTGAACAAACGTAGACTCATTGCTGTACTAATCGCTTTTGTGTTGACCGCTGCCGTGACTGCGATGTGGAGTGCTTCCACGATCCAGCGCGAGGGAGACCCGGATGCGATCGTGCTTGAAGATTCGGGTTCTGAGGCAGGCAGCGTAGATCAGCCGAAGAAGAAGGGCGGAAACAAAGTAGTAAAAGTGCTGACAGCGCCGTTCAAGGCTTTCGGAAGACTGTTTGGCGGTGACGATACAAACAAGATCCATCGCATGACCGAGAAGGATGCCGAGCGCTTTGAGAGTGTGGGTGTTACCAGGATCGAAGACGCGCGCAACCAGTCAGTAAAAAAAGATACTTCGTCTGCGTCAGCGCGTGAGCATTTGGACGCGGGGCGCGAGTATCTGGTTGAAGGTCGTTACAACGAAGCGATTTCAGAGTTGTCGTTGGCTGTTTCGCTCGATTCGAAGCTGACGGAAGCTCACAATCTTTTAGGCGTTGCGTTTGACAAGAAGGGCTTTGGCGACCGCGCCAAGGATTCGTTCGAACGCGCCGTGAAGCTTGAAGAAGATGCAGACACGCTGAACAACCTCGGTTTCTCGCTGTATCAGAGTGGCAACTACCGGGCAGCCATTGATCGCTTGAAGCGAGCCGCGAAATTGGCGCCGACTGACGAGCGCATCCTGAACAATCTCGGTCTGGCGTATTGCCGCCTGGGCAAGATCGACGAAGCTTACAAGGCATTCGCACGCGCTACTGGTCCGTTAACCGGAAACATCAACACCGCGAAGATGCTCGAGCGATTCGGTCGTGAAAACGATGCGATTCGTTATTACGAAGCAGCACGCGAGATCGATCCGATCAACACGATCGCTCTCCGGCGCCTGGCGGATCTCTACCAGCGCGTAGGCCGTGCGAGCGAATCAGAAGCCGCTCGTAACGCGCTCCAACTTGCTTCCAACAAATAGGTCCTATAAGTCCTATTCTTAAGAGAGAGAAACTCACATGTCGCACACCGCAATACTGACGCGCGCGGAAGTCGAAAGCATGGGCCCCCCGCTACCCGAGGAAATACAGGACACCAGTATCTCGGAAGGCTTTCTTTGCGATCTCGCGTTGAAGCATGTCGCCATGCTGCCCGAACCGACGACTTCCGCCGTCGCCGAATGCATCAATCTGCCACGCATGCTCACCGAGGAGCTGCTCCAGAAGCTGTACCGGGAAAAGTTGATCGAAGTGAAGATGCAGTCGGCGATTGGTTCGACGCGTTACGCGATGTTGGACCACGGCTGGGATCGTCTGACGCGCTTGCTGTCACTTTGCGGTTATGTTGGACCAGCACCGGTTTCTCTGCGCGACTATTCGCACATGATGAAGCTGCAATCGATTCCGTCCAACACGGCGTCGATGGAAACCGTGCGCGAGGCGTTTCACGATCTCGTCCTGCCGGAATCACTTCTGCAAACGTTGGGGTGCGTTATCAACTCGCGTCGCTCGCTGTTTCTAACCGGACTGCCGGGCACAGGAAAGACTGCCGTTGCCGAGCGCATCAATAACGCGCTGGCCGGCGGCATCTGGATTCCGTACGCGGTGGAGATTGACGGGCAGATCATCAGGGTTTTCGATTCACACTGTCACGAAGCAATGCCCGCGGATGATACTCCGACTGACTATGATCGTCGCTGGGTGTTGATTAAACGACCGCTCGTCGTGGTTGGTGGTGAGTTGACCCTCGAGAATGCCGACCTGACCTGGAGTGAAGCAGCGAAGTTTTACGAAGCGCCGTTTCAGATGAAATCAAACGGCGGCACATTGGTGATCGACGACTTCGGCCGCCAGCGAGTGGCGCCGCAGGATCTGTTGAATCGTTGGATCGTTCCGCTCGAACGGCGCGTCGACTATCTCGCGCTGCACACCGGGAAGAAGATTGAAGTTCCGTTCGAGCAGCTCGTGGTGTTTTCGACGAACCTCGATGAGAAGGATCTTGCCGATCAGGCATTTCTGCGGCGCATGGGTTATCGCGCGCGCGTCGAGCCGCCCACGGCGGGCGCGTACACGGCGATCTTCAAGTATCAGGCTGGTAAGCGTGGCATCGCGGTTGAACAGCCGGTGCTGGACCACATTCTGATGAAGTATCGCGTGGAGCGACGGCAGATGAAAGGTTGCGAGCCACGTGACATTCTCGATCGGGCCACGGATATCTGTCTGTTTGAGAAGCATGCTCTCAAGCTAACGCCACAGATTGTCGACATTGCCTGGCGTAATTATTTCGGCACGTCGCACACGTTCGCGCCGGTTCAGACACAAGAAACAATGATCGAGCGGGGCTTATCAGATCCCCTGGAGCTATAGCCAAATCCGTGCTTAAAAATCTGTGTTCATCTGTGGCGACTTGTTTGTTCATCGCGCTTGTGTGTGTTGCGCAGACGCCTGAGATTCGTCTGAAACTCGCCGACGGTTCGTACATGACTGTCGACGATGCCTGGGAGTCACCGCAGGGAGTCTGGTATCGCAAGGGCGGACTCAGCCATCTTCTCGCGAAAGAGAAAGTAAAAAAGATTGAGCGCAACACGCCCGCGCCGGCTGCAGCGCCTGTCGAGACCAACAATGACGACGACCACTTCGAAGTTTCAGAAGTAGTCGCGCAAACACCGGTAACAAACGGCGTCTACGACAAGCCCACCTGGATCTATCTGAAAGGCGGCGCTCGCGTCGAAGCCGATAGCGCGACGCAGTCTCCTGCCGGCGTTTGGTACAAGCGCGGTTCGATGTCGATCTTTATCGATAGTAGTCGTGTCGATCGCATCGAAGTCGAAGATCCTGAAACGATCGCGAAGGCCGGGAAGAAAGAACGTGGCTGGAGCACTGGAAGAGCCGGACTCGACGGTCTGATCCGTCAGAACGGTAGCAGGTACAACGTTGATCCATACCTGATATTCCTGGTGATGGAGCAGGAGTCGCATTTCAACACGGGCGCCGTATCACCGAAAGGCGCGCGCGGGTTGATGCAACTGATGCCAGGAACCGCCGCGAGATTCGGCGTGCGACGTCCACATGACGCCGCGCAAAATATTTCCGGAGGGACGAGATACCTGCGCGAGCTGTTGAATCGTTTCAATAATCGTGTCGATCTCGTGCTTGCCAGTTACAACGCGGGCGAAGGCGCGGTGGCTAAATTTGGTAACAGGGTGCCGCCGTATCGAGAGACACGCAATTACGTAAAGAAGATTGCCTATCGCTACAAGCGCACCACTGCGCGTACGAAGAAGACCGTTCCAGCAACTTCCGCTTCCGCGAAAGACGCGGGCGAGAGATAACCGTTATGAAGGGAATACTCGTCACCATCTTCTTGCTTTCGCTTTTCGTAACCGGCGCCTACGGCCAGCAGCCTGATGGTCCACTCACGAACGCCGCGGTCGTCAAACTCGTCAAAGCGGGCTTCAAAGAAAAGACGATCATCACGATCATCAACAACCGGCCGAGCGAGTTCAAACTCGATACCGAACAACTGATCAGCCTGAAGCGAAGCGGCGTGACTGAGAACATCATTCTCGCAATGCTGTCGTCACAGACGGGCACCGTCATCCTGAGTGATGACGAGTGGGGAAGTGATCCGTTCTTTAAAGACTTCAAGAAATCCGGGACGGGCGACTCGCAGCAACAGACTCAAGACGGCGGCACTAATATCTTCGGCTCGGGTTCGAGCTCACGATCGTCCAGTCGATCACGAAGCGGACTCGGCGGAAATGAGAATGAGGGAACTCTCAGCGGATCGGCGACTGTGCGTATCATCAAACCTCCAACGGAAGCCGGTGAAGCCGGAACACCCAAGCTCGAGAAGACGCCGACATTGAACAACGAAGGCGTGATTCGCCTGGTCGAAGCCGGTTTCTCAGAAGGAACAATCATTAAAAGGATCGAAGAGTCGCCCGTGGACTTCGATCTCTCCCCCGCCAAGATCTCCGACCTCCAAAAGCGCCGCGTCTCCGAAGCCATCATCGCCGCCATGAACGCCGCGATGGGCGATAAGTAATCCGCATCTTTATCCGTGTTATCTGCGGCCAAAAAGTTACATATTAGGCCGTTCCACGATCGACGTAGCGTAACGACACACGCCGATGCTGGATGTTATCAGCCTCAATCTCACCTAAACTGAGAAATAATTAAACTTAATACGATCTGCCCAGCACGGCACGGTCATTGCCCGTAGGTTCGCGGCCTTGGTGCGTCTTAGCCTGCCAGGGCACGCCATAAAATTTGAAACGGACGGAGAGATGATGCGCCCTATTAAGCATGCGGAGAAAGGATTGACCCTGATAGCAGGAGGTCTTTTCAATTCAATTCAATCGGTAAATAAGTACAAGCCCAATCCTTCTTTTACTCCAAAATGGTCAGAAAAACCCCTTTTGAAATCCTGGCAGAAGAGCAAGCCAACGCTCGGCTGGCCACGCACCACTGACTCCCTCTGTCCTAACTGCGTTATCGAAGCGCGTGAAGCGATCATCAGCGGCAAGAAAGACGTCAGCGATTTAATCAACGAAAAAGTCGGCGAGATCAAAGCCCAGATCATCGAGCGTGATGGAGAGATCTGGATGGTCAAAGACTGCCCGACCCATGGCCACTTCGAAGACATGATGGCCATCGATTCGAAGTTTCTCACGCACATCGAAAAGATGTTTCCGGGGCGCGACATCGATGCGCACAACGACGAGAAACTACACAATCACGGTTCCAGCACAGTTAAGTATGGACGCGGCGCCGTGTTGACAGTTGACCTGACCAATCGCTGCAACATGATGTGTGACCCATGCTTCATGGACGCCAACCAGGTTGGCTTCGTTCATGAACTGAGCATGGATGAGATCAAGGAGATTCTCGACAACGCGATCACCATCAAGCCGCGCCGCCAGATGTCAGTGCAGTTTTCAGGTGGCGAGCCGTCAATCTCTCCACACTTCCTCGAAGCGATCAAGTATTCGCGTAAAGTTGGTTACAACAGCGTGCAGGCGGCAACTAACGGAATCGAGTTTGCCAAGAGCAAAGAGTTTTGCCGGCAGGCTGCTGAAGCCGGTCTGCGTTACGTTTATTTGCAATTCGACGGTATCGGCAACGACGCCAATAGCCACCGCCAGGTCGGCAACCTCTTCGACGTGAAGATGCGGGCCATCAACAACCTGCACGAAGCGGGCGTTGAGATCGTGCTCGTTACGACACTCGTAAACGGCATCAACAACGATCAGGTTGGCTCGATCATTCGCTTTGCGCTCGACAACCCGAAGAAGATCGCGTTCCTATCTTTCCAGCCGGTTTCGTTTACTGGCCGCGACGAAGAGATCACCGCACAGCGTCGATTGCAGCAGCGCTACACACTTTCGCACCTCGCTCATGATGTGAAGAACCAGGTGGGCATCACTGAACCGACACGCGATTGGTTCCCGCTTTCACTGATGGGAGCCTTTGCGGACTTTGCCGATCTCGTACACGGTCCGGAGGCTGAGTGGGGCCAAGTGTCTTGCGGTTGCCACCCGAACTGCGGGGTCGGTACGGCCGTGATGATCGATAAAGAATCCAAAGAGATGCGTCCGGTGCCGGAGTTCCTGAACATCCCGGGTCTTGTAAAAGATATGCAGAAGATCACGGATGCGGCTCGTGGCAAGTGGATGTCGAACGTCATGATGGGTCTGGCGCTCTTGAAGCACTACAACCCATACAAGTCGCCATCGCAGTTTACGTTGTACGAGCTCTTCAAGAAGTTCGATAAGTCGTTTGGATTGACCGGTAAGGATTACGGCAAGGTCAGCGGCGATCGCAAAGTGCAGGACATCGAGAAACGCCGTTCGGATCGCTGGAACTTCCTGTTTATCGCGGGTATGTGGTTCCAGGATCTCTTCAACTACGACTTCCGCCGCACGGAAATGTGCATCATCCCGTATGGCACGCAGGAAGGCGAGATTTCATTCTGCGCCTACAACACCGGTATCGGTTGGAGAAACATCATCGAGAACATGCACCAGAACGCGACCGTCGCGAAGTGGTATCAGGAGCATGGCCGTCACGAGATTTTTGCCGGTGGCAAGAACGTGGAAATGGCCGACAAAACCCACGGTTTGATTTTGAATGATATTGATTTGACGCGGCCTAACAAACCGCAAATGGAGGGACCGAAGACAGCGCACGAAGAGGCTGTGATGATGCGCAAGCTTTATCAGGAAATGGTGATGAAAAAGCAGTTGAACACCACCGAAGCTGATAAGCCGGTTCAGATCAAAGGCCTCAGCCGAAAGAAAGAAGAGCCGGCTGAAGCTGTTTTGGTCTAGTGGTTTTCGAAACCACAGGAGGAAAGATAGGTCCTATAGACATATAGGACCTATACTTTTGTGTGATTGCTGGCTTTTATGCTTAAATAGCTAGCCTGCATAGGATCTAAAGAAAAGGAAAGCAGAGAACGAATGGCAATTGTTACTGTTAATCAGGGTGAATCGATTGAAAGCGCGTTGCG
>Ga0070689_100000710_pt1 | contig 20266 bp, 20 predicted proteins | sample KBSS23HmetaG_FD_64669 | JGI IMG/M metagenome (GOLD analysis project Ga0070689, IMG submission 64669) | Switchgrass rhizosphere microbial communities from Kellogg Biological Station, Michigan, USA - KBS S2-3H metaG | ecosystem: Host-associated > Plants > Roots > Rhizosphere ...
GTGCCGACGCCGTAGGAGCCGTAGTTCAGCGTGCCAGGCTTGGCCTTTGCCAGCGCGATCAGCTCCTTGACGTTGTTGGCCGGCACCGCGCCGTTGACCACCAGCACCGGTGTGCCGCGGCACAGCACGATGATCGGCGTGAAGTCCTTGGCGCTGTAGCCGAGCTTGCTGGAGAGCGACGGATTGGCCGTGATGGTGGCGTCGGAGGTGACCAGCAGGGTGAGCCCATCGGTCGGCGCATGCGCCACCGCGATGGCGCCGACCGAGCCGTTGCCGCCGGCGCGATTGTCGACGATGACGGCCTGGCCGAGCTGCTCGGTCAGCCGCTGCGCGACGATGCGCGCCATGGTGTCGGTCACGCCGCCCGGCGAAGTCGGCACGATCAGCCGCACCTGAGCGTTCGGATAGGTCTGCGCGTTCGCGGCAGCGGCGAAAGCAAGTGTCGCAAGAACGGCCGCAATGGCGATTCGGATTCTCGGCATGATCGTCTCCCTGATTAACGGGCGCTGGCGGTGCCCAGCACAGGATTGCCGATGCCGAGGGGCTTGCCGTCCACCAGCACGAAGGCGACGCGGGCGTTCTTGCCGCTCCGGTTGGCCCAGGCGTGATTGGTGCCGCGCTGGACCAGGATGTCGCCCGCCTTCAGCTTCACCGTCGAATCGTCCATGTCCATTTCGATCTCGCCGTCGACCACGATGACGTAGTCGATCGTCTCGGTGCGGTGCATGTGCGGATGGTTGCCGGGCGGAAAGTCGATCACGCAGAAGCGTGTGCCGTTCGGCGGCGGCGGCGTGCCGACGATGCGCGCCCCCATGTCCTCGATCTTCTCGCCGACGGCCATGTCGGCCGGGTTCTGCTCGGTGATCCACATCAGGGTGGAGCGGCCTTCGGTACCCTTGGCATTGGTGGCGGGCGCGTCGATCAGCACCTTGGCGACGTTGTTGGCGTCGTGTCCTGTGACCACGCGCCGGACCGGCGGGAAGGTTTTCCAGATTTCATTCGCCATGATGATCAGTTCCTTTGCAATTCACGCAGCGGGACGCGCGACTTTGATCATGCCCTTGAGATCGCCTTTGAGGAAGCAGCGCATGTTGTGTTCCAGGATCGGCATGGCGAGATCGACATAGGTGTCGCAGAAGCCGCCCTGGTGGGTGGTGATGATGACGTTCTCGAAATCCCAGAACGAATGATCGGGCGGCAACGGCTCCTGATTGAACACGTCGAGCGCCGCGCCAGCAATCTTCTTGCCGCGCAGCGCCGCGAGAAGCGCGTCCTCGTCGACCACGCCGCCGCGCGCGACATTGACGAAATAGCTGGTGGGTTTCATCGCCGCGAACACCTTGGCGTCGATCATGTGATGGGTCGCTGGCGAATAGGGCGTCAGCAGCACCAGATAATCGAGCCCCGGTAAGACCGCCAAAAGCTCGCCTATCGGATGCACACGGTCGAAGCCCGCGATCTTGCGCGGCGACGACGTGATGCCGACCACTGTCATGCCCATGGCCTTGCATTTCGGCGCCAGCGCTTCGGCGATCACGCCGATGCCGAGAATACCGACGGTCTTGTCGTGCAGGAGCTTGGCCGGCCAGCGCCGCCATTGATGTTTGTCCTGGGCACGAACGGCACCCGGCAGGTTGCGCGACAGCGCCAGCATCGAGGCGAGCGCGGCTTCCGATACCGGCGCGCCGTGCACGCCGTGCAGGCTCGTCACGGTGACGCTCGGTTTCAGCGCCGGCTGGTCGGTGATGCCGTCGAGCCCGGTGCCGAGCGCCTGCACCCATTTCAGCTTGGCGGCGCTGGCGAGGTCGAGCTTCAGGTTCTTCATCATCTGCCCAAAGGTGAGCAGCATGTCGGCTTGCGGCAGCGCGGCAGCTGCCTTGTCGGCGGTCGCGATCACGTCGATGCCGATTTCGGGGAATTTCTGCGTCAGCCGGGCGCGGTACTGTTCGGTGACATCAGGCGGAAGCGTGAGGAGAATGAGCAACCGGGGCATAAATGGTCCTGGATTGTAATGAAAAGCCCCGGCGACGGGATCGCCGGGGCCCATTTTTAGCCCATTCGTTGCCGCGGCGTCACGCCTACTTCAAGCGCTTGGCCGCCTCCTGGACTAGGCTGAGGTCGGTGTATTTCGTCACGTCCAATGGGGCTTTGATGAACCCAAGATCGTGGGTCGTCTTGATGTTGGATTGCAGCGCGTTGATGTCCGGCAGCATGTCCGGGTTGCGGTAATAGTCCTGCTTGGTGAACAGCCAGCCGAACCGCTCCGGCGGTGCTTTGGTCACCTTCGACGCGATCTGGGCAACCTCGTCGTGGTTCTTCGGGTCCATGAACCATCGCTCGATGATCAGCATGTCTTCGAGGAAATCGACCATCGCCGCCCGGTTCTTGTCGATGAAAGACTTGCGCGCCGCCCAGATGATGAACTGAGAAACACCGATTGCATCCTTGCTGGTGAACAGAGCGCGCGAAATCTGCTTGAGCTCCGGGTCGAAATTGAACGGCGGCACCGACGGAATGAGGTCGGCCTTCTTCTCCTTCAGCATCGCCTTCATGGTGGGGAACGGCGCTTCGACCGTCGTGTAGTCGCGCTTGTCCTCCAGTCCGTGCTTCCTGAGCATGGCGCGCGAGCCGATATCCACGGCGCTGCCGATGGAGTTGGTTGCGACGATCTTGCCCTTCAGGTCCTCGACCTTCTGGATCGGTCCGTCCTTCAGCACGTAGAACTCGTTGCTGTGGAAGCCGCTCACGCCATCCTGGAACTCGTCGGCGATGACGCGCAGGTCGTCGAGGTTGGCATTCTGCACCGCCAGTGGGAATGTCGAGTAGGCGAGGTTGGCGATCTCCAGCTCGCCGTTGGCGATCGCCGTCATCATCGGCGGCGTGCCGGCGAAGCGGACGGCCTCCAGCGTGTAGGACTTGCCCATGTGCTTGGCGAGGTCCTTCTTCTCCAGCACGATCGAGGCCCAGTTCGACACCGGCGCCACCCACGACGTGCGGATCTTGACCGGCTCGGCGCGTGCCGTACCGAGCACGACGGTCGCGGCCAACGCGGCCAGCGCGAATTTCAGCGAGCGCATGAAGTCCTCCCGGGGGTGATCTTGTTGTCGGCGAAAATTAGATCATCCGCCGGCAGGGCGTGGCAAGTGGCATCCGTGACGAGCCTAAGGTCGACAGCTTAGAAGCCGCGTCAATTGCTCTTTTTGGCGTTGCTCGCGATCACGCCCGCCATGCGCGCTTGAACCTTGGGATCAAAGAACGGGTCGTCCAGATCGTGGGGACGCTCGGCGCCGGGATCGTGAACAATGACCTCTGGCGAAGCCGGTACGCGAACCGAATCCTGTCCGGTCATCGCGAACCAGAAATGTCGAATCGTTTGGGCGAGACTTGCCATAACACTTCAGGGAACTTTTAAGCCGTAAAGCCGGCCCCCCGGGGCGTGGATTGGCTGTAACAGACCGCGACAACGGTGGCGGCCAGCGCCAGGCTCGAAGCAATGGCAAGGTAGGGCGTCAGCAGGAACGCTTCCATCAACATGGCGCTCTCCAAGTGGTGGGTGTTGCCTCGCCAACGGCCCGCCGAGGTGTTCGTTCCAAAGTTTTTAGTTAACGCGCGTTAACCATTGTGGCTGCGGCATCAAACGCCCGTCGGCTCGTTGGCTTCCTGATGCCAGATCAGCAGCCGCCGGCGCAGGATCGCCATGGCCTTGATCAGCACGTAGCCGACGATAGCGATCTCGACGATGCCGGCGAACACGCCGCGCGAATCGGCAAAGCGCGACGCCGTCATCATCGCGCCGCCGAGGCCGTAGCCACCCATCAGCATCTCGGCCACCACCGCGACGATCATCGACAGCGGCAGCGCGACCTGAAGCCCGGTGAGGATTTGCGGCAGCGCCGCCGGCAGCACGATCTGCCACATCAGCTCGCGGTCACTCGCTCCCATGTTGCGCGCCGACCAGATCAGCTCGCGCTCGACGCCGCGGATGGCGATCAAGGTTGCGGCGATCACCGGGAAGATTGCGTCGATGACGATGATGGTGATCTTGGAGACGTCATAGACGCCGAGCCACAGGATCACCACCGGCAGGAAGGCGATCTTCGGCATCGGGAAGCCGACCGAGACGATCGGATCGAAGAACCAGTTGGCGATGACATTCCGCGACATCGCAGCCCCGATCAGAATTCCGCCGACCATGGAGATCAGGAAGCCAACCATGGCGCGATAGACCGTGAGGCCGGTGTTGATCGCGAGGTCGCCCGAGATCGCGTCGGCCCAGATGCGCTCGATCACCGAGGAGAGCGACGGCAGCACGAAGGGCGTGAACTGCCCGCTTCGCGCCAGCCCCTCCCAGGCGACGATCAGCACGATGATGGAGAACACCCGCGCAAAACCCCACAGCAGGGTGTGCGCCAGCGACGGCGCGGGCGCATCCAGCGTGTGGTCCGCCGTCACGGCGTCTGTTCGCGCCATTGCAGCATCCGGTTCATCAGCATCTGGTAGCCGCGGTCGGCGGCGAAGCCGAGGAATGCGACGGTGAGCACCACGGCATACATCGCGTCGTAGGAGCCGTTGGCGCCGAGAAATCCGATCAGATAGCCGAGCCCCTCGCGTGCCACGATCAGCTCAGAGCTCACCAGCAGAATGAACGACAGCGCCAGCGCGGTGCGGATGCCGTTGAGCAGTTCCGGCAGCGCGCTCGGCAGCACCACATCCCACAGCATGCGGAGCCGATTGGCGCCCATGCTGCGCGCCGACCAGACTAGCGTCTGTTCGCTCGAGCGCGCGCCGTTGAACGCGCCGATGGTGACCGGGATCATGCAGCCCAGAAAGATCAGCAGGATTTTCGAGCCGTTGCCGAAGCCGAGCCAGATCACGGTGACGGGGATCAGCGCCGATTTCGGCAGCGGATAGAAAATCTCGACGATCGGGCTGAGCAGCACGTTGATCGGCTTCGACCACGCCATGCCGATGCCGAGCACGGTTCCGATCACGATCGCCAGCAACAGGCCCATGGCGGCGCGATAAAGCGAGGCGCCGGTGTTGCCGACGAGCTCACCGGTCTTGATCAGATCGATCCAGCTCACGACCACGTCGCTGAGCGGCGGCAGCGCCGAAGACGACACCAGCTCCAGCCGAGCCGCCACCTCCCAAAATACCGCGAGCAGCACCAGCGGCAGATAGCGGGAGAGCGTCTTCATGGCGCGCGCCGCTCCGCCTTGATCGCCTCGTCGCGCACCAGGTTCCAGAGCTCGTCCACCTTGTCGACGAACGCCTTGGCCTTGAAGATGCCGGGGTCGTTCTTATCGAACCTGGTGTCGACCACGGTCTTGATGCGGCCGGGCCGCGCCGTCATCACCGCCACGCGGTCGGCGAGATAAACCGCCTCCTGCACGTCATGGGTGACGAAGATCACGGTCTTCGGCGAGCCTTGCCAGATGCGAAGGAGCTCCGCCTGCATCAGATGGCGGGTCTGGGCGTCGAGAGCGCCGAACGGCTCGTCCATCAAGAGGATGCTCGGGTCGAAGGCGAGGGTGCGGGCAAGCGCGGTGCGCTGCTTCATGCCGCCGGACAGTTGCGACGGATAGCTGTCCTCGAAGCCGCTCAAGCCCACCAGGTCGATGAAATGCTGCGCGCGCTTCAGCCGTTCGGCGCGCGGCATGTCCTGGCGCTCCAACCCGTAGAGGATGTTGTCGCGCACGGTCTTCCAGGGAAACAGCGCGAAATGCTGAAACACGATACCGCGGTCGGGGCCGGGCGCCTTCACCGGCTCGCCGTTGATGCTGATCGTGCCCTTCTCGATCGGCAGGAAGCCGCCGATCAGATAGAGCAGGGTAGATTTGCCGCAGCCGGAGGGGCCGAGCAGCGCCAGAAACTCGCGCGATTGGACCTGCAGCGAAATGTCGTCGAGCGCCAGCACCGGGCGCCCCCGCGGCGGCCGGTAGACATGGGCCACCTTATCGATGGCGATCTGCGGCTCGATGCTCATGCTAGCGCGGCGGCACCTTGTCGACGAAGGCTTCGGTGTAGGTCGCCGAGAGATTGATCGACGCCTTCTGCACATCGGCGTCGAATTTGCTCAGGACCTTGAGCGCGACCTCCGGACCTTCGCCACCAAACCGGCCGTCTGGGGAGAACATCGCCATGCTGTTTTTGATCGAGCGCACATAGTTGTCTCGGTCGCCCAGCGCATATTCGGCCGGCATCACATCGGCGATCTCTTGCGGGGAATGCGCGGCGATCCAGCGCAGGCCGCGCACCATCGCATTGGTCAGCGCCTGGACGGTGGCGCTGTTGGCTTGGGCATAGGCCGGCGTGACGTAGATTACGGCGGCCGGGTAGTTGCCGCCGTACACCTGGCGGGTGCCCTCCAGTGTCCGAGTGTCGGCAACAACCTTGATGGCTCTTTCGCTCTCCAACAGGCTGATCACCGGATCGACGTTGACGAGGGCGTCGATTTCGCCGCGCCGCGCTGCTGCGACCGCCGTCGGCCCGGCGCCGATTCCGATGAAGGCGGCATCGTCGTCCTTGAGGCCGGCCTGCGCCATCAGATAGCGCGCCATGAAATGCGTGCTGGAGCCGGGCGCGGTGATGCCGATCTTGAAACCCTTGAGGTCGGCGTGATTGCGATAGGTTCCGGCTTTGGCCGTCAGTATGCCCAGGACGAAGCCGGGAAATTGTCCGAGCTCAACCACGGCGACGATCGACTGGCCCTTGGCCTGCATCTGGATGGTGTGGTCGAACGCACCGGCGACGACATCGGCGCTGCCGCCGATCAGCGACTGCAAGGCCCGCGCCCCGCCGGGGAAATCCGAAATCTCCACATCGAGGCCGGCGTCCTTGAAGTAGCCGAGCCGCTCGACCACCGTCAGCGGCAGATAGAACATCGCGGGCTTGCCGCCGACCGCGAGCCGCACCTTGGTCTGCGCGTGGGCGCTTGTGGCCAGCGTCAGAGCCAACAACAGCGCGAATGCCCCGATACGCCCGATCCGCTTCATGATGCCGCCCGGCCCGGCGCGTAGTCGTCCTCGATGCGCGCCCATTCGTCGTAGTTGGTGATGTCCTTGAATTCGGCGAAGTTCACGCCTTCGTTGCTGGCGGGCTTGCCAGCCCTGATGTCGTTGAGTGCGCGCTCGATGGTGCGGGCCACGCGAAAGATCACCGTGGTCGGATAGGCCGCCATCGCAAAGCCCATCGCCTTCAGTTCGCTTGGTGGCAGTACCGGGGTCCGGCCGTCGTCCAGCATGTTGGCGAGCTGCGGCGCGCCCTTGAATGCGGCGCCGATGGTTTCCAATTCCTTCACGCTCTGCGGCGCCTCGATGAAAATCCCGTCGACGCCGGCTTTCAGATATTGCTCGCCGCGACGGAGCGCTTCGTCGAGGCCATGCACGGCGCGGGCATCGGTGCGCGCAATGATGAAGAAGTTTTCGTTCCGCCGCGCGCCCACCGCGGCTTTGATCTTCGCCACCATGTCGGCCGCCGGGATCACGTCCTTGCCGGCCATGTGGCCGCAGCGCTTGGGCGCCACCTGGTCCTCCAGAAAAATCGAGGACGCGCCCATCGCCTCGTAACCCTCGATGGTGTGTGCGACGTTCTTGACGTCGCCGTAGCCGGTGTCGCCATCGACCATCACCGGCAGGCTCGTCGCCGCCATGATGTCGCGGATGCCGGCGCTGATCTCGCCGAACGCCGCCAGCCCGATGTCGGGGATGCCGTAGCGCGAACCGACCAGAGCGAAACCGCCGATCGAATAAGCGGTGAAACCTGCACGCTCGATCAGCCGGGCCGACAGCGCATCATGGGCGCAGGGCAGTAACAGCGGCTGCTCCCGGTCGAGCAACTCCTTCCAGGTCGGCGGTTTTGTTTTTTGCATGCGCGACCGTAGCAAGCTTCCTTTGGCGGCGCTACGCGACGAGGTCGCGCATGATGCGGTAGAGCGCGGCCTGTCCTTCGAAGCCGATGCCGGGGCGGTCGGGCAGCTTGAGATAGCCGTCCTCCAGCTGTGCATCGTCGGCGAAGCCCGCGAACGGGCCGAACACGCCAGGGTAGGATTCCGCGCCGCCGAGGCCGAAACCGCCGGCAATGTGCAGCGACATCTGGTTGCCGCCGTGCGGGAACAGGCCGCTGCGCGGCCAGCCGTGGCGCGTCAGCATGTCGAGCGTGCGGGCGTATTGCACGATGCCATAGGCCTGCGGCGGATCGACCTGGATGACGTCGCCGCGCGCAGCCTTCAGGCCGCCGAACCGCACCAGGTTCTCGACGTCCTGGGTCGAAAACAGGTTCTCGCCGGTCGACAGCGCGCCGTCGTAGACGTCGGAGATGTCTCTCAGCGCCGCGAAGTCGAGCGGGTCGCAGGGCTCCTCGTACCAGCGCAGCTTGTAGGGCGACATCGCCTTGGCATAGTCGATGGCTTCGTCGCGCTCGAACTTGGAGTTGGCGTCGACCGCAAGCTGGGCGCGGTTGCCGATGGCCATCTTCACCGCCTCGATGCGGCTCATGTCTTCGGCGAGCGGCGCGCCGCCGACCTTCATCTTCACCATGGTATAGCCGGAATCCAGATGCCGCCGCATCTCGTCCTGCAAATCCCGGGTGGTCTTGCCCGGCGCGTACCAGCCGCCGCCGACGTAGCAGAACACCTTGCCCACCATCTTGCCGCCGTTGTAGCGCTCGGCCAGCACGCGATGCAGCGGCTTGCCTTCGATCTTGGCAATGGCGTCCCACACCGCCACTTCGATGGTGCCGATGCCGACCGAGCGCTCGCTGTGGCCGCCGGATTTCTCGTTCCGCATCATCACGGCGAGAATCTTTTCCGGATCGAGATTGTCGCCGGTCTCGTTCAAGAGCGACTTCGGATCGGCTTTGAGAATGCGCGGAATGAACCGGGCGCGCATCTGCGCGCCGCAGGCGTAGCGTCCGGTCGAGTTGAAAGCGAAGCCGGCGACCGGTTTGCCGTTGCGGATGACGTCGGTGACGACCGCCACCACCGAGGTCGTCATCTCGGAGAAGTCGATGCTGGAGTTCTTCAGATCGGACTTCAGCGGAATCGCGGTCTCGCGGATATCGACGATGCGCATGTCTCTGCCTACTCCACCCTCAGGATGGAGCCACGAGGGGAAGCCTGTAGGTGAGGACTCAAATCTTCGGTACGTTCGCCTGCTCGATCACTCGCTTCCACTTGGCAATGTCGGCCTTCACATAGGCCGCGAACGACGCCGGCGAATCGCCCTCCGGCACGATGCCGAGCTCCAATAGCCGCGCCTTGATGTCCGGCGATTTGACCGCCGCGGAGATCTCCTGCTGCAGTTTGTCGACGATTTCTTTCGGCGTGCCGGTTGGCACGAACACGCCGGCCATAGTCTCGGCTTCTTGACCCTTGATGCCCAGTTCATCGAGCGTTGGGATGTTCGGCAACGTCTCAAGCCGTTTTTTGTCGGTGATGCCGAGCGCGCGGATTTTGCCATCCTTGATGAGTTCCACCGAATTGCCGATCGCCCCGCACACGATCGGCACGTGGTTGCCGAGCAGCGATTGCGTCATCGGCCCACCGCCGGCGAACGGCACGGTGACGAAGTTGACCTTGAGGTCGTGCTTGAGCTGTTCGATCGACAACGACGGCGTGGTGCCGGCGCCGGGCGATCCGACGCTGTACTTGCCCGGGTCTTTCTTCATCAGGTCGATCAATTCTTTCATGTCCTTGGCCGGGAAGCTCGGATGGACCAGCCAGGAGTTCGGCGAGCCGCCGGCCTTGGTGACCGGGATCAGATCCTTCTCCACGTCGAACGGCATCTTGGTGTAAAGGCTCGGATTCACCGTGACGCTCGATGATGACAGCAAGATGGTGTAGCCGTCGCCCGGCGCGCGGGCGACCTGCGCCATGCCGAGGTTGCCGCCGGCGCCCGGCACGTTCTCGATGTAGAATTGCTGTCCGAGCTTCTCCGACAGTCGTTGCGCGATCAGCCGCCCACCGAGGTCGGTTACGCCGCCGGCCGGGAACGGAATGATGATCTTCACCGGCTTGGTCGGATATTGCTGGGCAACGACCGCGCTGGACATGAGACACGCCGCGCCGAGCGCGATGGCACGTAAGATCGTCATCATCGGAACGTTCTCCCTGATCGGTCGACACCGAGCCCGCATGATTTCTTATATTGGCGTCGCCAAGGACGCTGCCGTCCGGTATGGGACCCGGCCAACTTGCGCCAAGCCTGAGGGATAATCGTGCCGAATGCAAACTCATCGTTGCCGCGGCGGAGCCTGCTCGCTGGCGGCAATGCGCTCAAGATCGGGTTGTTCGGAGCGAACTGTTCGTCGGGCCGGGCGGTGACCAAAGTGCCGGAGCGCTGGTCCGGAACGTGGGCCGACAACCTACGTCTGGCGCAGATGGCCGACGAGGCTGGCATCGACTTCCTGCTCCCGATCGGCCGCTGGAAGGGCTACGGCGGCGACACCGGCTATCAGGAGGCGACGCTCGAAACCGTGACGTGGGCGACCGGCCTGCTGCAGGTCACGAAGCGCATCACCGTGTTCGGTACCGTGCATGCGCCGTTGTTTCATCCAATCATTGCGGCAAAGCAGATGGTCACCGCCGACCACGTCGGGGAAGGTCGCTTCGGGCTCAACATCGTAGTCGGCTGGAACGAAGGCGAGTTCGAAATGTTCGGCGTCGAGCAGCGCGAACATGCCACGCGCTATGAATATGCACAGGAGTGGATCGATGCGATCAAGCTGATGTGGTCGGAGCGCGAGGACTTCGACTTCGACGGTGAATTCATCAAGCTGAAGAACGTGCGGGCCAAGCCGAAGCCCTACGGCGGCACCCAGCCGGTCATCATGAACGCCGGTGCGTCTCCGGTTGGCCGCGCCTTCGCGGTGCGCAACTGCGATGCCTTCTTCATGCAGTCGTCACGCGTTTCGGTCGAGGAGACCGCGCAGCGCGTCGCCGGAGTGAAGGCCGAAGCAGCCGCGCTCGGCCGCCACATCGGCGTGTTCACGGTTGGCGTCATCATCTGCCGCCCGACCATGACGGAGGCCGAGAATTATCACCATCATGTCGTGGTCGATCAGGCCGACTGGGCAGCGGTCGATCAGCTCCTTGCGCTCCGCAACATCACGCCGGAAACAACGCCGATGGACGAGTTCATGCGGCAGCGCAGCCAGTACGCCCACGGCAACAGCGGCGTGCCGATCGTCGGGGACCCGGACCATATCGCGCAGCAGTTGATCGACCTGAGCCGCGCCGGCCTGACCGGGATCGCCGTGTCGCTCGTCAACTACGCCGATGAGCTGCCGTACTTCCGCGCCGAGGTGCTGCCGCGCTTGGAGCGGGCGGGATTGCGGGTGCCGGGCTGATGCGGCGTTGCAAGTTTATTGCAGCTTGATATTGCCGTCGCGGATCACCTTGCCCCACTTTTCGCCTTCCGCTTTGAGATATGCGGCGAACTCCTCGGGGGTGTCGCCAATCGGAACGAAGCCGACCGCCGCGAGCTTCTGCTTCACATCGGGCATCGCGACAATCTTCACCACCTTGCTGCGAAGAACCTCGACGACCTCGGCTGGTGTGCCGGCCTGCACATAGATGCCGACCGGTGTCTCGCCGGTTTGACCCGGATAGCCGGATTCGATCATCGTCGGTACGTCCGGCAAGCTGTCGATGCGCTTTTCCCCGGTGACCGCGAGCGCGCGCAGCGTGCCGCCCTGGATTTGACCCGCCGCCGGTGGGAGCGAGGAGAATGCGATCGGCGTGTGGCCCGCGACCACGGATTGGATCATCGGGCCACCGCCGCCGAACGGAATGGACGGCAGGTCAAGCTTCAGGGAAAGGCGGAACAACTCGCCGGTCAGGTGCGCCGATGTGCCAAGCCCGGGCTGCGCGTAGCCGGTGTATTTGGCGGGTTCGCTTTTGATCAGATCGACGAGTTCCTTGACGGTTTTGACCGGCACGGACGGGTTCACCACCAGCACGTTGGGCGATGTCGCGATGCGCGTGACGGCGACGAAGTCTTTCGGGTCGTAGGGCAGCGACGCGTAGAGATGCGGGTTGATGACGGTGACCTGGCTCGTGAGCATAAGCGAATAGCCGTCGGCAGGGGCGCGGGCGGCGACGCCCGCGCCGATATTTCCGCCGGCGCCGGCATGGTTCTCGACATAGAACTGCTTGCCGAATTCCTCGGACAGCTTCTGCGCGACCAGCCGCGCAACGATGTCGGCCGGACCGGCCGGCGCGAACGGCACGATCATCCGCACTGGCTTGCCCGGATAGGTGCCCTGGGCGTGAATGGGGCTCGCGCATAGCAGGAACGAGGCGGCAACGACGACGATAGCGCGTGATACGTTCATACTCGTCACTTTCATTCCGGCTTGATGTTGGCGTCGCGGATGACCTTGCCCCATTTCGGAATCTCGACGCGGACGCGCGCGGCAAATTCATCGGGTGTGCTGGCAACCGGCTCGAAGCCGAGCGCCGCCATCTTCTCCTTTACGTCCGGTTGCGCCATCGCGTCGAGAATCTCGCGATGCAGCAGCGTGACGATCTCATTCGGCGTACCGGCCGGCACCAGGATGCCCTGCATGGTGTCGGCCTCCTGATCGGGCAGGCCGGCCTCGGCAAGCGTCGGCACATCCGGCAGCGCCGGCGAGCGTTTCGGCGTCGTCACCGCGAGCGCACGGAGCAGGCCGGCTTTGACCTGTGGAACCGCAGGCGTGATCACCGTAAACGCGATCGGCGTGTGCCCGGCGAGCGCCGAGGCAACCGCCGGAGCCGAACCGTTGAACGGGATATGCACCAGATCGAGTTGCTGCGACAGCTTGAACAACTCGCCGGACAGATGCGGCGTGGTGCCGAGACCGGCGGACGCAAACCCATATTTCCCCGGGTTGGCCTTCAGGAAGGCGATCAACTCTTTGACATTCGCCGCCGGGATCGACGGATGAATGCTGAGCAGGTTCGGCGATATGGCGGCGAGCGTCACCGGCGCGAAATCCTTGTAGGGATCGTACGGAATTTTGGCGAACAGGCTCGGGTTGACGATGAAGCTCGTTGAGACGAACACGATGGAATAGCCGTCGGGCGTGGCGCGGGCGGCGTTGCCCATGCCGAGGTTGCCGCCGGCGCCGGCTTGGTTCTCGACGTAGAACTGCTGACCGAGCTTGGCCGACATCTTCTGGGCCAGCAGCCGGGCGAACACATCGGTCGGGCCGGCCGGGGCGAACGGCACGATGAAGCGCACCGGCTTGGTCGGATAGGCATTCTCCGCGCGGGCGGGGCCGCCGATCAGCAGGGCCGACACCGCAAAAAGAACCAGCGCGCGCAGCACCTTCAGCATGTTGCCTCCGTCAGCTTTTGCTGATGCTATCATTTCCCATTGCCGCAAGTAGAGGAAACGACATGGCTAATAAGAAGTACACCCGTCAGGACCTTCGCGAGGCCGCGGAGAAATACAAGAACTGGGGCAAGTGGGGTCCGAACGACGAGATCGGCACGCTCAATTTCACCACCGCCGAGGACATCGTCGCGGCGACGCGTCTCGTCAAGAAAGGCAAGGTGATCTCGCTTGCGCTGAACTTCGATCACACCGGTCCGCAGGGCGCCAAGAGCAAGTACCCGTCCATGGGCCGCACCAATCCGATCCACACCATGCTGCGTACCGGCACCGACGCCTATTCCGGCGTGCTCGACAAGCGCGGCATTCGCGCCGCCGACGACATGGTGGTGATGCCGCTGCAATGCGGCACGCAGTGGGACGGGCTGGGCCACGTCTTCTACGAAAACTATATGTGGAACGGCTACGACTGCCGCGAGGTCACGACCGCCGGTGCGCAGAAGTGCGGCATCGAGAAGACCAAGGCCAAGATGGTCGGCCGCGGCGTGCTGCTCGATGTTGCGCGCTTCAAAGGTGTCGACTCGCTCGACGACGGCTACGGCATCACCTGCAAGGATCTCGACGATTGCGCCAAGGCGCAGAAGGTCGAGATGAAGCGCGGCGATTACGTTATCGTGCGCACCGGCATGATGCAGCGTTGTCAGAAACTGGGAAGCTGGGATGGCTATCCAGGTGGCGACGCGCCGGGCTTCGCCTTCGAGACCTTGGAGTGGATCAAGCGCACCGAGCTTGCGGCGCTCGCGTCCGATACGTGGGGCTGCGAGGTGCGCCCGAACGAGAGCGAGGACGGCATCAATCAGCCCTGGCACTGGATCACCATCCCGATCATGGGCATGACCATGGGTGAAATCTTCGAATTGAAGGAACTCGGCGAGGACTGCGCCGCCGACAAGGTCTACGAATTCCTGTTCGTGGCACCGGCCATCCCGATCACCGGCGCGGTCGGCTCGCCGGTCAATCCGCTGGCGATCAAATAGATCTTCAACGAGGCACGTCATGCAACTCGTCCGCAATCATTCGCACTGGGGCGCGTTCCTCGCCAAAGTCGAGGGCGGACGGGTTGTCGGCGTGCAGCCGTTCGAGAAGGACCCCGACCCGTCGCACCTGATCAATGCCATTCCGGAGTCGGTGCACTCGAAATCGCGGATTGCGCAGCCAATGGTGCGCGAGGGCTGGCTCAAGCATGGTCCCGGCCCCAGCGAAGGCCGCGGCCGTGAGCCGTTCGTGCCGGTGTCGTGGGACAAAGCGCTCGATTTGATTGCGGGCGAGATCGAGCGGGTCCGCCGCGAGCACGGCAATGCCGCGATCATGGGCGGTTCGCAAGGTTGGTCGTCGGCCGGGCTGTTCCACGAGGCGCGGATGCAACTGCATCGCTTCCTCGCCGCCTCGGGTGGCTACGTCGATCAGGTGATGAACTACAGCTTCGGCGCGGCGCTTGCTTTCCTGCCGCATATCGTCGGCAGCCCGCAGTCGGTGGTCGGACCGCTGACCTCGTGGTCGTCGATCGCGCGGCACTCCAGGCTGATGGTGCTGTTCGGCGGCGCCAACCCCAAGAACACGCTGGTCAGCAAGGGCGGCTGCGCGTCGCACTCCACCCGCGGCTGGATCGCGGAATTGGCGCTCGCCGGCGTCGAGGTGGTGAACATCAGTCCGATCCGCGACGACGGACCGGATGCGGTTCGGCCCGAATGGATTCCGATCCGGCCGAACACCGATACCGCGATGCTGCTCGCCATGACGCACACCTTGGTGAGCGAAGGCCTGCACGATCGGGAGTTTCTCGACAAGTTCTGCGCGGGCTTCGATCGCGTGCTGCCCTATCTGATGGGCGAGACCGACGGCCAGCCGAAGAGTGCCGATTGGGCCACGTCCATCACCGGCGTTCCCGCTGAAACGATCCGCACGCTGGCACGGCGCATGGCGGCGACGCGCACGATGGTGACGGCGTCGTGGTCGCTGCAGCGCGCGCATCACGGCGAGCAGCCGTATTGGGCGGTGGTGCTGCTCGCGTCCGCGCTCGGCCAGATCGGACTGCCGGGTGGCGGCTTCGGATTCGGCTATGGCTCCGGCGCCGGCATCGGCGACCCGCCACTGTCATTCGCGGCGCCGGCGATGGACGCCATCAAGAATCCGATCAACGTCACCATCCCGGCCGCGCGCATCTCCGATTGCCTGCTCAACCCCGGCGCGCCATACGACTTCAACGGCAAGCGCGGCACTTATCCGGACATCAAGCTGGTCTACTGGGCCGGCGGCAATCCGTTCCATCATCACCAGGACACCAACAAGCTCCGCCGCGCCTGGGCCAAGCCCGACACCGTCGTAGTGCACGAGCCGTGGTGGACTGCGACCGCGAGACACGCCGACATTGTGCTGCCGGCGACCACTTCGCTGGAACGCAACGACATCGGCGGCGCGCGCCGCGACAAGTTCATCATGGCGATGGGGCAGGCCGTCCCGCCGGTCGGGCAGGCGCGCAACGACTTCGACATCTTCAGCGCGCTGGCGAAGCGCCTCGGCGTCGCCGAGACTTACACGCAAGGCCGCGACGAGAATGCGTGGCTCCGCCATCTCTATGAGAATTGCCGTCACAGCGCCGGAGCCAACGCCGCCGCGCTGCCGGACTTCGACACGTTCTGGAAGACCGGCTATCTGGAAATCCCCGCAGCCAGCGAGGAATACGTCATCTTCGGCGACTTCCGGGCCGACCCGGAGAAGCACAAGCTGCGAACGCCCTCGGGCAAGATCGAGTTGTACTCGGAAAAGATCGCGGCGTTCGGTTACGACGACTGCCCGCCACATCCGACCTGGATCGAGCCGTGGGAATGGCTCGGCGGCCAGGACGCCAAGACCTATCCGCTGCATCTCGTCTCGAGCCAGCCGCGCGACCGGCTGCACAGCCAGATGGACTGCGGACCGGTCAGTGCCGGTGGCAAGATCGCGGGCCGCCAGGCGATCACCATGCATCCCGCGGACGCAAAGGCGCGCGGCATCAACGCCGGCGATGTGGTGCGCGTGCACAACGCCCGCGGCTCGTGCCTCGCCGGCGCCATCGTCAGCGATACAGTCAGCGCGGGTATTGTGAATTTGTCCTGCGGCGCCTGGTATGATCCGGCCGACGGTGGCGAGCAGGCGCTTTGTCTGCACGGCAACGCCAATGTGCTGACCCGCGATCAGGGCACCTCGAAGCTCGGGCAGGGGCCGGCATCGGCGACTGCGCTGGTCGAGGTCGAGCGGTATACCGAGCCGCTGCGGCCGGTTGCCGCGTTCGACCCGCCGCGGGTGGCTGCCGTCTAGCTGCGCGCCAGAAGCGTTATTGCCCGCAGGTCGGCATCATGCCGATCGGCGTCGAGGTCCAGCACGGACCGAAGCTGCCGCCGTTGTAACGGCCCCGATAGAATCCCGGGTATCCGAACCCGTATCGCGGCGCGCCGTCCCAGCCATAGAAGCGCCACTCGGGCCGCGCCGCGCTGATCCGGTTCTGCGCCCGCCAGTCCGATAGCGCGGGCGGCTGATGGTAGCCGGGAAGAAATCCATAACGGGATCGTTTGGGGTGCACCTTGATCTTCGTAGGCTGTTTGCCGGCTGTGATCTCTGCGATCGCGGTCGCCGGCAGCAGCAGCGACGAGGCGACGACGGCGGCGAGTAAGCCTTTGCCAAATCCCATCACGCTGCCTTCGAGCCCCAAAGCCTCTGGCTCGCGATCGTGGCGCCTTCGCCGAGCGCCTTCAGTTTCGCCCAGACGATGCTGTCGGCCACGATCGGGTCGGTCCGCACCGCGGTGCCGAAGCCGCAATCGACGCCAGCGATCACGCGCTCGCGGCCGACGATGTCGGCATAGCGGCCGATGCGTTGCGCCACAAGTTTCGGGTGCTCGACGAAGTTCGTGGTCGAGTCGATCACGCCGGGGATGAGGATCTTATCGGCCGGGATCTTGAACGTCTTCAGTTCTTCCCATTCGTGGTCGTGGCGCGGGTTGGCGGCTTCGATGCTGAACGCCTGGATGCGTGCCTTGAATGCGATGTCGATGATCTTCAACAACGGCAGGTCGAAGCTGTGCGGGCCTTCGTAGTTGCCCCAACAGATGTGCAGCCGCATCCGGTCGGCGGGCAGTCCCTCGATCGCGCCGTTCAGCGCCGCGATGTTGCGCTCGGCGATCTTGCTGCGGAATTCATCGTCGGTGAGATCGCGATACTGGTTGTTGCGGCAGGAGCCGAGATCGGGGCAGTCGATCTGCAACACGAAGCCCGCCTCGATGATGGCGCGGTATTCGGTCTTCATCATCTCGGCCAGCGCCTCGACATAGGCCTCTTCGTTCGGATAGTGCAGGTTGATGATGAAGCGCGTCAGGATGCCGGGCGACGGCGCCGTCATGAACACGTCGGCCGGCCTCGACTTCGCCGCGGCGGCTTTCAGATGCGCGAGGTCGCGGTCGAGCGCGCTGCGGTCTTTGTATTTCAGCGGGCCGACGCAGCCGGGAAACGGCGAGGCAGAAAAATTTCGCCGCGTGTTGCCGAAGTCCGGATGCGCGATCAGGTCGCGGCCGAGCATGATGTCGCGGCCCTTCTCGGCGGCACGCGGGTCGTGCTCGATGCCCTCGACGCGATGGCGGATGTAGGTGGTGTAGGACGGCTTGCTCATCTCGCCGTCGCTGATGATGTCGACGCCCGACGCGACCTGCTGGGCCACGACCTGGTCGACCGCCTGGGCTGTGGCCGTCTCGAAAGTGGCGGCGTCGATTTTGTCGCCCTGCTCACGCCGGAGGATGATATCGAGCAGCGGCTTCGGCCGCGGCAGGCTGCCGGTGTGCGTGGTGAGGATGCGGTCGGTCGAGGTTTTCATGACGTCTCCAAAGGTTGCTACGGCGAAATGACGCGCCGTGCTTCGGTGACCAAATCCGCCGGCGTTTCGTAAATCTCTTTCATTAGCCGGTCGACTTCGCCTCCGGTCATGGCTGAGACTTCGATCCCCATCTTGTCGGCCTCGGCGAGAAACTCAGGATCCTTCATGGTCCGGTCAAAGGCAGTTCGCAGCGCCCTGGTCCGGTCGTCGGGCAGGTCCGGCGGCGCGGCGAACGCATACGCCAGCTCCTGGCGGCTGATGACGAGCTTCAGGATCCGGCGCTGCTGGTCGCTTGCCGCCTGATCCATGATCAGCGGAATTCCGGCGAGGTCCGGACTGCCGCGCAGGCCAATCTGCACCGGGAAGTTGACCTGACCGTCCCTGAGCCATGACGGGCGCGAGGTCTTGATACCGCCGAGCGACCAGCCGCAGCGACCATCGACCTCGCCGCGCTCGAGCGCCAGCGTCATGTCGGCGCCGCCCTGGTAGCCGGTGACGAGCTTGAGCTTGGCCCCGAACATGTTGTTCAGCAGCAACGGATAGACGCCGGTGTCGGCGCTGGTCGAGGTCACGGCGACCTGCATCGGTTTGGTGATCATGTCGTTCCAGGTCTTCGCGCCGGTCTCCCGACGGGTGACGCAGACGCTGACCTCGTTGCCGACATTGCCGATCCAGGTGAACTTGGTGGCGTCGAACTTGGCCGCAACGCTGCTGCCGAGCAGAGGCTCGGTCGGGATACTGCGGTTGAAGACGCCGATCACCGTGCCGTCGCGCGGCGAGGCATTGAACACCTGGTTTGCCGCGGCAAGACTTCCGGCGCCCGGCCGGTTGACCGGAATGACAGTTGGATTTCCCGGAATGTACTTGCCGATATGCCGCGCCACCGCGCGCATCACGGTGTCGTAGATGTTGCCGACGTTGAAGCCGACCATCATGGTGACGGGACGGGACTTGTAGAACTCCTCGACCGATTGCGCCCGTGCCGGCGGCGACGCGCATAACGCGGCAAACAGCGAGGCGGTGGCGGCAACGGCGGCGATCGTCGGTCTCACAGGGTCACAGCCCTTACGCTCAAAATCAGCGAGAATGGTAAGCGGTTTCCGAACCGCTTGAAACCCCGGGCGTGAAGCGCGCGGCAACGCCATGATGGCTGACTCGACGGCGCGAAGCCGATATGTCTTTTACGACCCAACGGGCCCATCCGAATGGGTGCCGGGGTGCGGGAGGAAAATGGGAATGATGCTCGGACACAATCGGAAGATGTTGGGCGCGGAGTGCATGGCCGACATGCTCGAGGCTTACGGCGTGACGCATGTGTTTCACGTGCCGGCGGTCTTGCGCAAAACCTTCGCGGTGATGGAGACCCGCACCAAGATCAAGCGGCTGCATGTGCATAGCGAAGCGACCGCGGCTTACATGGCCGACGGTTATGCCCGCGCCTCCGGCAAGCCCGGCATCTGCATGGCGCAGGTGATCGGTGCGCTCAATCTCGCAGCGGGATTGCGTGATGCCTGGCTCGCGCATTCTCCAGTGATCGCGTTTACCGGCGGCCGCGAGCCGAAGACCAAGTTCCGCCACGTCTATCAGGAGGTCGACGACGTGCCGGCGTTCGAGCCGGTCACCAAATGGAATGCCACGGTCGACGACGTGAACCGTTTTCCCGACATGGTGCGGCAGGCGTTCCGCGCCGCCACCACCGGCACGCCCGGGCCGGTGCATCTGCAGTTCCGCGGCAACGAAGGCCAGGTCGACGGCGACGAAGGCGAGATGGAGCCGATGGTCGAGCCGGAGTTTTCCCGCGTACCGCCGTTCCGGCCGGAGCCGGATCAGGCGAGCGTGCTCGCGGCAGTGAAGGTGCTGCAAAGTGCGGCGCGCCCGGTGATCGTCGCCGGCGGCGGCGTACGCGCGTCGGGCGCGGCGCGCGAGTTGGTGGCGCTGGCGGAGGCGCTGCAAGTTCCGGTCGTGACTTCGCTCAATGGCAAGGACTCGATCCCCGGCAATCACCCGCTGTCATGCGGCGTGGTTGGCACTTATTCGCGTGAGAGCGC
>Ga0070689_100000711_pt1 | contig 20261 bp, 16 predicted proteins | sample KBSS23HmetaG_FD_64669 | JGI IMG/M metagenome (GOLD analysis project Ga0070689, IMG submission 64669) | Switchgrass rhizosphere microbial communities from Kellogg Biological Station, Michigan, USA - KBS S2-3H metaG | ecosystem: Host-associated > Plants > Roots > Rhizosphere ...
GGCGTCGCGTGGGCTGCACCGATGGACGCGCTCGAAGACGGCATGCCCTACGTCATCGCGGCCGATCAGCGCGGCGGAGTCGTGGTGGCCACGAGCACGACGGTGACGAAGTGGGATGCTTCGGGCCATCGCGTGTGGCGCGTCCAGATGGTCCCGAAGGGGAAGAGTGGAATCGTTGGCGGGCTCGCGATCGATCCGAGCGGAAACGTCGCGGTGGCGGGGCCGGGAATGGCGCTCCTCGCGGGATCGGACGGTCACACGGTGTGGACCGCGAAGGTCGACGGCCTCCTCGATACCCGGGGCGCCGCCGTGCTCGGCGACGGGTCGATTGTGCACGTCGGCTGGAACGAGGCGAAGGCGGACTTCGGCTCCACGGTCCTCCCCACCCGCGGCGGCTTCGTCACGCGCTACGACGGCGCCGGGAACGTCCTCGCGGCGAACCATCTGTACGATCTCTTTCCGGAAGAGACGGGCCCGTTCGGCGCCGGGATCGACCGCGACGGCAACGCGCGCATCCTCGTCCAGCACGCGACGGGTGGCCTGGCGATCGAGACGTTCGACGCGACGATGCACCGTGTCCGATCGATCCCCCTGCCCAATGGGACGGACAACGCGGTGGGCGCGGCGACGAACGACGCGGCGTTCGCCGTCTTCGGCGACGCGGTGACCCCGCCGTCGATCCAGAAGGTCGACGTCGCCGGCAAGCCGCTCTGGACATTCCAACCGCCCAAGTATCCGACGTACCTGTCCCCTCCGATTGTCGCTGATGAAACGGGCGGCGCCATTACCTGGGCGGGTACCCTCTTCCACCTCGACGCGAATGGGACCGCGACGGATCTCACGCCGAACCGCGCGCTGGAAGCGGTGGTGAACGGTGCGGTGGGCACCTCTGGGTTTTCCATCACCTGGACGAAGGTCGCGATCGACCGCGACGCGATCTTCGTGACGGGGATGGCCTTGAAGGACCCGCTCGGCGGCGGACGGTTCTATCCGTTCGTCGCGAAGATTGGCCGGTGAGCGGGGGGGTGATCGGCGACCAGTGCTGAGCGGGCAACGGCGAAGCGGCTCGCGCGGCGATCGTGCGCCCGCTGAGCATCGTCGCTTCTCTGAAGGAGCCTTCGACGGGACGACGTCGCGTTCTACCTAACGTCGCCACGGGTCTGGGACAGGCAGGCCGACTCGTGGTTTATGGAGGGCCGAACGAGCGCCTCGCCGGCGCCGCACCGTTCGATCGCGCGATCGCGAGCAGCAATGACGCGACGTTGGCGGACCGCCCTCCCCGAGGGTGCTCCGCTTCGGCATCGAAGGCCGCCCGATCCGCGGCGTGTGCGCCCAGCTCGCATACGTCCTCGAAGTCAGGAGCCACTCGCCATCGACCGACGTCACACCGAACGGCGTATCGCTCCTGAACGTCACCGGGTTCCCGAGCCCGTATCGAATCAGCCCGATCTCGATCCCGCTCCACATGAAGGAGGGACACAGCTTCCGCCGTCAACGACTGCATCGTAGCCGCCGAGGAGGTCTGGTCGAACGCTGCCCTATTTGATGTAATCCCCAAGATCGTCGCCGGCGGATTTGTGCTTGTTCGGAGGACAGATCGCACTTTCCAGGGCATCGTGACGGTTGCTGACCTTAGCCTCCAGTTTCGCAGCCTCAGCGAGCCATTTCTCTTATTAGGGCAGATTGAGAATCTGCTTCGCGTTTTGGTGGCGAGGAGCTTCTCAATTGACAGCATACGTGGAGCCAAAAATCCGACCGATTCCGGGCGGTCGATCAACGACGCAAGCGACCTGACCTTCGGTGAGTACGTCCGCCTGCTGGAACCGGCGGATGCTTGGCATAGGTTGAATGTCTCCGTTGCCCGGGATCCCTTCCTTCGCGAGCTCAGGGCGGTGCAAGACATCCGTAACGACGTAATGCACTTCGATCCAGATCCGCTCGGTGATGCCGAAATAACGTTGTTGCGCGGGCGCGGCCCGGGGTCGCCCAACCTTCGGAGTGGAGCGGCGGGACAAATCCTCCGATGCAGGTGGCCGCCCGCGGCAGCGTCCGACGTTATCGGCGAGTCCTGCGCGGCGTTCAATCCCGCCGCGCCGCCCGGTCAGGTGTACCGGAACGTAACCGTACGCTGGTAATCTCACGCCGAATTTCCTCAACGATGTACACCTAGACATTGCGTACCAGACAAGTCTCCCTTGGTAACAGAACCGCGGAGCGTGCGTGCGCGAAGTTCCACAGGTCAGAACGAACACTACACGAATGCAAAACGAGCCAAATATCGCACCCTGGGTGCGATATCGAGCATCGAATCCCGTGCCCATGGGAAGAGCGATCGACCTCTCGGGTATACTGCTGAGCGGCCGATTTCGTCTCGACCGTCGGATCAGCATCGGGTCGGTGGGCTCGCTTTACGAGGGCGTCGATGAGCCCTCGCTGTCCCAGCGGCGCGTCGCGATCAAGGTGCTCCACGGCGACCTGACGCTCACCGAGATCGACGTGCAGCGCTTCAAGCGCGAGGCGCGCTGCGCGATGCAGCTCAATCACCCTCACGTCGTCCAGGTGCTGGAGTTTCTCGCGTCCGTGGGCGAGCCGCCGTGCATCGTGATGGAGCACCTCCACGGGCAGACGCTCCACGAGCTGCTGAAGACGAGCGGTCGCATCACGCCGCATCGAGCGGTGAGGGTCGCGCTTCAAGTGCTCTCGGCCCTCGACGCCGCGCACCACCGCGGCATCGTCCACCGCGACATCAAGCCCGAAAACATCTTCCTTACCTTGCAGGCGAGCCAGCAGGACCTGATCAAGGTGGTCGACTTCGGCTCGGCGAAGCTCCTCGGCGAGGCGACCGGCGTGCCACTCACGGTGACCGGCATGGTCGTCGGGACGCTGTCGTTCATGCCTCCGGAACAGGCGCTCGCGAAGCGCGTGGATCATCGCGCCGATCTCTACGCGCTCGCGGCGACGCTGTACGCCGCGATCTCCGGGCAGCAACCCTTCGTGGCGACGAGCCCGGCCGAGATCCTCGAAGCGGTGCAGCACGCGGAACCGCGCTCGCTCCGCAGCTTCGGTGTCGACGGGGTCGACACGATGCTCGATGCGATCGTCCGCAAGGGGCTCCAGAAGGAGGCGGCCGCGCGCTACCAGAGCGCTGTGGAGATGGAGCGCGCACTCCAGAGATGGCTCGACCTGGCGCCACCGGAAACGGAGCGGTGGGTCTGGAGAACCATCCCGCTCCGCTCCGAGCGGTGGAGCACCGTTCCTCCGCCGCCGCGCGAGGGCGACACGGCACACCACACGCTCGAAGGCGTCTCGGTCGACGCGCCGGTGGCGTACACCGCCTCGTCGGTGCAGCGCGCCGTGTCGTTGGCCGATCTCGTGATGCCGAGGATCGGGCACATGTTCGGCCGCTACCGGATCCTCGCGCTCCTCGGGGCCGGTGGTGTGAGCGAGGTCTTCCGAGCCGAAGACACGGAGCTCCAGCGGCCGGTCGCGGTCAAGGTGCTCCGCGTCGCGGGAGCGTCCGGCGCCGGCGTGACCACCGCCGCCGCGGAACGCATGCTGAAGGAGGCGCGCATCGCGGCGACGATCGATCATCCGAACGCGATCGCGATCTTCGACGTCGACACACGCGAGGGGCTTCCGTACCTCGTCATGGAGCTGGTCGAGGGGCGGAGCTTCCGTGACTTGGTGCGCGATCCGCTGATCTCCGTCGAGCGAAAGGTCCACTGGCTCGTCGAGATCGCGCGAGCCCTCTCCGCCGCACACAAGAAGGGGATTGTTCACCGGGACATCAAACCGGAGAACGTCATGCTTCGCGAGCTGGACCAAGCGGTGAAGGTGCTCGATTTCGGGATCGCTCAACGCATGTTCGAGAAGAACGTGATCGAGCACGCCGAGGTCAACGAGCGCATCCCCGGAACGCCCGCGTACATGGCGCCCGAGCAGATGTATGGCCAGGAAGCGACCGACCTCAGCGATCAATTCGCGTGGGGTGTCTTCGCCTACGAGTTGCTCTCGGGGACGCTCCCGTGGATGCAGCGCGGCGGAATGCTCCACCTCGTGCACCAGGTCCTCACGCGCACCCCCGAGCCGCCGAGTCGTCGGCGACCCGAGGTCCCAGCCCAGGTCGAGGCGGCCGTGATGCGCGCGATGGCGAAGAAGCCCGAGGAGCGCTACCCGTCGATGGACGCGGCGATCTCCGCGCTGGTCGAAGCATGGGTCGCGTCGCTGGTGACGAAGCCCGAACCGACTGACGAGGTGACCGTCAAGAAGGGGGCGCCGTGGCGGACGCCGCCGTGGCGAGGCAGGACGGTCACGGCGGCCGTGGCAGCGGCGACGATCATCGTGGGCGGCACCGCGGTGCGCGAGTCGAGGGCACCGCGAACGCAGGCCAACACGGCCGCAGACACTGTCGACCCCAGCGGGACGACGCTGTCGAGGAACCCGGAAGCGTTGGCGTCGTACCGAGCGGGCCTTTTGGCGGTGTACGACGCGGCAGGAGGGGCGGCGCGCAGGCACCTCGAGCGCGCGACGACGCTGGACCCGGGGTTCGCCGCGGCGCATCTGCGCAAGGTGCTCGCGACGCCCTGGGTAGGCGACGCAGAGCGCGCCGACGTGCTCAAAGCGACCCAGCTCCGCGACGCGCTCGGCGAGCACGACCGCGCGCTGCTCAACGCGATCGAGCCATGGGTCGGCGTCCCGCAGGATGCCGCCGAGGCGGAGCGCCGCCTTTCGGCGCTCGACGCGGCCCACCCGCACGATGTCGACACGCTCTACCAACTCTGTCGCTTCCGGTTCCTCGCCGGCCACTACGCGCGCGCGATCGACGCGTGCCGCGCCGCCGAGACGATCGATCCTCAGTTCGCCGGAGCGTTCTGGCTTGAAGGGCAGAGCCTCCTTTTCGCTGGTGATACCCCGGCGGGCACGCGCAGCCTGGAGGCATGTTTGCGCCTCTCGCCAGCGGCGACGTCGTGCCTCAACGACTTTTTCCAGCTCGAGAGTCACGGAGGCGCTTGCAGCGCGGCGTTCGGCCACGCGCAGCGGCTCGTCGAGCTCGAGCCAGAGAACAGTCGATGGCGCTCACAACTCGGGTCGGCGAGTCACGCGACGGGAAAGCCACTCGCGCTGGTGCGCGCGGCGTACGAGCAGTCCAGTGAATGGTCCTCGGCGGTCCCCATCCAGCGGGCAAGGGCGCGCGCGAACCTGGCGATCCTGACCGGCGACTTCGGTGAGGCCCTCGCCCAACTCGATGCGTGGGAGCGGGCGCTGGAGGGCAACAAGGAGGAGGATGCCCATGCAGACCTCCTCAAGATGCGCGCGCTTTTCCGCAGAGAGGCAGGGCCGGATGCCGCCTTGCCCGCGAGAGCCAACTCCTTTCTCGCAAGCCGCGCCGCCTGGTCACCAAACCCTGAAGGTGACAGGAGCATCGATGCGCTCGTCGCTCTCTATCGAGAGGGCACGCTCTCCCGGGCCGCGTTCGTTGCGGCCCGCTCAGAGTGGCTCGCGCATCCACCCCCTGTTGGCCGCTACGGAATGACTCCGGGGACGAGATGGGTCACCGCATACGCCGATGCCGTGGTGACGCCCGAGGACGCTCGCGAGGCGATTGCGGCGCTCCCCGCCCACCACGCGCTTCCTCCCGACCGCGTGCGAATGCCATACGAAGACGAGGCGATCGGGCGGATGTACTTGGTGGCCGGACGGGTCGACGATGCGCTTCCGTTCCTTCGGCGAGCGGCTGCCTCGTGCGAGGCTTCGGAGTTCCCGTTGCAGCACACCTGGGCGACCTTCGAGCTGGGGCAAGCGCTCGAGTCGAGCGACGTTCCGGCCGCGTGCGCGGCCTATCAGGTCGTGCTCGATCGTTGGGCCGTCGCGGCACGCTCACACACTGCCTACCGCGCGCACGAGCGACGGCTCGCCCTTGGTTGTCGCTAATTGGTTAATCTAATACGCCGTGGTCACGCTTCTCCTCCGCTTGCCTCCTGGGTCGACCCTATGTCCAGGGAAGCTACGTTAGAAAGGCCGTATCACCGCGATATAGGAGGTCGCTCATGAAGACGGATCCGAGCGCGGTTCAAACCAGGCTGCTCGTTGCTCGTGAGACGGTCCGAACATTTCGCATCCGTACTGGGGTCCGCGCGGGCGGGGCTGGGTCGACTGGTGGCACTTCCGGGAACGGTGGCACCGAGCAGGCTGTGCGTGGTACCGAGCAGGCTGTGGTTAGCTCACCCTAGCTGCTACCCCCGGCGATGCGAACGCTCCCAATCCAGTTGCGCTGCCTTCGCGCGAGGCGAGACTCGACATCCTCACCATCGTAGCTGGCGGCGGCTCGACGCAGCCACGACGGGTCGATGTTCTCCAGTACGTTGACGTTGACAACCGCATAGACGCGACTGGCGATCTCGCAAGTCGCGAGCGGCACGACCCCACACCGCGAACAGACGTGAAACGTCGCGGTTCGAGTCCCGAACGCATACCTCGACACGAGGTCGGCGTTACCGATGGTGACCGCCAGCGTGGCCTTTGGGTTGGAAGTCCAGACGCCACCGTGCTTGACGCAAAACGTGCAACCGCAGGCGCGGGCAGGAATCTCCGGCGGATTTCCCGCCCAATCGAGCTCGAGGGCGATTGCCGCAGTGACACGTGCCGGTGATGAGCATGCGACCCTCGGGGTTGCGAGCCAGCGGCAACGATACCAAGTCGACCGGCGTGCGGCCATCGCGACGCGGGTGCCCTCCTACAGTGTCCTCTCTTGCGGGTGACCGCCGGGCCCGTTCTCACGGAGAACGAGTCTCGGCCGGTCCCCCACCTCCCCGCGTTCTCCCAGAACGATTTCGCCTGCTCCCCCACCTCCCCGCGTTCTCACGAGAACCAATTTCGACCGCTCCCCCACCTCGCCGGGCCGGACGCGCCGGCGTCGACCCGCGAGTGGGCGCGCCCGTTCTTGTGGCGCATCGAGGGGACCCCGCCGTCGTACCTGTTCGGGACGGTCCACCTTTTTCCAAGGCCCGTCGGGCGTAGCTCGAGCCGTGCGCGCGAAGGGCAAGGGGGAGGTCATGCCGGCCGGCGCAAACCCGCGGTCGTTTTTTTTCAAAGGGCGAACGGTTTCGGCCGCCCCTTTCGTCTTGGGTAGCGAAAGGAACACGAGGCCAATGAAACTCTATGATTTCCCTTTCTCGCCGTTCTGCCGCCCGGTTCGGGCCGTCGCCTACGAGCTCGGGATCGAGCTCGAGTACGTGTACGTGAACGCGTTCAAGAAGGAGACACGCACGCCGTCGTTCTTGGCCATCAACCCGAACGGCCACATCCCGGTCCTGGTCGACGGCGATTTCGTCTTGTGGGAGTCGTGCGCGATTCTCACGTACCTCGCCGCCAAGGATCGGAGCCCGCTTCTTCCGACCAACCTCCGCGAGCGCGCGGACGTCGAGCGATGGCTCGCGTGGCACGTCGCGCACCTCGCGCCGCCCATTCGCAAGGTCGCGCGTGAGTACGTGATCCAGAACGTCTTGAAGCGGGGCGAAGCGAACGGAGAGAAGATCGCGGAAGGGACCGCGGATTTCCAGACGTACTCGGCGGTGCTCGACGCGTCTCTCGGCACCAAGGAGTACGTCGCCGGCCGCCTCTCGATCGCCGACTTCGCGCTCGCCTCGAGCTATAGCCTCGCGCCGTCGTCCGGGCTCGACGTCACGCCATTTCCACGCGTGAACGCGTGGCTCGACCGCGTCCTCGCACGCGACAGCATGAAGCGCACCCTCGCGGATGTCCAAGCCTCTCTGCATTAGGATCCCGCGCCGCATGGAACAAGAACCGGATCGAGCGTTCGTCGACCTCGCGATGCCGTTTCGCCCCGCGCTGCGCGTGCACTGCTACCGCATGCTGGGCTCAGTGCACGACAGCGACGACGTCGTCCAAGAGACGCTCTTGCGGGCGTGGCGCGCACGCGACACGCTCGAAGGCCCGAGCCACGTGCGGCCGTGGCTCTATCGCATCGCCACGAACGCGTGCCTCGACGAGCTGCGACGCCGCCCGCGGCGGGTCCTGTCGTCCGACGCGTACCCCGCGGCCGACCCGAACGCGTATCCCGCGCCGCCGATCGAGGAGCCGGTGTGGCTCGAGCCGATGCCGGATACGTGGCTCGACGGCGCGGGGGAGCCGGAGAGCCGTTATGCGCTCAAGGAGAGCGTGGCCCTCGCGTTCGTGGCGGCGCTCCAGTTCCTGACGCCCGTGCAGCGCGCCACGCTTCTCCTGCGCGACGTCGTCGGCCTCTCGGCCGAGGAGACCGCGGAGGCGCTCGCCATCAGCGTGCCCGCGGCGAGCAGCGCGTTGTTCCGCGCGCGTACGACGGTCGAGGAGAAGCTCGTCGGAAAGAGCATGCCGTCGCGCACCGAAGACGTCGACGAGGCGCTCCTCGCGCAATACGTCGGCGCGTTCGAGTCGGGCGACATCGACGCGCTCGTGAAGCTGTTTCACGACGACCTGACCACGACGATGCCGCCGCGGCCGACGTGGATCTTCGGGCTCGCGGCGAACACGATTTTCTTCAAGAGGATGACGCCGGCGTGGAACGCGCCGGTGCGCATCGTGCGGACGCGCGCGAACGGTCGCGACGCGCTCGCGCTCTACCGCCCCGAGCCGGGCGGCGCGGGCCCGTACACCATGCGCGCGATCGAGGTCCTCGAAGCGAAGGACGGGAAGATCGTGCGGATCGACCACTTCATGACGCAGGAGGCGTTCCGCACGTTCGACCTCCCGGAGCAAATTTCGGGGTAGCGGGTCTGCCAGGCGTGATGGCCTGCACGATACGCGCGTCACGGCTGACGTCGCCGCTACCGTGATCGAGCGATCGACGCGGGCGTGACACCGAGCACACGGCGCATGCACCGGGCCATGTGACTCTGGTGGGAGAAGCCCGCGTCGAGCGCGACCTGGCTCGCCGGCACGTCCCCGCGAAGGAGAAGCGCGCGCGCACGTGCGACGCGACGCTGGATGACGTACGCGTGGACGGGCACACCGACGGCGCGCTTGAAGAGCGCGCGCAGGTGCGATGCACTGACGCCCGAGACCCGCGCGAGGCGGACGAGCGACACATCCTCGGCCAGGTGGGTCTCGATGTACTCGGTGACGTGCGCGAGCTGGGTCCGTGAGAGGCCCGGCGGCCCCGCGGGTGCGCGATGCTGCGCGAGGAGATGAACGGCGAGCGCCATGCCGAGGCTCTCCCGGTAGACGAGCCCGTTCGGAGAGCTCGCCCGATGCTCCGCGGCGAGCGCCCACGCGATGTGCTCGATCTGGGCGTCACGCACGTGGCAGCGCGGGGTGATCGCGGCGCGATCCGGATCGAGTCCCATCTCCTCCGCCGCGAGCCGCACCAGAGAAGCCGGGACCCGCAGGTCCACCCGATCGCTCGCGTCGTCCTCGAACCAGACCTCCGCTTTGCCCGCGGGGAACACGTTGATCTCGCCGTGACTCCGCACGCAGCGAACACCGCGCGGCATGCACGAGATGCGCGCCGGCGGGCCCGCGTGCACGTCCACGTGGAGATCCGCGGTCGGCACATGATGGTGCAAGCCCACGGTCGTCCTCCGGACGTCGATCCCGATCCCTATCCGTGCCGTGCGTGCACGATCATCGATTCGTGCTTTCGAAACATCGGTTCGTGCGCGACCGCCTGCGCGACGGATGGTACTCCGTGTCTCGTGAGCAAGATCGCTGTCTCCACGGTCGTCCACGGGCGCACGATCACGCAGGGTCTCCGGCTCGTTGCGTGGGTCGCGATCATCCTGTGCTCGCTGGTCTTCGTGTACCGGGCACTCCATCTTTTCCAACTCGACCCCGCTGTTTTGAAGAAATACTTCCCGTTTCGATGGATTCTCGTGGGTCACGTCGCCGGCGGAATGCTCGCCCTGATCACGGGCCCCTTCCAGCTCTCGAGGACGTTTCGGGCTCGCTATCGGCGTGTGCACCGGGTGATGGGCCGCGTCTACGTCTCGGCCACGAGCGTGGGCGCCGTGTGTGCGTTTCTGCTCGCGAGCCTCACGGCGCCCGTCGTGAGCTGGGGATACGCTCTGTCGCTGCACATGCTGTCGATCGTGTGGCTGGTGACCGGTCTCCTCGCCTGGCGAACCGCCGTGCAGAGGCGCTTCGCGCAGCACGAGGAATGGGCGACGCGCAGCTATATCGCGACGATCGCGTTCGTCGCGCAGAGTCTCTCCTTCGGTCTGCCGTTCATGAAGCGCCTCGGAACCTCCGCCGAGGTGGGGGCGACCATCATCTGGCTCTCGTGGACCGTGCCGACGTTCGCGTATGCCTGTACACGTGTTCGCCGGACACGCTAAAGGCCGGGGACTGAACTCCCAGAGTACGTGGTCCGCGCCGAAAGAGCCATGTGCCGAAAGTCACATCCCTTCGAGGACGAGCACCGCGTCCGGTGCGCCATCGGCGGCCGCTGGCGAAGGCCCGATGCCCTTCGTGCCCGCGCGCGCGAATGGGCTCTGTCGCCGCCGTTCTCGCTCCGCGGAAATCTGACGAACTACCCCCGGCGTGATCGCCCCACGTCGTCGTCGCGGTCGAGGGCGTTGTGCTTGAGGAAGAGGCCGCCACCGGTGACGATGGCGTGCACGTGCGGATGGAAAAGAAGTCGCGCGTCCCCCTCGGGCAAGGCGGCCCGTGGTGGTTGCTCACGATCGATCGGGATCCTCCGAGCCACCCGGATCGGGGATGCTCTCGCCGGGGAAGAGCGCCCTTGTTTTGCCTCGGGCAGGTCGAGGTGTGTCCTCGAGCCAGGTGAGCTCCGCGTCCCTCGCGCAGATATGGATGAACGCGTTCCAGTCGTAGACGAAGAACCAGTGGAGGAAGCAACCTGGCGGAGGCGGAGGGAGCCGTGCCTTCGCATCATCGCCGCCAGGCCCCTCGCCGGAGTCGATCCACAGCGCGCTCGTGGCCCGCGGAGCGGGCTGAGCGGATTGCGACGTGTGGACAACGGGCGGGTCGATTGTGCAATAGACCAGCCCGCGCACGACGACCTTCGCGCGCTGATCTTCGTCTTGGTGGCTGCTCATCATCAGACGCAGCGTGAGCTCGAGGCGCGAGCCCGCCCAGTCGATGTCGAGGCGCTCGAGGCACGCGTCGTGAAAACCCCACGGCAGCGGGACTTCGATTTCGGCCAGGTTCATGCGTGCTCGATGGTTCGAGCACCTTTTCGGGGCTCGCTCGAGGAGAGATCCTGGTCCATCCAGACCATGTCGCGAAGGAGAATGCCATTTTCTTCAATGCCGTCCGGGTAGCCGCGTTCGGCGCTGAAGAAGTCGCGCTCGATCTTCCAGAGCCTGAAGCCGACCTTTTGATAGTACACGAGTTGTCCGATTCCGGAGTTGCCGGTTCCCACGATCACTCGTGTGACGCTGCTCTTTCGCAATTGATCCAGCACGGCGAGCAACAGCCGCTTCCCGACGCCCTGCCCCTGCAAGGAGGCATCGATCGCGACGGCCTTCAGTTCGACGACGCCGTCCGGTCCCGGGAGTGCGAGGGTGATGCCGACCGGTCTGCCCGCCGCGTCATCGAGCGCATACAGTGTGCCCTCTTGATAGTAGCTGCGCACCTGCTTTGCTGAATCGTCGGCCAGAGAGAGTAGCGGCAGATAGGCGTCGCGCTGGGCGCCGGGCGGCACCAGGCGAAGGTTCGGTTCGCTCACGAGTTTGCCTCCAAGACGGTCGCGTCGTCGTTGTAGCCGCTCGGAGGAACGCACCACAACGCCTCAAGAGGACAAAAAAGGAACTGGCCGCTCGCCACCCACACCGTTCCACCGCTTGAACCTCGCATCCCCGCTTTGCACAGCCTTGTCGCCCCCGCCTCACGCGCCGTGGTGGAGCTCGGTGAGCGCGCCGCGGAGCGAGATCGGCGCGCCGTTGGCGGCGACGGCGTCGGTCATTCCGAACGACGTATCGGTCTGCCCCATCGCCTGCATCAAGCTTACGTAGAGGCGGTTGTGGGGCGGGCCGGTCAGCGGCGCACCCGGGAGCGGATTCGGGATCGTCCTCGGATACCGCACGTAACGGCCGGTATCGAAGAACCCATGGCAGCCGCCCGCGAGGAGGGTGCACACGTCGTGGTGCTGGTGCGTCGGCGTCGCGAGCTCGGTGATCCAGACGACGACGGTGTGGTCCAGGAGCGTCCCCGATCCTTCGGAGACCGCGTCGAGCTGCTCGAGCAGGTAGGCGACGTGGCCAGCGTGCCACGCGTCGAGGTCGGTCATCGCTCTCTCGGCGAGCGGGCTATACATCGCGCCGCACGACGTCCCACCGGCGATCGACGCGTGCGCGTATGCGTGGAACGTCGCCTCCGCGGGATATCCCAGCTCTGAGCACTCCGGAACCGGAGCCGCGATCGTCACGATCCGCGTGAGGTCGCACGCGAAGGCGAGGCGAACGAGGCGCATGAACTGCCGGACCGCGTGCCCCGAGTCGTCGAACGTCGCGTCGCACTTCGGCGAGCGGCCGATCGCGCCGAGGCTCGACTCGAGCTCGCGGACGAGCCCGCGGTGCTGCGCGAGCTTCTCGCGCCCTTCGGCGCCGAGCTGCCGCGCCAGGATCTCGTACTCGCGACCCGCCAGGTCGAGCACCGACGGTCGGAGCGATCGCAGGAGCTCGTCGCGGTTCTTCGGCGCGGTGGGCGACGCGGTATACCCGAGCAGGTCAGCGAACGCGACCTTCGGATCCGACACCATCGGCGTCGCCTTCCCGGGGCCAAGATACGAGAACGGCGATGCGACGGAGTTCGGGACGTAATCGAAACCGTAGACGCGTGAGTCGAAGCGCCCCGGCGCGACGAGGCGCACCGCGAGCTCCTGATCGAGCGAGCGCGCACCGCCGGTGCAGTACGTCCCCGCGCGCTGGAGCGCGCGGTTCGCCGTCAACGCCCCGGCCACGCCGATCTGGTGGTTGTTCAGATCGCCGCCCGACCGCATCACCTCCGCGATGTCGGCCAGCACCGACGTGTGCGACAGCCCTTCGATGGCGAGCAGGCGATCGCGGAATGGATAGAACGGGCGCAACGTCGGGCTGAGATCGTCCTGGCCCAGATCGGCGAGGCGCCGCTCGGCGAATCGGTCCGTCGGGCCGCCGGGGATATCCATGTTCCAGGCGTTTGGGATATGGCCGTGCGGCTGGACGTAGAAGACGATCCGCGGCGGCGACGCCGGCTCGTCGGCGCGCGCCGCGGGATCGCGGCCGATCGTCGCGGTGATCGCGCCGAGGCCCAGCGCCTGTAAGAGCTGGCGTCGTCTCAGCGTCACGTCACTCCTCCCCGACCCGGCGCATGCGGAACGTCGGCGACGTGGCGATCCCCCGGAGGAGCGCGCGCACGTCGCCGTCGCTCTTCGTGAAGGCATCGGTCAGCGACGCGACGGTCGGGAGCTCAGCGACGACCGGCGCGCGGCCGAGCGCGTAACGCACCCATCGCTCGACGGCGCAACGGTGCACCACCTCGCTCCGACCGAGCGCCGACGACAGCTCAATCCCGCCGACGAACGGGCCGTCGACGTCGGTCCCCTGGATGGAACCGCTCGCGTCGATCGGGAGCCCGTCCTCGGAGCTCCGATAATGACCGGCGGCGTCATAGTTCTCCAGGCCGAAGCCGAACCCGTTCAACGCCGCGTGACACGCCTGGCACGCGGCGGGTTTCGTCCTCGCCTCGAAGAGCATCCGGTTCGTCTGCGGCCCCTGGTCCGGCGCGGGTTTCGGCTGCGAGAGGTCCGCGCCGGGCGGCGGCGACACGGGGAGCTGGCACAGGAGCCGGAGCTCGATCCCGTTGCCGCGCACGGGCGGCGACGTCGCGCCGCGGTGCGAGAACCCGGCGAGGAACGCCGCGCGCGTGACAAGCCCGGCCCGCTCCGCGCCGGGGAGGACGACCTCGGTCCACGCGCTCGGGTCCTTCGGCGCGGCGAGCCCGTAGATCCGCGCCATCTCACCGTTCACCCAAGCGCGACGGCTGACCATGAGATCGTGGAACGTACCCCCCTGCGCGAGGACGTTCTGGACGAAGCGCTGCGACTCCTCGGTCGCCGACGCCTGGCTCGTCGGCCCCCATGCGGCGTCCACCTCGGGGGTGCGGACGGCGTGCTCGTCCCCGAGGACGCGATCGAGGGCGAGCCACTGGCGATGGAAGCTCCAGAGCGCGCGGCGCGCGCGAGCGTCGCGGAGCATACGATCGACCTGATCGCGGACCTGATCGTCGGTCCGGAGCTCGTCGCGCAACGCGGCCTGGAGGAGCGCGTCGTCGGGCACGCTCTCCCACAAGAAGAACGAGAGGCGGCTCGCCATCGCGTACGCGTCCACCGGTACGACGCTCCCTGCCGGCTGCGATCGCGGCGGCGGCTCGACGCGATAAAGGAACTGCGGCGACTGGAGCATCGCGCTCAACGTCAAACGGACCGCACCTTCGAAGTCGACGGCCGATCGCCACTCCTGGAAGCGCTGCATGAACCGATCGCGCTCGGCGTCGGTGAGCGGGCGGCGAAAGACACGCCCGCCCGTGACGCCGACGAACTGCGCAGCGCACGACGTCGCGTGCTCTGGGGTCGACCAATCCGCGCAGCCGACGAGCGCCGTCACGGCGGCCGCGTCGATCGTCGCCGCCTCGGCGTAGAGGTTCGCGATCGCCTCGTATCGCGCGATCCGCACGTCGGAGGGCTCCTGCGCCTCGGCCGCGTTCTCGAAGCCGGCCACGGCGATGTCGGCGGGGAGCGGCGGGAGCGCGACATCGACGGCCGGGAAGAGATCGCGCAGCGCGTTCCGATACTCGTCGTTGCTCAAACGACGAAGCGGCGCCGGACCGACCGCGGGCTCGGCCTCGGGAGGTGCCACGCCGCGCGGCGCGATCCCCTCGCCCGGCCGGGCAGCATCCCCCGTGGCGCACCCGGCGCACGCGGCGCCAAGCAGCGAAATCGCGACGAGCGACGCCACGCGGCGGAGCGCCGTCGCTCGAAGCTTCGCCGCGCCTCGGCGGTACGAGAGCCGCGTCCGCTCCACTGTTAATGCCTAGCAGACTTCAACGATCGCGTCCCTTCGCGCGCCGCCGTGCTTGCAGCGTCCCCCCGAGAAAAACCCCGCCCCCCTCACTTTTTCCGCAACCACGCCGCGCCCCCGGCCGAGAGGCGGGCATGACGAAACCCTCTCCTCTCGATCCCAAAGCCGGAGCGGCGGCGTACGCCGCGCTTCAAGCCACCCTCGAAGCGATCCCCGACGACACCGTCCGATCCCCCAAGACGGACGTTCAAGCCGCGGTCGTCGCGGCGCTCGCGCTGGTCCCATTCCTCCGCCAACCCGAGGTCCGCGCGCGCTTTCAACAGCTCCCGCGCGCGGTCTTCGACATTTCGCACCTCGACGGCCTGGAGACCGCCGCGTGGAGCGCCTGGCATTGCCAGTCGCAGAACCTGTCGGAGAACGCGGCAGCGAGCGACGCGCGGGTGCCGCCGGCGGTCGTCGCTGAAGCGACGGCGCTGCGCGCTCGGTTGATGCGCCTCTTCGAATACTGGTTCTCAGACGACGAGGGGGTCAGCGCCGAGCTCGCGTCGATCCGCCTCGGGTCCGGATATCGCGATCTCGCGACCGACCTCACGCGCCTCGCCCTCCTCTTCCGTTCCAACCGATGTTTCGATTCTTGCTCGACGACATCGGCGCCGCTTCCCTGGACGACATCCGCACCCGCTCCCACGCCTTCACGCGCCTCGTCCAGCTCGCTTTTTGGTCGGCGCGGTCCTACCAGCGTCTCGTCGACGCCGCCCCTCACATGCGCGCGATCGTCAGGGTCACGCCACGCGATCCTGCCGCGCTCGAGCTCCTCGGAAGGTTCTACCGCTACGTCTTTCGCACCGCCGAGCCCGGCGTGGATTCCGCCGCGATTCGTACTATCCTTCTGCGTATCGCGACACCCGACGGACAAGAGGACATCGTGAACGCTGCCGAAGAGCTCATCGAACAGGGACGCGCCGAGGGAATCGCCAAGGGGCGCGCCGAGGGAATCACCAAGGGACGCGCCGAAGGGATGGCCAGGGCCATGGATGCCCTCCGCAAGGCAATCGTCGCATCTCTCGTCGCACGCGGCGTATCGCTGGGCGCCCACGCACGTGCCCGCGTCGAGACGTGCGCTGACGTGGATACCCTCCAGGTGTGGCTCGGCCGTGCCGTGACCGCGTCACGCGAAGACGACGTCTTCTCCGCCGACGCCTGCTGACTCGAAGATCTCGTGGCGCACGGCGAAGGGTGGGACCGTTGCCGCGCACGAAGGCCCGCATGCCGGCCGCAGACGAAGTTACGGTGAGCCGCGCGGGCCCGCTCGATCTCGGCGAGATCGTGGATCTGCTGCGCGAGAACGAGGCGCCGCGCGGCTCGCTCACCGGTCACTTCACTCGCGAGGGGATCGATGCCGCGCTGCGCGCCATGCCGGTCATCATCGCGCGCCTCGACGGAAATCTGATCGGAGTGCTCGTCAGCTCGCCCATCGATGGAGTTCGAGAGCAGCCGGTGATCGCCCAGATGCTCGCGATCCATCGCGGCGGACCCGGCGCGTACGTCTACGGACCGATCTGCGTGTCCGACGCCGCGCGCGGCCGTGGCGTCGCGCGCATGCTCTTCGAGCGGCTGAGAGCCGAGCTGCCCGGGCGCGAGGGGATCCTTTTCATTCGAAGTGACAACGAGGCTTCGTTACGCGCCCACCAGCGGTTCGCCACCATGCGCGTCCGCGGGGAGTTCAGCATGGATGGCGTCTCGTTCGTGGTGCTCTCCTTCGCTGGTTGACCACGCGCCCCCAGGAGCAGCGCCCGCGTCTAGGCCTCCCACCCGAAGTCCGTCGTGACGCATACCAGCGATCGCCCCCGCCATCCGTAGTACGTCGCGTACTCCCCGTCGCCTTCGCCGGTCGTGAACGCGGCGACGCTCCCTGCCCCGCGCCTCGAGAGCCGCGCGACGTGGTCCTTCGCAAGCGTTTTGAAAATCGCGCGCACCGCACGCTCGTCTTCGTCCAGGGCGCTGGCGACGGCGTCGTCGACGAAGCAGCCTGCGCCCGAATCGACGGGATAGCCGACCCTCGGCGGATGCTCCACGCGATCGCGCCGCATGCGCGTTCGCATGCCGCGCGGCAGCGCGAGCTCCCACCGTTCGGGCTCCGCGTCGCGGACGACGATCGACGCAGCGGCATTCCTCCCGTCGACACGCGCAAGCACCAGGGGATAGATCCCCGGCGCGAGCGGACGATCGAGCGCCGTCGAGCCGGATAGAAGCATCGGATCCGCGGCGACGACGTTGCCGGTCGTGAGCTCCACGTAGCCGTCGTATCGCTCGAGAGCGATACCTGTCGCGCGCCCCGCGACGACGTCTCGCAGCAGCGCGGATCGCTCTCGCTCGCGCTTACCGACGATGGGGGTCACCGTCGCGAGCCCTTGGCGAGCTCGTTCGGTATCGATGAGATCGATCTGGAGCTGGAGGCCAATCAGCCCCCCGGTGACTGGATAGAACGTCCGCCTCTCCAGGTTGACCGTAATCTCGATGAACCCACGCGCGAGCCTCGAAGCGCATGCCTTGTCCATCTCGACTTGTGCACCACTCTCGGTGGGGAGCGTCTTCACCGCGAGCCGGGGCATCGATGGAGTGAGCCCCTTCATTCGGTAACTTCCGTAACGGAACGTGCGGCCGCTGCGCTGTGCGGCGTAAATCGTGCCGCCGTACCCCGTGGAGTCGGGCTTGAACAGCGCGCGCGTCGGGACGACTGATTTCCGTATCCGCATTCGAGCCCTCTCCCCCGGCGAAGCTACTTCGTCGACCCATTCGCCGTCATCAAGTTCGTGTACCAATCGATGTAGGGATGATTCGTCGCGGCGTAGTTCGCCAGGGGTGACGTCGCGAGGTCCGCGGAATCGAAATCCCACCCGCGCACGAGCTTCCCGTTGTTCCGCGCGTTGACGATGAACGACGAGTTCGTAGCCGGCGCCCCGTAGAACCACGCGCCGTCCTGAAGCACGTCGCTCCCATCGCTGTCTTGATTCTCGACGAACATCCGCTGGTAGTACCGGAGGCGCTCGCTGGACACGCGGTCCGACGAGTATTGCAGCGTGTCCGAGCCGCTCGAGGAGGCATCGGACGCCGTGTACACGTGGACCGAGAACGACCCAGCCTGACCGGTCGACGCATCGTAGCGCGCAGCAGACGTCGTCACGTTGTGGGTCCACGAAACGGTCCACGAGTTGCGATCGAGCACGCCGTCCCAGCTCCAGTTCTGCGGGTGCGATTCGCTCTGGTGGATCTCGTGGAGCGTCGAGCCGTCCGTGAACTGCACGGTGGGGAGGATGCCGGAGTCGTAACGGCGGCTCTGCGACCACCAGATCTCGCCGTTCCCGTCCACGTAGCCGACGTGGTACCAGAGCGTCGGATCGCTCGGGGCCTGATGGACCTCGACCAGGAAGCCGTCATCCGCCAGGGCGACCGCGGAGCGCCTGCCGGTGTCGAAGCGGCCGTGCCGGTGCCACGCGACGCGCCCGGTGTTCCCGTCGTAGTTGCCGGTCCAGTACCAGAGATCGCCGTCGTCGGTATTGTGCACCTCGACCACCTGACCGGCCGCGTTCATGGCCACCGCGGGGAAGTCGCCTCGATCGCGCTTGTACTCGAGGCGCGTGGTCTTGTCGCCGGAGAGGAGGACCATCACCTTCCCCGTCAGCGTCGTGACCGAGGGGAACGCGGTGGTGACCCCATCGGACGGATAGAGCTGCGGGCCGAATGCGTTCGCGACCTCGGCGTCGAGCGCGCTGAGGTTCCCATCGGCGAACGAGGGATTGTCGGTGAGATCGGTCTTCACGTCGAACATCACGACCAGCCCGGCGTGCGACGCGTTCTCCGACGCCGCCGACCAGGTGGCGATCTGAGCGAGCCAGTCACCGAGGCGGTCCGTGTTCGGGTTGATGCCGTCGTGATAGACCTCGTCGCCCACCGACCCGTGGCCGAGGAGGTAGTCGCCGACCTGTCCATATTCGTCGTCGCGGATATCGAGCTCGATGAACCGAACCCCCGCGTTGAGCTGCTGCAGGATGGGCCCCTTCTCATCCGTACCGTGATTGCCGGAGTAGCTATTGTGCGTCGCCATATAGACTTGGCTCGCCGCGCTCACGTCCCCGCATCCCGCGAAAGAAAGAGCCAGCAACGCGATGCCCGGGAAGACATAGAACGATCGATTGGACATATCCCGCAAGATAGTCGCAAGTGGACACCTGGCGAGGTGCCACATCGCATTTTCTCGTGTTGCGCGCGATGAGCGATTCCGCCCTTTCGGATATTGGAGTGACCGTCTCGTAATCGCTTCGAAAAATCGGAGCCCATCCCCGAACGCAACGCGCAGCCGTTGCATGCAACGACGGCCGCTGTTGCGGTGCTCGCCCGCTCGTCCCTTCGGCCGGCCCATGAACGGTCTTGCCACGCGGGGCGCCCGGTGGTTCAGTCCGGGCCGTGCGCACCCTCGTAGGTATCGACGAGAACGGGCTCGGGCCGCGGCTCGGGCCGCTCATCGTCACGGCGGTGAGCGCGCGGTGCGACGAGCGCGGCGCGAAGGTGGCGAGCTCGCGGCCGGGGCGCGCGTTTTCGCGCCTCGGGGACTCGAAGGACCTCGTGGCGCACGGCGACACGTCGCTCGGCGAAGCGTGGGCGTGCGCGCTCGCCGCGCGGACGCGCCCCGACGCGCCGCGCGCGACGCCGGACGACCTCGTGCACGCGCTCTCGATCGACGGGCGCGACGCGCTCCGCGCCCGCTGCCCGAAGGACCACGAGGCGCAGTGCTGGGCGACCGACGACGAGCGCTTCGTCGCGGAGCCGAAGCTCCTCGGCCAGGTCACGCGCGACATCGACCGCCTGGCAGCGCGCGGCGTGATGGTGACGCGCGTCGACGTCCTCACCATCTGCACCGAGCGGATCAACGCGGCGGTCGACCGCGGGCAGTCGCGGTTCGTGGTCGATCTGCACGCGATGGAGCGGCTCGCGCTCGTCGCGCGCGACGCTGCGGGCAGCGAGATCGACGTCACGTGCGGCAAGGTCGGCGGCTACGACCGGTACGAGGACGCGTTCGGGCCGCTCGCCGGACGCCTCCGCGTGACGATCGTCGAAGGCCGCGCGCGGAGCACGTACCGTTTCCCGGGTCTCGGGACGATCGCTTTCGTGCGCGACGCCGACGCAGGAAACCTCCTCGTCGGGATGGCGTCGCTCGTCGGCAAATGGGTGCGCGATCTCCTGATGGAC
>Ga0070689_100000716_pt1 | contig 20218 bp, 18 predicted proteins | sample KBSS23HmetaG_FD_64669 | JGI IMG/M metagenome (GOLD analysis project Ga0070689, IMG submission 64669) | Switchgrass rhizosphere microbial communities from Kellogg Biological Station, Michigan, USA - KBS S2-3H metaG | ecosystem: Host-associated > Plants > Roots > Rhizosphere ...
GAGATCGATCATCTGCTTGATCGGCGTGATCCCCGCGATGGGTTCTTTTGAAAACGGAAAACTGAACGCGATCGCGCCGACAATCTTTCCATCGATGTAAACCGGCGAACCGGACATGCCGGCAAACACGCCCGTCTTATCAACGTTCGCGCCGCTCAGCTTCGCGATGATGGCTGACTGCCGTGGCCCGGGAAAGCCAGGCAGGATGCCAAGAACCTCGACACCGAACTCCTCGGTTCCGCTGCCGCTGAAGACAGTTCTGGCGGTTCCTTTCATGCCGGGGCGAAGGTCTTCGAGGTTGAAGATCTCCGGACCGTTGACCTTGGTTATTGCGGGCTTTTGAGCGGCCGCGAGAGTCGCCATTACGGCGACGAGAATTGCGCTGAGAATAGGGGTAAATCTTTTCATCGGTTAGGACTATAAACTTCGTCTAAGAACGTGGTCAAGGTTATAAGATCAAAGGATTTTTTGTCCCGCAAAGGCGCAAAGGCGCAAAGTAAATGCAATTCTTCTTTGCGCCTTTGCGCCTTTGCGGGATATATACCTTCAATAATGAAGTCCGGTCTCCAAGCGTTTATCCTTGCCGGTGGCGCCTCGCGCCGGATGGGCACTGATAAGTCTAAATTGCGCCTCGAGCAGCAGACTTTCACCGAGCGTATCGCCAAAACACTGCTCCAGATCACCGATTCTGTCTCTATTGTCGGACGAGACTCGGATGACTCTACTTTGCCAAGCGTTGCAGACGTTTATCCAAAATGGGGCGCGCTGGGTGGCATTCACGCGGCGCTGGCAGCTTGCTCACGTGAGTGGGCCATTGTCGTTGCCTGCGATCTGCCTTTTGTTACCTCCGAGCTCTTCTCGTATCTCGCGGCGCAGCGGTTGGACCACGAGGCTGTGGTACCGGTACAGGAAGACGGCCGTCCTCAACCGCTCGCCGCTCTCTACCGCGTCGACCCATGCCTGCGACAAGCAACCGAGCTGATTGAAGCCGGACGAAGACGGCCGGTGGACCTTCTCGAGGCGGTTAACACGCGCTGGGTTGCGTTTGATGAACTGAGGAATTTCGCTCGGGCGCAGAGTTTTTTTGTTAACATCAACACGCCTGACGACTATGATGAAGCGATCAGAGGACACTCACGCTAATGCCACCCCGACGACGAATTGGTAAAAGACTCATCAAGTCTTTACTGCCAATAGCGCTGGTAGTCGTGCTGGCCGTCGTCGGTGCGTTTTCATTTGTTATCTACTGCGTTACACGTCCCAGCAAAAAACCTTACGTAGTCACCCCCGAGTCGTTCTCGAGAATCAGTGGGCGCGCGATCAAGGTTACTGATGAGACCTGGCCCACGCGAGATGGTCGCAGCGCGCGCGGCTGGCTGCTCAAAGGCGCTGAGGGCGCGCCGGCAGTTGTTTTGCTTCATCGATACGGCGGCGACCGCTCCTGGCTCTTTAATCTCGGCGTCAAGATCAACGAAGCGACTAATTTCACGATCCTGTGGCCAGACTTGCGCGGACACGGCGAGAATCCGCCGATCAGGTGGAGCTCGCTTGGCGCTCGCGAAGGCGACGATCTGTCATACGCACTCCTCTACCTGCTAAGTCTTAAATCGGAAAATCAGAAACCGCTGGTGAAGGAGAGTAGTTTCGGTGTTTATGGAGTGGAGCTCGGCGCGTACAGCGCGCTCAAGCCGATACGTGATGAAGCGCCGATAAATGTGATGGTGCTGGATTCGGTGGTGAGCTCGCCGAATGATTTGCTCAACACGGCGGTCGCGAGTTGCGTCGGGATCGACAACAGCCTGGTCCAATCTTTTTCACGGCTCGCGATGAAGATGTATTTGCTGGGTAAGTATGACGATAACAGCGCATGTTATTTTGCCGGCTCGGTGGACAAGCAGCGCGTGCTGCTGCTGTCAGGAGCTGACGCTGGTGGGTTGCGAGAATCGACGGCGTCACTACAACGCTGTTTCCGTGACCCGGCGAATGTGGAGACGCGAACGGACCTGCCGTTGAGTGGATACAGTCTGCCTTCGACCACTGGAGAACAAGGTGAAGCATACGATCGCATCGTGATCGAATTCTTCGCGCGCAACCTGCATTGAATCGTTTGTAGGGGCGGCCCTCCGTGGCCGCCCCAGCCCGCATTCTTCAACGCTGGGGCGGCCACGGAGGGCCGCCCCTACAAACGTCCTTACGGCTTCCAGCCAAGAACTGCGGTCTTTCCGTTATTGCCAATAATCTCAATCCCATTTGCACGACGGAGGTTTTCGGCGTGCTCAACCGGAAGAAATACCACGAACCTTCCGCCCCATGCGCGTGCCTGATCAACTAACACCTCATCAAATGTCACTGGCTCACCGTTCGCGTTATAAATGACTCGGCCGTGCGCATAAAATTCCGCCGAGCGATCGTCGCTTCGTTGCGCTAGCACCGGCGCGTTTGCATAACCACGCGCATCCGCGAGAGCGAGTAAGTCTCGCACTGATTCACGATTCGCATACGGCGCGGCAGCGAAATGCAATACGATCAGGACCGACGCGGCAGTCACGCCTGCGATTAGCAAAGGCCATTTCGAATTGCGGACAGCAGTCAGTCGATCGCTGACCAGCAGCGCGGCCGCAGGGACAGCGGGTACGATGTAGCCTGGCAGCTTCGATCCGGAAAACGAAAAGAAGACGATCGGCAACAACAACCACGCGAGTGAGAAAAGACGAACCACGCTCACACTGTCGTCACCGCGCCAATTCCAGCTTCGAACCTTCGCGAGCGCGGTGATGAGATGCACCGTCCAGGGCAGCGCCAGCATCAGGATGATTACCGGATAGAACCAGATCGGCTGCGGATGGTGATACTTGTTCGATACGAAACGCGCGAAATGGTGTTGCACAAAGAACTCATCGATAAAGCTCCAACCGTGTCGCGCGATTACTGGTCCATACCAGATCGCAGAGACTGCGAGCGCCAACGGGATGCCCCAAATCAAGCTCGACAACACGGAATAGTTTTCCCGCAAAGGCGCAAAGGCGCCAAGAAAACTTCTTTGCGCCTTTGCGTCTTTGCGGGAGAAAATCTTCAATAAATAGTAAAACGCGACCACGCCAAACGGGATCACGATGCCGACCAGTCCCTTGGCCAGTAACGACAGCCCGACAAACGAATAGAAACCAGCCAACAGCAAGCGCTTCCTTTTCGTCGTCGGAAGTTCATGCAACAGAAAAAACGCGAGCGACCACGTCGCCGTCATCGTCACGACTACATCGAAACTGGCAGCACGTGAAAACACGATCAGGCCAAGACAACTCGCCGTTACAATCAAACTCCAAAAACTAAAGCTCCAATCGACTTCACGCGCAACAAACCAGACAGCAAGAATCGTCAGCACGCCACAGAGCGCTGGTCCAAGTCGTGCCGACCATTCGCTCACGCCAAACACTTTGAAGCTCCCCGCGATCATCCAGTAAAGCAACGCCGGTTTTTCGAACCACGTGTGACCGCCCAGTGTGGGCGTGATCAGATCCCGGTTGTTCAACATCTCGCGCGCAACCTGCGCGTAGCGCGGCTCGTCGGGCCCGACCAGCGGCAGTTGCCCTAACCCGTAAAGGTAAAACGCGATAACGATGATGAAGAGTAAAGTGTAGACTCGCTTGGCAAGCGTTGAAGGATGCAAGTATATTCGGCTCCGATTCGTCGCCGTTCAGACTAACACATTATGTTACGCACAGCAGTCATCGGAGCCGGCAGCCTGGGCCGCCAACACGCACGCATTCACGCGGCGCTCGCGGCAGAAGGCTATTCGCAGTTCACTACGGTTTGCGATCTCAACGAAGAAACCGCCCGCAATATCGGCAGCGAAAGAAAAACTAACTGGACCACTGATTGGCGCGAGTTGATCGGACGCATCGACGCAGCAAGCCTCGCTGTGCCGACTGAGGTGCATTGCGAGATCGCCTGCGCGTTGCTTGAGTCAGGCATTCACGTCCTGGTTGAAAAGCCAATTGCGAGAACGCTTGACGAAGCCGACCAGATGATTCGCGCCGCCGAAAAAGGCAACGCTGTATTGCAGGTCGGACACCTCGAGCGTTTCAATCCGGCGCTGGTGGCGTTGCGGCCGCACGTTCGCAAGCCCGTGTATTTCGAGATTCATCGCGTCGGCGAGTTCACCGCGCGCTCTCTCGACATCGACGTGGTGCTCGACTTGATGATTCACGATCTCGACATCGTGCAATGGCTCGTCGGCGAAGACGTCGAGGTCACAAACATCCACGCAGTAGGAATCGCGATTCTCACGAAGAAGGTCGACGCGGCAAATGCGCGGCTCGAGTTTTCCTCCGGCGCGGTCGCAAACATCACGGCGTCGCGCGTGGGCACCGAAAAGATTCGCAAGATGCGTTTCTTTCAACCTTATGATTACGTCGCCGTCGATTACGTAACCAAGCGTGCGTCGGTAAGCGGTCTGGCGCCACCGACGGCAAGCGGCGCGTGGCCTGGAGTTCACGTCAAGCATCTCGATATCATCGACGTGGAGCCGCTGCGCGCGGAGATAGTTTCGTTTTTGGAGTCGGCGAGGGATGGAGCGCCACCCGCGGTGTCGGGACTCGAGGGTCGCAATGCGCTGAGTCTGGCGCTGCGAACCCTGGAAAGAATTCGCGAGCACGCTGAACATCCCGGTGTGAGTGATATTGTTCGTTAAGATTTCTCACGCAAAGGCGCAAAGATGCAAAGAAGACTTTTTGCTTTAACTTTGCTTCTTTGCGCCTTTGCGTGAGAGATTTTTCTAAAGATAATGACGGCGCCGAACCATCAACTTACAACACTTCTCGAAGAGCACATCGAAGCAGGCGAGTTTCCTTCGGCGGTTTACCTCGTAGCTGAGCGCGACGAGATTATCTTTACCGGCGCGCTCGGTCATTCAATTGTCGAACCTTATCGCGTCGCCAATAAGATCGATACCATTTACGATCTCGCCTCACTAACCAAGCCACTCATCACTACCCTGCTCTGCGCGCGCCGCATTGAACTGGGTGAATTAACACTCGACAGTTCCGTTTCTCATTACCTTGGCGAGTTTGATCGAACCGACAAGCAGACAATCACCGTACGCGAGCTGCTGACGCACACGTCGGGTCTGCCCGCGTGGCGTCCGCTCTACCTGCTCACGGAAGACGAGCCGGAGCGCGCGGCCGGTGCGATTGCGAATCTGGATCTCGAGTACAAGCCGGGCACGCGTGTGGTCTACAGCGATCTGGGATTTATCGCGCTCGGCATTCTGCTGGAACGCATGAGTCATCAGCGTCTTGCGGACATGGCCAGGCACGAGATCTTCGAGCCGCTAAACCTCAAACAAACATTTTTCAATCCGGAGCTCGCTTTGCAGACTGGTATTGCGGCGTGTGAAACCGGCAACGCGTACGAGCTCGACATGTGCAAACAGAGTGGCGCCGGCGAGTATGCAAATTCGCGTCAGCGGTTGATCTGGGGCGAGGTACACGACGGGAATGCGTACTTTTTAGGTGGAGCGGCGGGACATGCGGGATTGTTCTCGACAGCGCAGGAAACGTTTTTGATCGCGCAACAGTTTCTCGGCGAATCAACAACGTTGCTGACGCCGGATACGTGCCGGTTGTTTCGAGAGAACATGACGCAGGGATTGGAGGAGACACGTTCGATCGGATGGCAATTAGCGGCGACGAAAGATTCAACCGGGAGCACGGCCCTGCCGCCGGACAGCTTCGGGCACAACGGATTCACGGGCACCTGCGTCTGGATCGACCCAAGCCACCGGCGCATCTTCATCCTGCTCACGAACCGCACCCACGCTCACGCACTGCCCTTCGCTAACATCAATGCGGCGCGGCGCGAGTTTAATAGCCTTGCTGTCAAAGCGCTTGAGGGATGATTTAACCACAAAGGCACTAAGGCACTGATTAAATTTGTGCCTTCGTGCCTTGGTGGTTAGTCATGTTTGTGCTTTTTGTTGGCAAGACGGTGAAGGACGTCAATGCCACCACTACGCGTTCGCCGACCTGCAAACGTGTGGTGCTGGCTTCGGGTTTGGGGCGAGTTGCGATGATCGATTTAGTGGGTTTGCGATCAGGTGTTTCTGTAGTCAGTAAAAAGGAAGTATCGTCAGTCTTGCACTCTTCGTCAGCCTCCAAACGCAGCCGCAATCTTTCGTACGCACCGACAAAAGTGATCTCTTCAATCAACGCGCTGGAGAGCCGGTGATGGCCAGGACGCAAAAAATCTCCGCGATTCAGCGAAACGTCTTCAGGCCGAAAGACTATCTTCACGCAATCGCCCTCGCGGAATGATTCCCTGTCGAGGGTCGCGGGAATTTTCGCCGGACCAACCTCGATGAAGTCTTTCCTTACCACCGCGTCGAGAATATTCGCCGCGCCGAGAAAAGTGGCGACGTATTCGGTAGCCGGATGATTGTAGATTTCAAACGGAGTTCCGATCTGCTCGACGTGGCCCACATTGAGTACGGCGACACGATCTCCGAGCTCGAGAGCTTCTTCCTGATCGTGCGTGATGAAAATTGCGGGCACGTTCACTTTCTTCAGCAGTGCGCGGATTTCACGGCGCAGGTGAACGCGCGTCTGCGTGTCGAGCGCGCCAAACGGTTCGTCAAATAACAAGACCTCGGGTTTGTAGGCGAGTGTCCTGGCGATTGCGACGCGCTGCTGTTGTCCACCCGAGAGCTGCGAAGGATACTTCTTGCGGTGTTCTTCGAGTTGGACCAGCGACAACAACTCGTTTACTGTTTTCTTGATCTCCTTGCGCTTGTGCTTGCGGATGCGCAGGCCATAGCCGATGTTCTTCTCCACCGTCATCTTTGGAAACAGCGCATACGACTGAAAGATGACACCCACACCACGCTCGCGCGCCGGTAACTCAGTAACATCCTTGCCATGAAGAATTACTTTTCCGGTGTACGGCATTTCCAGTCCCGCGATAATGCGCAGGATCGTCGTCTTGCCACTTCCCGAGGCGCCCAGCAGCACCAACACTTCACCTTCAGCGACGTCGAAACTGATGTTTTCGAGCACGCCGACCTTGCCGAAGCGTTTGCTGATTCCAACCACACTGGCAGCAGCCGGATGGGGCGGCTGTGAAGCTGTTGCCGGCTCCTCGTGTCTTGGAATCAGTGTCTCTTTAGCTTTAACCATTACGCCTCAGTCAACGTCGAGCCAGTCACGCGCGAAAAACAACACGCTGAATATCAGGAATGAAAACAGTGCCAGGACGATAGCGATCGCGTTTGCCGCCTCGATCTGGCCTTCGTTGAACTTTGCGAAGATGTAAAGCGGCGCGGTCTGCGTGCGTCCGGCGAGATTTCCGGACACGAGGATCGTCGAACCAAATTCTCCAACCGCGCGTGCAAAGGTCAGCAGCGCGCCTGAAACGATTGCGCCTCGCAACGACGGCAGCGTCACGTGCCAGAACGTTTGCCAGCGCGTCGCTCCGATCGTTGCTGACGCTTCCTCGAGTGAGCGGCTCATCGTGTCGAAGACGGGTTTGATCACGCCGAACGCGAGCGGGAAAGTGACAAAGATATTGGCCAGGATGATCGCGCCGGCTGTGAACATGACTTGCACGCCGTGCGGTGACAGCAGGCGACCGAGCGTGCCGTAAGGTCCCCATAGCAACAACAGAGCGAAGCCGGCGACGGCGGTTGGAATTGCGGTCGGAAGCGAGATCGTAACGATGAGCGCGTTGCGGCCCCAGAAGTTGTAACGCGACAAAACGTAGGCGGCGAATAGACCAAATATCACGTTGAAGACTGTGGCCCAGAAACTGGTGGCCATCGAAAGCTTGAGCGCGAACACGGCCTCGGGCTGCATCAATGCCGACCAGAATTTGTCCAACCCGTTGCTTGTGCCGAAGATGAAGATCGAAGCGAGCGGAAGAAAGACGAGCGGCAACATCATGAAGATGAGCATGCCGATGCTGAGCGGTCGAACAACGTCGAACCCACGTACATGCCGCATTGCTGGAGCGATACTACTCATCTATGTTGCTGCTCGCACTTGGGTCGTTGTAGGGGCGGCCCTCCGTGGCCGCCCCAGCGTTCTCTTTTCAAAACTGGGGCGGCCACGGAGGGCCGCCCCTACAACGACCCAAGCATCTACTTTCTCTGCACCTGGTCCCTGAATATCTGCTCGATCACTTCCGGATAAGCCTTGTCCCAACCGTTGAAGTATTCGATCGTGAACGGCATCTCGATACGTCCGAAAGCCGTGTTTGCCTGGTTGAATGCGTCGTTCGTCGATGAATAGAAATGGTATTTGACGAAAGCCTGCTGCGCTTCGTCGCTCCACAAATACTGCATGAACGCATCAATCACCGGACGCTTGGCGGCGGTAATGTTCTTGTCGATCACGACCGCGGGATGCTCGCTGAAGATCGTCGCTTGCGGCACCACGATGTCGATCGGCGCGTTGGCGTCTTTCATCAGCAATCCTTCGAGCTCGTAAGTGATCAGCGCGTCACCGTTTCCGAGTTCGAAAGTCGTGCGTGCTTCACGCGCTGAACCGGGTGTCGAGATTACGTTCTTCCAGATGGCGCGCAGCATTTGCAGCGCGGCCGGTTTGTCTTGCTGAGACGATTCCTTTTCTGACTTCTTTAACTCCGAACCATAGATCGCGAGTATCGACCACTGTGCGCCACCCGAGCTGATCGGATCGGGATGGATTAATCGGATCCCGGGTTTTGCCAGGTCTGAAAAATCTTTTATGCCTTTCGGATTCCCCTGTCGAACAATGATCACGAAAGGAGTCTTGTTGACTATTCCGCGCCCCGGTAATGAATGCCAATCAGAAGTGACAAACCCATCCTTTTGAAGTCGCTGCGCGTCGCGTTCAATCGAAAGAATCGCGACGTCAGCGGGAGCGCCGCGCAAAATCTGGTTAGTTACTGTTTCAGAACCCGCAAATGAAGATTGGAACTGCACCACCTGGCCGTGTTCCTGTTTCCACTTTGCAGCGAAGCCAGGGAAGATCGCCTTCTCCAGCGATTCCTTCATCACTGAGAAACCGTAGAGCGTGATCGTGATATCGCCGCTTTCACCCGGTGGTTTTGGCAGACAACTGCCGGCCAACAACGCCAGAACAAGCGCGCTTATCGCCAAAACGGGGACGCTTTGGGATGTAGTCTTCCTCATGAGGACCGTTAAAGCCTCTCACTTGTTTGGACAGTCCGAAAAGCTGCTGCCGCTCGATCTTGGCTACCGGGGGTTGCTCGTCTATACCACAGAGTTAGGGTTGGTGGGAATAGATCATCTGCTGAAATCTAAGTAATCCCCGCCGGTTTTTGTAGTAAGATTCACAAGATGTTTAGGTCCCTCGGCCGGCGAGCCATTACTTTACTGCTGGCGAAGTCACTTCTGCTCCCCGTAGCCTTCGGCCAACAACAAACTCCGGAAACCACGCGGCCACGCCGAACGCAGCCGGTTTGGACATCCCCGTCTGCCACAACACCGATCATCGCGACGCCAAGTTTGACGACTGTAACTGGTCCTGAACCCACGATTCGCGTGGCGCTGGCCACTGATGCGCGTTCCGCGGTGATTTCGACTACAGGACACCTGATGAATGCGAGTGGCGGCGGCAAGACACTCGTTGCGTTGGATACTTCGCGTGTTCGTGTCGATCCGCGGTTGTTGTCTCCGGTGCCGGCCGCGAATGAAGATGGCGGGTTTCGAGTGACGGTCGGCGGCGCAGCTTCACGCCAGGAAGCGGAAGAGAACGAGAAAGAGATTCAGAAGATTACTGACGAAGACGCGCACGCCGCTTTCGATACGGAAACTAAAACGTGGGGCATGTTTGTCGGTGGCAAACTCTCGCGTGAAGAAGCCGAAGAACTGCGCGAGCGACTTGAAGCAGCAGGCTTTGATGCGACGATCGAAGGAAAACAACCCGCGACAGTCGCACAGCGTGAGGTGTCGTCCCAGAGCGATGGTCCAGTTCGACTGACGGCGGCGCGACCGGCGTTGCCATCACGTGAGGTGGTCGCATCTTCCGCATCGGGACAGACGTTTCGCTCCAGTGCGCCAGTCTCGTTTGCAACTGACGACGAGAATAATGCGCCAGTGCGATTCAACGAACGTCCATACCGGGGGCGTATTGAAGTGTTCACAAACTTGCGCGGCTCGCTGACTGTCGTCAATGAATTGGGACTGGAAGATTACGTGCGTGGCGTGGTTGCTAACGAGCTTTCGCCCGGCGGTTATCCGGCGATTGAAGCTCAGAAGGCGCAGGCCATCGCCGCTCGTACTTACGCGCTGAAGAATCGCGGCCAGTTCATGTCGCTGGGATTCGATGTCCTGCCGACAACTCGCTCGCAAGTCTATCGAGGACTCACTTCGGAAAACCCGCTCTCGACGCGAGCTGTCGATGAAACGCGCGGCATCATCGCCACTTACCAGGGCGAACCGATAAACGCGCTCTACACTTCGACGTGCGGTGGTCGCACAGAAGATTCGGAAAAGATCTTCAACGACGCGATTCCGTATTTGCGCGCGCGCGAATGCGCTGCCGAGAGCGCGACGTTCGATCGGTTTGTGATCAAAACTTCGCGCGAGCCGGCGGAGTTGCGTGATGACTCGAATGTCGTGCTCGCGCGCGACGTCAGTCTGTTACTCACGCTGAGTTTCGGCACGTTACACGAGCGTGTTTCGGACGCGTGGTTGTCGGGCGATGCGACTGTCTCCGAAGTGCGCAACTGGATCGCGAACGTAGCGCGCGTGGCTAAGCAAGTCTCACCAGTCTTAGGTGATGACGTGAATCGTCCACCTGCATTCGCGACCGCGCTCTCCGCGGCCGTATTTGGTGAAAGCCGCGCTGGAACGCTGTTGAATAACGCTGACGCCGACTATCTGCTGGCAGTTAAAGATGCGGCAGATGTGCCTACGCAAAATCGCGCGGACCTTGCGATGCTGCTTCGCGATGGGCATTTCATGGTCTATCCCGATGCGACGCTGCGACCGCGCCTGCCGCTTTCGCGAGCGCGCGTGCTGCACGCTATCGCGAGTCTGCTCGAAACGCGCAATCTGCTGCAGCTTCAGAAAGCCAACGCGCGTCCCACGAGCGAGGGGCAACTCATTCTTCGTTCTTCGAAAGGCAAAGACCAGCCGATCCGGGTCAATCCGGATGCGTTTCTGTTTCGATATCTCGGGGAACGTCCTTATCCGGTTTCGTCTGTCGCTCTTGTCGGCGGTGAAGCGGTTGTCTATCACCTCGCCGCCAATGGACAGATCGATTTCCTCGAGGTGAAGCCCGCAGTAAACGGTGCTGCCGCGGATCGCTTTTCGCCGTTTGCTAATTGGACTCATGGGTTATCGCTCGGGCAAGTGCAGGCGCGTTTGGCGCGTCGCGCGAGAGGTGTTGGGCAGATTGTTGACCTACGCGTCGCATCGCGAGGCGCCTCACACCGCGTCACGGATCTCGAGATCGTCGGCACCAGCGGCACCGCGCACGTTCGCGGCGGTCGCATCCGATCGGCGCTTGGTTTACGAGAACAACTCTTCGTCATCGATCGCGAATATGACGACGCCGGGCGAGTCACCGAGTTCGTATTTGTCGGTCGCGGCTGGGGCCACGGCGTGGGCATGTGCCAGGTCGGCGCCTACGGCCTCGCCAAGCAGGGTTTCTCCGCCGAACAAATTCTCAAAACCTATTACTCAGGCATCGAACTCACGCGAATGTATTAGCCACGGATTTATACGGATGAGATTCTCACGTAATCAAGTTATCGGTGGTCTGCTTGTGCTCGCGCTTGTCTGGGTAGTTATACTTTCTCGTGCCCTGTGAGAATCCAGTCATCGCTATAGTTGGCCCAACCGCCTCAGGTAAAAGCACACTCGGAATCGAAGTCGCCCTAAAACTCAACGGCGAAATCATCAACTGTGACTCTGTCCAGGTCTATAAAGAGATTCAAATCGCTACCGCCAAAGTTCCGCTGGACGAGCGCAAGGGCGTCCCGCATCACCTGATCGATTTTGTCTCTCCAAACGTCAACTACACCGCCGGCGAATGGGCCCGCGAAGCGGCACAGAAGATCGAGGAAATCGAAAGCCGTGGTCGAGTGCCGCTGCTCGTCGGCGGCACCGGTTTTTATCTGCGAGCGCTGCGACAGCCACTGTTTGCTAGTCCACCGACTGACGAATCGCTTCGCCGGCGTCTCACCAGAAGCCGCGAAAAACGCGGGCCCGAACACCTGCACCGTCTCTTAAATCGGATCGACGCAAACGCCGCCCGTCAGCTTTATCCACGCGACTGGCCGCGCGTCCAACGCGCCCTCGAAGTCTACTTGCAAACCGGAAAGTCGATTGTGGACCAGCAGCCAGAACGCCCCGAACCACACGAAAGCTCGCGCCGCCTGCGTATCCTCGCCCTGAATCCGCCCCGCGCCGAACTCTACCAGCGCATCAACGAACGCACCGAAGCTCATTTCCGCGCCGGGCTGGTGGACGAAGTTCGCGACCTCCTGGCCCGTGGCTTCTCACCGGCATCAAACGCGCTCGGCGCGCACGGTTACCGGCGCGTGGTCGAGTATTTACAGGGTCTGCGCGACCTCGACAGCGCGGTGGAACAGACGAAGCTGGACGTGCGTCACTACGCAAAACGCCAATTGACATGGTTTCGCCATGAAGCCGGACTCGAATGGTTTAATGGATTTGGTGAGGAAAATGGCATTTTGAGATCGGTTCTGGAAACCATCGCCGCTGGCCCGAAGTCCAAATAATCATCTTTCTCTCACATCTCCCCGTATCCCTTGTCAGCTAAAGATCCGTGTTGTAATCTCCTTGTAACCGCGCGGTTTACCAATCCACCCACGGGTTTCAAGCATGTCGGACGGCAAACAGGCACCACAAAATATCCAGGACGCCTTTCTCAACACGGTGCGCCGTGAAAAGACTGCGGTGATCATTTATCTCTTGAACGGCGCCAAGCTGACGGGCCGTATCCGCAGTTTCGACAAGTTTTCAGTCCTACTCGAATCAGGTTCGCAGGAACAACTGATCTTCAAGCACGCTATCTCGACCATCTCACAGTCGCGACGCGGCACCGGCGACCTACACACGCAGGCCAACACCGAAGCCAACCCGCGCGAAGTTCGCGGTCAGGATACCCACTCGCCTGAGGCGTGACATTCGTTTACACTCTCGCGAGCACTTCACTTGGGAACGCTTTGAGGACCTGTGCCTGGAACTTTCATTACCTTCGAAGGCATTGACGGCAGCGGGAAATCGACTCAGTTACGTTTACTGGGTAATTTTCTGCGGGCCAACGGTTGTGACGCGCTACTGACGCGCGAGCCCGGTGGCACTACGCTCGGCATGCGCTTGCGAGCAGCGTTGCTGGATGCAATGGAAGAAGTCGATCCATTGACCGAGCTGCTGGTTTTTGCCGCCGACCGCGCGCAACACGTCCGTCGCATGTTGCGTCCGGCGTTGGAGACGGGACGAGTCATCATCTCGGATCGTTATGCGGATGCGACAGTGGCTTATCAAGGCGCCGGACGAGGTTTCTCACCGGAGTTGATTTCGCAAATCGTCCAATTGGCTACGGAAGGACTAAAACCGGATCTGACGTTGCTTTTTGATCTTTCAATCGATGAATCGACCAACCGCACAGCACGCCGTACAACCGGAAAGAACGCAGGCAAGGTTGCACGTGACCGGCTGGATATCGAGAATGCCGATTTTCACACTCGCGTGCGCGACGCGTATTTGCAGATCGCGCTGAAGGAACCCGAGCGAGTGAAGTTGATCGATACGAGTGGACCAGTAGAACGCACGCAGGAACGCGTGCGAGAAATCATCGTTCCGTATCTACAAAGCCGAGGCCACCTCGCGATGAACTATGTTCGCTGAACTGACAGGAAACGAGCGCGTCAAAGTGGCACTGAAGCGGATGCTGGTTTCTGACCGGCTGCCGGGCGCACTGCTGTTCACCGGCGAAGAAGGTATCGGCAAGAAGCTCTTCGCACTCGAAGTCGCGCGCGCTCTGAACTGCCGCACGCCGAAGGACCACGAAGCGTGCGGCGTCTGCTCGTCCTGCACACGCATCGGCAAACTCAACTACCCGCAACGCGATGACGCGGAAGAATGGACGCAAATAATCTGGACGGACCATCCGGATGTCGGGCTCGTCGTGGCCCCGAAGCGCGTGTTGCGCGTCGAGCAGATGCGACAGATTGAAAAGGAAGCGAACTTTCGACCGTTCGAAGGCAAAGCGCGAGTGTTTCTGATCGACGAGGCTGACAAGCTCAACGACGCCTCCGCTAACGCGCTGCTCAAAGTGCTCGAAGAGCCGCCAAGGACATCTCACCTGATCCTTATAACAGCGCGTCCCGCAATGCTGTTGCCAACGATTCTTTCGCGTTGTCAGATGATTCGATTCTCACCGTTGGCGCCGGCAGAGATCGAGACACATTTAACTAAGAACAAGCTGGTCGACACCAAGACCGCGCGTCTGAGAGCGCGTGCGGCAGGTGGCAGCATTGGTCGAGCATTGTCGGGCGATCTGGTGACGTTCACATCACAGCGCAAAGCCATGCTCAAAGTGCTCAACGCGCTCGTAGTGAGTGACGATCGCGCGCAACTGCTCCGTTCCGCGGAACAACTCAACGAAGCTCAATACAAGGAAGAATTTGAGGAGCGTCTGGACGTACTCGAGACGTTGATTCGCGATGCGTGGATGTTGTCGCTTGGAGTTGAGCCGGGTCAGCTTGTTAACGAGGATTTGACTCCGGAACTACAAGAGGTCAGTCGAAAACTCGATTCAGGACGTGCTGCCGATTGGATTCTTCAGATCGAGGATTTGCGAGAGCAGTTGATCGTGAACATCAATCGGAAAGTAACAACCGATGCGTTATTCCTGGTAATGGCAGGCGACGTTGCGGCCCCAAAACGCCCAAAGATCCGTTAAAAATCCGCGCTAATCTGCGGCTTGTTTTTAATCTCCGCCAGCAGCTTCTCCGTTTCCATCACGAACGCCTCGACAATATTCTCACCCGCAACCTTCCGCATCGGCACGCCATCTTTGAAGATCATTCCGACACCACGACCAAACGTGATCCCGAGTTGCGAGTCGTGAGCTTCACCCGGTCCATTCACCGCACAGCCCATGATCGAAAGGTGCAGCGGCTCTTCAATATGGGCCAGCCGGCGTTCGATCTCAGTCACGATACCGACAAAGTTATCTACATCGAGCCGTCCACACGTCGGACAAGCAACCACAGTAACGCCACGCGTTCGCAGTCCCAGCGACTTCACAATCTCCCAGGCCACCCGAACCTCTTCCTGTGGCTCCGCAGCCAGCGAGACTCTGATCGTGTCGCCAATACCTTCATAGAGCAGAATTCCGAGGCCAATCGAAGACTTCACAGTTCCACTAAACGAAGTCCCTGCTTCCGTGACGCCCAGGTGAAACGGATAATCAACCTTCTGCGCTAACAGTCGATACGCCTCTACCGTGCGATGCACATCAGAAGCTTTTAGCGAAACGATGATATCCGTGAAGTCGAGATCTTCGAGGATCTGAATATGGCGCATCGCTGACTCGACCATTGCTTCGGGAGTCGCAGTGCCGTACTTCTTCAGCAAATCTTTTTCGAGTGAACCACCATTCACACCGATCCGGATCGGAACTTTCTGTGCTTGCGCGGCACGAACCACCTCGCGAATACGCTCGTGAGCGCCAATGTTGCCGGGATTCAGACGCAGCTTATCGATGCCCGCTTCCAGGGCCATCAAAGCCAGTTTGTAGTGGAAATGAATGTCGGCGACGATCGGCACATCGGGCACGCGCTTGCGAATCTCTTTCAACGCGATCGCTGCATCGTTGTCAGGAACCGCCAGCCGGACGATCTCACAACCGGCGCGCACCATCTCTTCGATTTGAGCCACAGTGGCGCCTACATCCGAAGTGTCAGTCTTTGTCATCGACTGAATCGCTACGGGAGCGCCACCACCGATCTGAATATGCTTAACTTGAACTGGACGGGTTTTGCGCATTACCTATTTCGCAGGCGCGGGCGATGAAGCCGCCGGAGGTTTCTCCGGTTCGCGATTACCTCCAATCGACTTCAACACGTCATTGGTGATCACGAAGACCATCAACAGCAGGACCATCACAAAGCCGACTTGCTGGATACGATCGCGCACCGCGGATGAGATCGACAAACCGATGAGCGCCAGCAGTCCCTCAATGATGAGCAGGAAGATCGCGCCACCGTCGAGCACCGGAATCGGCAGCAGGTTGAAGATGCCGAGGTTCAAGCTCAAAAAGCCGAGCATCCCGAAAACGCCGTCCCAACCGAGTTTCTCAATCGATTTCTGCGTGGCCTGGTAGATTCCGATCGGGCCCGACAGAGTGTTTCGCACGGAACGCTGCCCGGTGAACACCTGGCCCAGTGCCTTGCCGGTCAGGCGAAGGATCTGAAGGTTTTGGTTGTACGCGTATCTCGCTGCCGACAAAACATTCGCGGAGTGCAGTGGATATTGCTCGCCAACGACGACTCCCAACTTGCCCTCGTCGCGACGCTCGTCAGTGGTGAGATCCACATTCTTGCCATTGCGCTGTACGGTGATCTGAATTCGTTGTGCGTTGTGATTTCTAATGTACTGCGTTACCTGCTCCGCACTCTTTACGCTCTCACCACCAATTGTGATAAAGCGATCGCCTTCCTGCAGACCGGAATCTTGTGCGGGCGAACCAACCTGAACGTCGCGCACTACAACCGGTAAGCCACCGTAATCCGGGATGAAATCCACAGAACCTGCGGATTCGCCATTTTCGGTTATGGTCGTGGGCGTTATTGTGAGCACCAGTTCCGAACCGTTTCTATTGACAACTACCGGCATAGCGCGCCCCGGCGAGAGCAACGCTTCGCCCGTAATGTTGTCCCAGCTCGGATTTTCCGTGCCGTTGATGGAAACTATTCGATCACCAGGCTTGAGACCGGCTTGATCGGCGGCGCCACCCTCCTGAACGTAATAAACAACCGGTGACGGCGTAGCTGGAACTCCGTACATAAACGCGGCAGCAAACGGGATTGCCATCGCGGTGATAATGTTCATCACGGGCCCGGCAACGGCGACAAGGACGCGCTGCCATCGCGGGCGCAGGTTGTACATCTCATTGGGCGGAATGTCCTGAGCGCTGGCGCCTTCGAGTGGAGCGTTTGATTCATCGCCACCCAGCTTTACGTAACCTCCCAGCGGTATTGCAGAGATGCGGTAATCGGTGTGTCCCCACCTTCTCCCAAAAATGCGGGGTCCAAAACCGACGGAAAACGTCTCAACGCGAATCTTAAAAAGCTTGGCAACAATAAAATGGCCGAATTCGTGAAGAACAACCGCGGAACCGAGTATGAATATGAATGCGAGCGCGTAGATTAAAGTTGCAGTCATTCAAACCTTCTTTTAACAGTAGTACGTGAAACAATCACGTTTAGACTCGACCATTTCGAGTCAGGTTGCACAACCGAGTTTACGCGTCCGGTTAAGACAACGTCAAACATTTGTTTAAGCCAGGAATTAACCACAAAGGCTCAAAGACACTAACTTATTTTTGACTTAGTGCCTTTGTGTCTTTGTGGTAAAGAATTTCTTCTATTGCGGCGGAAGCTTCATCTCGGGCCTGGTGATCGGCGGCGAGGATGGTCTGAATGTCCCTGGCGGGCTGGTTTGAATGCTGGTTCATGACTGCTTCGATAACCTGTGGAATCTCCGTCAAACAGATGCGTTCGTTCAGAAAGGCGGCGACCGCTTCTTCGTTTGCGGCATTCATCGCCGCCGGAAGCGTCCCACCTTCTCGCAAAGCCTTGTAAGCCAGCCGGATACAGGGAAATCGATCGTGATCCGGGGCTTCGAAGTGAAGACCGGAAACCGCGGTCAGATCCAACGGCGGTAACTGACACGAGTGTCGCTCCGGGTAAGTCAGTGCGTACTGAATGGCGTGACGCATGTCCGTGACTCCCATCTGGGCAATCACCGAACCGTCAACCATCTCGATCATCGAATGAACCACCGACTCAGGATGGACGACTATGTCGATCTCGTCCGGTCCGAATCCGAACAGCCAGTGCGCTTCGATAACCTCGAGACCTTTGTTCATCAAGGTTGCTGAATCGATGGTGATCTTCGCGCCCATGTTCCACGTCGGGTGCTGCATCGCTTCGGAAACGGTTGCGTGACTCATTTCAGCTTTGTTCTTGGTGCGAAACGGTCCGCCGGAAGCTGTCAGGATGATCCGGCGTACTTCTTCACGCCGTTCACCGCGCAGGCACTGGTGCAGCGCGTTGTGCTCGGAGTCGACGGGCAATAACTCAGCGCCCGACTTCCGCGCTGCCGCGGTCATCAACTCGCCGGCCATTACCAGCGTTTCCTTGTTTGCGAGTGCGACTCGCTTGCCCTTCTCGAGCGCTTTGAGAGTTGGCACGAAACCGATGGCGCCGACTGTCGCTGAGATCACGCAATCAGCCTGCGGGTGAGTGGCAACCTCGATCAGTCCTTGTTCGCCGATAACGATGCGCGGCAGATCGATATCGCGCGCAAACAACATTGCCCGCAGATCGTGCGCCGCTGCTTCGGTGTCGACGGAAACCACTTCGGGGAGATGCGCGGCAATCTGATCGGCTAAACGTTCCACATTCGTGCCCGCGGCAAGCGCGACGACACGCATGCGAGTGGCAGTTAACGACTCGATAACACGCAGACTATTGCAGCCGATCGACCCGGTTGAACCAAGGATCGCGACTCCTGGACTTTGAGTTGAAATTTCCGTCATGCAACTAACAGGGGGATGAGTATTTGCGTATCGTAGGGGTCCAGGAGATCTATCGTTTGTCCTGACTCGTTGTCGTAAGAAGCAGAACTCACGCGCCAGGCAGTTCCCTTAACTAATAACAGATCGACAGTGGCGTTAACAGTCTTTCGTGCTCCTATCACTTTCAAGTGCAACGTCGCCTGGCCGCTTTCGTTATGAAAATTGATGCTGCCGGTAATGATGCTGCCGAAGTCGCGGACTTCCCCGATGTCCGTCTTCAGCTTCTCGTTATTGCGAAGAAAATCCTTCGACCTCGCGGCCGCTTCGCTATTACCCACTGAATACAACGCAACACCGACTATTACTCCCACAAAACAGACGACCAGAAAACCAAGCACGACGACCACTCCACCAACAATCAAGACGATTTTCTTTGTGGTCATCGGGGCTTTCTTCTTAGCAATCAGCTGTTGAAGTAGAAGCGTGCAAAATAGTAGATGAGTGGCGCATTGAAGAGCAAGCTATCCAGCCGATCGAGCAGGCCGCCGTGTCCCGGCAGTAGGTTGGCTGCGTCCTTTGCGCCGGCGCCACGCTTGAGCGCGCTTTCCGCGAGATCGCCGAGAATTCCGACCACAGTCATGATGGCCGCGAGCGGCAGCGTGTACTTCAATGGGACCTCGCGAAAGAACCAGAAATGAGCCAGTGTGGCCATTGCAAGCGCGGCGATCAGGCCGCCGACAGCGCCTTCCCAGGTTTTACCGGGACTGATCGACGGTGCGAGTTTGTGCTTGCCGAGAGCGCGGCCGATGTAATACGCGCCGGCGTCTGCTCCCATCAGCACGAGAAAGAAGAATGACAACAAGTGTGCCGATAGCGTCGGATTGAAGCCGGTGCGTAGTGAAACAAGATGACTGCCCAATAGCGGAATGTAAAGGACTCCGAGAATCGTCGCGCCGGCTGATGCGATCATTTTGTCGAACGGTGCGCCGCGGAAAGTCGCGACGACGAGACTGACGATGGTAAGCGCGATGATTACGAACTGGACCAGCAGGATGCTGGCGGGATCGTTCAACAGCGAGATTGTTACGAGAGCGGCGCCGGCGACATAGCCGATCGTCGGATCGGGTTTTAGCTGTAGCTTTTTCGCGAGCAGGTAAAACTCCCAGAGGGCCAGGACCATCGCGGCCACCGCGAGCAGAACAAACAGCCACCATAAAGAAGCGACGAGAATTGATGCGATCAGGAAGGGTAGAACGATGACCGCCGTTAGGATTCGTTTCATCTAAGAATAGGTCCTATTGGTCCTGTAGGACCTATTGTTTACTCACCACCAATTTTAATCCTCCGAAGCGCCTGTCGCGGCGCTGGTAGTCGACCACCGCTTCGAGCAAGTGAACGCGTCGAAAATCGGGCCACAGCGTTTCAGTGACGTAGATCTCGCT
>Ga0070689_100000717_pt1 | contig 20210 bp, 17 predicted proteins | sample KBSS23HmetaG_FD_64669 | JGI IMG/M metagenome (GOLD analysis project Ga0070689, IMG submission 64669) | Switchgrass rhizosphere microbial communities from Kellogg Biological Station, Michigan, USA - KBS S2-3H metaG | ecosystem: Host-associated > Plants > Roots > Rhizosphere ...
CCCGATCACGTAGAGGACGGTGAAGGTGGAGGGCGTCCGGACGTCCACGAGGACCGCGGCGGTCAGCGCACCGGCGCCGAAGAACGCGTTCAACGACGTGAACTGGAGCGCGAACGCGCGGGCCTGGGCCGCTGCGTTCTTGAGGAGAAGGCTCGAAAGAAGCGCGACGCCGGCCGGCGGCGCCAAACCGTAGCTGACTCCGAGCAGCACGCCGGCGCACGCGGCCCCTTCGACCCCCGAAGCGCGCGCGAGGAGGAAGTTGCCCGCGGCCTGGATGACGAGCGCACCGCGGAGCACGGCCTGCGACCCGAAACGATCGATCGCCGCTCCGCACAGCGGGAGTGTGAGGAGCGCAACCACCGCGGGGATGGCCAGGAGGACACCCGTCGTGGAGAGCGCAATACCGTGCACCTCGTGCAGCAGAATGAGGTTGAACGGGACCATGAGCCCGTTGCCGAAGCTCGTCAGCGTGATGCCGAGGATGACGCGCCGAACAGCCGGTGAGAGGGGTTCGCTCAAGCTCGGGATCGATTCGCGGCGACGTCGATATCGGGCGCGCACGAGCATAGAGCACGTAGGCGGCGCCTTGACAATGTCCGGCGCCAGCGGAATTCTCGCTCGGCGTTGGCGGATTGCCCCACAGAGCCTCGCAGCGAGCGCACGGCGACCGAACGGCTCCTGGGCCTCCTCGAGAGAAAGGGCGCGGCGCGGTTCCCCCGCGGCGACGACCTCTTCGTCGATCACCTGGTCGGCGTCAGCACGATCGTGGAGAGCTGGGATTGCGCGGCAACAGTGGTGCGCGCAGGGTTATTCCACAGCATCTACGGGACATCGCGCTTCGACGAGGCGATCTGCGGCGACGGGGATCGCGCGGAGGTGCGCGAGCTGTTCGGCGCCGACGCCGAGGAGCTCGTATTCCTCTTTTGCCGCATGCGGAGATCGTGCCTCCTCCGGTGCATGACGCTCACCCGCGATCCCTATCTCATCGACAGGGGCACCGGGGCCCGGCATTCGATCACGCCGCGTACCCTCACCGACCTCGTGTGCCTCCACATCGCCGACGTGCTCGACAACAACACGCGGTACCGCTGCCGCCCTGCGAACCGCGGGCGCACCTCCTGGTTCCTCGGGCACTACGTGCAAACCGCGGGGCGCAACGCGTCCGTGCGGTTGCTCGCGGCCCTGGCGCGGCGGACGCTGCCGCCGCGCGCGCTCGCCGACGTGCGGCGGCGGCTGTGAGCCGCGCCGATCAGAGATTCGCCTCGGGATCCGACGGATTGTCCATGAACGCGGCGGCGTCCCCGTCGATATAGAAGTACGTCCTCGCGTAAAGATGGAGGATCGCGTCTTGCGTGGTCAACCGGTGGGCGCTCCCGTGGTGGGAGTGCGCGAGCCCCGGCGGCGTCACCATCACCGCGTGTCGCCGCCACGTGAAACGACGGCCCTCGACCATCGAATGGCTCGCTTCGCCGTCGAGGAGAAGCTGAATCGCCGCCGCGGTGTGGCGATGTGCCGTGAAGTCGGTCTCGACTGGCTGCCAGTTCATGGAAAAGAGCAGAGTCCGGAGGAGCCCCGCGTTCCGCACCGGATCGAACAGCCGCCCCCCCGACTCGGTGTCTTTGCGCATCTCCGACGCGCCAACGAAGACGTAATGGCCTCGATCTCCATAGAGGTTCAAGCTCGCCACCGCGGGCTGCGGGGCCCCCGGCGACGCCGCGCCGAGGAACGCATAGAGCGGCTCGTCGCTGACGACGTAGAGCCAACACCGGCCGCCGAGCGAGCGGTGCGTCGCCGACGTACCGCCGAGGAGCGTGAACGCGTCGCCCGGACGCCACTCGACCGTTCGATCGCCCCACGTGGTCCGCCCTTCCCCGGCGATGACGTAGAAGAACGCGCCGCTCCCGGCGAAACGTGCGTCGAGCGCCTCGCCCGGCCGGAGGACGATGTAGCGCGCGAGCATCGTGGGCGTGGTGGCCGGATATGGAATCTGGAGGGAATGACTCCAATCGAGATCGACGATCCGCGTCGGCGTGTCCGGATCCTCGCAAACGTCGAGCTCCTTCGCGAAGACGTGCGGCTCCTGCCGCGGAAAGAAGGTGTCCGTGAAACTGGGAGCTTGGTTTGCGTCGTCTGCCATCGAGAAAAGACGTGTACCCCATGAAATGCGTGTCGCAAGTGCTCATCGCGAAACGGCGTGCTAGCGTCCCCCGGCCATCTGTTCGTGATTGGAGGGCGTTCGCATTTGTCTTCGACTGCCTCCGCCGTTTACCAGTACGCCGACGCGCGTCGGACAATCCTCTGTTACGGGGACTCCAACACGTGGGGCAACGACCCGGCGCAGGGAGGCCGGCTCGCCTCGGTCGTCCGGTGGAGCGGCCGGCTCCGGACGGAGCTGGGCGACGCCGCCACCGTCATCGAAGAAGGATGCAACGGGCGCACCACCGTCCGAGACGACCCGCTCGATCCTCATCGCAACGGACGTGAGTATCTCATTCCGTGCCTCCTGTCGCACGCGCCGCTCGACCTCGTCGTGCTGCTGCTCGGGACGAACGACCTGAAGGCCCATTTCGCGCTGACCGCCGCGGATATCGCAGCGGGGATCGCGTCGTTGATCGACGTCGTCCACGCGTCGTCGGCCGGGCGCTTCGGCACCCCTCCGAGCGTCCTCGTCGTCGCGCCCGCGCCGCTCGTCGCGACTCCGCACTACGCCGCGTATTTCTCCGACGCGTCGATCGCCACCTCGCGCCAGCTCGCGACCGCCTACGAAGACGTCGCGCGCGCGAAGGGCGCCGCGTTCCTCGACGCGGGGAGCGTCACCGGGCCGTGCGCCGAAGACGGCGTGCACCTCGGGATCGCGCAGCACCGCGCGCTCGCGACCGCCGTCGCGGCGAAGGTGCGCGCCGTCCTCGGGCTCGCCGCCGGCGCGAGCCCGCTCGAGGCGAGCCCGTGAGCGGCGCGCGCTTTCGCGTCCCCGGCGACCTCGTCGTCGCGTTCGACCCCGAGACGGTCCTCTTCGCCGCGTCGTCGCGCCCGCTGATCGCGTGGCGCCCCGGCCCCCACGGCGCGTCGCCGCTCGCCGAGCACGAGCTCCTCCTCCTCGCCGATGTCCTCGCCGGCGAAGTGCCGGACCGCGCGGACGGCGCGCCGCACGCCGGCGTGGCGGACCTCGCGCGCCGCCACCTCGTCTGCGCCGAGGGCGAGGACGGCGCGCGCGAGCCGCTCACGACCGCGCCGCTCGCGTCGTCCCCGCCGCGCGATGCGCACGACAGCGCCGCCGCAGAGGCGCGCACTATCGTGCCGTGGAACATCGCGTTCCGCCCGGCGCGCGGCGGCTTCGCGGTGTGGAGCGCGCGGAGGCGCGCGCACGTCCTCGTCCCGCGCGAAGCGCTCGCGGTGCTCCTCGGATTCGTCGGCGGGGCCGCGGTCGCCGGAGACGAGCGCGCCGCCGCGTGGGTGCGCGCGCTCGTGGACGCGGGCCTCCTCATCGAGCACGACGAATCGGACTGGGGCAGCGCGGAAAAGGTCAGCGCCGGCGAGGTCCTGCGGATGGCGGTGGTCGAGGGGATGACGGGCGCCTCGGCGCTCGAGGCGATCCCATCGTTGCCGCTCCCCGCGCCGAGCCCGTCGCGAAAGACGCCCGTCTACCTCGTGTATTGCACGTCGAACCTCGACGCGCGCGTGCAGCTCCCCCTCGCGCTCGGGATGCTCGTCGCGCACGCGAAGGCGTACCGGGGCGGGCTCCTCCTCGAGCACTACGACTTCGTCAACGAGTTCCTCCACTCCGCCGTCGCCGTGAAGGACGCGGTCGCGGCGCGCGGACCGGGCGTCGTCCTCTTCTCCGACTACCTCTGGACGATCGACGAGAACCTCGACGTCTCGAGGGCGCTCAAAGCGCTGAGCGCCGACTTCGTCACGATCCACGGCGGGCCCAGCGTCCCCAAGTACGAGGCGAAGTGCGACGAGTTCCTCCACCAGCACCCCCACGTCGACGTCGCCGTCCGCGGCGAGGGCGAGGGCGTGACCGCCGAGCTCCTCGCCGCGCTCGCGGCGATGGGCGGGAAAAGGCCGAACAAGGATCTCCTCGGCGACATCGCCGGCATCTCGTTCGTGTCCTCGGCGGGGGCCACTGTGCGGACGCGCGAGCGCGAACGCGAACGCGACATCGACAGCTTCCCTTCGCCGTACCTCACCGGCGTCTTCGACGCGTCGCGTCTCGACATCGTGAGCGCCGCCGTCCTCGAGACGAACCGCGGCTGCCCGTACCAGTGCACGTTCTGCGACTGGGGCTCGGCGATCGCCCAGAAGATCGCCAGCTTCGACATCGAGCGCGTGCGCGCGGAGATCGAGTGGATCGCGTCGCGGAAGATCCCCATCTTGTGGTGCGCCGACGCGAACTTCGGGATCTTCGAGCGCGACGTCGCGATCGCCGAGATGATCGCCGACGCGAAGCGTCGCCACGGCTACCCGCGGCAGCTCGTGGTCAACTACGCGAAGAACGCGACGGTGCGCCTCGCCGACATCCTGCGCATCCTGCGCGACGCCGGCGTCGTCGCCGAGGGGATCATCTCGATCCAGACCACGGACGCCGACACGCTGCGGATCGTGCGCCGCTCCAACATCAAGACCGAGCGCTACGACGAGCTGACCGGGATCTTCCGCGACCTCAAGCTCCCTCTCAGCTCCGACCTGATCATGGGGCTGCCCGGGGCGACGGTGGCCTCGTTCCGCCGCGACCTCCAGCTCTTCTTCGACCGCGAGGTGCTCGCCAAGGCGTACCGCGCCCGCCTCCTGCCGAACAGCCCGATGGCCGACCCCGAGTACATGGCGAAATACGAGATCCGCACCGACAAGGGCGGGTTCCTCTGCGCGACCAGCACGTACTCGGCCGCCGACCTCTCGCGGATGATGCGCATCTACAAGGCGTACGACGCGTTCGTCTGCTTCGGTCTCCTCTATTACGTGCTCCGGTATCTGCAGTGGGATCACGGGATTTCCGCGCTCGACTTCATCGACGGGGTCGACCGGGTCACCGAGGAGGACCCGGCGCGCTACCCCGCGATCACGTGGGTCCTCCGCCCGCCGCGGAACGAGCAGCTCCTGAGCAGCGAGGTCCCGGTGAGCCTCCACGGCTGGCGGCCGTTCCTCGACGCCGTCGCCGCGCACGCCGGCGAGGCGCACGGGATCGCGCGCGACGCGGCGTTCGAGGCGGTCCTGCGCTTCCAGGAGGCGGTCGTGCGCGACCTCGGGCGCGTGGTCCCCGAGACCGTGCCGCTCGATCACGACGTCGTCGCCTATTTCCAGGCGGCGCGACGAAGGCCCGCGAATGGGCACGTCCCGCTCCGCGAATTCCCGCCGGCGACCGTGGAGGTGACCGACCCCGATCAACTTTGCCGGATGGATCCGGTGCGTCATCGGGAATACGACAGCCACCTCCGGCGATGGGAGCTCGTGACGCCGCTGAGCGAGCTCGAGTACGCGCCCTTCTTCATTCAGGTCGCATGAAGCGGGCGTACGACGCAAGAACGCGGGCGCCTTCGGCGCCGCTGGACGATGAGAGGCCGCCGATGAAGGGATATGCGGTGAAGGAGATCTACTACACGCTCCAGGGGGAGGGGGCGCACGTGGGTCGCGTGGCGGTGTTCTGCCGCTTCACGGGCTGCAACCTGTGGTCGGGCCGGGAAGCCGATCGCGCGAAGGGGCTGGGCGGCTGCGCCATGTGGTGCGACACGGACTTCGTCGGCACCGACGGGCCGGGCGGTGGCCGGTTCGAGTCGCCGGCGGCGCTCGCGCGCGCGGTGCGCGCGGCGTGGAAAGGCGCGTTCGACGCGAAGCCGTACGTCGTGTGCACCGGCGGCGAGCCGCTCCTCCAGCTCGACGAGCCGCTCGTGCGCGCGTTCCACGACGAGGGGTTCGAGGTCGCCATCGAGACGAACGGCACGATCCCGGTGCCCGCGGGCGTCGACTGGGTGTGCGTCAGCCCCAAGGCGGGCGGCGAGCTCGCGGTGATCCGAGGCGACGAGCTGAAGCTCGTCTTTCCGCAGCCGGGCGTGGAGCCGCACCTCTTCGAGGAGGCCGCGTTCCACCACCGCTTCCTCCAGCCCATGGACGGGCCGGACCGCGAACGAAACACCCGCCTCGCGATCGCCTATTGCCAGGCACACCCGCGCTGGCGCCTCAGCGTACAAACCCACAAATACATTGGAATTGCTTGAACGAAATGGACATCTTCAAACGATTCACGTTCGAGGCGGCGCACCGGCTCCCCAACGTCCCGCCCGATCACAAGTGCCGCCGCCTCCATGGCCACTCCTTCGGCGTGGAGCTCCACGTCCGCGGCGACGTCGATCCGAAGACCGGGTGGGTCTGTGACTTCGCCGATCTGAAGGTCGCCTTCCAGCCGCTCTACGATCGGCTCGATCACCACTTCTTGAACGAGGTGGAGGGGCTCGAGAACCCGACGAGCGAGAACCTCGCGCGCTTCATCTGGAGGGATCTGAAGCCGCGCCTTCCCGCGCTCTGCCGCGTCGTGGTCCACGAGACCTGCACCTCGGGGTGCAGCTACGAGGGAGACTGAAGATGCAGGACACCCAGTCCCTTCCCGACGATCGCGGCGTCGCCATCGACCAGGTCGGCATCTGCGATCTCGCGTATCCGGTGCGTGTCCCCCACCCCACGATGGGGACGAGCGCCACGGTGGGCCGCTTCACCATGTCGGTCGACCTGCCGGCGTCCCAGAAGGGGACCCATTTGAGCCGCTTCGTCGAGGTGCTGCACGAGCACGAGAGCGAGCTCTCGGTCGCCTCGCTGCCCGCGCTGGTGGAGCACCTGCGGAGGCGCCTTCACGCGCGGACCGCGCGGGTCGAGGTCCGCTTCGACTACTTCCTCGAGCGCGCCGCGCCCGTCACCGGCAAGAAGGGGCTGATGCACTACGAGTGTACGTTCGCCGGCGAGGTGAGCGACGCGACCCGGGAGATCCGCTTCGGCGTGAAGGTCCCCGTCACCACGCTGTGTCCGTGCAGCAAGGCGATCAGCGACTACGGGGCGCACAACCAGCGCTCGTACGTGACGCTCCTCGTCCGCACCACCGACCCGCCGGTGCCGCTCGAGCGGCTCGTCGACGTCGTGGAGAGCTCGGCGTCGAGCCCGGTCTACCCGGTCCTGAAGCGCCCCGACGAGCGCCACGTGACGATGCACGCCTACGACAACCCGGCGTTCGCCGAGGACGTCGTGCGCAACGTGGCCGTGAAGCTCCGCGAGGACAAGCGGATCGGGTGGTTCCGCGTGCACGTCGAGAACATCGAGAGCATCCACAACCACAACGCGTTCTCGACGATCGAGTGGAAACGTGGCTGACCGCGCGACCACCTGGCGAATCCGCGGCGGCGGCGTGCGCGCGGCGTCCGTCCCCATCGCGGGGTACAAGCACGCGCTCGTCCCGATGATCTGCATGGGGGCGCTCTTCCCGGTGAGCGTCGAGATCCGGAACGTGCCGGACGTCCTCGACACCGCGATCCTCTGCCGGATCCTCGAGCGCTTCGGCGCCGAGGTCGAGCTCCGAGACGGGACGCTCCGCCTCGAGACGGCGAAGATGACGCACCGGCCGATCCCCGACGATCTGAGCGCGCAGATCCACGGCTCGGTGTACCTCCTGCCCGCGCTCCTCGCGCGCTTCGGCGTCGTCGATTGCGGCCCTTCCGGCGGCTGCCAGATCGGCGACGCCAAGGACGCCGGGGCGCGGCCCATCCAGCACATGGTGTCCGTCCTCGAGCGCTTCGGCGCGAAGTTCGACGCGGTGGGCGGGCGGCTCGTCGGCCGCTGCGATCGCCTGCGCGGCGCGGTGATCGACATCATGGACTACTCGCAGGACCCGAAGCGCGAGGCGCTCGAGGGGCCCTACCACTCCGGCGCGACGAAGACCGCGGTGATGGCCGCGGTCGTGGCCGAGGGCGCGACGGTCATCGAGAACCCGCACGACAAGGAGGCGACGCTCGACCTCCTCGCGTTCCTCCGCGCGGCGGGCGCGTCGATCGACGTCGAGCCGCGGCGCTTCGTCATCCAGGGGGGAACGTCGCTCCGCTCCGTCGTCCACTCGCTCCTCTCCGACACGACCGAGATGGTGACGTTCATCGCGCACGCCGTGCACGCGCGCGCCCCGCTGCGCCTCGAGCGCGTGACCGTCGATCGCGTCACCGGCCCGCTCCGCCCCGAGCTCGACGTCCTCCGCGCGATGGGCGTCGAGCTCGCGTGGGAAGCGGACGCCGTCACCGTCACCGCGCCGGAGCGCCTCCGCGCCGCCGACGTGAAGGCGACGGGGCTCGGCGTGGCCACCGACTCGCAGCCGTTCTTCACGCTCATGCTCACCGCCGCCGACGGCGTGAGCCGCGTCTCGGACGGGATCTGGGGGAACCGCTTCGGGTACGTCGAGCAGCTCGTTCGCCTGGGGGCGGATCTGCGCGTCGACGAGCGCGGCGTCGAGGTCCGCCCCGGCCGCCCGGGACGCGCCGGGCAGACCGTCGACGCCGGCGACACGCGCGCCGCGGCGGTGCTCGCGCTCGCCGCGGCGGCGATCCCGGGCGAGACGGTCGTCCGCGGCGTCCACCACGCGGCGCGCGGGTACCACGAGCTCGCGCCGAAGCTCCGCGCGACCGGCGTCGTCGTGGAGGAGTCGAGCGGATGAGGGTCCTCGTCACCGGCGGCGCGGGCTTCACCGGATCGGTGCTCGTCCCGCGCCTCCTCGAGGAGGGGGCGGCCGTCACCGTCGTCGACAAGCTCGTCTACGGGAACCACCTCCCCGAGCACCCGTCGCTCCGCGTCGTCCTTGGCGACGTCCGCGACGGCGCGCTCCTCGCCCGCGTGATCCCCGGCCACGACGCCGTGGTGCACCTCGCGTTCGTCTCGAACGATCCCGAGTACGAGCTCGATCCGCGCGTCGGCGACGCCGTGAACTGGCGCGCGTTCGCGCCGCTCGTCGACCTCTCGCGCCGCTCCGGCGTCACGCGCTTCGTCTTCCCGTCGTCGTGCAGCGTGTACGGCTCGGCGAAGGGCGACGACGTCGACGAGGAGCACCCTCCGGCGCCGCTCACCGCGTACGCGCAAATGAAGATGGCGTGCGAAGGCGTGCTCGCCGAGCGCGCGAGCAAAGACTTCTGCTGCGCGATCGTCCGGCCCGCCACGGTCTGCGGCGTCTCGCCGCGGCAGCGCCTCGATCTCACGATCAACCGCATGGTGGCCGAGGGGCACGCGCGGCGCGGCGTGATCGTCAGAAACCCCGGCCGGATCCGCCCCAGCATCCACATCCGCGACCTCGCCGAGCTCTACGTCACGATGCTCCGCGCGCCCGAAGGCGCGGTCAACGGCCGCGTCTTCAACGCCGCGTACGAGAACCGCACCGTCCTCGAGTCGGCCGCGATCGTCCGCGATCGCCTCGGCGCCGACGTCCACATCGCGTCGAAGGAGGACGGCGATCAGCGCTCGTACCGCGTCTCGTCGGAGCGCCTCCGGACGGAGATCGGCTTCGCGCCGCGCGCCACCGTCGCCGACGCCGTCCGCGAGCTCGCGGGCGCGCTCGACGCGAACCTCCTCCCCGATCCGTTGGGCGCGCCCGATTACTACAACATGCGGATGGAGAAGAGGGTCGACTGGGGCGTCGGCCCGCGCGACTCGTAGAGCGGAAGCGGGCGCTTGGCTTCCACGCTTTTCACAATTCGATCGGAAGATCGATGTGGCGGGCGATCACGTGATCGCGATGGGCGAGGAGAGCGGGGGTGATCGCGTCGCCGAGCGCGCGCCCCATCGACGTGAAAGCGGCGCGGAACGGGGCTGCCATCGGGCAATCCTTATCGGGCAGCGGGACGAGCGCGTTCATTGCCGCCGCGGAATACAGGTCGAGCGCAGTCACCGTATCGCCCGCATAATACGGTCCCTGCTCGCGTGCGAGCTCCGCGTCGAGGAGCGCGAGCCCCTCGGTGGCGCGTGCGAGGGCTCGCGGGACTTCCGTTTTCGTCCAACCGTACCGCGGCGCCAGGTATTGCGCGACTTGCAGCGGAAAGCCTTCGCGCCCATCGGTGGATAGCCCCAAGTCGATCGCCACGACGCGCGCGCACCAGAGGAGGCCCCCCTCGCTCATGAGCTCGTGGCAAAGGCCCATGACGTGGGCGCGCTCGCGCGGATCGGTCGGGAGGAGCGGTGCGTCGGGCGCGAGGCGCTCGGCGAGAGCGAGGATCTCGGCCCATCCCGTTCGAATCGGCTCATCGTCCATGAGCACGGCCGGAAAGTTTCGCGCGGCCCCCCATCGCTGGAACACGGGATCGGCGGCGCGCATCCGAGTGCCGTGAAAGGGGAGCTTCTTGAAGCGAAAGAGCGTGAGCGCCACCTGTGACCACGGGCTTGGCACACCGGCTGCGACCACGAGTCGAAGTCCAGGCAAGGCGAGAGCGGTCTCGAGATCGACGAAGGTCATGTCATGCCCCGATGCGCACGACAGCGCGCACGGGAGAATACGCCCTTCGGGCGCGCGAAGCATCCCCGTCCCGGCGGCCTCGGTGCCTGGGAGTCGTGATGTCCTGATCACATGGATCTCGTTTGCTCGACAGAAAGTGGTGGCGGATTTCATGGGATGAATGAGACGCGCGTTTCCACTGGATACAGTGAGACGATGCCTCGTCCATCCAACGTGCCCCGAAGCCTTCGCCTCGTCGCCCACGTCCTCCTCGCGGCGCCCACCGCTCTGGCGTCGTTCGGATACGCGCGGTCGGCGGCGGCGCAGCAGGGCACGCCCCGTCCCGTGTGGTGCGTGCCCGGGACCGCCGTGTGCGTGCAGGGCGTGGGGCAGGGCAACGGGAACGGCGGTGCGGGCGCCACGCTTGGCGGGAGCGCTTCGGGACAGATCGGTCCGAACGGCGCGCAAGGACAGGCGCAGGCGCAAGGGAACGCCAACGCCAATGCGAACGCCAACGGCCAGGCCGCAGGGCAGTCGTGGCAGCAGGAGCCCGAGGAGGCGGTCGTGCGCCGGCATCGCGTGCACGTGGGGCCACCGCTCGCGACCGGGATGAGCCCATGTCTCGTGGGGCGCATCGGGATCTGGTCGGGCTACCACGGTGGTGTCTGTTTCGGCTTTGGACTCCGTGCGCACAGCGGCGTCGGGTTCGAGCTCGACGCCGTGGTGCTCGCGGGCGGAACGGTCCCAACCCTCGATCTCCTCCTTCGTCCGACGCTCGTCGTGCCCCTCGCGGGCAGCACGCCTTACTTCGATCAGCTCTCGCTCAAGATCGGCAGCACCGTCGTCGGGGGAAGCATCCCGCTCGAGGGCAGCAAGAGTTACCTGCGCTTCGGGGGCTCGGTGGGCGCCGGCTACGACACTTCACTGAGCGACTCAGTGAACTGGCGCGTGCTCGACGCGAGCTTCTAGGGAGAGGTACGGGTCGGACCGCGTCGACCGGCTTACATGGATCGCCTCGGCGACAGCTGGGACCTCGGCCTCATGCTCTCGACGGGCCTGTTTTTCCACTGACGGACCTACGTGCCGCCGTCGGTGCTAAAGGTCCCGCGGCGCATCGTCGGTCGCGAGCGGGAGGTACACGTGCGGCTTCCTGGGCTCGACCGACGGAGCGCCGCGGATCTCGACGAGGGTCTCGGTGCCGGCGTCCGCGCCGAAGACGAGCGTTCCCGACGCGCCGGGAGCGAGCATCTGGTCGTGGCCCTCGATCGCGGCGCCCTCGATGCCGAGGAGACCGCTGTCCTTCGTGCGCCCAGCGGCGCTGAGCGTGGTGAGCGTCGCGATCGGTGCGACGTCCGATGCGAGGCTGTTCGCCCGAAGCGGGCTCGGCCCGTTGTTCGTCACCGGAACGCGGACGATGCACGGCCAGGACCGGACGGTCACGAAGCTATCGAGGCCGAACTTCCGGCGCACGTTCGCCGCGGCGCCGGGGCTGCAATGGCGGACCGCCCGGCCCACGGAGACAGGACGTCCATCGATCTCGGTCGACGCGGTCGAGATCGCAGCCGCCTGCGTCTCGGCGACGCGCACGAAGGCTGCGATCGGCCCGGCCAGCGTGCTCTCCATGCGCGTGCACCAATCGACGCGTCGATCGACCACGCTGTCGCCCCAGCCGATCAGCGCCGCGATCTCCGACGTGCTCTTGCGGCACGTACGGTTCAGCGGCCCGAGTCCGAGATCCTCGCCCCACTCGTCGACGGAGAGGTCGTCGGCGAGCGCGTCGAGCGCCGCGTCGGCGCGTTGCACCGCCGCGGCGGCGAACACGTCGACCTCGCTCTGCGCGACGTGACCGCAGACGAGGTGATTGCGGTCCTTCTCGCCGAAAAAGGGCAGCGTCCCCCCGAAGATGGCGCGCACGTCGCCCACGGGTTTTCTGCTGGCCCCGTCGCGATCCCAGAGCTTCACCGACACGGTCTCGCCACCGGTGAGGGAAACGAGCGGTAGAGTGAAGGCAGCGCTCTGCGCCTCGTCCGGTCCGCTCTGCTTCACCACGAGATCCTTGAAGTGGATCTCGAAATCGAGGTCGGCCGCACCCACGAGCGCCAGCGTCTTCAGCGTTCCCTCAACGTCCTTCTGCGTTCCGGCGCGACAGACGAGGAGGCCGAGTCCTGTCGGGCCCTCGCGACGAACTGTCGTTGCCCGGTGAACAAGGTTGGCGAGATCGGCCTGGTTGGACACCGGCGACGCATAGCCGTTCGGGCGCTGGAAGTCGGGCACGCTCGACAGCGTCTCCTCCGGCGTTCGCGGCTTGCGTGGGAACTCGTCCTTTCCTTGCGCGATGGACACGCGCGTCGCGGGCTTCGCGGCGTCTGCCGACGCACCGAGGGTGGACACCGCGGCGTCGACGGGCGCTTGCACCGGCGTCGGCCGCGGCTTCGAACGGCAGCCGCAGCCGACGGCGATCACGGCGGCGACGCTCAGGGCGCGGACCTTCACGACGCCTCCGACGCGGGCGCTTCTTCCTGGACGGCCTCTTCGTCATCCCCGCAAGCGCAAGCCAAGGTCGGTTGCCGTACGGTAGCATCGCGATGGCGGCCGGATGGGCGCCATCGTCGTCAGTCGATCTGCGCAATGCGGACGTCCCGGCGACCCGAGGAGCCCCGAGCCGCGGCGACTTGGTGCTCGACGGCGTCGCTCGCCACGTTCCAGAAGACGCACGACTCGGCAAGATGCGCTACGCGTACGTGGCCAAGGGCAAGGCGGGTGGCGCGCAGATCGAGAACGCGCCTCGCCCTACCGGCGCGTTGGCGGCCTTTTGTCCTCGGGGCCGTCGAGCGGCGGATCCTGCATCGCGCCCGCGTCGACCACGCGGCGCGGGCCAAAAGGAAGCGCGACGGCGAAGAGCTCCGCGACGCGCTCGCGCGCGCCCGCCACGCCGACGTTGGTCAGGTGGCGCGCGTGCGGCCGGAGGAGCTCGACCACGTCATCGAGGCTCGCGACCGGCACGACGCAGACGTTGCGGCCGCCCGGGCTGCCGCGGAACTGCGGCGTCGCGAGGCACGCGACGGCGTGCGTCTTCCCGCGGTGGAAGTCCTCGGCGATCGCCGCGCACGCGCCGCGCCACTGCTGGATCCGCGACGCGAGCCCCACGTCGAGCGGGCCGCGCGGGAGCGTCGCGTCGAGCGTGTCGAGCTCGCGGTGGAGCGCGGCCGCGACGGGCGCCGCCGGCCCCTCCACGAAGACGAGCTGCGGCGACAGGCACCCGAGCTGATCGTAATGGGCGACGTCGCGCGCCACGCCGGCGATCGCCTCTTCGCTCGAAGCCGCCTCGCGCGTCACGATCGCGACGCCGAAGCCGTGCCCGTACCCTTCGAGCTCGACGCCCTCGGGGAGGGACGCGGCGAGGCGCGCCACCGTCTCGTCGTCTCCATACGCCACGATCCGATCGACGCCGCGGCGCCGCGCGGCGTCGACGAACGCGGCGGGATCGTCCTCCTCCGCGATCGCGACGGGCAACCCGGCCGAGGCGAAACCAAAGGCGACGAGGCGCGCGAACGCACCCCTCCGCCGCGAGGGGCGCACGACGACGCGGCGCGCGCCGCGGAGGCAGGGGAGCGCGACGGCGCGGAGCGGCGCGGTGGCGACGCTCGCCGAGAGGATCACGCCGACGTCGCGCCCCTCGAGGTCGGCGCGCTCCGCGCAAACCTCGGCGGCGCGCTCCGTGTAGCGCGCGGCGGTGGCGTCGAGCGCCCACGCCGCCATCGGGCCGGAGAGGTCCCCGTCGCGCGCGAGCACGTCGAGAACGCGTGCGCGCGCGTCCCCCCGAGAGAGCGCTCGCACTGCGGAGGCGACCGCGCGCGCGCGATCGCGATCAGCCATCGTCGCCGGCGAGGAGCGCGTCCATGGCGCGCGCGCACCCGCGCGGCGTCGCGCCGGCCGCGCGGCCGAAGACGCGAAAGCCGCCGGGGTGCGTCGCGCCCAGATCGGCGGTCTGGATCGCGACGCACGAGCCGACGTTGGCCAGATCGATCACGCGGAGGATGCCGCGCTCGCCGTCGGGCAATGGCGAGAGCGTCTCCGCGTCCACCGCGGTCACGACCATCCACGGCGGGCTCACGTAGTGCCCCGGCGCGCCCGCCTCGTAGGCCTGCGACGAGAGCTCGGTCATCCCGTACTCCTGGACGACCGCCGCGCGATCGAGGCCGAAGCGATCGCCGATCAGCGCGAAGAGCTCCTCTTCGGGCAGCTCGCGCGAGCGCCCCTTGAAGCCGCCGGTGGGCATCGCCACGCTGCGCGGCGGGAGCCGGTACCGCTCGCCGCCGGCGAGCGCGTCGGCGAGGTGAACGAAGGCGAACGTCGCGCCGAGGAGCGCCACCGGCACGTCGCCGCGCGACGCCTCGGCGAGCGCGGCGCGCGCCCGATCGACGTCGAGCTTGCCGCCGCGGACCATCCACGGGTCGCCGCTCGACGCGACGTGCCACCGCTCTGCGAAGCGGGCGAGCATGAAGGTGAGCGAGCTGTGCGGCGCCGCGACTTCGTCCTCGGCGAGGAGGATGAAGCGGTAGTGTGGCTCGGGCAGGAGCCAGCGCCGCCCCATCGCCACGGCGGCGTCGACGTAGAGCGAGAGATCGGCGAAGGCGTGCTCGCCGCGGACCTCGCGCGTCGTGCCGCTCGTCTTGAAGACGCGCGCGGTGGCCACCTCGTCGAAGCAGGCGATCCGCGCCGTCTTGAACGCGTCGGTCGGTACGCCGGTCACCGCGTCGAGCGTGGTCGCCCGCGGCGGCGCGCCCGCCGCGCGCACGACGCGCTCGATGACCGGCGAACGGCGCCGCTGCCACGCGAAGACGTCGAGGATCAGCGCGTCGCGCTCGGCGGTGGGGAGCGGGGCGTCGAGACCGCGCGCGATCGCGCCGGCGACGCGTCGCCAAAGCGCCTCTCCTGCCTCGTCGAGACCAAGGGCCAAGGGACCGACGATCCTATGCGCCGTCCCCTCCTTGTCAACGCGGCGCCTGCGCGGTCTACTCGCTCACGAGCATGAGTCCCACGATCATCAAGCTCACCTGGGACGACTACGAGCGCGCGATTCGAGGGATGGTGACGTTCCTCCGCGAGTCGGGGCGCGCCCCGGATCTGATCGTGGGCCTCGCGCGCGGCGGGCTCGTGCCGATGGCCACACTGTCGCACCGGCTCGGCGTCCGCGCGGTGGGGATCGTCCTGATGGACAAGACGGCGTCCGACGCGCGCTTCGCCAACGACGACCAGAAGATCGTGCGGATCGACGGCAGCGTCTTCCGCTGGGACGACGACGCGCCGCCGCGCGAGATCCTCGTCGTCGACGACATCGTGGCATACGGCGACACGCTCCGCGCCGCCCACCGCCTCGTGCGCGAGCGCTTCGGGGACGCTCCGCGGATCACGACCGTGTCGATTTGCCTCCGCGGCTTCGACTGGGGCGCGAAGACGGGCACCGACGCCGACCCGGGCTCGCTCGTCGACTACCACGCCGTCAAGAACCCGGGCGACAGCTGGATCGAGTTCCCCTGGGAGTAAGGGGGGGAATTCATCCTAGAGCGACCGATCGAGCCACGCCTCGAGCTCGGCGCGGAGGCCGCCGCATGGACCGGGATCGTCGATCGCGTCGCGGAGCTCGTGGGGATCGTCGTCGATGCGATAGAGCTCCCACGCGTGGATCGGAGCCTCCTGGTAGACGAGGTGGCAGCGCCGCGTCACCGCGGCGCGCACCTCGATCCCCGGGGCGCTGAGCTGCTGGAAGATCGCGCGGTCCCTTGTGTCGTCGTCGCCCGCGATCGCGGGGACGAGCGACTCGCCGGGCACGGCGTCGCGGAGCTCGGCGCCCGAAATGTCCGCCAGCGTCGGGAGGAGATCCACGTGGCCGGCCGGGACCGAGACGCGGCGCGGCGCGGCGCCGGGGATGCGCACGATCAGCGGCACCTTCGTCTGCGCCCCGTCGAGCCGGCTCCCGTGGAAGATCACCCCGTGCTCGCCGAACGCCTCGCCGTGATCGCCGGTGAGGACGATCGCCGTCGAGTCGTAGAGCCCGCGCTCCTTGAGACCGGCGATGAGCCGCCCCACGTGCTCGTCAGCGAAGCGGATCTCGCCGTCGTAGAGGTCGATCGGGGCGGACCCGAAGTCGGATGTCCCGGCGTGCCGCTCGTATCCAAAGTGCGGCTCCATGTAGTGCACCCAGAGGAAGAAGCGACCCTCGGCGGGTCTCCCGTCGAGGAAGCGGAGCGCGCCGTCGGTCTGCTCCTTGGCCGATGAGCCGCGCGGCTCGAACGGGCCGTCGCCGCCGTGGAGCGCCTTGTTCCGGTTGTCGTAGCGATCGAAGCCCTGAGCGAGGCCGCGCTCCTCGTTGAAGTAGCTGTAATTGAGGACCGCGGCCGTCGCGAAGCCGCGCCCCTTCAGCACCTCGGCGAGCGTCGTCGCCTTCGGCGTCACCGCGCGCCACCCGTAGCGGTACGAGGCGTCGTACGGGACGTCGAGCGGGTAGAGCCCGGTGTGGATCGTCGGCATCGCGTACTTCGTCATCGGCGCGTGGGTCCAGGCTCGGGTGAACGTCGCCGCGTCGTTGGCGAGCGCGTCGATCGCCGGCGTCGTGGGGCGGCCGTAGCCGTAGGCGCCGACGTGATCCGCGCGCAGCGCGTCGATCGTGATCAAGAGGATGTTCGCCTTCGCCGCGGCCGGCGGAGGGATCGCGGCGGAGATGCGAACGGGAGGCGAAGGCGGCCTGGTCACGGCGTCCTTGCCCGTGCAGTTCTGATCGATGCCGTCGCCCGGCACGTCCACCGCGCCGGGGTGGACCGCGGGGTTCGCGTCGTCGCAGTCGCCTCCACCGAGGATCGCGGCGTACCCGTCGCCGTCGCGATCGCCGAGGGACCGGAGCGCCTCGATGATCGGCCCGGCCATTCCCGTGTACGGCCAGGCGCTCTTTCGGATTCGATCGTCGCCTGCGCCGAGGAAGACGACCGCGACGTCGGCCGCCACGATCGCCATCGCGACGACCGGTGCTGCCGCAAATCGATCCGTCGCCCGCCGCGTCACCCTCCGCGAGAGGACGCCAAGGGCGACGCCGCCCGCGCATACGAGTGGCGCGCGGAGCTCCACCTGCTCGAGCGTCGACCACGACAGCTTCACGGCGATGGCCGCCGCCGCCGCCGTGAAGACCCCAAAGGCGATCCAGGGGAGGCGCGGCGATGAGAGGGCGCGCGCCCCGGCGGGGCGGCGCGCGAGCGCGGCGAGACCCACTTCGATCGGCCGGGCGACCACGAACGCGACGAGCGCGCCCAGCACGAGCCCGGCGATCGCCATCAGCATCGACTCGGCGACGAGCAGGTCCATGTGGTTCCGCGTCCCGAGGAGGCTCCGCGCCAGCGCGAACGTCGCCGCGAGCGTCAGCCCCATCGCGGGAAATCCACCGAGGACGAGCGCCAGAAAAGGCAGCGCGCCGAGCGGATCGCGCCGGCGGCGCTCGTCGAGGTGCGACGCGGCGAACCGCGCGACGTCTCCGAGGCGCGTCCGGCTCACCACGTGCCGCGCGATCAGCGCCACCAGCGGGAGCACCGCCATGCCGGCGAGCGCGTAGAGCGCCCCCACGTACAGCACGAACCCGGCGCGCGCGGCGCCGCCGGCGATGTACCGCGCGACCGGCGACCACGACGCCGCGGCGTCGACGACCCCCACCGCGAACCCGGCGATCGCGCCGGCGACGAGGCGCGCGACGAAGACGCTCATCCGCGAGGTGGCCGGCGCGGTCATCCGGTTATCGGCTCGTCGTCCCAGCCTTGATCCACGCCTCGACGTTCTTGCGGAGGAGCGGCAAAGGCACGACCCCGTTCTCGAGGATGCGGTCGTGGAACGCCTTGACGTCGAAGCGGCTCCCGAACGCCTTCTCCGCCTCTCCGCGGAGCGCAAGGATCTCGAGATATCCCATCATGTACGAGCAGGCCTGCCCCGGCGCAGCGATGTAGCGGTCGATCTCGGCGGCGGCGAAGTCGCGCGAGAACGGCGTGTGAGCGATCATCGTGTCGATCGCCTTCTGGCGGTCCCACCCCAGCGCGTGGATCCCGGTGTCGACGATGAGGCGGACCGCGCGGTGCGCCGAGGAGCCGAGCATCCCGAAGCGATCGGCGTCGCTCGAGTAGAGGCCGAGCTCGTCGGCGACGTGCTCGGCGTAGAGCGCCCACCCCTCGGAGAACCCGGAGTTCGTCGTGTCGAAGCGCGCGATCCCCGGGACCTGTGTCCTCTGCGCAGCGATGTCGAGCTGGAGGTGGTGCCCGGGGATCGCCTCGTGGAACGCGACCGCCTCGGCGGTGACGCGGCTCTGTTTCTCCGGCTCGTAGAGGCGGATCCGGTACGTCGCGGGGCGCTTCCCGTCGAGCGACGCGCGCTGGTAGTTCGCCGCCGAGTTCTTCTCGAGGAACGCCGGGATCGGCTCGACGACGACGTCGTTCGTGGGCACGAGGCCGAAGGCGCGCGGCATCGCGGCGCGCGCGCGCTCGATCGTCTTCCGCGCGTCGGCCATCATCGACTCGCGATCGCGGTACGTGTACTCGCGGTCGGTCCGGAAGCGCTCCATGAGGGCGGTGATGTCGGCGCCGCCGAAGCTCTTGGCGGAGATGACTTTCATCTCCGCCTCGATCTTGGCGAGCTCGGCCCAGCCCTTGTCGTGCACCGCCTTCGGCTCGAGATCGAGGCGCGTGTATTGGTGGAGCGTCGCCTTGTAACAGGCCGCGCCGTCGGGCAGGCTCGAGAGCGCCGGCGACGTGCGCGCGTGTGGCCGGTAGTCGCGGCCTAGGAAGTCCCGATAGCGGCGGAGCGCCGGGTAGATTTGATCGGCGATCAGCGTGGCGAAGCTCGCGCGGAAGGCCGGCGTGCCATCGCGCTCGGCGGGCTCGTAGAGCGGCGACTTCGCCGGCTCCAAGGCGAGGAGCTTGTCGAGCTGCTCCTCGACCTGCTGCACCGTCGGGCCGTACGCCACGTCACCGACCTTCATCCCCTCTTTCAAGGATTCGATCTGCGCGTCGGCGTACGCGGGGATCTTCGCGAAGCGCGCGAGCGCATCGGCGCGCGCCTTGTCGGTGCCGACGGGCTGCGCCTGCGCGACGGCGGTGAGCATCGGGAGCCACCCGTTGAACGCCTGGCTCACCCGCCATAACTCGTAGTGGCAGGGGCGCGTCGCAACCTCGGCCTCGAGGTGGTCCTTCGTCACGTCGTACGCGAGCGCCGCCGGCGTCCCGTCGATCGCGCGGCGGTCTATGTGGAGGAGCGCGGCGAGGTGCTCGTCGGCGCGCTTTCTCCGCGCCGCCACGCCGGCGACCGAATCGTCGGGGAGCGTGTCGTAGCGCGCGCCGGGGAAGCGCAGCATCGTGGCCTGCGCGGGCGACCGCTCCATCAGATCGGCGAGGACCTGATCGGCGATCGCGATCGCGCGCGCGGCGTCGCTCTTCCCGCCCGCGGCGGACAGCGACGTGGCGGGCGCGCGCGTCTCGGGCGGCGCGGGCGAGCACGAGATCGCGGAGACGACGGCGGCGAGGACCACGGCGAGGCGGCGCGTGCGCATGGCCGCGTAGGATAGTCCAGGATGGGCGGGCGCGCGGGAGCGCGGGAGCCGCGATGGTACCGTCGGTGATCGCGATGCGCCCGAGCCCGTTGCAGAATCGCGTCACGCCCACCGGCGAGATCGTCGCCGATCCCGGGCGCGGGACGATGATGGGCAACCGCGGCTGCCTGCACGCGCCGGATCGCACGCTCGGCA
>Ga0070689_100000718_pt1 | contig 20210 bp, 12 predicted proteins | sample KBSS23HmetaG_FD_64669 | JGI IMG/M metagenome (GOLD analysis project Ga0070689, IMG submission 64669) | Switchgrass rhizosphere microbial communities from Kellogg Biological Station, Michigan, USA - KBS S2-3H metaG | ecosystem: Host-associated > Plants > Roots > Rhizosphere ...
TGACCCCTCCCTCTCACTGCATGGTGTCCGTACCTCGCGCCTTGGCAAAGGCGGAGGCGATTCTCGCCGAGCGCGGCCGCTCGCCGGCAGAGATCCCCGGCGCCAGCGAACCAGGCATGCGACCGGCCGCGGCCGCCACCGCGCTGATGGACGAGTATCGGCGCAGCGGCAGTTCCGACGTGTTCGAGAGCCTGGTCCAACTGACTTCGCAGCAGTTGTTCGGCCGCGTGCGTTCGCGGCTGCGCTTCCTGGGCTCGCACCTCGATCCGAGCGAGGTGCTGCAGGACGCGATCATCAACATCTACCGCTATCCGGACCGGTTCGATGCGAGCCGGCCCGGTGCGTTCGCGGCGTGGTCGTCGACGATCGTCGACAACACGATCCGCCGGCAGTTGCGCCGCCAGCACACGGCGCTCGACGTCTGCCTGAGCCCGGCCGAAGTGCTCGCGCAGCAGCCTGGCGCGCACGGACTCGAGCCCGACCAGCAGGCGCAGGACCACGAGGAGTGCGCGCAGACGCTCGTCGCGTTCCGCCTGATGCTGCAGTTCTACCTCGCAGCCTTCCACCGCCTGTCCGAGCGCGAACGCTTCGTGCTGCAGATGGTCGAAGTGCGCCGCATGCGCTACGCGGAGCTCGCGGCGGTGCTCGGCATCCGGCCCGAAGCGCTGAAGATGGTCGTGTTCCGCGCGCGCAAGCGCCTCTACGAGCGCATGGCGGGCTGGCTCGGCGGCCGGCAGGACCATCAACTGGAACTGTCGGCGGCCAGCTGATCGGGCGGCCCCGGCCGCACCTCGTTGGTCGCGTCCGGCGCGCGCGCCGAATCGCCGCGGCGACCCTCACTCCAGGCGGAACTTCAGTTGTTCCACCTGCTGCCGCACCTCGCCTGCGTCCATGTCGAAGTCGATCAGGCGCACCCCGAAGTAGATCGATCGGGTGCCGTCCGCATGTTCGTCGACCGACCACTTGCCGTCCCAGCCGAGCGGCGCGGGGGGCGGGGACAGCGCGACGAGCCCTTGGACCTTGCGCCGGGTGCGCACCTCGGCGGTAAAGACGAGATCGTCCCGGTTGCGGTGGTGCTCGGCATCCCAGCTGCCGTCGACGCCGACGCCGCTGCCGCGCCAGCTGGTGATGCGCCCGCCGGGGTACTTCCAGTCCGGGACCAGGAACTCCTCGGCGCACCACCATTGGGCGGGGGCGTGCACGGTGACCTCGCGCCCCCGGACTTCGGTGCGCGCCGGCGCGATGCGCGGCGGGCCGGGCAGATGCAGCGTGAACGCGGGGTCGCCGTAGCAAGCCGCATTGTAGAGCTGGTAGCGGTGCAGCCCGTGCTCCTGTTCGCCGCGTGCCAGGACCATGGCCTGCATGCGGTTCTGCGCGTGGCGGTTGGCGCGGCCGAGCGCCTGGCCGGCCAGCACCGCGTTCCAGAATTCGCTGCGGTAGAGCTGGCTCTGGGCGACCCCTTTGCGCGAATTGCCGACGAAGGCGCAGGCGCCGTTGCGCAGCAGCCGCAGCGCGACCGAGCGACGCTCGGCGTCCTGGTCGAGCGCGGCGGCACTGCAGCCCGACGACTCGACCAGGCACGGCGCGGTGAGCACCTCGCCGTCGAACCGCGCCGTGTCGCCGAGCTGCAGCCACGACGCGTGCGAGCTGTGCACGATCGCCGCGACGGACGCGAGTGGCGAAGTGGCGTCGAACGGAGCGCCCCCTCGGTGCAGCGCCGGGGCCTGGAAGCCGACGTTGGCGAACCCCGGCTCGGCGAGCCGTTCCCATTCGGCCAGCGCGAAGCGGTCCGCGCTCGCCGGCGCCAGCAGCTCGTCGTAGGCCAGGCAGCGTGCGGCCTGCAGTGCGCCGGCGATGCCGTCCTCGGCGACGAAACGGGCGACCGCGAGTTCGACGAACGGGTCGGCGTCGATGTCGCCGTACGCGAGATCCGACGGCGGATCGCTGTCGATGCCCTCACCCGAGGGGATGGTGGCCATCGGCAATGCCTCGGGCATCGCGCACAGGCAGAGGAACTCCGGCTCGGAGCCAAGGGCCTGGCGGAACGCCGCGAGCCCGGCGCGCGCGGCGTCGGCGGTCGCCGGCGGCGACGTCGCGGTGCCCAGTGGGGCGAGCGCGCCCTGGCGACCGGTGGCCAGCACGGCGGCCGCGAGCGACAGTTTGCGCACATGGCCCACGGCGCGATCGGCCGGGGCAGCGGCGGCGAGGTACCGGACCGGGAGGCCGTGCCTGGCCAGCCAGCGCGCGACGGCTGCCGGGTCGGGCAGCGACTCGGCGGTGGCCTTCGCCAGTTTCGGCGGCGTGGCAAACCTGCCCACGAGCAGCAGCGAACGGGTGCTGCGCGCCGCGAGTGCTGCCGCGGTGCCCGGAGGCAGCCCGGTCGTGGCGGCGAACACGAGCGGCGCTTGCAGGCGCGCGGCCAGCACGGCCGCAGGGAGCGCGGCGGCGTAGTCGTCGTCGGGTGCGACGACCGCACGCGGCCCGGCGGGTGCGCGCGCGGCGAGCAGCTCGGCCGCGCTCGCGGCGGAGTCTGCGGCGAGGAGTTCGCCGGGGCAGCCTTCGACGTCGAGGCGCTGCGCGGCGGTGCCGATCCACAGCAGACGCGACGGCCGCAGGCGGCGAATGAAGTCCACCTGCGCCGCGGTCAGCTCGCCGTCCCCCGCGGTGGCGAGCACCAGCGGCGGGCCGCCGTTCGCCGCTGCAGCGACCGGCAGTGCAGCGAGGAAGGCGAGGTCGTGCCACGATGGCGCGGCCGGCATCGGCACGAGCAGCAACGGGCCGTGGGCCGCGTCGGTGGCGCGCTGTGCCGCGAGCGGGGCCAGGGCGAGCCACAGGTGGAGCGCCGCGCCGACGGAACGTCGCATGGGTCCATGCGAACGGCTGGCGGAGCCGAGGGCAAGCCCGAAGCGAGCAGGCGGGCGGTTCGGACCAGGCGCGATCGGGGCGTGTCGCGGGTCGCGCCGGTTGCGCAGCCGCGCTGCGCGCGGCCAGGCGACTGCTCCGACCGTCGCGGCCAGGCGTCGCTCGACTTGCACCCGCGCGGGGATCCTGCTCCGCTGACGGCTCGCGCGCGGCGCCGTCCTCATGCCCACGTCCGTCGACCGGCTGTTCGTCCACTGCAAGGAACTGGTGACGCTGGCCGACGGCCCGCCGACCGGCCCACGCCGCGGCGCCGCAATGCGCGCGCTCGGCGTCGTCCCCGACGGTGCCGTCGCGGTGCGCGGCGGCCGCGTCGTCGCGACCGGGCCGACCGACGAGATGCGGCGCGACTACCGCGCCGGCGACGAACTCGACCTGTCGGGCTACGTCGTGCTGCCGGGCTTCGTCGACTGCCACACGCATCCCGTGTTCGCCGCGACGCGCGAGGGCGAGTTCCACCAGCGCTGCGCCGGCGCCGACTACATGGCGATCGCCGAGCAGGGCGGCGGCATCCTGAGCTCGATGCGCGCGGTGCGCGCCGCGTCGCTCGAGGAACTGACGGCGCGCACGACCGAGCACCTGTGGGGCTTCCTCGCGCACGGCACGACGACCGTCGAGGCCAAGACCGGCTACGGCCTGTCGCTCGCCGACGAGGAGAAGAGCCTGCGCGCGCTGGCGGCGGCGATGGGCGAGGTGCCGATCGACGTCGTGCGCACGTTCCTCGGCGCGCACGAATTCCCGCCCGAGTACCGCGACGACCGCGAAGCCTACGTGCAGTTGCTCTGCGACCGCATGATCCCGGCGCTGGCGCCGCTCGCCGACGCGTGCGACGTGTTCGCCGAGCCCGGCGTGTTCGACCGCGTGCAGTCGCTGCGCATCCTCAGCGCCGCGCGCGCCGAGGGCCTGCGCCTGCGCATGCACGCCGACGAGCTGTCGCCGATGGGCGGCGCCGAACTCGCCGTCGAGCTGCGGGCCGACTCCGCGGACCACCTGGGCCGGATCTCCGCCGAAGGCATCGCGCGCATGGCCGCGAGCGACACCACGGCCGTGCTGCTGCCGGGCACCGGCTTCTTCCTCGGCAAGGACATCTACGCGCCGGCGCGCCGCATGATCGAGGCCGGCTGCGCGGTCGCGATCGCGACCGACTTCAACCCGGGCTCGTGCTTCACGCAGTCGATGACGCTGATCCAGTCGCTGGCGTGCGTGAAGCTGAAGCTGACGCCGGCCGAGGCCATCGTCGCGTCGACGATCAACGCCGCGTTCTCGCTGCGCCGCGACGGCGAGGTCGGCACGCTGCACCCGGGCAAGCGCGCCGACCTGGTCGCGCTCGAGCTGCCGTCGAGCGCCGCCGTCGGCTACGCGTTCGGCGGCAACCCGGTGATCGCGACGATCAAGGACGGCGTGCCGGTGTGCGCGAACGCGACCGAACGGCGTCCCGAGCTGTTCCACGCCGGGCACCGGCCCGCGGCGCGCGACTGACCGCGCGCGGCGCCGCACGGTTGTTCGCGTCGCCGGTTTGCTTCGCTCGCGGCGGCCCGCAAGATTGCGGCGACGATGACCACGCTGCTCGAGTTCGTGCCGAACTTCTCCGAGGGCCGCGACGCCGCGCGCGTCGAGCGCATCGTCGCCGCGATGGCGGCCGTGGCGGGCGCCAAGGTGCTCGGCCGCGAACTCGACGCCAGCCATCATCGCTGCGTGATCACGCTCGCGGGGCCCGCCGAGGCGATGGTCGAGGCCGCCGTGCGCGGTGCCGCCATCGGCAAGCAGCTGATCGACCTGCGCACGCACAAGGGCGAGCACAAGCGCATGGGCGCGATGGACGTCTGCCCGTTCGTGCCGCTCGGCGGCGCGGTCATGGCCGACGCCGTCGACGCGGCGCGGCGCGCCGGCGCGCGCATCGGCAAGGAACTCGAGCTGCCGGTGTTCCTCTACGCCGAGGCCTGCACGCGCGAGAGCCGGCGCGTGCTCGGCAACTTCCGCAACAAGGAGTTCGAGGGCCTGCGCGACCTCGTCGGCCGCGATCCCGAGTACGCGCCCGACTTCGGTCCGGCGCGCATGCACGAGTCGGCCGGCGGCGTCGCGGTCGGCGCGCGCAACTTCCTGATCGCCTACAACGTCAACCTGCGCACAGCCGACGTGCAGGTCGCCAAGGACATCGCCAAGGCAGTGCGCGAGAAGGACGGCGGCCTGCCGAAGGTGCAGGCGATGGGGTTCTGGCTCGACGACCTGAAGCTCGCGCAGGTGTCGATGAACCTGCTCGACTTCCAGGTCACGTCGATCCGGCGCGTCTTCGACGAAGTGGCGAAGCTGGCGGCAGCGCGCGGCGTCGCGGTCGACCACAGCGAACTGGTCGGCCTGGCGCCCGCAGCCGCGCTCGACGCCGCGACCGCCCAACACGTCAAGCTGCGCGGCTTCGACCCCAAGGTGATGATCGTGGAGCAGAAGCTCGCGGCGGCGCGCAGCTGAGCGCGGAGGCCGGCGCTACGCCTTGCCGAGCGTCACGGTCACGGTCTCGAGCCGCGGCCGTTCCGGCAGACCGCGCACGACCTGCACGGCGACCTTCTGGCCCGCACGCTTGCCGCGCAACGCGAGCGGGATCTCCTCGAACGAACGCACGCGCATCCGGTCGATCGCGACGATGACGTCGCCGTAGCTCGTCGGCGTGCCGTCGTCCTGGATCGCGAACGGTTGCAGGCCGGCCTGTGCGGCGCCGAAGCCCGGCGTGCACTCGGTGAAGATCGCTCCCGAACGGAAGCCGCCGAGGTCGACGCGCAGGGCGACGTACTTCGACGCGTTGCGCAGGCCGAGCACCGGCAGGCCGGCCGCGGCGTCGGGCACATCGCTCGTGTTCGCCGGCGCGGCGCCGTTGCCGCTGTCACTGTTCGCGCCGCGGCTGACCTGCGCGAGCAGGGCCGGGACGACCTGGTTGACGGTTTCGACCGGCACCGCGAAGCCGAGGCCCGCGCTGGCGCCCGAAGGCGAGTAGATCGCCGTCGTCACGCCGATCAGCAGGCCGGCCGAGTCGAGCAGCGGGCCGCCGCTGTTGCCGGGGTTGATCGCCGCGTCGACCTGGATCAGGCCGGTCAGGCTGGTGCTCTCCTCGGTGCGGATGTTGCGACCGAGCGCGCTGATGACGCCCGTCGTCAGCGTCTGGTCGAAGCCGAACGGGTTGCCGATCGCGATCGCGATCTGGCCGACCTTGAGCCGCTTGCTGTCGCCGATCCCGATCGGTTTGAGGCCGTTGATGTCGCCGTCGAGCCGCAGCACCGCGAGGTCGTAGTCGCGCGTGCCGTTGAGCACCTGCGCGGTGAACGTGCGGTCGCCGATCGCGACGCGCACCGTGCGCGCGCCGCGCACGACGTGGTAGTTGGTCACCACCGTGCCCGCGTCGTCCCAGACGAAGCCGCTGCCGGTGCCTTCGGCGGTGCCGGTCGCGTAGCCGAACGAGTCGCGCACCAGCGTGCGCGTCGTGATGTGCGCGACCGACGGCGAGCAGCGCTCGAACACGTCGACGAACGTCTGTTCGAGCGGCGCGAGGTCGCCGCGCGGCGTCACCGCGCGCGGTTCCCCGCTGGGTCCGGGCCGCAGCCAGCCGCCGCGCTCGACCAGCATCCACGCCGCCATCACGAACGCCGCCCCGGCGAGCGCCATCGGCAGGGGCGACGGCCGCCGCGGCGCGGGGTAGTCCTGGAACCCGGTCATTGCTGTTCATCCTACGGCCGTCGCCGGCGAAATCCGCCGCATGCGGTCTGGCATGCATTCGTGGTGCCCACGGCATTGCCATGGGCATGACGTCGCCGCGCGAGGCGGCTATGGTGCGCGCCCCGGAGAACCACGCTTCCCGCCCGTCCCTTGCCAGAACGGGGATTCCCCGACTCCGTTCGCCTCACGAGACTCGCTCATGCACATGCCCGTCCGGGCCGCCATTGTCGCGGCCGCCTTCTTCACACCCGGATTCGCCCAAACGCCCGGGGCCGCCTACCCGACGGCGAAGACCGGCGACCCCGTCCATGGCAACCAGTTCGCGCAGGATGTCGACGTGTACCTGGCCGGCGGACCCGGGCCGCTGGCGTCGTGTGCTGCGCCGGGACTGCCCGACGGCCACTACTACTTCCAGGTGACCGATCCGACCGGCGCGATGCTGCTGTCGACCGACACGATCGGCGAGCGCGAGGTCGTGGTGACCGGCGGTGTCATCGCGCAGCACGTCACCGGCTCGCACGTCGTCTTCGACGGTCCGTGCGGCAGCAAGGTCGTGCAGCTGATGCCGTTCGCGGCGACGCCGTTCGTCGGCAACGAGTACACCGTGTGGCTGACGCCGGTGGGCGCGTACGATCCGCAACTCACCGGCTTCCACGGCTTCCAGTCGCCGTCCAGCCGCACCGACAACTTCAAGGTCGACCGGACGGCGCCGCTGCAGTCGGTGATCACCGGGTCAGCGTTCTTCGACCACAATGAAGACGGCGTCTGGAATCCCGGCATCGACGCAGCCGAGCTGCCGATCCCGGGCTGGCGGGTCGAGATCCTGCGCAACGGCGTGCTCGACGGTGTCAGCTACACCGACGCGACGGGCCGCTATGTCTTCCTGCGCGACCGCGACGACAGCTCCTGGACGATCCGCGAGATCGCACCGGGCGGCTTCGTCGGCGATGGCGTGAGCGGCGCGATCTGGGTCGCGAAGACGCCGCGGTCCGCGGTCGTCGTGACGAACGACGACAATGTCGACGGCCCGGCCTTCGGCAACATCAGCTTCGAGGTCAAGCCCGGCCTTGGCCGCTCGAAGGGCTTCTGGCACAACCAGAATGGCAGAGCGATCCTCGCCCAGCACGATCCACAGTGGCGGACGGCGCTGACCACGCGCGCCGACTACACGCTGAACCTGCGCCGCCCGATCGTGTCGACGGACCCGGCGGTCTCGATCTTCCGGCCGTTGCCGCCGCCGGCGACGTTCGACGCCGCGCACGCCGACTTCGCCGAATGGATCGTCAGTGACCCGACCCTGGGACACGCGGGCTTCATCCTGTCGTCGCAACTCGCGGCATCGATCCTGAACCACGACTTCGGCTTCATGCAGTTCACGATCTACGTCGACGTCCACCACGACGGCCTGCTGCAGTCGTTCGAGGAACTCGTCGAGCACGCTGCCGGGCTGCTGAGCTCGCCGACCGTCGGCCTGACGGTGCCGGGTGGCGGTGTCGACGAGGAGCGCGAGCACATTTTCTACTGCATCAACGAGTTCAGCGGCATCAACAACAGCGGCGACCTGGCGCAGCCGCAGGTCGTGTTCGGACCGACGCCGCGCCCCAAAGCCTTCGCCTCGCCCTACGTGCTGTAGCGGCCCGCGCGGGGCCGCCGCGGGGCCGCCCTCAACGACGTCGCGCGACCAGGCGGAAGCCCTGCGTGCTGCCGGGGCGATCGACGCCCGCGAAACCGCGGCTGGCGCTGTGGAACGCCGTCTCCGCGCCGCCGCCCCAACTGCCGCCGAGCTTGTAGCAGAGCTGCGCCGTGTCGGTGTTCGACTGGAAGGTGCGCGTCCATTCCTCGCGCGATCCCGCGAGGTCCTGCACCTGGTACACCGACTCGTCGCGCGGCTCGAAGCCGCCCGCCACGTCGAGCAGCCAGGAGGCCTTGCGGTTGATGCCCACAGTCAGCGTCGCATCGAAGCGGTTGCCCCACGGAAACAGCCTGCCGTCGACGCCGCGCGCCGCCTTCTCCAGTTCCTCGGTGCTCGGCAGCTCGTAGCGCCACGGCTCGCCGGCGGCCTCGGCGCGCCGGTTGCGCCACGCCACGTAGTCGGCCGCGTCGCGCCACGACAGGCCGAGCACCGGCGACTCCGCCGTGGTCGCCGTGTACACGGCCCACACCCAGGGACCGTCGCCGACGCGCTTCGCCATGATCTTGCCGTCCACGTCGCGCGGCAGGTAGATCGGCGGGTTCGCCGCGGCGATGCGCGCGCGCACCTCGGGGTCGTTGAGGAACTCGTAGTAGTCGCCGTTCGTGAGCTCCCGGCGCGCGATCCAGAATGCAGGCAGGTCGATCTCGCCGGCGCCGACCGCCTGGAACGCCCCCGGGTCACCGCCGACGCGGAACGGCCCCGCGGGCACGTAGACGAAGCCGGGCGGGCTGCTGCCGGCGGGCAGCAGTTCGATGCGCGCTTCGGCCTGGACCTGCCAGCCGACCATGACGGGAAACCGCTGCGGCTCGCGGCCCCGGGCGCGTGCCAGCAGCAGGTAGGAACCCGAGTCGGCCTCGAGCGCGGTGCCGGTGCCGATCCGGTTGGCTGCGGCGCAGATCAGCGGATACGCGGTCGGTTCACAGCGCAGGCCCGCGGTGCTGCCGGCCGGCACCTGCAGCGTCACCGGCTCGCCCTCGTGCAGGCACGCGAGCGCGAGCGCCGCCGGCGCGGGTTCGTGCACGAGGTCGGTCGCCGCGCAGCAGGTCAGCGCCCCGCGATCGCCGGTCACCGCCGCGTCGAGGCCGCGGATCGCGATCTGGTCGGTCTCGCCGGTCGTCTTCGTCGGTGGCGCGGTCAGCCAGTCGAAGCAGCACTCGATCGGCGTGCCGTTCAGCGTCGCGATGCGCTGCAGCGGCCGCACGCCCTGGTCCGCGAGCGATGCTGCGACCGCGCGCACGAACACGCCCGCACTCGGCTCGCCCTGGATTCCGATCACGAGGTCGCCGGGCCGCAGCCCGGCTGCCGCGGCCACCGAGCCGTCGGCGACGGCGGTCACCAGCAGGCACGGATCGCCGGGATGGAAGCTGCCGTGCCAGGCGAACGGCCGCACGCGGCCGACGCCGCCGGTCGGCACCGGCACCAGGCGCGGCAACGGATGGTCGTCGCGCACGGTCTCGTAGCCTTCGCAGCGGAACAGGAACACCTCGGCGTCGGCCGGTGTCACGGTCACCGTCAGCGTGCCGCGCGCGAGCAGTTCGGCGCGGTAGGTACCTTCGCGGTCGTGCTGCTGCACGGCACCGCGGAACACCTCGACGTCGACGGCGTCGCCCGCGCTCTTGGCCTGCCGGTACTGCTGCATGAAGAACGCGGCCAACGCCGCTTCGGTCAGCGGCGACGCGCCGCCGAACGGCGCTTCGAGTTCCGCAGCCCGCTGCAGCGCCTCGCGCGCGTCGACGAGATGCTGCGAGGTCTCGACCCGCAAGCGCTGGAACTCACCCTGGAGCTGCGAGAACTGCCGGCGAGCGGACTCGGGGGCCGGGCGGGTCATGGTCGCGATGTACTGCTGATCCAGTTCACCGCGCCGCGCCTGGATCTGGCCCTGCGCCGCCAGGTAGGCGGCCAGATGCGCCTCGCTGTCGGCACGCGCCGCGGCCGCGAGCTTGAACGCCGTCTCGCGCGCCAGCGCCAGCTGTGCCTTGCTCGCGCTGGCCTCGACCACGCCGCGCATCTCGACCGCGCGCGCGGAGTCCGGATCCCACGTCAACGCCTGGGTGACGGCTTCGCGCGCGCCCGTGTAGTCACCGGCGAGGTTCGAGGCGGTCGCGGCGCCGAGGTACTGCGTGACCATCAGCTGGCGGTGCCACGCGCGGTAGACCAGCGAGCCGACACCGGCGAGCGTGAACACGATGGCGACCATCGCGGCGGCGGCGCGGCCGGGCCGGCGGCGTGCCCACTTGAGGGTGCGCCGGACCATGTTGGCTGCCGAGGCCGTGATCGGCTCGTACGAACGGACGCGCTGCAGGTCCTCCGCGAAGTCGAGGCAGCTCGCGTAGCGGCGCTTGCTGTCGCGCTCCATCGCGACCTCGATGACCGTGCGCAGATCCTTCGGGATGCGCGGGTTGATCTTGCACGGGTTCGGCGGGTTGCCCTCGAGGATCTTGTGGTAGAGCTGGTCCCACGACGGCGCGTCGTACGGGCGTTCGAGCGTCACGCACTCGAACAGCGTCACGCCGAGCGCATAGACGTCGGTGCGGCGGTCGATGTGCTCGCGGTCGGCGACGATCTGCTCGGGCGCGAGGTAGGCCGGCGTGCCCATGACCTGGCCCGACGCGGTCAGCGTCTGCCCCTCGGTGTCGAGGTCGCGCGCGAGCCCGAAGTCGAGCAGCACGGGGTCGCCCTCGGGCGTGACCATCACGTTGTGCGGCTTGATGTCGCGGTGCACGAGCCCGGCCTCGTGCGCGACGTGCAGCGCGCGCGCGACGCGTTCGATCAGCCGGATCACGTCCTGCAGTTCGCCCTTGCTGCTGCGGCCGGTGACCGTGATCGTCTGCACCGCGCGCCGGTCGTCGAGCTGCTGGTTGCGCGCCTCCTTCAGCATCTCGGCGAGCGTGCGGCCCGGCACGTACTGCATGGCCAGGTACGGCACGCCCTCGACCTCGCCGACCTCGTAGAGGCCGCAGATGCCCGGGTGGTTGAGCTTCGAGGTGATCTTGGCCTCGCGCTGGAAGCGGTCGCGCACCTCCTTGGACTGCGCGCCGATCAGCATCTTCAGCGCGACGCGGCGGCCGAGGCTCGTGTCCTCGGCGAGGTGCACGATGCCCTGCGCGCCGCGCCCGAGTTCGCGCTGCAGCAGGTAGTGGCCGAACCGGCGCGGTGCGGACTCGTTGCCGCCGTTCAATGCGCTGGGTTCTGGCATGCGGCTCGCGGAGGTGAGGGCCGGCGGGCGGCCGCGGATGCTACACCGGATGCGGCCACAGTTCCTGCCACGGCAGCGGCGCCTGGCCCTGCTGGCGCTGCAGCAGCAACAGCGCGCTCGGATGCAACCGGACCTGCTCGAGCGCCGTCTCGGCGAGCGCCTGGCCGCAGGCCTCGGCGATGCCCTCGGCGTGCAGGCCGTGGTAGCGGTAGATCTGCGCCGGCGTGCCCGACTTGCTGAACTTGACGACGGCCTTCGCGAGCTGCCGCACGCCGAGGATCGAGCCGATGTTGTCGAGCAGACCGATCTCGCCGTCGTGCACGGACACGCACGGCACGCGGCGGCCGGCGAGGTCGACGACGTCGCCGGGCATCAGCACTTCGCCGGTCGCGTTGCCGGCGGGCCGCAGGTGCAGCGCGCCGTCGATGCCGAGCGTCTGCACGAGGTGCGCGAAGCCGTCGTGGCGGCCGAGTTCGCCGCACAGCAGGTCGGGCGACGTGACGACGACGACGTTGGCGTAGACGCCGCGCGCGAGCAGCAGCTCGCTGGCCGCGACCGCCTCGGGCACCAGCGCGCCCATGACGAACAGGTTGACGACGTTCTCGCCGGGCTGGTAGCCGCGGTAGCGGCGCCAGTCGATCAGCTGGTAGCCGCCGCGCAGCGCGTGCTCCTGCACCGTGGCGAGGATCTCGGCGTCGGCGCGGTGCGGCACCTCGGCCTCGTGCAGGCCGCCGTCCTGCGCGCCGAGGCCCAGCAGAGCCTGCGCGGGCAGTTCGCGTTTGCACCGCGCCTGCCGGCGCAGCCACTTCAGCAGCAGGTCCTGATGCAGCGCGCGCGTCACCGCGCGCACCAGCACGCCGCAGCGACCGTCGTTGTCGCCGGTGAAGTGGCGCCGGATCGCGTCGCACAGGATCCACTCCATCTCGATCGCGAACGCGGGCTCCCAGGTGATCAGGTTCGGGATCTGGATGTCGCTCTTCCAGCTGTGCTGCGCGCCCTCGGGCGCGAGCGTGACGCCGCTCGGCGTGCCGACCAGCACGAACGAACTGCCCCAGTAGAGGTTGTAGTAGAGCTGGTCGAGCGCGCGTTTGATGAAGAAGTCGTAGACCGTCATCATCGGCAGGAACGGGATGCCGGCGAACCGGTCCATCTTGCCGAACGCGCCGACCGCCGACATGCAGTTGGCTTCGGCGATCTCGAAGCGGATGTGGCGCGTCCACGCCTCGTCGGTCGGCGACAGCTCCGGCCGCAGGCGCTCCTCGAGCTCGAGCTTGGCCTCCCAGTTCTCTTCGTGCTTCGGGCCGAAGATCTTCTCGTCCATCGCCGGGTTGATGTTGGTCGAGGTGCCGACGTCGGGCGCCATCGTCATCATCAGGTCGGCGACCGGGCCCCACTGCGCCTCGGCCGGCGTCAGCGGCTTGCCGGCCTGCTGCGGCTTGCCCGCGGCGGTCAGTTCGTCGTGCACGCCGATGCGCACGAGCTTGGCCGCGAGCTGGCCCCACATCCACTGCGTGTGCGTGACCGGCGCCAGCTTGAGGTTGATGTCGAGCGCCGCGGGCACGCCGCCCTGCTGCTCGATCAGTTCGGCGGTGCGCTGGCGGTTGCTGCGCTGCTGCAGTTCGAGCGCCTCGATGCCCAGGCGCAGCTGCGCGCCGCGCTGCGCCGCGTAGCGACCCTCGTCGCTGTCGTCGGCGAAGCGCGCGAACGGGCGCTCCAGCGACAGCCCGTGCGCGGCGAGGATCGCCTGCACCTCGTCGGGCTCGGGCAGCGCCGAGTGGTTGCCGTTGGCGGCGACGCACTGCAGGCCGCGGCCCTTGACCGTGTGCGCGATGATCAGCGTCGGCGTGCGCTTGTCGCGCTTGCTCTGCTCGAACGCGGCGACGATCGCGCGGTGGTCGTGGCCGCCGAGGTCGAAGTAGAGGCGCACGACCTCGTCGTCGCCGAGCGCGTCTACGAGCTTCTTGACCGTCGGGTCGGCGTCGAGCAGCGCCTGCCGCAGCTGGCCGACGTCGCGCTTCCAGATCAGCGCCTGGAACTGGTAGTCGCTGAACTTCTGCTCGAACACGCTGCGCAGCGCCTTGCCGCCGGGCCGCGCGAACACCGCCTCGCGGAACGCGCCGTGGCGCAGCTGCACGACCTCCCAGCCGTTGGCGGCCGCGGTGCGCTCGATGCGGTCCGCGTCGGTGCCGCGCAGGCCGCGATTGTTCGGGATGCGCGTGCCGTCGAGGTTCTGCCGGTTGTAGTCGATGATCCAGGTCACGTTGCCGAGCTCGCGCTCGGCGGCCTCGGGCAGCACCTCGAGCAGCGATCCCTCGCGGAACTCGCTGTCGCCCATCATGCACCAGAAGTGCGGCTCGTCGACGTCGTGCGCGTGCTGCCGCGCGTAGCGGTACGCGAGCGCGAGGTAGACCGCGGCGACCGGCGGGATGCCGACCGAGCCCGACGGCAGGAACCGCCAGTGGTCGGGGTCGGTCTCGGCATGGTAGCTCTGGAACACCGGCGCCCCGTCGTGCGCGAAGCTGCGCAGCCGCCACATCGCGGCCTCCTGTTCCGGCGCGGTGAACCAGCGGCCGTCGCGGTGGCGGAACAGGCCGATCGCGTGGTTCAGCGCGTGGTCGGCCGGCGACGCGTGCGGCTTGCAGCAGACGAAGTCGCCGGGTTCGCGCACGCGCAGGTGCAGCGCCGCCAGGAAGTCGAGGCTCGACGCGCAAGCTGCCGGATGGCCGCCGACCTTGGGGTCGGTCTTGTCGGCGTCGGGCCGTTCGTTGGCGACGTGAATCATCGCCACCATGTGGGCGAAGGCGCGGCGGGCGATGCGCTCGAGGAGCGCGAAGTCGGGCTGCGGATCGGACGGCATTGGCGCGGCGGCGTGGGGCGGCGTGGGGGCGGACCGGGAGAGGCTAGGGACGGGCCCGTCACCTTGCCACGGCCTCTTGCCACGGCCAAGGCCGGCGCGCAGCCCGAGCCGCCGCCGCTGGCTATCTGGCCGTCGCCGCGGTCAGCGCCACGTACTCGGTGCGGCTTGCTGCGCGTCGTTCGCGACGCGACGCGCGATCCGGCGCGGCGCAGGCGCGCCGCGCGATGTCCGCGATGCGGGGCTATGCCGCGCGCTCCGTTGCGCGTAGCCTGCTCGCCCTTTTCCCATGACCCTGCCCCGCGTCGCGATCGTCGGCCGCCCCAACGTGGGCAAGTCGAGCCTGCTGAACCGGCTCGTCGGCCAGCGCATCGCAATCGTCGAGCCGACGGCCGGCGTCACGCGCGACCGCGTCGCGGTCGTGTTCGAGCACGGCGACCGCCGCTTCGAACTCGTCGACACCGGCGGGCTCGGCCTCGTCGACGAAGCGCTGCTGAAGGAACACATCGAGGCGCAGATCGAGGTCGCGCTGGCGACCGCCGACGTCGTGCTGTTCGTCGTCGACGGCAAGGAGGGCCGCGTGCCCGGCGACGACCTGGTCGCGCGGCGGCTGCGGCAGATCGGCAAGCGCGTGCTGCTGGTCGTCAACAAGGTCGAGAGCCACGGCGACGAACTGCAGACGCCGGCGTGGCTGCAGCTCGGCTTCGGCGAGCCGCTGGCCGTCAGCGCCAACGAGGGCTTCGGCTGCAGCGCCCTGCTGGCCGCGATCCTCGCGGCGCTGCCGGCGCGCAGCGCGCAGGAGGACCGGCCCACGGAACGGCCGCTGTCGTTCGCGGTCGTCGGCAAGCGCAACTCCGGCAAGTCGACGCTGGTCAACCGGCTGTGCGGCGAGGAGCGCGTGATCGTCAGCGAGATCCCCGGCACCACGCGCGACTCGGTCGACGTCGAGTTCGAGTTCGGCGGCCGCCGCCTGCTCGCGATCGACACGGCCGGCGTGCGCAAGAAGAAGAGCATCGAGCACGCGATCGAGTTCTTCAGCCACGCGCGCAGCACGGCCAGCATCCGGCGCGCCGACGCGGTGCTGCACGTGTTCGACGTGCGCGAGCCGATCAGCCAGGTCGACAAGAGCCTCGCGTCCTACTGCGCGCAGGAGCACAAGCCGGTCGTGCTGGTCGGCAACAAGATCGACCTCGCGCCCGAGGTCGACCTCGCACGCTGGGACCGGTACATCCGCCAGCAGCTGCCATTGCTCGACCACGCGCCGGTCGCGTTCGTGTCGGCGCAGGACGGCCAGAACGTCGCGCCGACGATCGAACTGCTGTTCGAGCTGCGGCAGCAGGCGCGCACGCCGTTCGCGACGCCCAAGCTGAACGCGGTGCTGCAGGTCGCGCGCGACAAGCTGCTGCCGAAGGGCCGCGGCCGCTATCCGAAGCTGTTCTACGGCACGCAGGTCGGCACCGAACCGATCTCGATCCTGGTGTTCGTCAACGAGCCGAAGCTGTTCCGCGGCCAGTACGAGCGCTACCTCGCGCGCCTGCTGCGCGACGAGTTCCGCTGTCCCGAGGTGCCGATCCGCATCGCGTTCCGCCGCCGCGACAAGGTCGTGCTCGCCGACCGCGGCGAGTGACCCTGCAGGCACCGGCTCAGCTCGCTGCCTGCTGCCGCGCCGGCGTTGACGCGACCGCGGTGCCCGCGACGGCGGCTCGCGGCACGCCGGGCCGCCAGCGCGTGCCGAACCGGTGCAACAGCAGCGGCAGCAGCGCCAGCAGCGCGCTGCCGACGGCGAGCGCGATCAGCGCATAGTCGCGGCGCGTCAGCTTCTCGAACGGGGTCGTGCCCGCAGTCGCGGTGATGAACTCGAGCGTGTCGGTCGACAGGTGCTGCGCGTTGGCGTCGTGGTAGACGCCGTGCAGGCGCGTCGCGACCTGGCGCAGCGTCGAGCGGTCCTGGCGCGACTGGCGGCCGTCGAGGAAGCGGCCCGTGATCGGGTCGCCGACGCCGACGACGAGCACGCGCCGCACCGACGCCGGCAGCTTCGGCATGCCGAGCGCGGGCACCGTGTCGCCGTCGCTGACGAGCAGCAGGATCGCGCTGTCGGGCGGCCAGCCCTCGGCGATCTTCGCGCCCTCGGTGAGCCCCGCGAAGATGTCGGTCTGCCCGCTCTTGAACGCGTGGTGCATCGGCAGGTCGCCGAGGATGTTGCGGACCACCTCGAGGTCGCTGGTGTCGACGACGACCGGCTTGGCGCCGTTGTAGGTGGCGACCACCGAGATCCGGTACTGCTCGACCGGCACGCGCTGGAAGAACGACTCGAGCACGTCGCGCGCGCGGTGCATGCGGCTCTCCTGCTGCGTCGGGCCGGCGTCGACGAGCCGCATGCTCGGCGACACGTCGAGCACGAGCACGAGGTGCTGCAGTTCGCCCTCGGGCAGGCTGCCGACCTTGTGCACCTTCGGCGGCAGCGTCCACAGCGTCACGAGGCCGAATGCGCACAGCCCCGCGCCGAGCACGCGCAGCAGTCCGCGCGTGCGCGCCCAGATCGCAGGCCGCCGCGACGGCCCGAACAGCAGGCCAGCGACGCGCCGCACGCGGCGGCCGTGCAGCAGCTCGGCGAGCGCGGCGAGCAGCACGGCAGCGGCGGTGACGAGGGCTTCGAGCATGGGACTACCAGGGCGTGTAGCGCAGCCCGAACGCGGTCATCGACGCGAGCGCCAGCAGCGACAGGCCGAGCAGGCACCACGGTTCGAAGTCGTCGAGCGTCTCGGCCGAGACCTTCTCGAGCTTGGTCTGCTGCATGCCGTCGATGCGCGCGAACACGGTCGACAGCGCCGCGGGGTCGTCGGCCTGGAACGCCGCGCCGCCGGTCACCGCCGCGATGTTGACGACCGGGTCCGGCGTCTCGTACTCGGCGACGTGGATGCAGTAGACGACGATGCCGTCCTTGCGCAGCGTGTCGGCGATCTCCATGTCGTTGCCGCCGTAGAGATCGGAGCTGTCGCCGTCGCTGACGAGGATCAGCATGCGGTCGCCTTCGTCGCGCTGGCGCAGCACCTCGCGGCACGCCATCAGCGCCTTGCCGATCTCGGTGCCGCCGAACCACGGCGGCACGTTCTCGGGCCGCATGAACGGCGGCGCGCAGCGGACCGCCGACGTGTCCGACGTCAGCGGCACCCAGTGCAGCACGTTGTTGCCGAAGAACGTGAGCCCGAACGCGTCGCCCTTGCGCTTGTCGAGGAAGCCCTCGATCGCCTTCATCGCGCCGTCGTAGCGCGAGCCGTCGCCGAACTTCGCCGTCATGCTGCCGCTGATGTCGACGCAGAACTCGATGTTGGTCAGCACGCGGCGCGTCTTCGGTTCGCTGAGCTTCTGCGGGCCGGCCAGCAGCACGATCGCGGCGGCGAGCAGCAGCACCGGCAGCGACTCCGCGGTGTCGACGACGACGCCGAGCCAGCGGCTGCCGCGCGCGCGCGAACCGTCGAACGGCGCGACCACGGCGCCGGTGCGCCGCCGCCAGGTCCACGCCAGCAGCCACAGCGGCGCGAGCAGCAGCAGCAGCAGCCACGGGTGCGCGAACGTCACGCCACCGACTCCTCGGCGGCCGTCGCCGGCAGGTTCTCGTACGGCGCCAGCAGTGCCTGCACGTCGACGGTGCCGCGCCGCGCGGGCGGCGCGTGCAGCCAGCGCTCGAGTTCGCGCAGCAGCGCGCCGGCTTCGTCGTGCTGCCGCATCGCCGCGATGGCGTCCTTGACCGGGCGGTCCTGCAGTCCCAGGCGCCGCCGCCAGTACGCGAGCAGCAGGCGTTCGAGTTCGTGCCGGCGCGCTTCGGGCAGCGCGCCCGCGATCGCCTCGCCGACCAGCGGCCGCAGGCGGTCCGCGAGCGTCAGCGGCGGCGCCGCCGCGGCGGCGACCGCGCGGCGCTTGCGCCCGACGAACAGGATCAGCAGCAGACCGACGACCCACAGCGCGGCGAGCACCCACAGCGCCGTCTGGTAGCCGCCGAGCCGGCGCACCGGCACCGCCGGCAGGTCGTCGGGTTTGACCTTGCCGGCCGGCAGCACGCTGGCGACGACGATCGGCAGCGGCGGCAGCGGTCCGTTCTCGGTGCGGTCCTTGCGCTGCAGGAACGCGCCGAGGTCGTACTCGCCGGCCTCGAGGCCGACGAACTCGAGGTCGTAGCGGTGCGCGGTGCCGTGCACGTTCACGTCGGCGATGCGCACGACGACCTTGCTGGTCTGCGTGCCGGGCACCGCCTCGAACTCGCTGCCCGGCAGCACGACGCCGTCGAGGTGCGCGGGCACGCCGACGGTCGTGCGCACCGGTTCGCGCTGCTGCGCAGTGACGTGCCCGGCGCCGAGCAGCAGCAGCGCCGGCAACAGGGCCTTGCGTGCGAACGGGCGCGCGGTCATCGGGCCCCCCGGCCGAGCAGGCCGCGCGCGTGGCAGAAGTGCCGCAGCCGGTGCGCGAACGGCTGGTCGGTGTCGATGCAGAGCAGGTCGATGCCGCCGCGCTCGAGATCCTTCTGCACGGCGGCGTCGTCGAGCCAGCGCGCGCGGCCGTGCGTCACGAACGTGCGGCCGGTCTCGGCTTCGCGCAGCCGCACGATGCCGCTGCCGCGCAGCTGCCGTTCGGCCGGGTCGCGCAGCCGCAGCACGAACACGTCGTGGCGCTGCGCGAGCAGCTTCAGCGCGTCGACGGCGCCGTCCTCGTGCAGGTCGCTGAGTGCTATGATCAACGCGCGGTTCGCGAGCCGCGACGCCAGCTCGGTCGCGCGCCGCGCCAGCGCCGTCGGCTCGTCGTAGCGGAACCGCCGCAGCCGCAGCAGCCACTGCAGCACCTGCTGCCGCGACAGCGTCGGCTCGATGCGCAGCGAGCGCTGGCCGACGCCGAGCACGCCGACCGGACTGCAGCGGTCGAGGCACGCGTAGGCGAGCCCGCCGGCGACGTGCAGCGCGGTGCGGTACTTCGTCGGCGTGACCGAGCCCGTCGTCATCGACGCCGACGTGTCGATCAGCAGCCAGGCCGGCAGCCGCTTCTGCGCCTCGTACTCCTTGACGTGCACGCGGCCGGTGCGCGCGGTCACGCGCCAGTCGATCGCGCGGATCGGGTCGCCGGGCTGGTACTGCCGCGACTGGACGTACTCGATGCCGCTGCCGAGGAACGGCGAATGGTCGGTGCCGAACGACAGGCTGTCGGCGAGCCGCTTGACCGCGATGTGGAACTGCCGGCTGTCCAGCGGGTCCAGCGCGTCGAGTTGGCCTTCCACGGCGATCAGCGGGTGGCGCCGTTCTGGCCGTTGCCCGCGGCGGCGTTCGCGATCGCGGCGCGCGCCGTCGCGCTCGCGCGGTGCTGTGGCGCGCCGAGATCGGCGAGCAGTTCCTCGAGCACGCCGTGCGTCGAGCGGCCGTCGGCGAGCGCTTCGTAGGTGAGCCGCATGCGGTGCAGCATGCAGTCCTCGGCCAGCGCGAACAGGTCCTCGGGCACGACGTAGTCGCGGCCCAGGATCAGCGCGCGCGCGCGCGCCGACTTGATCAGCGCGATGCCGGCGCGCGGGCTGCAGCCGAGCGCGATCGCCGAGTGGTCGCGCGTGCGGCCGACGACCTCGACGACGTGGTCGAGGAACGTGTCGCTGACGTGCACGTCGTGCACGGCTTCCATCGCGCTGACGAGATCCTCGCTGTTGCCGCACGGCGAATGATCGATCACGTCGAACTCCGTTCGCGCGATCGCGCCCCGCTCCTCGCGCTTGACGCCGAGCCGCAGGTTGCGGCGCAGGATCTCCTTCTCTTCCTCCTTGGGCAGGTAGCCGATGCGATGGCACAACATGAAGCGGTCGAGCTGCGCCTCGG
>Ga0070689_100000719_pt1 | contig 20203 bp, 14 predicted proteins | sample KBSS23HmetaG_FD_64669 | JGI IMG/M metagenome (GOLD analysis project Ga0070689, IMG submission 64669) | Switchgrass rhizosphere microbial communities from Kellogg Biological Station, Michigan, USA - KBS S2-3H metaG | ecosystem: Host-associated > Plants > Roots > Rhizosphere ...
TCCGCACGCCGCGCACGCTGGCCGCGGTCGGCCGGGACGCGATCATCGAAGCCGCGCGCAAGATGAAGGGCTACTTCATCACCAAGCACAACCGCGCCGGCAAGGGCCTGGGCGTGCGCCTTTTCCATTCCGCCGAAGCGCTCGAGAACTATGTGCGCAGTCCCGTGTTCGAGGATTCGGTGGATGGCGTCACGCTCGTGCAGGAATACATCAAGGCCCCGGAGCCGTTCATCACGCGGGTGGAATTCGTGGGCGGCAAGTTCCTCTACGCGGTGAAGGTCGACACGACGCTCGGATTCGAGCTCTGTCCCGCCGACGTCTGCGAGGTCGGCGATGCGATGTGTCCGGTGGGCGAGAAGCCGTCCGCGCAGGCGCCGCGTTTCCAGGTGCTCGAGGGCTTCGACGATCCCATCATCGAGAAGTACCAACGGCTGCTCGCGGCCAACGATGCCGAGGTCGCGGGCGTGGAATTCATCAGGGACGAGCGCGGCGTGCCGTACACGTACGACATCAACACGAACACCAACTACAACAGCGCCGCCGAGGAGCGCTCCGGCAAATCGGGCATGCGCGCCGTCGCAGCATTTCTAGGACAAGAGCTGCGCCGACTGGAGCACGGGCACATCGACGCCGCCGCCGATTAGACGGAACGCCGCACCGGATGGGTGCCTCTAATGCGCTACGCAATGACAGCGCACGGAGGCACCCCCATGAAGACTCCCGCAAGCATCGCCGGCCACCCGATCCATCCCATGCTGGTGCCGATCGCCATCGGCTGCTGGCTCTTTTCGTTCGCGTGCGACCTGCTCGCCATGTTCGTCGGCGGCAATACACCCTGGCCGACGCTGTCGTACTACACGATGGTGGGCGGCATCGTGGGCGCGCTCATGGCGGCCGTGCCCGGGTTGATCGACCTGCTGTCGCTGCCGGCCGGCTACACGAAGGGCGTGGCGATCAAGCACATGTCCATCAATCTGCTGGTGGTCGCGATCTACGTCTTCAATGCGTACCTGCGCCATGGCGGCGCGCCGGGGCAGGGCCTGCCGTTCATCCTCTCGGTGGTCACCATCCTCATGCTGCTGGTCTCGGGCTGGCTGGGCGGCAAGATGGTCTACGAGGCGGGCGTGGGCGTCGATACGCCGGCCAGGTAGGACCCTTCATGAGGTTGGGAGGCGTCCTCGCCCTGGCCGCGGCGGCGCTTGCCGCCGGCTGCATGGAATCGTCGAAGCTCGCCCCCGAGAAGTCGGTGGGGGCGAATCCCGAGCTGCCGGCGCCGACCAGATCGCTGATTCCGACCGTGCACGTCGCCGAGGCCCGCGGCTGGCCGGAGGGGCGCAAGCCCATGGCCGCGCAGGGCCTCGCGGTCACCGCGTTCGCAACGGCGCTCGATCACCCGCGCTGGATCTACGTCCTGCCCAACGGCGATGTCCTCGTGGCCGAAAGCGACCATCCGCCGCAGCCCGAGGAAGGCAAGGGCATCAAGGGCCGCGCGATGGCGCATTTCATGAAGAAGGCGGGATCGGGCCAGCGGCCCAGCGCGAACCGCATCACGCTGCTGCGCGACGCGGACGGCGATGGAATCGCGGAGACGAAGTCGGTGTTCCTCGCCAGCCTGAATTCGCCCATCGGCATGGCGCTCATCGGGGCCGAGCTCTTCATCGCGAACGCCGACGCCATCGTGAGGGTGCCCTACCAGCAGGGCGCCACGAAGACCGACGGGCCGGTCACGAAAGTCGCCGACCTTCCCGGCGGTCCGCGCAACCACCATTGGACGAAGAACATCCACGCGAGCCGTGACGGCACGAAGCTCTACGCGACCGTGGGCTCCAACAGCAACGTGGCCGAGAACGGCATGCAGGAAGAGGAGGGCCGCGCCGCCATCTGGGAAGTGGACGTGAAGACCGGCGCCAAGCGCCTCTTCGCCACCGGACTCCGAAATCCCAACGGCCTCGCGTGGGAGCCCCAGACCGGCGCGCTGTGGACGGTGGTGAACGAGCGCGACGAGCTGGGCAGCGACCTTGTCCCCGACTACCTGACGTCGGTGAGGGACGGGGCTTTCTATGGCTGGCCCTACAGCTACTGGGGATCGAACATCGACGATCGAGTGAAGCCCACCGATGCGCAGCTCGTGAAGAAAGCGGTGAAGCCCGACTACGCGCTGGGCAACCACGTGGCGCCGCTCGGACTCACGTTCGCTGAAGGCGCCAACCTCGGCGCGACGTTCGCATCCGGCGCATTCATCGGCGAGCACGGCTCGTGGAATCGCCGGCCATTGAACGGCTACAAGGTGGTCTTCGTGCCGTTCGCCAACGGCCGGCCCAGCGGCGCGCCACTGGACGTCCTGACCGGTTTCGTCGATGCGGACGGCCATGCGCTCGGGCGTCCGGTGGGCGTGGCCATCGAAAAGCGCGGCGGCCTGCTGGTCGCGGACGACGTGGGCAACACCATCTGGCGCGTGGCGGCGCCGCCCTGAAGAAAAATACGCATTTAAGGCGCGAATTCCTTCGGTTACTGCCCCGAACGGTTTTTGTCTAGACTGTGCCGGTGCAGATAGCGCCGGTCCAATCCCGCGTCACCGCCTCCGACCTCGAGCCCATCCTCGCGGTCGCGGCCAAGCTCGCCGCGCCCTTCGACCTGCGCACGATGCTGCGCGAGGTGGTGGAGGCCGGCAAGCAGGTCCTGCAGGCGGAGCGGGGCACCGTCTGGCTGTACGACGCCCCGGCGGACGAGCTGCTCCTGGAAATCGCCACCGACGTCGATCCCATCCGCGTGCCCGCGGGCAAGGGGCTCGTCGGCAGCTGCGCGCGCAGCCGCGAGCTCATCAACGTGCGCGACTGCTATTCGGATCCGCGCTTCGACCCGAGCACCGACAAGCGCACCGGCTACCGCACGCGCTGCATGCTCACCCTGCCGCTGGTGGACCACAAGGGCGTGCTGGTCGGCGTGATGCAGGTGCTGAACAAGCGTGACGGCGTCTTCGAGGATGCCGACGAGCGCATCGCCTCCGTGCTCGCCGCCCAGTGCGCCATCGCGCTGCAACGCGTGCGCATGACGGAAGCGCTCATCGAGGGCGAGAAGATGCGCCAGCAGCTGGAGATGGCGCGCGTGGTGCAGATGAGCACGCTGCCCTCGACGATGCCCTCGATCCCGGGCTACGAGGTCTACGGCACGTTCCGCCCCGCCGATCTCACCGGGGGCGACACCTTCGATCTCGCAGTGATCGAGCAAGGGCTGCTCGTCGTGCTGGGCGATGCCACGGGCCACGGCATCGCGCCCGCGCTCTCGGTCACGCAGATGCAGGCGATGCTGCGCATGGCCTTCCGCATGGGCGCGGATCTCGAGACGGCCTTCCGCCAGGCCAATAACCAGCTCGAGGGCATCCTGCCCGACGACCGGTTCGTGACGGCGTTCATCGGGCTCCTGGACGCGGCCGGGCACAAGCTGCGCTTCCACAGCGGCGGCCAGGCGCCGATCCTCGTCTTCGAGGCGGCCTCGAAGGAATGCCGGCGCTACAAGCCCACCAGCTTCCCGCTCGCCGCGATGCCGTTGAAGTCGCTCAAGCCCGCCACCGAGATCGACATGCAGCCGGGGGACATCCTCGTGCTGCTCTCGGACGGCATCTACGAATACCGCAACGCCGGCGGCGAGGAGTTCGGCGAGCTGAGGGTGGAGGCGCTCATCGCGCGCCACCACGAGCTGCCGGCCTCCGAGCTCGCGGCGAAGATCCTGGGCGCGGTGCAGGCCTTCGCGGGCAACGCCATGCAGGAGGACGACATGACCGTCGTGCTGGTCAAACGCAGGAGCGGCCCATGAGCATGCGCGAGTTCGATCGCGGCATCGACGCGCTGAACGCCATGTTCGTCTACACGCGCGAGGCCTTCGCCAAGGACAACCTGGATTCGCGCCTCCTGCCGGTGGTGGACCTGGCGCTGGAGGAGCTTTTCACCAATGTGGTCAAATACGCCACGGAATCGCGCTCGCGGGTGCGCATCGAGATCGGCAAGGTGCCCAACGGCGTCGAGGTGACGGTCACCGACCACGACGTGGATTTCTTCGACGTGACCCGCACCGGCGACGTGGACGTGAACCTGCCCATCGAGCAGCGCACGCCCGGGGGGCTAGGCCTGCACCTCATCAAGAAGATGGTCGACTTCATCGAGTATCAGTATCTTGAGGAAAGCCGCACCAGCCGCATCACTTTCCGCTGCACCGCCATGGAGCGGCGGCGCAAGCCCAGGGACAAGAACATGCTGGCAATCGAACAAGGCGCCGAAGGTCAGGTTCTCGTGGCGGGGCGTTTCGACGCCGCACAGTGCGCCGCCGCGCAGGCATACCTCGACAAGCTGAACGGGACGGTCACGCTCGACTGCAACCGGCTCGAGTACATCTCGAGCGCGGGGCTGGGCGTCCTGCTGAAGACGCAGAAGCGCCTCATGGGCGCGGGCGGCGGGCTGCGCCTCTCCGGGGTGAGCCGGCACCTGCGCGACATCTTCCAGTACTCGGGTTTCGACCAGATTTTCGAGATCGAGGCGGCCGCCGAATAGGCGCCGAACAACTTTTGGCCCTGACCGGTGTAATTGTGGATGACGATCCCGACGAGACACTGGTAGAGCGGTGCAGGGACGGGGACGGGTCGGCGTTCGCGGCGCTGGTGGGCCGCTACCACCGGCCGATCTATAACGCGGCCTTCCGGGTCCTGGGCAACGCGGACGACGCGGCGGACATCACCCAGGTGGTGTTCATGCGGGTCACGGAACGCCTCGACGATTTCGATTCACGCTTCAAGTTCTTCAGCTGGATCTACCGCATCGCGCTGAACGAATCGCTCAACATGGCCCGCAAGCACGGGCGCGAGGAGCCGCTGGATGAGGATGCCGAGATCGCAGGAGCACGCAGCAACGAGCCGGACTGGCATGCCGACCGCAGCGAGCTTGCGGAGCGCGTGCAGCGCGCGCTCAACGGAATGAACGTGGACGACCGCGCCGTGATCACGCTGCGCCATTTCTCCGACTGCAGCTACCGGGAGATGAGCGGCATCCTCGGCATCGCGGAAAAGACAGTCAAATCCCGGCTCTTCGCCGCGCGCCGGCGCCTGCGCGAGCTGCTGGCCGACCTGAGGCCCGCCTGATGAACGAGACCCAGACCGAAGAGCTGATGCACGCCGTCCTCGACGGCGAGGCGACCGAACCCGAGGCCCGGGAGCTGGAGCGGCTGCTCGCCGCCGACGCTACCGCGCGCGCCCGGTTCGACGAATTAAAGCGTCTTTTCAATGCTTTAGAGGGCGTTCCGGAGGCGACGCCGCCCGCGGCGATCGTGGAGCGTATCCTCGCGCAAACCCGCATGCCGGCCGCGCGCCAGGCCGAGCGGGACCAACTTTCCGGCTTTTCGCGTGTACGTGATGCATTCGGGCAACTTCTTTCAGGGGGAACAACAATGAGCCAGCCACAGAACGGCAACGCCCGCAGGCGCAATACCTTCATCGGCATCGGCCTCGCGGCACTGGGTGCCGTGCTTTTCGGCCACTACGTGCTCGACATTCCCACGGGAGGCCAGAACCTCTCCGGCACCGTCGCCCCGGCGCAGCGTTATCGCTCCGAGCAGCAGATCAAGCAGAGCGACGTGAAGCTCGGCGACCAGGAAGTGGCGCAGCTCCTCCAGAACGACGCCGTCGACAAGCTGCTGAAGGACCCGGGCTTCCAGAAGCTCGCGGCCAACCAGGAAGCGATGGCGGCCTTCGCGGCCAACGCGGCGACTTTCGCCGCGCTCGCGTCGCAGCCCGGCGCCTTCCAGGCGATCTCCTCGTATCCGGCCGGATTCGCCGCGCTGTCCTCGGTTCCCGGCGTATTCCAGGCGGTCGCCTCCAACCCGTCGGCCTTCGCGGTCTTCGCGAACAACGCCGCCGCGTTCCAGGCCGCTTCCCTGAACCCGAAATCCGCCGCTTCGGTGCATCCGTCCGCGGCTGCGGTGATGTCGTCGCATTCCGCGGACTTCGCCGCGCTCGCCGCGAATTCGGCCGCGATGTCCGCGATCGCCGCGAATAGCCAGATGTTCTCCTCCATCGCCGCCAACGCGGCGGCCTTCAAGGCGCTGTCCGCCAATGCCGCCGTGATGTCCGCGCTGTCGGACCGCGCATCGCTGAGCGCGCGCTCCGCCGCCGTCAACGCCGCTTCCATGAACTCGCGGGCCGCACAGTCCTCGAGCCAGGACATGTCGGCCGCGTCGAGGGCGAGCATGTCGGCGCAGTCGAGCCAGGACATGTCGGCCGCGTCGAGGGCGAACATGTCGGCGCAGTCGAGCCAGGACCTGTCGGCCGCGTCGAAGGCGAGCATGTCGGCGCAGTCGAGCCAGGACATGTCGGCCGCGTCGAAGGCGAACATGGCGGCGCAGTCGAGCCAGAACATGTCGGCGGCTTCCAACGCCAACATGGCTGCCGCGAATAACGCCCGCTCCAGCGCGAACATGTCGGCTGTCTCGAGCGACATGTCGGCGGCGAGCAACGCCCGCTCCAGCGCGAACATGTCGGCTGCCTCGAGCGACATGTCGGCTGCGAGCAACGCCCGCGCCAGCGCGAACCTGTCGGCCGCCTCGAACGCAAACATGTCCGCCGCGATGAAGGCCGGTGGTGGCGATTCGGTCTTTGCCGCGATCGCCGCGCATTCGGCCGCATTCCAGGCGCTCTCTGCGAATTCGCAGGCGCTCGCCGCGCTGTCCGCTTTCGCCAGCAAGGAAGGCGCGATGTCCGCGATGACGAAGATGTCCTCGCACTCGAACGATTTCGCCGCGGCCGCGAAGGCCTCCGCCGCGTCGTCTTCCGCGTCGTCGGCGGCCGCCGCGTCGGCATCGAACGCCGCTTCTTCCGCCGCAGCCAAGAAGTAATTGCCGCGTAAACCACGCGCCCTCCCCGCACTGGGGAGGGCGTCGCTTTTGTGCTTCGTGCTCCTCGCCGGCGCCGCGCGCGCCGAAGAGTCGAGCCCCCTCGCGCTCTCGTACATCGACACGGCCGAGGTCGAGCTCGTCTATTTCGATCCCACGCTGACCTACCTTGCGCCGCACGCGCTGCGCACTTTCACGAACGCGATCGCATGGCAGAAGCGCGTCCTGGGCTGGCAGCCGTACGAGCGCACGACGGTCATGCTGAAGGACTTCTCCGACTACGGGAACGCGAGCGCGACGCCATTGCCGCGCAACACGCTGCGCTTCGACATCGCGCCGGTGTCGTACGCCTTCGAGACCTTCCCGGCTGCCGAGCGGCTCTACGGGATCATGAACCACGAGCTCACGCACGTGGCGACCACCGACGCCTGGAACGAGCAGGATCGCTTCTGGCGGCGGATGTTCTTCGGCAAGGTCTATCCGAAGTGGCAGCACCCAGAATCGCTGCTCTACAGCTACCTCACCGTGCCGCGGTTCACCGTGCCGCGGTGGTACGCGGAGGGCAGCGCCGTCTTCATGGAGACATGGATGGCGGGCGGCCTGGGCCGGGTGCAGGGCGGCTTCTACGAGATGGTGTTCCGCGCGATGGTGCGCGATGGCGCGCCGATGTTCGATCCGCTCGGGCTCGATTCGCGCGGCTCGCGCATCGACTTCCAGGGCGGGGCCAACGCCTATCTCTACGGCACGCGGTTCTTCACTTATCTCGGCCATGCGCACGGGCCGGAGAAAGTGGTCAGGTGGCTGCGGCGCGACCCCGACAGCAAACGCCACTACGCCGACAACTTCCAGCACGTGTACGGCATGTCGCTCGACGAGGCATGGCAGCAGTGGCTCGCCTTCGAGCGCGATTTCCAGAAGAAGAACCTGGCGCAGGTGCGGCAGCACCCGATCACGCCGCATACGCAGCTGGTGAAGACCGCGGTGGGCTCGACCTCGCGCGCCTATTACGATCCGAAGGACGGGAAGATCCTGGCGGGATTCGACTTTCCGGGAACGGTGGCGCACGTCGGCGTGCTCGACATGCGCGACGGCTCCATCCGCCACCTCGTCGACGTGAAGGACCCGCTGCTCTACAAGGTGACGTCGCTCGCCTGGGATCCGGCGGCGCGCCGGGCGTTCTTCGTGACCGACCACCACGCATTGCGGGACATGTGGTCGTTGAACGTGGACACGGGAGCGGAGGAGCTCCTGATGGCCGATGCGCGCATCGGCGAGATCGTGCTCAATCCCGCGGACAAGTCGCTGTGGGGGATCCGGCACGAGGCCGGCTTCGCCACGCTCGTGCGCATCCCGCCGCCGTACACCGAATGGAAGCAGGTCCACACGTTCCCCTATGGCGTCGTGCCCTACGACCTCGACATTTCACCCGACGGCAGGAAGCTTTCCGCATCCGTGGCGGAGGTGAGCGGCGACCAGTTCCTGCGGGTGTTCGACCTGCAACGCGTGCAGGCCGGCGACATGAAGCCGCTCTCCGAGCATCTCTTCGGCCAATCCATACCGGAGAGCTTCGTGTTCTCGCCGGACGGGCGCTATCTCTACGGCAGCACGTACTACACGGGCGTGTCGAACATCTTCCGTTATGAAGTCGCCAACGGCGAGGTGGAAGCGGTCTCGAACGCGGAGTCCGGCTTCTTCCGCCCGGTGCCGCTCGCCGACGGGCGGCTCCTCGTCTTCAACTACACCGGCGCCGGCTTCGTGCCCGCGACGATCGAGCCGAAGGTGCTGAAGGACGTTAGCGCCATCACGTTCCTGGGCGCGGAGCTTGCGGAGAAGCACCCCGTGGTGAAGACGTGGCAGGTCGCCTCGCCTTCCGAGGTGGACGATGAGAAGCTCGTCGTCGCGCGCGGACCCTACGTGCCGCTCAAGCGCATGCAGATGCAGAGCGCCTATCCGGTCATCACCGGATACAAGCAGAAGATCGGGGTCGGCATGCACGCGCACATCGACGATCCGTTGTCGCTCGCGCTGGTCGACCTCGAGGCCGCGTACACGCCGTCGTCGAACCTGCCCCAGGACGAGCGCGCGCACCTGGACGCCGAATTCCACTACCTCGGCTGGCACGCCGGCACCTCGTGGAACAAGTCCGATTTCTACGACCTCTTCGGCCCGACGATCCGGAGCCGGCGCGGCTTCAACGTGCGGGGCGGCTACAACCAGTACCTGATCTACGACGAGCCGCGCACGCTCGAATTCCGCAGCGAGATCGCGCATTACGAGCACCTGGACGCGCTGCCCGCGTTCCAGAACGTGCCCGCGACGTCGAGCCGGCTCACCACGGCGATGGGCGGGCTTTACTACAAGAACACGCGGCGCTCGCGCGGGGCGGTCGACGACGAGAAGGGTGTCGTCGCCAACGCGGTGTTCTACTCGAACCTGGTCGATTCGCGTTTCATCCCGCAGGTGCTGGGCTCGATCGACTTCGGCGTGCCGCTGCCGCTCGCGCACAGCTCGTTCTGGCTGCGCAGCGCCGCGGGCATCGCCAGGGGAGAAGCCAACGACCAGTACGCGAACTTCTTCTTCGGCGGCTTCGGCAACAACTACGTGGATGCGAACCGGCCGGAGAAGCGCTACCGGCAGTGGGACGCGTTTCCCGGTTTCGAGATCAACGAGCTGAGCGGCCGGCGTTTCGCGCGCACCATGGCGGAGCTGAACCTGCCGCCGTACATCTTCGAGTCGGTGGGAACGCCGGCCTTCTATCTCGCATGGCTTCGACCCGCGGTGTTCTCGTCGCTCCTGCGCACCAACCGCGACATCCCGCAGGGCGGCCGGTATGCGAACGCCGGCGCCCAGGTGGACCTGCGCTTCAGCGTGCTGCACTGGTACGACATGACCCTGTCGGTCGGCTATGCCGTGGGTTACCGCGGCAGCGAGCGCGCCGGCCATGAGTGGATGGTGTCGCTGAAGATCATGTAGCCTCACGCGCATGCGCGTGCTCCTCGGCCTGGCGCCGGTCGCCTGTTTCCTCGGCGCGTTGATGGCGCTGGACAGCTACAAGCTGGTGAAGCTGCACCGGGTGCTGGCGATCCTCGCGGCCGGCGCGGTGCTCGCCGGGCTTTCCTACTTCATCAACGGCGCGCTGCTCGAGCGCTTCGACATCGGCTTCGCCGCGTTCACCTGGTACGTGGCGCCCGTCATCGAGGAGCTGCTGAAGGCGGCCGTGGTCGTGGCACTGATCCGCCTGCATCGCGTGGGATTCCTGGTGGACGCCGCCATCGCGGGCTTCGCGGTGGGCACCGGCTTCGCGATGGTGGAGAACCTCCTGTACCTGCAGATCGCGCCGGACGCGCCGCTGGGCGCGTGGCTGGTGCGCGGTTTCGGCACGGCCATCATGCACGGCGGCGCGACGGCGATCTTCGCGGTGCTGGGCCTTTCGATGATCGAGCGACACGATCGCGCCGGATTCACCGCCTTCTTCCCGGGATTGGCAGCCGCGATCGTCCTGCATTCCACCTTCAACCACTTCTTCTTCTCGCCGCTCATCTCCACGGTGGGGATCGCGGTGCTCCTGCCGGTGTTGCTGCAGCTCGTGTTCGCGCGCAGCGAAAGGGCGGTGGGCAACTGGCTCGGCACCGGCTTCGATGCGGATACCGAGATGCTGGAGCTCATCAACTCGGGAAAGCTCTCCGACTCGCCGGTGGGGCGCTATCTGCACCAGCTCAAGCAGAAATTCCAGGGGCCCGTGGTGGCGGACCTCGTCTGCTACCTGCGCCTGCACACGGAGCTCGCGTTGCGCGCGAAGGGCATCCTCATGATGCGCGAGAACGGCTTCGACGTGCCCATCGACGAGGCCACGCGCGAGAAATTCACGGAGTTGCGCTACCTGGAGAAGAGCATCGGCGCCACGGGACGGCGCGCATTGCAGCCGATGCTGCACATGAGCCACAAGGACCTGTGGCAGCTCTACATGCTGGGGAAGTGACCTACCAGCCGCCGGTCTTGATCCACTGCTCCATCATCGGCATGCGATCGACGCCCCAGAAGGGCTCGCCGTCGACGATGAAGAAGGGCGAGCCGAAGACGTTCGCGGCGATGGCGGAATCGACTTCCTTCTTCGCGCGCTCCTTCACCGCCGGATCTTCGAGTGCCGCGGCCAATCCCGCCGCATCGACGCCCACGCCCCTGGCGATCTCGATCACGGTCGCCGGCGCGCTGATGTCGATATCGTCCACGAAGAACGCCTTGTAGAGCGCCTTGGCGAGCTTGCGGGCGCGGGCGGGATCGCTGTCCGTCACCCAGTAGAAGGCGCGCAGGGCCGCCACCGTGCCGATGGGGAATTTCGCCGGGTGCTTGTACGGCACGTGGTGCATGCGCGCCGAGCGCAGGAAGTCGCGCTTGGAGTATTCGCCCTTCATCGGGATCTCGACCAGCGGAGGCTGGCCCGTGATCTTGAACACGGGCCCGAGAAGGAAGGGGCGCCAGCTGAGCTGGCGCCCCACGCGCTTCTCGAAATCCTCCGCGAGCTGCGAAGCGATGTAGCCGTAGGGCGACGAGAACTCGAAGTAGAAGTCGATCGCCGCCCGCGACGTCATGGCGTCGGTGCGCCGTCCTGGGGCTGCGTGCCCGGTTGCGTCTCGACGAGCTTCAACGGCTCCTCGATCGTCGCCTGGGCGCGGCGCCGGCGCGGCTTGGTGCGTCGCGGCAGGTCGTCCTCTTCCGCCGGCATCTGCGCCGGGGCGTTGGCCTGCGTCTCGACCAGCTGCAGCGCCTGCTGTTGCTCGCCGTGCTCGGCGCCATGGCGGCGCTTTCGCTGCGGGCGATGCGACTCCGATTCCGCGCCGTCCTCGTCGTGCTGGCTCACCTCGCGGAAAGCCACGGGCGCGGCCATTGGCTGGAACGTCGGCGCCGCAGGAGCCTGCGAGATGGCGGGTGCGACCGGCTCGTGCCGCACGGCTTCGCGGTCATGCTGCTCGTCGCGCGCCTCATGGCGTGCGTGCGTGTGCTGGCGAGATGGCGCGTCCACGGCCTCGTGCTGCGGCGCGCGCGCTTCCTCGAGCTCCGCGGCGCGGCTCTCGATGGCGTCGGCGGGCGAAGCCTCGTTGCCGAACTGCTCGCGCGGACCCCGGTCGCCACGCTCGCCGCGATTGCGGCCACCGCGTCGGCGCCGGCGGCGTCCCTGTCCCTCACCCTCGCGCGCGCCTTCCGCGCCCTCGGGATGCGATTCGCCGTGCGGCGCCTGTTGCTGCTCTTCATCGCGCAGCATCTCGGCGCTCATCATCGGGGCGCGCGGCTCGTTCTCGTCGCGCACCTCGCGCGGCTCGCGCGGCTCGCGCGGCGGCCTCGGCTCACGCGGCTCACGTGCCTCGCGTGCTTCTCCGGCCTCACGCGGCGGACGCGGCTCGCGCGGCGGACGCGGCTCGCGGGCTTCTCCGGATTCCCGCGGCGGGCGCGGCTCACGCGGCTCGCGTGCCTCTCCGGCCTCGCGGGGCGGACGCGGCTCACGCGGCTCCCGTGCCTCGCGTGCCTCTCCCTGCTCGCGCGGCGGACGCGGCTCGCGCTGGCGATCGCCTTCCTTGCGGCCCTCGTCGCGGCGACCTTCGCCGCGCGGTTGGCCGCCCTGGCCCTGGCGTTGTTGATTGCGTCCATCGCGGCGCGACTCGTCGCCACCTTCGTGACGCGGACCCCGTTCGCCGCCACGCTGTCCGTCGCGGCGTCCCTCGTTACGCTGCCCATCGCGGCCACCGCGGCCGCCACGGCCACGCTGTCCGTCGCGTCCGCGCGGCTCTTCGAGGGCGGGCTTGGGTTGCGGGGCCGATTGCTGCGGCTTCGGCTGCGGGGCCGGCGCCGGCTCGGCGGGCTTCTTCAGCCAGCCGAACAGCATGTCGATGATGCCGCCGGCAGGACGCGGCTCCGGCGCGCGCGGCGCAGGAGCGCGCGCGGGCGCCTGCGGCTGCGCATGCATCGGCGTCACGGGCGCGGGCTGGTCGGGGCGGATGCCCTTCACCAGCGGCTCGGGACGGGCTGCCACTTTCTCCGGGCCCTTCGTCGGCATGCCCACCGGCTCCTCGTCGGGCACGGTGACCATCTCGTAGCTGGGCTTCTGCTCGTCGAGCTTCTCGGCATCGTGCCGCAGGCGCTCGACGTTGTAGTTCGGGGTCGAGAGATTCGGATTCGGGATCAGCAGCACGTTCACCTTGAGGCGCGCCTCGATGCCGAAGATCTCCGAGCGCTTCTCGTTCAGGAGGTACGTCGCCACGTCCACCGGCACCTGGCAATGGATGGCGGCGGTGTTCTCCTTCATCGCCTCCTCCTGCAGGATGCGCAGCACGTGCAGCGCGGTGGAGGCGGTGTCGCGGATGTAGCCCGTGCCATGGCAGCGCGGGCAGGGCGAATGCGTGGTCTCCTCGAGCGAAGGCTGCAGGCGCTGGCGCGAAAGCTCCAGCAGGCCGAAGCGCGAGATCTTGCCGATCTGCACGCGGGCGCGGTCGTGGCGCAGCGCGTCGCGCAGGCGGTTCTCCACCTCGCGCTGGTTCTTCGCGTTCTCCATGTCGATGAAGTCGATCACGATGAGGCCGCCCAGGTCGCGCAGGCGCAGCTGGCGCGCCACTTCGTCTGCGGCTTCCAGGTTCGTGTTGAACGCGGTCTGCTCGATGTCGTGGCCGCGCGTGGCTCGCGCGCTGTTCACGTCCACGGAGACCAGGGCCTCCGTGTGGTCGATCACGATGGCGCCGCCCGAGGGCAGCGTCACGTCGCGACCGTAGGCGCTCTCGATCTGGTGCTCGATCTGGAAGCGCGAGAAGAGCGGGACGTCGTCGCGGTAGAGCTTCACCTTGTTGACGTTGGCCGGCATCACCGTGCTCATGAACGCCATGGCCTGCTCGTAGATCGCGGGCGTGTCGACGAGGATCTCGCCGATGTCGGGCTGGAAGAGGTCGCGGATTGCGCGGACCACGAGGCTCGACTCGAGGTAGATGAGGCAGGGGCCCTTCTCGTCGTTGGCCGCGGTCTCGATGGCCGTCCAGAGCTGCAGGAGGTAATTCAGGTCCCACTGCATCTCCTCGGCGCTGCGGCCGATGCCGGCGGTGCGCGCGATGAGGCTCATGCCCTCGGGGACCTCGAGCTGGTCCATCACTTCGCGCAGCTCGTTCCGGTCCTCGCCCTCGATGCGGCGCGATACGCCGCCGCCGCGCGGGTTGTTCGGCATGAGGACCAGGTAGCGTCCTGCCAGCGAGATATACGTTGTGAGGGCCGCGCCCTTGTTGCCGCGCTCGTCCTTGTCGACCTGGACGATCAGCTCGGAGCCCGCCTTCAGCTGCGTGGACATCTTCGAACGGCCGAATTCTCCGCCGTCCTGGTTGACCATGTACTGCTTGGCGATTTCCTTGAACGGGAGGAACCCGTGGCGCTCGGCGCCGTAGTCGACGAAGACCGCTTCCAGCGAGGGCTCTACGCGGGTGATGACTCCCTTGTAGATGTTGCTCTTGCGTTGTTCCTTGCCGGCGGACTCGATGTCGAGGTCGATGAGCTTCTGGCCATCGACGATCGCGACCCGGAGCTCTTCGGCCTGGGTCGCGTTGAACAGCATGCGTTTCATTTCTTCTTTCTCCCGCGCTCGTTGACACGGAAGATGGGTACCCGGTCAATCCGGGACCCGGATCGACGATTTACTTCAGAAGTCGGTTCTGGAGGGCATCACTCTGGGATCAGGTGAGCAAGAGGACGATTTCTGCTTTTTTTCGTCTGGCGGTTCGCGGACGGTTTCTAGGCCGTGGGCGAAGCGCGTGGAATTCGGTGCGTCGAGCGCGATTGTTTCGTTGGTCCGTCGCTGCTTGGTATCGCAGGCGCTGCGACGTTGGCCTGCTTTCCGGGGATCATGTCCGCCGGTGCTTGATCTTCCGTGAACGGGAGATAACTCGCTCGTCCATGAAAATCAATCACATATAGTATACAGGCATGGCTGTGGAAGGGAAAGTGCGCTGGATCGACGTGACCGAGGACGACGCCGGCCAGCGCATCGACAACTACCTCCTCGCGCGCCTGAAGGGCGTGCCCAAGAGCCACATCTACCGGATCGTGCGCTCCGGCGAGGTGCGCATCAACAGCAAGCGCGTCGAGGCATCGCAGAAGGTCGCTCCGGGCGATCGCATCCGCGTGCCGCCCGTGCGCGTGGCCGAACGCGGCGAGGCGCAGCCCGCGCCGCACTTCAAGCTGCCGATCCTCTTCGAGGACGATTTCCTGGTCGCGATCGACAAGCCCGCAGGCCTCGCGGTGCATGGGGGCAGCGGCATCGCGCACGGCGTGATCGAGTCGTTGCGCTCCATGCGGCCCGATGCCCGCTTCCTCGAGCTCGTGCATCGCCTGGACCGCGAGACTTCCGGCGTGCTGCTGGTGGCCAAGAAGCGCTCGGCGCTCACCGCGCTTCACGAAAAGCTTCGCGAACGCGACATGGACAAGCGCTACCTCGTGGGCGTGGCCGGGCGATTTCGCAACGAAAAGCAGCGCGTGAAGCTGGCGCTGGCGAAGCGCGATGCCCCAGACGGCGGCAAGCGCGTCTCCGTGTCGGAAACAGGCCAGGAAGCCGAGACCGTCTTCCGCCTGCGCGAGCGGCGCGACGACATGAGCCTGCTGGAAGCCGAGCTCCTCACCGGGCGCACGCACCAGATCCGCGTGCATCTCGCGCACATCGGCCATCCGGTGCTGGCCGACGACCGCTACGGCGATTTCGAATTGAACCGGGCGCTGCGCAAGCGCGGGCTCAAGCGGATGTTCCTGCACGCGGCGCGACTCGAGTTCCTGCATCCCGCGACCGAGGAGAAGCTGGTGATCGAATCGCCGCTGCCCGCCGACCTCTCGCGTTTCTGGGCGAAGGGTGCATGAGCTACGAGCTCATCATCTTCGACTGGGACGGAACCCTCATGGATTCCACGGCGGTCATCGCCGCGGCCCTGCAAAGCGCCTGCCGCGACATCGGGATCCCGGTGCCCAGCGAGCGGGATGCGAAATTCGTGATCGGCCTGGGCGCCGCGGATACCTTTCGCCACGTGGCACCCGAGCTGGACGAGGAGGGGCAGCGTCGCCTCGCGGAGCGCTACCGCCATCACTTCCTCGCCAACGAGCACCAGGCGCCCCTCTACGACGGCGTGCGCGAGATGCTGGCCGAGCTGCACGGCCGCGGCCGGCGCCTGGCCGTGGCCACGGGAAAGGCGCGCCGCGGGCTCGAGCGCGCGCTCGATGCGACGGGGCTGCGAGCCTGGTTCGAAGCGACGCGTTGCGCCGACGAGGGCTTCGCCAAGCCGCATCCCGACATGCTGCTCATGCTGATGGACATCACCGGCGTCGAGCCGCGGCATGCGCTGATGATCGGCGACACGACCCACGACCTCGAGCTCGCCGCCAATGCGGGCGTGGACGCCATCTCGGTTTCATACGGCGCGCACGACGGCGCGCTGCTCGCCACGCGCCCGGCCAAGGCGCGCGTGTCTTCCGTCACGGAGCTGCACCGTTGGCTCACCGGCAACGACTGATCTGCAAGGGCGCGGACCTTCCCGAGGGCGGGCGCGGCGTGCGTTTCGCGATCGCGGCGGCGCCGGGCGAGGAAAAAGGCTTCGCCATCCGCCATTTGGGGCACGTCCACGGCTTCGTGAACCGCTGCCCGCACCTGGGCACCGAGCTCGACTGGCAACCGGGCGAGTTCTTCGATATCGCCGGGGTATACTTGGTTTGCTCGACGCACGGAGCGATTTTCGAACCGAACACCGGCCTGTGCGTCGCGGGGCCATGCCGCGGCGCCTCGCTCGAGCCGCTCGCAATCCGCGAGCAGGGCGGCGAGGTTTTCCTTCTCGACGACGAGCCATGACCGATTTGGGCCCTCCCCAATGGGAGCGCGCGGTGCTCGAAAAGATTGCCCTCAAGGCGCTCGATGAGCAGCGGCGGCAACGCCAGTGGAACGCGCTCTTCCGTTTGCTGTGGCTGATCTTCTTTTTCCTGCTGCTTTCCGCGTTCATGGGCTGGATCGGCCGCCCGGACAAGGAAAACGCGAACGCCGCGTCGGGCAGGTTCACCGCGCTCGTTGACCTCGAGGGCGTGATCTCGCCGGATTCCAAGGCGTCCGCCGACAAGATCAACAAGGCGTTGAACCGCGCGTTCAAGGATTCGGGCACGCAGGGCGTGGTGCTGCGCATCAACAGCCCCGGCGGCAGCCCCGTCCAGTCGGGCTACATCAACGACGAGATGCGCCGGCTGCGCGCGAAGTACCCCGACAAGCCGCTCTACGTCGTGGTGCAGGACCTCTGCGCTTCGGGCGGCTACTACGTGGCGAGCGCGGGCGACAGGATCTACGTGGACAAGGCGAGCCTGGTGGGCTCCATCGGCGTCATCATCTCGAGCTTCGGCTTCGTGGAGACGTTGAAGAAGCTCGGCATCGAGCGGCGCGCCTACCACGCGGGCGACAACAAGGACTTCCTCGATCCGTTCCAGCCCGAGAACCCGGTGCACAAGGATCACGCGCAGAAGATGCTGGGCGAGATCCACCAGCAGTTCATCCAGGTGGTGCGCCAGGGCCGCGGCAAGCGGCTGAAGGAAACGCCCGAGATGTTCTCCGGCCTCATCTGGACGGGTGAGGAGAGCGTGAAGCTCGGGCTTGCCGACGGCATGGGCAGCCTCGATTACGTCGCGCGCGAGGTGATCAAGGCGGAGAAGGTCGTCGATTTCTCGCCGAAGGAGAACGTGTTCGAGCAGCTCTCCGAGCGCCTCGGCACGCGCTTCGGCCAGACCCTGGGCCGCGCCGCGGTGGAGACGGCCGCAGGCGCTGCAGGAATGCGGTAGCGAGGCCGATGAGCGCGGTCGCGAAAGAGCCGGCGCGCATCGATTTCGACCTCGTACGCGAGGCTTTCGACCGGTCGTCGGTCGGCCTCGTCATCATCACGCCCGAAGGCATCTTCCACCAGGTCAACAAGGCCTTCTGCGACATGCTGGGCTATGCGCCCGCGGAGCTCGAAGGCAGGTCGTTCCGCGACGTGACGCATCCGGAGGACATCGCGCGCGACGAGGAACAGCTGCGCGCGATCCGCGCGGGCACCGAGGTTCCCGCCGTCGACAAGCGCTTCATCCGCAAGGGCGGCGGCGAGGTCTGGGCGCGGCGCAGCGCCGCGGCGATGCGCGATGCGTCGGGCCAGGCGCGCTTCATCGTGGGCGCCTTCGTGGACCTCACCGAGCAGCGCTCGCGCGACCGCGCCCTCCACCAGACCAACGGGTTCCTCAAGGCGATCGTCGAGAACACGCCGATCGCGATCTACACGACGGACATGGACGGCCTCATCAATTTCTGGAACCCGGCGGCGGAGCGCATCTTCGGGTTCAGGACCGAGGAGGCGATCGGGCGGCGCGCGCCGTTCGTGCCCGCGGACAAGAAGGAGGAAGCCGCGGCGTTGCGCGCCCGGGTGCTGAAGGGCGAGATCCTGAACGGCCTCGAGCTGCAGCGCCAGCGCGCCGACGGCTCGCCCATCACGATCGCGGCCGCGGCCGCGCCGCTTCGCGACGAGAACGACCGGGTGACCGGGCTCCTCGTCGCATGCGTCGACGTGAGCGACGCCAAGCGCACGTCGGGCGACCTGGAAAGGCACCTGCACTTCACGCGCGCGCTGCTGGATGCGATCCCGAGCCCCGTGTACTTCAAGGACCGCGAGGGACGCTACCAGGTGCGCAACCGCGCGTGGGAGGACTTCTTCGGCGGCGGGCGCGACTGGACCGGGAAGACGGTGCACGACATGTACCCGCCGGATCTCGCCGTGCAGCACGAGGAACGCGATCGCGCGCTGCTGGAGCGGCCGTCGGCGACGACCTACGAGATGATGATGCCCAGTCCCGAGGGCGAGAAGCGCGAGCTGCTCTACAACAAGGTGAGCTTCGTCGACCAGCGCGGCGACGTGGCCGGCCTCATCGGCATCATCACCGACGTCACGCGCTACAAGGAGACCGAGCGCGCCCTCGAGGCGAGCGAGGCGCGTTTCCGCGTGCTGACCGAAAGCTCCATCGACCTCATCTCGGTCACCGACGCGAACGGCATCCTGAGCTACCAGAGCGCGGCGCTGCGCCACCTGCTGGGCTACGACCCGGCGGACACGGTGGGCAAGAACGTGCACGAGCTCGTTCACCGCGACGATTCGGAGCACGTGCGCGCCGCATTCCGCCGCATGGTGGAGACGCGCCACCTCACGGAGCCCGTGGAATTCCGCCTTCGCCACCGCAACGGCAGCTGGCGCACGTTCGAGTCGCTCGGCACCAATTGCCTCGGCAACCCGCACATCAAGGGCGTGGTCTGGAACTCGCGCGACATCACCGACCGCAAGGTGATCCAGCAGCGCATCCAGCACCTGGCGTACCACGACAACCTCACCGGCCTGCCCAATCGCGGGCTGCTGCAGGACCGCCTCGCGCGCTCCATCGCGCGCGCGGAGCGCTCGGGCAAGAAGGTGGCGGTGCTCTTCATCGACCTGGACAACTTCAAGAACATCAACGACACGCTGGGCCACGACGTGGGCGACGAGCTGCTGCGCCAGGTCTCGCGCCGCCTCACCGAATGCGTGCGCCTCGAGGACACCATCGCGCGCCAGGGCGGCGACGAGTTCATCGTGCTGCTGGACCAGCTGGACGACGGGAGGAACGCCTCGGTCGTCGCGCAGAAGGTCCTCAACTCGCTGCGCCATCCGCTGCAGCTGGGCGGCACCGAGCAGCACGTGAGCGGCTCCGTCGGCATCGCCGTGTATCCGGAGGATGGCCGCGACGCGCAGACGCTCATGAAGAACGCCGACACGGCCATGTTCCACGGCAAGGGCCTGGGCAAGAACACGTACCAGTACTTCACGGCGCAGATGAACATCGCCGTGAAGCGGCGCATGACGCTGGAGTCGGCGCTGCGCCGCGCGGTCATGCAGAAGAACTTCGTCCTGCACTACCAGCCGCAGATCAACCTGGAGACGAACGAGATCATCGCGGTCGAGGCGCTGGTGCGCTGGCAGACCGAGGACAGCGGCACGGTGATGCCGGGCGACTTCATCCCGCTCGCGGAGGAGACCGGCCTCATCAACGAGATCGGCGAATGGGTGCTGCGCGAGGGCTGCCGCCAGGCGAAGGAATGGCAGGACCAGGGCCTTTCGCGCACGCGGCGCATGGCGATCAACCTGTCCGCGCGCCAGTTCAGCGACCGCGGCTTCCTCGACATGGTGACGCGCGTGCTGGGCGAAACCGGCCTGGCGCCCCAGTGCCTCGAGCTGGAGATCACCGAAAGCCAGGTGATGCGCCAGACCGAGGGCATGATCCAGCTCCTCAACAAGCT
>Ga0070689_100000720_pt1 | contig 20182 bp, 18 predicted proteins | sample KBSS23HmetaG_FD_64669 | JGI IMG/M metagenome (GOLD analysis project Ga0070689, IMG submission 64669) | Switchgrass rhizosphere microbial communities from Kellogg Biological Station, Michigan, USA - KBS S2-3H metaG | ecosystem: Host-associated > Plants > Roots > Rhizosphere ...
GCGCCTGAGTTGGAGAAGTATGGATTTGAGTTGATGAGACTGTCCGGACGCACCGTCGCGATCAAAGCGATACCCGCAGATCTGCCGGGCGGTGAAGCGCGCAACATGCTCGCGGAATTGCTCGATACGGTTGATGCGGAGAATAAAAATTCGGCGCGTGAGACTTTGCGTGATGAGATTGCGGCGTCGCTAGCTTGTCACGCGGCCATCAAAGTAAACATGCCGCTCGCGCCGGAGAAGATGCGCTGGCTCATCGATCGCCTCCTGCAAACCTCCTCCCCCACAACCTGTCCCCACGGGCGCCCCGTGATCCTGCGCTTAAGAACGCGCGACATCCTCAAAGGCTTCCACCGCATTTAAGATTTCTCCCGCAAAGGCGCAAAGGCGCAAAGGCGCAAAGAAAACCAAAGAAACTTGGCGGCTTTCTTTGCGCCCTTGCGCGAGAAAAAGTTTATAAGTCTTCGAGTGTTCTCAGAACGAGATCGACGTCGCTCAGGTCCGGCAGGAATTTGTCAGGCTTGCATTTGAAAATCTCTTCATTCGAATAGAACCGCCCCGTACCGACCGCGACGGCGCGGGCGCCGAAGTGATGTGCGCAATCGATGTCGTTGGGTGTGTCGCCAATCACAATGAACTGCTCAGGCACCAGATCCATTTGCAGGTGTTTGCGAATGCGCTCCGCAGCACTCGCGGGTAAGTCGCGACGATTATGCGACTCATCGCCAAAGGCGCCTGGCAGCGTGAAGAAGCGATCGAGACCGACTAGTTCCATCTTCAGCTCCGCCATCGGTTTGATATTGCCCGTCACGAGGGCTGATTCGTAGCGCGGATGCGCCGCGAGCGCTTCCAGCGTTTCGCGCGCACCTGGCAGCAGCTCAAAAAACTTCGCGCCGTTTCCGGTCACTTTTCTTGCTTCTTCCGTCAAACGAGAAACGAGTACTTCCGCGCGTGCAAGGATCTGCTCCTGAGTAACACCCGCGTCTCTCAACGCTTCAAAAACAATCTGCAAATCAGTCATCCCCGACACGTGCAGATCGGCGAGCCGGCCCGCGGTGCCAAAGATTTCCTCGAGCACGGGAATCGTGTAGACCTTGTAACCTCCCGTTCTCACCGAGCGAATCAACGTGCCGTCGATGTCCCAAAGCAAAATGCGCATCACTCAATCACCGCCAGCACGTCACCTGCATTCACTGTGTCGCCCGCTTGCACATTGATCGAAACGATCACGCCGTCGCGCGGCGACTTCATCTCGTTTTGCATCTTCATCGCTTCAACAACGATCACGCCCGCACCTTTCTCGATGGTCTCGCCGGCCTCGGTCTGCACGCGCACAACCTTGCCCGGCATCTGCGCGCGGATCTCCGCCACGCCGTAATGGTGCCGGTCCGAATTCTGCCCGCTGCGCAAACGCTTCGGATCGACAATCGTCACTGCATGGCTGCGCCCGCGAATGCTAACGTCAAAAACTTCTTTCTCCGCCGCTCGCTCGCTGACGCGACACTCATGTACGTTCTGATGGAGAAAAAACAGGTAACAGTGGGGTTCGATTTCGCGCACCTCGAGCTCGTAAACACGATTGCCAATCTCCGCGGAGATCCGTCCTTCTTCGAGCTTGATCAGCAGCTCTTCCTCGCGGTCGCCGATTTGCGCTTTCAGTTTCATCTCAAGCCTGTGTTTCGAACAGCCATCCTCCAACGGCTCTTCGTAGTGCCTGTTTGTATCGAACTCCGCTGTTGTCGCAGCGCGTAACTCAACCCGGCCGCAATAGCTGCCAGATCACTTTCGACCTGACTCGCAGAGTCGTTTGCCGCCGCGCGACGTTCGTTGAAGCGAGTGATGAAACCAGTATCGAGATGTCCGGACACAAACTCCTCGTCTTTAACGACCTCGCGAAAGAACGGCAGCGTCGTCGTGATTCCTACGACTTCATACTCATCAAGCGCGCGCTGCAAACGCTCGATCGCCTCCTCGCGCGTGCGTCCCCACACGGCGAGCTTGGCAATCATCGGATCGTAGTGAATGGAGACTTCGGAAAGACGCGTGACGCCGCTGTCGATCCTGATACCCGGCCCGGCAGGTTCCTGAAGATGTTCGATCGTGCCCGGACTCGGAAAGAAGTTGTTTGCCGGATCCTCCGCGTAGATCCGGCACTCGATCGCATGTCCCTGCCAGTCAACTTCTTCCTGCGTGAACGACAAAGGCTCGCCGGTCGCAACACGAAACTGCTCGCGCACGAGGTCGCGGCCAGTTACCAGTTCCGTCACCGGATGCTCGACCTGCAAGCGCGTGTTCATCTCGAGAAAATAAAAGTCGCGAGTCGCGTCGGCGAGCAGAAACTCAACTGTTCCGGCGCCGGTGTAATTAACCGCACGACCGATCTTCACTGCCGCTTCACCCATGCGACGTCGCAGGTCAGGATCGTTTATCGGCGACGGACATTCTTCGATGACTTTTTGGTGGCGACGCTGAATCGAGCACTCACGCTCGCCCAGATGGACCACGTTGCCGTGCGTGTCGCCAAATATCTGAATTTCTATATGCCGCGGGCGCTCGACTGCTTTTTCGAGATAGAGCGACGAGTCGCCAAAAGCAGCGGCGGCTTCGGTCCGGGCGGTCTCAAACGCGGAACGAAGATCGTTGCCGTCAGTGACGAGTCGCATACCTTTGCCGCCGCCACCCGCAGCGGCTTTCAACATCACTGGAAACCCGAATTTCTCCGCCGTCGTACTCGCTTCTTCAAATGACTGCAACGGCTCGACTGTTCCCGGAACAATCGGCACGCCCGCTTCCACCGCCGCGCGACGCGCACTCGTCTTCGATCCCATGATCTCCATCGCTTCAGCCGTGGGACCAATGAAGGTCAAACCGGCGGCAGACACGGCGCGCGCAAACTCAGCGCTCTCGGCGAGAAATCCGTAGCCTGGGTGAACCGCTTCCGCGTTAACTTGCTTCGCGGCGGCGACGATGGCGTCGATCTTCAAGTAGCTCTGAGCAGACGCAGCCGGACCGACCAATACCGCTTCATCGGCCATGCGCACGTGCTGGCTCTCGATGTCTGCTTCGGAATAGATCGCGACCGTTCGTATGCCCAGCTCGCGGCAGGTACGAATGATGCGAATAGCGATCTCGCCCCGGTTGGCGATCAGGATTTTGCGGAACATAGTGAAGTAAAACCGACATTGTTAACCACAAAGGCACCAAGACACAAATAAGCCACTAAACCACGATCGAATTCGCCGGCCTGCGCGGGTCGTATCGAATGACGATCTGCTTGCCCGGAGCGTAATCGTTGGAACGTTCCTGCTGTGACAAGTTGAGTGCCTGGGACGATTCGTATTGAACCCCGGCGAGTATGTAGGTGTAGGTTACCTGGGTGATGCGGCCGTCGTTGTCTGAGTCTGCGTCAATGATGCGCCCGTCGGCCATGCGGCCTGTTTTTGACAGACGTTCGATTCGTGAGGCTTCGTCTTCAGGTTTCTTACGGAAACGGTCGAGAAGCGACATTCACTATGGCGCCAGGGCGCTTGCCGACACCGAGCGCCCTACTCCGCCTTTGGCGACGTCCGCGAGTCGCATGACCATGCCATCGCGAACGACCCAATCGTCGTCAGTGCCAGTGATCTTGTCTTCGCCCGGAAGTCGCAGGACGTAGTTGGTGAACGCGAGTCCTCCGGTCGGAGTGTCGTCAGTGGCAGATGACAACGATGCATTTCGAATGACGGCGCCGCGGAGCCTGCGTGATTTTTCAGTGGTTACAGCGGCAACGTCAGCGCTGGGGCGGTATGCGCTTGGATCGATATGCTCGAGAGCGGCGGCCAGGCTGCCGTCAGTATCAGGGAGACGTTCCACCAGATCGTTAATATCCGCCGGATAGGTTTTGTATTTGATTCTGTATTCCGTTAACGCGCGGTCTATAGCGTAATAATGCGCGCGGAAGGTCGCGTCTTTAGCCAATTGGCGGTGTTCCAAACGCGCCGGCACAGTTACTCCGATCAGCACTGCGATCAGCATCACGACAGTTGCTGATGCGACCAGGCCGTTGCGCGCATATTTGACGCCGCAGAATCTTTCCGGCTGGAGCAGGATGGACCGGTAAAGCTTTCGCCCGAGCCAGAAGGTAGCGATCAGAACCGGAATGGAAAGCCACTTCAAACGCCACGCGGCAGTTTCACCGGCGGCTACCCAGTTCCAGAACCCGAATGAATCCGGAGTGCGTTGAAAGAAAGCGATGAGAGTGTGGACGACGAAGACCAGGACCACCAGCGAGCCACTGAGTGTGAGCACGAGTGAGCGGCCATAGGATGGAAGCGCGTGTTCTGGTCGGGGAAGTGGCTCACCCACGGAGCGCGCCCCGCACTCTTTACACCCATTGCTCAAGGCGCCGTGGAATTTAAAGCCGCAGCACGGACAAATAGTCAAGCGGTTACCTCTGTGAATAGGTCAAATAGGTCCTATTGGACCTATGAAATCGTCGCAACCTCCGCGCGTTTCGGCCGATCATACGTAGCTTCAGCGTCAACGTTCGCGGTTTTTGCTTCTTCAGCCTTGGTTAGCTCGCGCCACGTGTGATACATGCGGTGGGCGAAGGTCCAATAAGAGCCGACGGCCAATACCCAAAGCACGGCCGGCATCCGATTGGCAAAGAAATTTGTCGAACCAGGATGAGTGCTAAGCGCGCCGATGATAAAGAGCACAACGCGTTCTGGGCGCCGCAGAAAGCCCACATCACACTTGGGAATCAGGCTCTCGGCCCGGGCGCTGGCGTAGCTTACCATAACCGAGCCCATTAGTCCGGCGCCTGCAAGAAAAACGTTAAGAGTTGAGTGAAACTCCGTGTCCCGGGCATAAAAGACCATCAGGCCCACAAAGACCACCATGTCTGACAGCCGGTCCAACGAGGAATCGAGAAAGCCGCCAAACCGTGTCACACGGCCCGACAAACGCGCCACCTGGCCGTCGAGCATGTCAAAAAGATTGGCCACGATGAGGGCAATACCGGCGGCGAAGAACCAGCCCATCCCAAAAAGAAGACCGCAACCGACGTTCAAAGAGACGCCGATGACGGTCAGTATATTAGGATTGATATGACCGAGGGCGAGCCAGCGTACGATCGCGTCAATGATTCGCTGAGCTGCCCGTCCGATACTTGCACCGAACATCTGTTAGCTTCGTCTCTCCTCGGGTCGAATGACGGGTATATATTAGCCACAGATTACACGGATTTCTGTGTTATCTGTGGCTAAAAACTAACCGTTAGCGTCTAGTTCGTCATGTAGCGTACGCAACTGCCGGATCTCGAAATTTCGTGCGCCGGCGGGTGTCCGCACTGCAACCTCGTCGCCTTCCTGCTTACCCATCAAACTCCGCCCTACGGGCGACGTGGTCGAGATTAGTCCCTGCGCCGGGTCGCTCTCTTCCGGCGTCACCAGCCTGTACGTTACTTCCTCGTCTTTCTCACCGTCGTACAGCACGAGGGTAGACCCGTACGACGCCTTATCGCGCGGCACCTTATTAGGATCGATCGACGCGATTTCACTAATCCTCTGTCGCAGCTCGACGATACGCGCTTTGACCACGTTCTGCCGGTCGAGCGCCGCGCGGTATTCGGAGTTCTCGCGGAGGTCGCCAAACTCAAGCGCCCGCTTAATCTCCTTGGGCAAATGAATGCGCAGTTCGGCCTCCAGTTCGTCTAGCTCGCCCTGAAGTTTTTCTTTGATTACCTGTGACACAGCTTCATCCTCTTAACTAATCGCTTTATGATAACTGGCCTCGTCAGAAGCGCCAAAGGAAATACCTGTATCACGAGCCGTCCGGACCAACTGTCCGCTGGGAGGCACAGTCTTGATACCCTTGATGGCCTCGGTAAGCGGCACGGTAATGACGTCTCCGGCCTGCAAAGCCACCATCACGCCACTCTTTCCACTCGCCAGCGCCCGCACTGCACTCGAGCCAAAATTGGTCGCCAGCATCCGGTCGAATGCATTTGGCCTGCCACCGCGCTGCAGATGGCCCAGCACGACGCAACGTGTTTCCCGGCCTGTGGCTTGTTCCAGATCCTGTTGCAAGTGTTGTCCGATGCCGCCGAGACGAGGCGCACGTTTTCCATCACCCTTGTCTTGATAAACTAACTCGTGCCCGATCTCCTGCGCGCCTTCCGCCACCACGATAATACTGAAATTCGATCCACTGGCGTCGCGCGCGCGAATCTTTTCCGCGACGACCTCGAGCGAGAATGGGATCTCCGGAATCAGGATGACGTCGGCGCCGCCCGCGATTCCCGAGTGAAGCGCGATCCAGCCGGCGTGCCGGCCCATCACTTCCAGAATCATCACGCGATCGTGCGACTCGGCGGTCGTGTGTAGTCGATCGAGAGCTTCAGTGGCGATGTCCAACGCAGTGACAAAGCCGAACGTGAGCTCGGTACACGCGAGATCGTTGTCGATCGTCTTCGGCACACCGCAGACGGGAATGCCGCGTTTGTCGAACTCGGCCGCTATGGTCAGAGTTCCTTCACCACCCAGGACCACGAGCGCGTCAATACCGACGATCTTCATGTTTGAGATCGCTTCCTGGTAGACACTTTCGACGTCGCGGTCGGTTCCTTCACACGCGCGTTCGACGAAGCGTCCGCGATTACGTGTTCCCAGAATTGTGCCACCGCGTGGAAGCAGTCCGCGCACGTCGCTGGCTGAAAGGAGGCGAGTGCGAGTGGCGCCGAGTAGTCCTTCGAAGCCGTCCTCGATACCGATCACGCGCATCCCGTGCTCGCAAGTGGCGGTCTTCACCACCGCACGAATAACGGCGTTGAGTGCCGGTGCGTCGCCGCCGCCTGTCAGGATGCCGATGGTTCCAAACATAGGGCCAAGTCTATCATTGACGATTGCGATTGCCGATCCGAAATGTTTGTCGTAGCATACCAACAAAATGGAAATCGATGACGACGCAAAAGAGATAGTTCGCGAGATTGGCTCGGCTATAAACGAGTCGGTAGAGAACTCGACCAAGGTTGCGGAAGCCATTGAGCGCCTGCGCGAAGCCGGATATGAGATGGAATTGACGCTCCGGCTCGAGATTGGACTAAGGCCTCACGCCGGAGACGATGAAACCTCGACGGACGCCACCCTCGATCTCACCGAAGAGGATCTTCAGGTGTTGCAGCGAATGAAGATCCGGATCGACCCGGAAATATAAGCCGCAGATGAGCGCGGATAAGTGTTATCCGTTTATCTGGGGCTAATTTTGCTGGAGTTGATTAGCTGTGATATCTTGTCTGGCTTTTAATCCTGCCAGTTTTGTTCGCCTTTATAGGTCGAAGAGGAGTTTACAGACAGTATGGCTACGCCTAATGGAAATGTAAGCGCCGACGGTCACCACGTCGGTAAAGTCGTGCAGATTATCGGCCCCGTGCTCGACGTCGAATTCCAGGGAGACTATCTCCCGCCAATCTACCAGGCGCTGCGCGTCGTCTCAGAGGGTTTCGACGTGCCGGCTCCGATCGACGTTATCGCAGAAGTGCAGCAACACCTCGGTGAAGGCCGTGTGCGAACCGTTTCGATGTTGCCCACGGACGGCATGGTGCGCGGCATGAAAGCCATCGACACGGGCGGCCCGATCACGATGCCCGTCGGCGAGGGAACACTCGGCCGCGTGCTCAACGTCATCGGCGAACCGGTCGATACTCTCGGCCCGGTGAAGCACGACAAGCGCTATCCGATCCATCGTCACGCGCCGACGTTTGAAGAGCAGTCGACCGAGTTGCAGATGTTCGAAACCGGCATCAAGGTCATCGACCTGATTCAGCCCTTCTTGCGCGGCGGAAAGATCGGGCTGTTCGGCGGCGCGGGCGTCGGCAAGACAGTTATCGTGATGGAGTTGATCAACAACATCGCGAAAGCGCGTTCCGGCTTCTCTGTGTTTGCGGGTGTCGGCGAGCGCACGCGTGAAGGAAACGACCTGCTACGCGAAATGGTCGAATCGCAGGTTATTCAGTTTGGTGACGAGTTTAATAAGTCTTTCCACGACACGGGCCAATTCGATCTTACAAAGGTGGACATGAACACCATCGGGCAATCGAAGGTGGCACTAATTTACGGACAGATGACTGAGCCGCCCGGAGCGCGTCTGCGCGTCGCACTTTCGGGTCTGACGGTTGCCGAGTACTTCCGCGATCAGGGCCTCGACGTGCTGCTCTTCATCGACAATATCTTCCGCTTCACGCAAGCTGGCTCGGAAGTGTCGGCGCTGCTTGGTCGCATGCCTTCGGCGGTGGGATATCAGCCGAACCTTGCCACTGAGATGGGCGAAATGCAGGAGCGCATCACTTCGACGAAGACCGGTTCAGTCACGTCGATTCAAGCGGTTTACGTGCCCGCGGACGACTACACCGACCCGGCGCCGGCCACCACGTTCGCGCACCTCGACGCGGTCACCGCGCTCTCGCGACAAATCGTGGAGTTGGGTATTTATCCGGCGGTCGATCCGTTGGCCTCGTCGTCGCGCATTCTCGATCCGCGCATCATTGGCAAGGAGCATTACGACACTGCCCAGGACGTGAAGCGCGTGTTGCAGCGTTACAAGGATCTCCAGGACATCATCGCGATCCTGGGTCTCGACGAATTGTCTGACGAAGACAAGCTGATCGTTTCGCGCGCGCGCAAGATTCAGAGATTCTTCTCGCAACCGTTCTTCGTGGCGGCGCAGTTCACCGGACTCGAAGGCAAGTACGTCAAACTCGAAGACACCGTCCGTAGTTTCCGCGACCTGGTTGACGGCAAGCACGACGATCTTCCGGAACAGGCGTTCTACATGGTTGGCACAATCGAAGAAGCAATCGAGAAGGCGAAGACGATCGCTCAGTAGGCGCTATGGCGGAAAAGATTCAACTCGATGTCGTAACGCCGGAGCGACGCGTTCTGGCTGAGCCGGTTGACATGGTGACGGTGCCGGGTTTGGGTGGTGAGTTGGGAATCCTGCCCGGCCACACGCCGTTGATCTCGCAACTGCAAACGGGCGTGTTGACGTACGTGCAGGAGGGGAAGAGTTATCCGTTGCACGTTTCGGGTGGCTTTGTTGAGGTGCGGGACGATCACGTCTCGGTGCTCGCGGACGTGGCGGAGCTGCCGGAAGAGATCGACAGCGCCCGCGCAAAGCTCTTGCGCGACAAGCTCGAAAAGCAACTGAACGCCTGGACTGGATCGGAAGAGGAATTTGAAACAGCTAAAGTTGAACTTGATAGATCGTTAGTGCGACTTCAGCTCGCCTCAGGCTCACGGTAAGTTCAACCACAAAGGCACGAAGGCACAAAGATCAAAAATGAAATTTGTGCCTTCGTGCCTTTGTGGTTAAGACCTTTTAATAGCTGCTCGCATCTCGCGGACCGCCTGTTCCAACCCCACAAATATCGCTCGCGCAATAATGTTGTGGCCGATGTTGAATTCGGTGATCATCTTGATCTCCGCGAGCGCGCCGACGTTTCGGTAAGTCAGCCCATGGCCGGCGGCAACGTTCAGGCCATACTGCGTCGCCAGTTCAGCCGCCTCGCGCAATCTGCGTAACTCGTGCGCGGCGTGAGCGGCTCCTTCGCCGTGAATGCCATGCGCGCCGAGTGTCGCTTCCGCGTACGCGGCGGTGCATAGCTCGACCTGCTGCGCGCCCACTTCACGCGCGGCTTCGATCTGATGCGAATCGGGATCGATAAACAAACTCGGCAGAATCTTCTCTTGCAGCAGGCTGCTTACAGTCGACCGCACGACTGACAGATTTGCTTTGACGTCGAGCCCGCCCTCAGTCGTTATCTCATTCGGGTTTTCGGCGACCAGCGAGACGGCATCGGGTTTTGCTGCGAGTGCGATGTCCAGCATCTCTTCGTTGGCGGCCATCTCGAGATTGAGATAAGTCGTCACTGACTTGCGCAACAGCTCGACATCGAGATCCTGAATGTGTCGCCGATCGCCGCGCAGGTGAACGGTGATGCCGTCGGCGCCGGCCTGCTCACACACCATCGCCGCAGCGATGACGCTCGGCTCCGGCGCACGCCGCGCCTGACGAACCGTGGCGACGTGATCGATGTTGACATTGAGACGAGCTGTCATGGCTTTCCGAATTATAGGTCCTATACGTCCTATAGGTCCTATTGAGTTTCGCTCTTTCTTAGATCGTGCACCGCGCGGATCGCCGTGTCATAAACACCTCGCCGGGCCTGCTGCCGGATCAGCCCCACTTCATTCACCATCTTGAAACTATCGCTCATCACGCTCACCTTGCTGCCTTCGTTGTGGTCCCAGCGCACCGGAACCTCTTTGAGATTCAACCCGGCGCGAAAAGCGAGATAGAGCAACTCCACGTCAAACCCAAACCGATCGATCGTCGCCGCTTCAATCAGCGGCCGGCAGACGCTCATGCGAAACGCCTTGAAACCGCACTGCGTGTCCCAGAAAGGCATTCCCGTAGCTAAACGAACGACGAGATTGAAGATTCGTCCACCTTGTTCGCGGCGCCACGATTGATGCACGCCGATCAGCTCACGATCCAAAGCGCGCGAACCAAACGTCACGTCGTATTGTCCGTTCGCTATCGGGTCGACGAGTTTGGGCGCTTCGCTGATCGGCGTCGAGAGATCGGCGTCAGAAAACAAAGCCACGTCGCTGCGCGCGGCGAGCAGTCCCAACCTGACCGCCCGTCCCTTGCCGAGGTTTGATTTGTAACTGATGACGGAGGTGCGCAAGTTCCCGGAGTCAGCGAAACCCTGGCGCGCGATTTCAGCAGTTTCGTCAGACGAGCCGTCGTCAACGACAATGACTTCCGCTTCCGGCGAGTTTTGACGCAGGTAATCAACTACTGCCCGAACGGTTTTTCCGAGCCGGGCAGCCTCATTGTATGCAGGGATAATGACCGAAAGAGACGCGGACATGAACCTAATCGCAATATATCACAGCCACGTGGTATATTTTGGCAATGGAAGTCGCCCGCCAATTCAAGGAATCCCCGTCAGCTCAATACCACGATGCGTGGCTCGACTGGAAGTTTGTCGTCACCGCGGCGGCGGTGGTTTTAATAGCTGCAATCTTTGGCGGCACGGTGGGCAGCGGCCGAAAACTCAGCGGTTTCACTACTTCGAATAGTAAAAATTCTTACCGCGTCGCCGACGATATCGAAAAAGACTACAACGAAGCAGTCTCCACCATCACCAGCAATTATTCAGGCGACATCGATCACGAAAAAGCGACCCAGGCGGCCATCCAGGGCATGCTCTCCACCCTCGATCCGCATTCGGCTTACTTCCCTTACAGCGAGTTCAAGAAGCTGAAAGAGGACCAGGACTCGCGCTTCTACGGCATTGGCGTAACGATTGTTCGTCACAACGACGGCGTCTACATCCAGGGGGTCGTTGAGGGCACACCCGCCGCGAAACTCGGTTTGAAGTATGGTGATCGTATTGTCGAAGTCGACGGAAAAAACGCGCGCGACTGGAGCAGCGAGCAGGTTTCGAAGAACGTTCGTGGCGGGTTAGGTGAACCGGTCACAATAAAGGTGGAGCGCGCCGGTTCCGAAGCGCCGCAGTATTTCACGATTGTTCGCGACGCGGTGCCGCTGCCCACGATTCGCAACTCCTACATGATCGGTCCCGGCACCGGCTACATTGGTCTGACCGGCGGTTTTCAGCGATCCAGCGACGACGAACTGTCGAAGGCGATGAAGCGACTGGAAGAGCAGGGAATGCGCCAGCTCATTCTCGATCTGCGTGGCAATCCCGGTGGTCTTCTCGATCAGGCGATCGACGTCACGAGTGAGTTTCTGCCGCGCGGGTTGGTCGTCGTTTCAGTTAAGGGCCGCACTGAATACAGCGAACCCATAGTCTACAAATCGACCGGTTCCGATCCGACCCTCGTTCCCCTTGTAGTACTAATTAATCGCAACAGCGCGTCGGCGTCGGAGATCGTCGCGGGCGCGATTCAGGATCACGGGCGCGGCCTGATCGTCGGCGAGACGAGTTTTGGCAAAGGTTTGGTGCAGCGCATATTCCAGCTGCCTTTCAACACCGGACTCACGCTCACGACCGCGCGTTACTACACTCCTTACGGACGCTCTTTGCAACGCGACTATTCCAACGGCTCGCTTTACGATTACTACACGCGACACGACTCGACCGAGAGCCAGCAGCAGCCCAACGCCAACACGGCGCGCAATCTCGAATCGCCCCTGGTGCTGGCGTCTCCAACTCCGCATCCGCACACTGGACCGGCAGTGCAAACCGCGGTCGGCCGTGTGTTCTACGGTGGCGGCGGGATAACTCCGGACATCGAGATTAAGGAACCTGCCAGTACTCCCGCGCATGCACGTATTGCAGAAGCTGCGTTTTACTTTACGCGACAACTGGCAGCGGGAATCGTTCCGGGTCTCGAATCTTATCGAGTCGAGAAAGTCCAGTACGGCAAGAACGCAAGGCCCGTGGACTTTCCGATCACAGACCGCGTGCTCGAGGCTTTTCGCAACTTCGTCCGCACGAAGCCTGACCTTCAGGTCCAGCCCGCTCAGATCGATGAAGACCTGGATTTTGCCAGGCTGCGATTGCGGCAGGAGATCATCACCGCAGCGTTTTCAAGTGACGCCGGCGCGCGCGTGTTGCTCGAACGCGACGCGCAAGTGCTCCGCGCGCTTGAAGCATTGCCTGATGCCAAACGTTTAGCCGACAGCGCTCGCAACGGTGTTTGGCAGGGCTGAGGAATCCGGCATGAAAAAACTCCTCCTTCTCACGGCAATCTTCGCTCGCCTTCAATAGAATTAACCACTAAGGCACAAAGACACAAAAGCATTAATTATTTTGTGCTCTTGGTGCCTTTGTGGTTAATCTGCTTTTAGTTGCATTCAGATGCCTACTTATTTATATTCCGCAGGTCAATCTAGCCATTTCTGACGGGTTCTATCCAACAATTGAAGTTTGAAAGGACACTTTCGCATGAAAGACCGGTCGCGCTCCGTGTACGATCTTGGCCTGCTGATCGTGATTGTCAGTGCCTTGGCGCTTGCCACCATAACCGTTCATTCACAAAACCAAACTCCGCCTCAAACAGCTCCCACTGCAACACCGGCGCAGAGCCCGCGACCAACTCCCAGTCCCAGCCCGACTCCAACTCCCATAAACTGGTCCACCGATCCCATGCTCAAGCGTTTTGTCTGGCGCAGTATAGGACCCGCAAGCATGGGCGGGCGCATCGACGACATCACCGCCGCCGAACAGAACCCGTACATCATCTACGTGGCGTTCGCGACCAACGGTGTCTGGAAGTCGACGAACAACGGCACCACTTTTCAACCAGTCTTCGATACTTACGGCACGCACTCCATCGGCGATGTTGCGGTTGCGCCTTCCGATTCAAACATCGTGTGGGTCGGCACTGGTGAGGCGAACAATCGCCAGAGCTCGAGCTTCGGCGACGGCATTTACAAATCAGTCGACGCCGGCAAAACGTTCACGAAGATGGGTCTCGAGGATTCGCAGACAATCGCGCGCATCGTCATCGATCCTAAAGATCCCAACATCGTCTACGTGGCAGTGTTGGGTCATCTCTTTGGACCAAACAAAGAGCGCGGCGTCTACAAAACTACGGACGGCGGTAAGACCTGGGCCAACGTGAAATTCATCGACGAAGACACCGGCTTTACCGACCTCGCGATGGACGCCTCAGACAACAAGATCCTTTATGCCGCTTCTTATCAACGTCGCCGCACCAGCTTCGGCTTCAACGGTGGTGGGCCGGGCAGCGGCATCTGGAAGACGGTCGACGCCGGCAAGACGTGGAAGAAGCTCGAAGGCGGTGGTCTGCCGGAAGGTTTGTTGGGGCGCATCGGTCTCGACGTCTCGCGTTCCAATCCGAACATCGTGTACGCGCAAATGGAAGTGGGCACGAGCACGGGCACGGGCGGTGAAGAACCGACTGTTGGTGGTCCAGCGCCGAGCCCGAGCCCTTCGCCGTCAGCATCGCCGTCGCCCAGTCCTGGAGCCTCGCCAACACCAACTCCCGTCGATCCCAAGAAGTCAGGCGTGTGGCGTTCGGACGACAAAGGAAAAACGTGGCGGATCGTCAGCAACGAAAACAACCGCCCGATGTACTACAGCCAGATTCGCGTCGATCCGAAGAATCCTGAGAATGTGTACGTCGGTGGATTGAACTTCAGCAAATCGACCGATGGCGGCAAGACGTTCAAATCACTTCAGGCGGGCATCGCGCACAGCGACAACCACGCGATCTGGATCAATCCCGCCAACGGCGATCACATCATGATCGGCAACGACGGCGGCTTGAATGTGACTTACGACCAGGGCGCGACGTGGGAGTTCGTCAACACGATTCCTGCCGCACAGTTCTACGCCATCGGAGTTGATATGCGTAAGCCGTACTACGTCTACGGTGGCTTGCAGGACAACGGCTCGTGGGGTGGTCCAAGCCAGACGCGGAATCAAAACGGGATTACCAATGCTGATTGGTATCGTGTCGGCGGCGGCGATGGTTTCTATACTCAGGTCGATCCGACTGACTACAACATCGTCTACGCCGAGTCACAGGGCGGCGCGGCGCAACGTTTGGATTTGCGCACTGGTCGCAGCGTCAGTATCCGCCCGAGAGGTCCGAGACGCGGTGGACAGGGACGACAGGGCGGCACACCGAGCGCGAGCCCTTCGCCCACGGCTTCGCCGACTCCTGACGAGCTCGCCGCCTTTGCAGCTGCGCAGGGCCTGGGAGGTTTCGGCGGCGCGAATCTGCAGTCGAACGTCGTGCCGACACCTCCCGCAACCGAAACGTATCGCTTCTACTGGAACTCGCCGATTCATCTCTCGCCGCACAATCCGCGCGTGGTGTACTTCGGCGGCAACAGACTCTTCAGATCGATGGACCGCGGCGACACCTGGACCACGACGATCGATCTATCGAAGCAGATCGATCGCAGCACGTTGCCGATTATGGGCGTGCCCGGCAAGGACCCGATGGCTTCGAAACACGACGGCTACACGGGCTATGGCTACGTTGTGACTGTTGCCGAGTCGCCGAAGGTGCCGGGCATACTGTGGGTCGGCACGGACGACGGCAACGTGCAGGTTAGTCGCGACGGCGGCGCCACCTGGACCAACGTTTCAAAGAACGTGCCGGGGATCGGCGAGACGTATCACATCTCGCGTGTTGAGCCTTCGCATTTCGATCCGGGCACTTGTTATCTCGCCGTCGACGGGCATCGTCTCGACGATCTGAAGCCATACCTGTTCGTCACGAAAGACTACGGCGCGACGTGGACTTCGATCGTCAACAATTTGCCGAAGCGAGGGATAGTCAACGTTGTTGTCGAAGACGCGAAGAACAAAGACCTGCTCTTTACCGGCACTGAGTATGGCATTTACGTTTCGCTGAATGGCGGCGGGGAATGGAAGCCGTTGATGTCAGGTATGCCGACGATGCGCATCGACGACATTCTCATCCATCCGCGCGATAACGATCTGATCGTCGGAACACACGGTCGCGGCATCTTCATCATCGACGACATTTCGCCGTTGCAGCAGTGGTCGCAGAAGGTGAGTGAATCCGCGGCGCACCTGTTTGACGTGAGACCGGGGACGATCTGGATGAACGATCCGCGGCTTGGTCGTTTCTGGGGTGGCGCAAAGCTTTTCCGTGGGGCGAATCCGGCGCCGGGCACAGCGATTCACTACTACCTCGGGGCTGCGCCGTCGGGTGACGTGAAACTGACGATCTCGGATTACGCGGGTAAGGTCGTCCGCAATCTCGTTGGTACGAACGAGGTTGGGTTGAATAGAGTGCAGTGGAACCTTCGTAGCGATCCGCCTCCGCGCCCGACGACGGGCGGTGGATTTGGTGGCGGTGGTGGCGGCGGCGGAGGTGGTGGTGGTTTCGGCAACGTCTTTACCCAGGGTCTTCCCCTCGAAGCCGGCACCTACAACCTGACGCTTTCCGTTGGTGGGAAGGAATACAAGACGAAGATCGTCGTCGAAAACGATCCGGGAATGTAAATAGTTTTAGCCACCAAGGCACGAAGGCACAAAGAAAGTATTTTGTGTCTTCGTGCCTTGGTGGTTAAGTCATCACTCTAGCGATTACGCACTTCAAGTAATAAGTCTCCGGCATGCCTGAGAGCACCGGATGATCGGTGGCCTGCATGCGCTTTTCCATGATTTGCAGTCGCCTGCGTGCGTCGATTGCGGCTTGGGCCAGGATCTCGAGAAAGAGTTCCTCGGAAACGTGATACGAGCATGTACACGTCACCAGCACGCCACCCGGATTCAGCAGCTTCAACGCCCGCAAGTTGATCTCTTTATAACCGCGAATCGCAGCTTTTAAACTCGCGCGGTTTTTCGCGAACGCCGGTGGATCGAGCACGATCACGTCGAAACGCTCACTGGACGCTTCCATCTCTCTTAACGCATCGAAGACGTTCGCTTCGCGCAACTCGACATTACCGAACGCGTTGAGCTCCGCGTTTTGTCGCGCAGCTACGACTGCGTCAGCGGAGATATCGATTCCGATCACGCTTTCGCACACTTGGGCGAGGTGCAGCGCGAAGGCGCCGTTGAACGTGAAACAATCGAGCGCGCGTGTCTTGTTAGTTGTTTGCGCGGCGGCGCGTGCGGCCAGGCGGTTCTCGCGCTGGTCGAGAAACGATCCCGTTTTCTGTCCCCCCAAAGGCTCGACGCGGAAGCGGAGCCCGTGTTGCAGGATTTCCAATTCTTCCGGCGCCTCACCGTAAACTGTTCCTGCCAGCAGCGGCAATCCTTCGAGCTCGCGCACACGCGCATCGTTGCGCTCGATCACCGCCCGTGGATTGAATTCCTCGACGAGTATTTCGATCAGTAAAGGTTTGAGCGCGTCTGTGCCTTGCGACAATGTTTGTACGACCAGCACGTCGTCATAACGGTCGACGATTAGCGACGGCAACAAGTCGCCTTCAGAGTAGATGAGTCGATATGCGTTCGTGTCAGGCGGAATGTGCCTGCGACCGGCCGCGTCCATGATTCTCCGTCGCCACCACTCGCGGTCGATCTCCTCGTTGCTTTGCGTCAGAAAACGCAGCGCTATCTGTGATCTGTCGCTAAACAGTGCCTGGCCGATAAAATTGCCACGCTCGTCCTTCACCGAAACAATTGACCCGCCCTCTGCATCGACGTCCACCAGATCGCTCTGGTAAATCCACAAATGACCCTGGCGGACGCGATCCGCACCACGCTTGCTAACCTTCACTGTCTTCATCACTCATACTCTGCCACGAAAAGGCACAAAAAGGCCAAATCCTGTATCCTATGCGCTGAGCATGGCGACGAAAACAAAAGAGCTTCCGCTCACTTTCAATCCCCAAAACACTCGCGAGATCGACTACGAAAAAGACCTTGGCGACCCGGGCGAGTTTCCTTACACGCGCGGCATCTACCCAAACATGTATCGCGGGCGTCTCTGGACCATGCGCCAGTACGCCGGATACGCCACTGCCGAAGAATCTAACGCTCGTTATAAATACTTGCTGGCTCAAGGCACCACCGGTCTGTCGGTAGCGTTCGACCTGCCCACGCAGATCGGGCTCGATTCCGACGATTCGCTGGCGCTTGGTGAAGTGGGCAAAGTCGGGGTCGCGATCGACTCGCTCGACGACATGGAACGTCTCTTCGCCGGCATTCCGCTCGACCAAGTTTCGACGTCGATGACGATCAACGCGACTGCCGCGATTCTTTTGTCGCTGTATCTCGCGGTCGCGCGCAAGCAGGGCGTTCTGTTCAGTAAAGTAAGGGGCACGCTGCAAAACGACATCCTCAAGGAGTACATCGCGCGCGGAACTTACATTTATCCGCCGGCGCCCTCGTTGCGCCTGGTCACAGACATCTTCGCTTACTGCGCGCGCGAAGTGCCCAACTGGAACACGATCTCGATCAGCGGCTATCACATTCGCGAAGCCGGCTCGACCGCGGTACAGGAAGTCGCTTTCACACTCGCCGACGGGATCACTTACGTCGAAGCAGCGCTCGCTGCCGGACTCGAGATCGACGACTTCGCGCCACGCATCTCCTTCTTCTTCAACTCACACAATAACCTGCTCGAAGAGATCGCGAAGTTTCGCGCAGCGCGACGTTTGTGGGCGCGCATCATGCGCGATCGTTTCAACGCGCGAGATCCGCGTTCGCTGATGTTGAGATTTCACACGCAGACGGCAGGCTCGTCGTTGACGGCGCAGCAACCGGAAGTGAATGTAGTGCGGACGACGATCCAGGCGCTGGCGGCAGTGCTGGGTGGAACGCAGTCGTTGCACACAAACTCGATGGACGAGGCGCTGGGGTTGCCGACCGAAGCGGCGGCGCGAGTGGCGTTGCGAACACAGCAGGTGCTCGCTTACGAGTCTGGTGTTGCCGAGACGGCTGATCCGCTGGCAGGTTCTTACGCGATCGAGCATTTGACTGACGAGATCGAAGAGGACGCGCTCGAGTACCTGGAAAAAATTGAAGCGATGGGCGGGATGTTGCGTGCAATCGAAACCGGATACGTGCAGCGCGAGATACAGGAAGCGGCGTACCGGTATCAGAAAGCAATCGAAACGCAGGAGCAGGTGGTGGTGGGCGTGAATCGTTTCCAACTGGACGAGGACCCGGCCGTCAGCGTGCTGCGGATCGATCCGGCGATCGAGCAGGCGCAGGTCGAACGTGTCCGGGCGTTGCGAGAACGCCGTGACTCGCAGCTTGCCACAACCGTGCTGAACAACTTAGAGCAAGCCGCGACCACAGACGAAAACCTCCTGCCGCGAATCCTCGAATGCGTCGAGGCCTACGCGACGGTCGGCGAGATCAGCAACACGCTGCGACGCGTCTGGGGCGAGTATCGGGAAACCTCCACAGTTTAGATCCCGCAAAGGCGCAAAGGCGCAAAGAAAAGCGCCTTAAGAAACTCAACAATCTTTCTTTTGCGCCTTTGCGCCTTTGCGGGAAAATATTTGGAGAAGATCATGAACCGACGAGAATTCACTAAATCTTTAACCGCAGGCCTTGCCACCGTCGGCCTCAGTGGCGTGCCGGCGATCGCCCGCAAAGCGGCGCCACAGTTTTCCATCACCATGGACGACTTCAACTGGCAGAACGCCGTCAAGCTCACCGCCACCGAGCGCAATCAGGCCATCCTCGACACACTCAACGCCAATTCCATCAAAGCCGCCCTGTTCGTCGTCGGCCGCAACATCGACAGCGACGAAGGAAAACAACTCCTGTCTCCCTGGGACAAAGCCGGCCACCTGATTGGTAACCACACCTACTCGCATCGCAGCTATAATGCTTCAGATACGGTGATCGAGGAGTATCAGCAGGACATCCTGCGCGCCGAGTCGTTACTCAAAGACTTTCCCCGCTTCCGGAAATACTTCCGTTTCCCGCTGCTCAAAGAAGGCGACACCGCCGCCAAGCGCGATGCGATGAGAACCTTCTTCGGCAGGCACGGCTACCGCAACGGCCACGTCACGATCGATAATTCTGACTGGGCCATCGATCAGCGGCTAACCACGCGTCTGAAGAAAGACGCTTCCGCCGACGTGAAGCCGTATCGCGACTTTTACATGGAGCACATGTGGGCGCGAGCCGAGTATTACGACGCGCTCGCCCGGCGCGTGCTCGGACGCTCGGTGAAGCACACAATACTGGTACACTTCAATCTCTTGAACGGCCTCTTCCTGGGCGACTTGATCGCGATGTTCAAGTCGAAAGGATGGCAGCCGATTGATGCTGAAGAAGCCTTCACGGATCAAGTCTTCTCAGCCAAGCCGAATGTTCTTCCAGCCGGCGAGAGCATCGTCTGGTCCATGGCGAAAGCGAAGAGAACGATAGCAAAATCGCTGCGTTACCCGGCCGAAGACGGCGAATATGAAAATGCGAGGATGGATAAACTCGGACTATGAAGAAGCTCCTCTCATTGCTGGTATGTACTCTAATCCTCAGTGGGCGTGTTGCTAACGCTCAAAGCTCTACCCCCTGGAGTTTATACACAATCAAGGGAGAGCGTTTAACAGTCCCTCTACCGAGAGTCCCAGCAATGCAGACGAGCAAAGAAGTTCGCGCGCGACCTTTGAAGGATCGCACGAGACGCCTCCTCAAGACTTCTGCGCGCGGAGTCGTTTACACGATTCACATTGTTGAGAACCCCAAGCCGCGACT
>Ga0070689_100000730_pt1 | contig 20075 bp, 15 predicted proteins | sample KBSS23HmetaG_FD_64669 | JGI IMG/M metagenome (GOLD analysis project Ga0070689, IMG submission 64669) | Switchgrass rhizosphere microbial communities from Kellogg Biological Station, Michigan, USA - KBS S2-3H metaG | ecosystem: Host-associated > Plants > Roots > Rhizosphere ...
TCGTCAACGAGACGCTCCAGATCGCCGCCGGCATCGGGTACATGCAGGAGTACCCGTACGAGCGGATGCTGCGCGACTCGCGCGTGAACCTCATCTTCGAGGGGACGAACGAGATCCTCCGCTGCTTCATCGCGCTCTCCGGGATGCAGGGGCCCGGCAAGGAGCTCGTCGAGGTCGCGCGCGCGATGCGCGAGCCGATCAAGGGCTTCGGCCTCCTCTCCGAGTTCGCGATCCGCAAGGCGCGGACGGCTCTGGGCCGCGAGCGCCTCTCGAAGACGCACCCTCTCTTGAACCGCGAGGCCGTCGTCTTCGAGGAGGCCACGAGCGACCTGGCGAAGAACGTCGACAAGGTGCTGCGCAAGCACGGCAAGAACATCGCCGAGATGCAATATACACAGAAGCGGATCGCCGACATCGCGATCGACCTCTACGCCACGGCCGCGGTCCTCGCGCGCACGACGAAGGCGATCGAGCGGCGCGGCGAGGACGGGGCGAAGCGCGAGATCGACCTCGCCACGATCTTCGTGGCGATGGCCGAGAAGCGCCTCGCCGAGAACAACCTCGCCTTCGAGAAGAACGACGACGAGCTCCGCAAAGCCGTCGCCGACAAGACGTACAACGACGGCGGCTATCCGTTCGACGTGTTGTAGGCCGCCACGGCGGGCGCGCGCGGGGCGCGCCTACGCCATCGACGCGGGGGGCGGGCCGGCCATGAGCTCGGAGGATCCGCCGCGGCGCGCGCGGCGGGTCTCCACCTGGACGCGATCGAGCGCGCGCTGGATGCCGGCGACGTCGGCGTCGGTGGCGCGGATCGGCGCGGCGCCCTCGGGCGTCCAGCGCATCAACGTCTCGGCGACGATCGGGCTCGCCTCGCTCGGATGGACCTCGAGCGGCGGCGAGTGCGACGCGGGGAGGAACGCCGCGCCTTCGCGCCAGCCGATCCCGGCGCGGACGACGCACCCGAGGGGGAGGTCGCGCACGAACCAGTCGCCGAGGATCGCCCCGACGTCGTGATCGCGGACGTGCGTGCGCGGGCCGTCCCACGTCGGCTCGATCACGAGGATGCGCAGACAGACGACGCCGCCCGGGCGCTTCCTCCGGAGCCCTTCGAGCGTCGCGGCGCGGATCTCCCAGTAGACGAAGACCGTCTTCGGATCGACCGGGATCGCGACGCACTCGTCGACGTCGTACTTCTCCGGGAGCGGATTGTCGTCGAGCATCCCGAGCGGCTCCTGCGGCTCGGTAGCCTCGGCCAGCGCGCGCGCCTTCGCGCTCGCGTCCGGCACCGCGCTCGCCCCGGCCGGGCGCGACGACCCCAAGGCCGCGCCGGTGGGCGACGTGACCGCGCTCGCGCCGAGGGCCTCCGCGGCGGCGAGCGGACCTTTGCCGTCCGCGTCGCGCCCGGCCTTCGACTGCCCCGCTTCGGCGTCGTCGTCCGGCTCCGGCGGGAGCGGCGGATCCGGGAGCTCCGCGGTCTCGAGGCTCCCGAGGAGCGCGCGCGCAACCGCGTGCTCCGGCTCTTGCTCGATGACGCGGCGGAGCGTCTCGAGCGCGCGCTCCTTGTGCCCTTGCGCCGCGTAGATCTCCGCGAGCGTCACCGTCGGGACAGCGGCCGGAGCGCGGCGCGCCGAAGGCGGCGACGACGTACGCGGGCGGATGCGATCCGCCGCGTCGGGCAGGTGGAGGCCGCGCTCGATGACCCGAGCCAGGAGATCGCGCGCTCGGCCGAAGAGGCCGCGCGACCGCGACAGCGACGCGGGATCGTCGTCGATCGCGGTGCGCGTGAGCACCTCGTCGATCAGCTCGGGGCGCGTGAGCACGCCGGCGCGCGCGACGCCGAGCGCTTCGGCGCGGTGGATGAGCGCGTCGCGATCCAAGAGTTCCAGATCGGCCCGTTTCATGGCGTGGTTCTCCACCACCGAGCCCGCGGAATCCAGCAAAAACGAGCCTCTTCGGTGGACGCGGACGGCTTCGCCGCCGCGGGGCGCGCCGGCGTCACGCGTCGGGGCGTGCCAGGCGCGACCGCGCCGCCTCCACGTCGCGCGCCATCTGCGCCTTCAGCGCGTCGAGACCGTCGAACTTCTCCTCCCCGCGGAGGCGCTCGATCACGTGGACGCGGAGGTGCGCGCCGTAGATGTCGTACGTCCCATCGAGGAGGTACGTCTCGATCGTGCGCCCGAGACCGTCGCCGACCGTCGGACGCACGCCGATGCTCATCGCGCCGATCGCGAGCGGGCGCGCCCCCGCCGGATCCAGGCGATCGACGCGGACCGCGTAAATGCCATCGGGAGGGACCATGACCTCGACGCCGCCGAGGTTCGCGGTGGGGAAGCCGAGCGTCCGCCCGAGCTTCTCCCCCTCGATGACGACGCCGTCGAGCGCGTGCGGCCGCCCGAGGACGCGCGTCACCGCGGGCATGTCGCCCTGCTCCACCGCCGCGCGCGCGCGTGAGCTCGAAAACGGGCCGCCGGCATCCCCGACGATCCGGTGCGCGTGCGCCTCGAAGCCGAGGCGCGCGCCCATCTCCGTGAGCGCCGGGAGATCGCCGGCGCGCCGCGCGCCGAAGCGAAAATTCGTCCCGACGACGACGACGCGGGCCCGGAGTGTCCGCACGAGCAGCTCCTCGACGAAGCGATCCGGCGGCCACGACGCGAACGCCGTGTCGAAGCGGCGGACGAAGACGCGATCGATCCCCGTCGCGGTGATGAGCTCGGACCGCCGCGACAACGACAGGAGGCGCGGGCGCTCGCCGCTGCCCCCGACCACCGCGCTCGGGTGCGGATCGAACGTGAGGACGTACGCCGCGAGCCCGCGCGCGCGCGCGAGCTCCACGGCGTCGGCGAGGACCGCGACGTGACCGCGGTGAACGCCGTCGAAGTTGCCGACCACGACGACGCTCCCGCGCTCGTCGGCGGCCGCTTCTCCCGGTAGCGCGTGGTAGGGGAGACCCCGCTCGCTCATGGGTTCTTGATGCACTCGTCGGGCACGGGGTGATCCTTGCAGTACTGGACGCCGTCCGCCTTCGTCGGCGGGACCACTTCCAGCACGGCGCGCGTCCCCTGGGAATAGAGGACCGGCCGCGGCTTCGTCGCGCACGCCGCGACCGAGCCGGCCTTCCCCGTGGGCGGCCCCTCGGCCACCGCGCAGCTCCCCGCCTCGTTCGGCGTCGTCCACGCCTGACCCGTGGAGTAGATCGCGTTGATCGCGTAGCGCCCGGCCGGGAGGCACCCCACCGTCACCTTGCGAACGAGCTTCGCCTGGGCCTGTTGGAGCGCCGCGGCGTCGAAGAGGTCCTTCCCGTCGGGCGGCACGGTCTCGTTCGGATCGGCGCTCGGCCCTTTGAGGTGCGGCGTCACGAGGACGCCGCCCGCCGCCACGTTGCGCGGATCGAAGCAGACGACCGACGGGCGCGCGAGCACCGTCACGTGATCGATCCGCGTGTCCGCGCTCGGCGCCGTCGGCGGCGCGAGGAGCACGGTCTTCAGGAGGCTGTCGTCGAACAGCGTGATCCCCTGGATGACGACGATCGGCTCGGCGGCGCTCCCCTGCGCGATCGTCGCCTGCGGATCGCGCGTGTGCGTCGGGTCGGCCACGAGCTTCGAGAAGACGACGATCGGGTACAGCGACTGGACGCCGTTCCCCTCCGGGATGGGCGTCCCCATCGACCACGTGAAGAGCCCGCCGCCGCGCGAGAACGGGGCGGTCTGGAAATGGAACGGCCCCGCGGGATCGACCGCGGTGCCGATCTCCGCGTCGGGGAGGCCCGCGTTCAAGCGGACCTGTGGGAACGCCCCCTGGAAGCGCGCCACCGTGTCCTCGGTGAGCCGCTCCGGCGGCGCCAAGACCTGCTGGTCCTGCGTCATCGTCGCGACCGGGACGAAGTCCGGGTCGCCGTCCGGGTTCGCGCCCGACGCCGACGGCTTGGTCGCCGGCGCCTCCGCCCCCGCGGGGTAGAAGTACGGGCGCGCGAAGGGGAGCGAGACGCCGACGGTGACGCTCACGTTGTCGGCCATGTAGCCTTCGCGCGGCATGACGAGCGCGCCGCCGCCCTTCGAGTCGGGGTCCGGCACGCCGATCGCGACCGGGAGGAAGATCGGCTGGTAGTTCACGTCGCCCGCGTGCTTGGCCGCGTCGGTCGTGTCGAGGTAGCCGCCCGCGACGTCGCCGAGCTCGGGCAGGTTCCGGAACTTGAACGTCGGCAAGAAGTCGCCGGTCGTGTCGTAGAACGCGATGACGATGTACCGCCCGGCGTCGAGCGGCGAGATCGCGAACGGCGCGCTCGCGGTGACCTGCGCCGCGGCCTCCCCGGGGCACACGCGGTCGCTGCCGGCGGTGCGCGGCATGCTCGCGAAGAGCGCGTCGCCGGGCACGACGCCGAAGTTGACCGGCGTCGTCGCGATCCCGCCGGGCGGCGGCGGGTTCGTCTGATCGAAGACGAGGAGGACGAGGTTCCCGACGACGTGGCCCGCCGCGGTGCACGGCGGCCGACCCTGGTAGAGCGCGGTCCCGCGCATGACGCCGCTCGGGACGACGGCGCGCGTGTCGTCGAGCGGCACGTCGTCGCACGCGATCGCGAGGAGCACGAGGGAGAAGAGCGCGACGCGGAGCGGTCTCAGGTACATGGTCAGAACCGGTAGGTGAAGAAGCCCATGACGCGCCGACCGACCTTCTGTCCGAAGGGGTGCTCGCGGTGCTCCGTCCCGAGGAGGTTGAACGCCATCACGCTCGCCTCGGCCTGGTTCTTCAGGAACCGGTAGCCGACGCGCCCGTTGACGAGCGAATAGGCGTCGAGGTGGAACGCCTGGTACGCGATGCGCTGCTGCTGGATGTCGATGACCTGCTCGGTCCACGTCTGCGGCGAGACGTAGTGGAAGTCGATCGACCCGTCGACGCCCGGCTTCGTGCGGAGCTGAACGCCGGCGTTGATCTTGTGCGCCGACGTCCGCTCGTCCTTCACGATCGCGGCGCGCTCGACGTCGCTGCAGCCCGACTCGTCCTCCTTCGTCAGGTTGAACGTGTAGTTTGCATACAAGTCGAGCCCCTCGACCGGGAACGTGCGCACGCCGAGCTCCGACCCGTACACGTTGTACTTCTGGCACTGGTTGTCGAAGCCGCCGGCGAACGCCGGGTAGAGCCCCGACGAAGGGTCGTAGTTCGCGAGGCCGGTGCCCACGTCGGCCACGGTCATCGGCCGGTTCTGCGCGAGCTGAATGAGGCTCGACGCGCGGTTGAAGAAGAGCGCCGTGTCGAGCGTGAAGAAGTCGCTGTCCTGATTCAGGTACCCGATCTCGGTGGTGAAGATGCGCTCCGGCTGCACGCGGAACGCCGGTCGATCGGGGAGGATACCGCGCGAGTCGAGCGAAGCGCCGGCGGCCGGGAGCTGCACCGGCAAGCCCAGGTACGACTCGAGGAAGGTCGGCGTGCGGAACGCGGTGGCGACGCTCCCGCGGATCGTCGACTGCTTCGTCGGGTGGAAGAGGACCGTGCCGCGCGGTGACTGCTCGGCGCGCTCGAGGTACGGCACGTAGTCGACGCGGTAGTCGCCGACGACGGAGAAGAGCTTCCCGAGCGCGACGGAGTCGTGGACGAAGGCGGCGGCGTGGTTCTCGTAGCGCTGGCGATCGAGGTACGACCAGTCGACCTCCTTCATCCGGTAGCTCACGCCGAGGTGCAGGTCGTGATCGATGTCCTGCCCGGTGGCGAACTTCGCGAGGTACTGGACCTCGCCGTCGACGATGTTGCTGTCGGCGTGCCCAGGGAGGAGTGACTGCCCGATCGGCGCCGCGTCGAGCCCGAAGTTCGTGTGCAGCCGGTTCCAGAAGACGCGCGCCTCGATGTGCTCCGAGTTGAGGTACGCGGTCACGTCGCTCGACTGGAGCGTGGGGAAGACGACGTCATTCAGCGGGCCCACCGCGAGGATCTCGTCCGTCCCCTGCATCAGCCCGCCGCCCACGCCGACGGTGACGCCGCGCCCGATCCGGTACGTGCCGCGGAGGTCGAGGCGCGACACGCGCGACGATCCGTTCAAGTCGTCCTGCGTGTAGTGGAGATCGGCGCGGCCCGGCGGCACCTCCCGGCTCCACCGCGGCAGGTAGTCGTACCCGGCCGACGCGCGCCACGCGAAGTCCTCGCGCCTCCCCGTCGCCCACACGCTTCCGTGGGTCTGCGCGTGATCGCCGAAGCCGGCGTTGACCCCGCCCGTCCCTTCGCCCGGCTGCTTCGTGATGATGTTGATGACGCCGTTGAACGCGTCGGCGCCGTAGAGCGCCGACCCGGGCCCGCGCACCACCTCGATCCGCTCCACGTCCTCCACGCCGATGCTCAGCATCTGCCAGAACGTCGCGCCGAGGAGATCGACGTAGACGCTGCGTCCGTTCACGAGGACGAGGATCTTGTTCGACATGCGCTGGTTGAAGCCGCGGATCGACACCTCGGTCTGCGCGCCCGTCGTCTCCATGATGTCGACGCCGGCGAGGCGCCGGAGGAGCTCCGGGATCTTCGTGATCCCGGAGAGGCGGATGTCCTGCTCGGTGATGATCGACGTCGAGTTCGGCGCGTTGAGCGGGCTCTGCGCGCCGCGCGACGCCGTGACGACCGTCTCGGCGAAGACGTCTTCCGTGCGCGCCTGCCCGATCTCGAGCGGGCGGGCCGGCCCCTCCACCGGCGCGGGACCGGGAGGCTGCGCGGTGCTCGCTGCCGTCGACGGCGGCGCGGTCCCCGCCGGCGCCGTGGACGGTGCCGGTGTCGGCTGCGCGGTCGCGGGGGCCGTCTCGCGCGCCGCCTGGAGCGACGCCTGCTGACGGAGGACGCGCGCCTCGAGGCTCTGCACGATCAGCGTCACGTCCGCGCGATCGGGCGGGTTCCCCTCCAGGTATTTCTTGTACGTCGCGATCGCGCTCTCGAGGTCGCCGGCCTCGGCGTGCGCGCGCGCGATGTTGTAGAGCACGTTCGGGTGCGGGAGGATCTCGTACGCCCTCTGGAGCTCGGCGATCCCGTCTTCGTATTTCCCGTTCGAGATCGCGTCCATCCCCTTCTTGAAGTGCGCGCGCGCTTCAGTGCGCGCGTCGGCCAGCGCGGGGGCGACGTGTACGATGCTCGCTAGGACGGCGAGCGCGGCGAGCGCGCGCCGGATGCGTTCGAAAGGCATGGCTCGCATGGATGCTCGAGAAGCATACGCCCGGCGTCGTTTCGTTAGAAGTTTCCGCCTCTGCCTCGCAAAAGCGATAACGCGTGTCGACGCACCCTAGCGGCGCCAAAGGCGTCCGCGTCTTGCCTCCGCGTCCTGCCCAGCGGCGCCGAAGGCGTCCGCGCCTTGCCTAGCGGCGCCGAAAGGCGCCCGCCAGCGGGCGTTCTTCAGTACGGGATTTCCTTGAAACCCTGCGGCGTTTTGCCGTTGTCCTTGTCGGTGGGCTCGCGGCGCGGCGGGGGAGCGGGCGCGAACGGGATGCGCGATAGACGCACCGTCACCGGCGGGTCGCCCTCCTTCACTTCGCGCGTCTCGGTCCGGAAACCCGCCTTCACGATGACGAGCTTGTGATCCCGCTTCTCGTCGTCGCCGCGGAAGACGACGTCACACGGCGTCGCCGAGCAGAGCTCTTTTCCGTCTTCGCGCACGACGGCGCCGTCGGGATCGGTATCGATCCGAACCGTCGCGGCGGCCGCCGCGCTCTGCGATGTCGTCGCAGCCGACGCGCCGCCCGCAGAGGCCGCCGCGCCGCTGTTCGGCCCCGGCGGCGCGGACGACAGGTGCACGCCGCCGCTCGCCGCTCCGCTCACGTGCGTCCGCGCCGAGTCGTCGTGCGTGAGGAGGACCGTCGCACCGCCTGCGATCAACGCGGTCAGCCCGAGCACCAGCATCGCCGCGACGCGCGGCTTGCGCGTCACGACCTGCATCGTCGGCGTGTGCACCCCGAGCGGCGTGCCGTTCGACGGCGCGGGCGGCGGCGCGAGGACCGCCGGGATCGGCTGGCCGCTCGGCGTGAACGATCCGGTGCCGAGAGCGGAGCCCGGCGATGGGTACTGCCCCGACGCGAGCGCGTACGCGCCCGATGCGCCGGCGCCGAGCGCCGACTGCCCGAGCCCGGCGAGCTCTTTCAGCGCCTGGAGCACCTCGTCCATCGATCGGAATCGACGCTCCGGGTCCTTGCTCATGCAGCGCGCGACCGTCTGCTCCATCGCCATCCCGATGTTCGCGTTCGGGTTCAGCGCGTGCATCGACGGCGCCTCGTCGTTCACGTGCGCCATGAGCGTGTTGAGGCTGTTCGGCCGATCGAACGGGACCTTCCCGCACAGCATCTCGTACATGATGATGCCGAGCGAATAGATGTCCGTGCGCGCGTCGACGCGATCGCCTCGGATCTGCTCCGGCGCCATGTACTTCGGTGAGCCCATGAAGAGGCCCGTCTGCGTGAGCTGCTCCTCGGCCTTCGTGTCGCCCACCTCTTTCACGAGACCGAAGTCGAGGAGCTTCACGAAGTCGTTCTCGTCCCCGTGCTTCACGAGGAAGATGTTCGCGGGCTTGAGGTCGCGATGGATGACGCCGAGCGAATGCGCCTCGCGCAGCGCGCGACAGATCTGCATCGCGATGTGGGCGACGCGCGCCTCCGGCAGATGCCCGGCGAGCTTGATCGCGCGATGGACGGTGACCCCTTCGAGGTACTCCATCGCGATGTAATAAATATCGTCGTCGGTCTTCCCGTAATCGAAGATGGTCACCGTGTTCGGGTGCGTGAGCTTCGATGCGATGCTCGCTTCGAGAAAGAAGCGCTTCTGGAACTCCGGATCCTGGTCACCGGCGTAGCCTGGGTTCAGCACCTTGATCGCGCACTGCCGTCCGAGCGGGAGCTGCTCGGCAAGGTAAACCTTGCCCATACCTCCGCGCGCGAGGAGCGTGGTGATCTTGAACCGATCGTTAATCGTCCGGCCGATCAACGGGTCGACGGCGGACAGCTTCGGACTCGGCTCCCCGGTCATGATTCGCCCTTCAAGTGCCATGACTCATTGTGGAAGGCGCCCTCTCAATGAACACGACCCGAACATCATTCACGATCCGATCCGACGCGGTGGACCCCCCAAGCAAGATAGAGAGAGTGTGGCCCCCCCCAATCCGCGTGTCAACGCGCGTGCCAGAGGGGGGTCGGCCTCGACGCGGCGCGGCTGTCGGCTCGATGCGAGGGGCGGTGACCGAAGTACGCAGCGCCAAGGGGGGCGCTCGGCGAGGCGCGGCAGGCTCGCCACCGGCGCCGTCGCCCAGCGACGGCCCTTCTGCCCCGAAACGAGCGCAAAAAGCGCGGCCGGCGATCACGCGAGTATTGTACGGTTCCGGGCGTGATGATGCCCCCGCACGCTCGTCCTGCCCGGCAAGGTGACGCCGCAGCCCCTCTGTCCGTCGTTTTTTTCCGATGGGTTTCGATGTGTGCGGCCGCGATGCGGATCGCGCCTGTCGCGTTGGTCGCGGCGCTGGTCACGGCGCTGATCGCACCGTCGCCGGCGTTCGCAGCCGGCGCCGCGCGCCTCAAGACCAATGAAATCCAGGAGGTCTCCGGCGCGTGGCACGTCTTCGTGACGATCGAGCTCCCCAGGGCGCCGAGCACGCCGCATACGCCGATGAAGTTCGTCTTCACGCATACCGTCGTGTACGAGCGCGCGCTGACCGACGCGAGCAAGGATCCCGTGCAGACGCGGCAGACGCTGCAGAACCAGCCGCCCACGATGGAGAGCCTCGACGTCGATTTTTCGAACTCGCAGGGCAAGGTCTTCAGCAAGACGCAGTTCGACTTCGGGCTCACGCGCACGCGCGGCTACGAGGCCGGTGAGTACAAGCTCCAGATCCGCACGACCGACGGCATCGACATCGGCAGCCCGATGAACATCGTCCTGCGCGGCGACAACCCGGTCGTCGATCGGCGCAGCATCACGTTCGACGCGAAGAAGCCCGGCATCAAGAAGGTCGGCGGCGACAACGACGGCGGGATGGAGAAGGTCGGCGGCGGGAACGGGTCGGACGCGAACAAGGACTACGTCCCGCCGTCAGGCGACGTGGCGCCCAGCGGCTCCGCGGCGCCGTTCGTCTCGCCCGACGCGTTCAACCCGACCGAAGAAGAGAAGGTCAAAGAGAAGCCGGGTGGATGCGGTTGCACGGTCCCCGGCGCGCACGGCGCCGGAACGGGCTTCGCGGCGGCGCTCGTGGCGGCGGCGGTCACCGTGGCCGCGGCGCGCGCGCGACGTCGGCGCGGACGCGGCCGCGACGAAGCGTGACGCCGCACGCCGCGATCGCCGAGGCGCGGAAGGGGGAGCTTAGGCCGCTCTACGTCGTCGCGGGAGAGGAGCGGTACCTCCGCGATCAGGTCGTGGCGGCGCTCCGCAGCGCCGCGCTCGGCGCGGGCATCGCGGCGTTCAACGAGGACACGTTCACCGCAGGCGAGGCCGACGTGGAGCGGGTCATCGCCGCCGCGCGCACCGTGCCGATGATGGCGCCCCGCCGCTTCGTCCTCGTGCGGAGCATCGAGCGATGGGACTCCGCCGCGGGCGACGACGAGGATCGAAAGAGCGCCTCGCCGCTCGATCGCCTCGCCGAGTACGCCGCCGCGCCCGTCGACGGCGCGTGCGTCGTCCTCGCCGGACAGAAGATCGACGGGCGGCGGAAGCTCGCCGGCGTCGCGAAGAAGCAGGGCTTCCTCGTCGCGTGCGATCCGCTCGATCCGCGCGAGCTCGGCCCGTGGATCGTCGATCGGTGTAAGGAGCGCGGCCACGCGATCGATCGCGACGTCGCCGACCTCCTCGCCGAGATCGCGGGCCCCGAGCTCGCCGTCCTCGCCGACGCGATCGAGCGCCTCGCGCTCTACTCGGGCGAGGGGAACGCGATCAACGAGCAGGCGGTCTCCGAGTGCGTCGCGCGCGTGCGCACCGCGGACACGTGGGAGCTCGTCGGCGCGGTCTCCGCGCGCGATCTGAAGAAGGCGCTGACGGCGCTCGCCGACGTCTACGACCCGCGCGATCGCGGCCTTCCGCTCCTCGGCGCGCTCGCGTGGTCGGTCCGGCAGATCGCGCGCTTCGTCGCCGCGCAGTCGGCCGGCGCCGGCGTCGAGGAGGCCGCGCGCCGCGCCGGCGTCTTCCAGCCGTTCCGCGCGCGCGAGCTCGCGGCGCGCGCGCGCGCGTTCCGCCCGAAGGAGGTCGAGCGCTGGCTCCTCGTGCTCGCCGAGACCGACGTCGCGCTGAAGAGCTCGCGCCGCCCCGCCGACGCCATCCTCGAAGAGATGCTCACGCGCCTCTGCAAGGCGCAAGCACGCGACGCCCGCCCCACCCGCTCCGCGTCGTGAGGGCGCTGCGCGATGGGATGGCGCGACGTGATGGATAGGGTGCCCCCACTCGCAGGTGCTCGCGGGCCTTCGGCCCGCTGCGCGCCTGCGGTCTCCCCCACATCGCGTGCTCGGCTGCTGCGCAGCCTGCGCGCGCGATGGGGGAGACGGATTACGTTCGCTGCTCCATGGGCCAGCGGGTGACGGCGAGGAGCGATGCGGCGAGGAGCGCGCACGCGGAGCTCGCGGCGAAGGCCCACGCGGCGTGGTGCGCGTAGAGGAGGCCGAAGATCGCGTTCGCGGGGAGGACCGCGGCGCCGGTGACCGCGTGGAGCGCGCCGAAGGCGCGGCCGCGCTCGGCGGGCCCGGCGAGATCGGCGACGATCGCCTTCTCGCCCCCTTCGGCGAGGCCATAGTACGCGCCGTAGGCGACGAGGAGCGCCCACGAGAGCGCGAGGGAGCGCGTCAGCGGGAAGAGCGCGTACGCGGCTGCGTAGACGATCCAGGCGGCGACGAGCGTGCGGCGCCGGCCGAAGCGATCCGACATGCGACCGCCCGGGATGTTCGTCGCGGCCTTCGACGCGCTCAGCGACAGCCAGGCGAGCGGGAGCCACGCCTCGGGGAGGCCCACGTCGATCATCCGCAAGAGGAGGAACGAATCGGCGGACGCGCCGAGGGTGAAGACGGCGACGACCGCAAGGTAACGCCGCACCGGAGCGGACAGCGGTGAACGCGCCGCGCGTTCGTCGCGGGGCGGCGACGTCGCGGAGGGCTCCTCCGGGACGCGCGCGACGGTCGCGAGCGCGACGAGCCCCGGGATGATCGCCGCCGCAAAGATCCAGCGGAGCGGCCACCCGAGGCCGCGCGCGAGCGCGAACGCGAGGAGCGGCCCGACCACCGCGCCGATGTTGTCCATCATCTGGTGAAAGCCGAACGCCGCGCCGCGCACGCGCGGATCGACCGACGCCGTGAGGAGCGCGTCGCGCGGCGCCGACCGGATGCCCTTCCCCACGCGGTCCGTCGACCGGACGAGCACCACGTGGAACGGCGCCGTCGCGAGCGCGAGGAGCGGACGGACGAGCGTCGCGATCGCGTACCCGGCGACGACGAAAGGCTTTCGCTTGCGAGCCCGGTCACTCCGGCCGCCGGCCCACCACTTCACGAGCGCGCTGATGCTCTCGGCGATCCCCTCCATCAGGCCGAGCCACTCCGCCCCCCCGCCGATGGCGCGGAGGAAGGCCGGGAGGAGCGGATAGATCATCTCCGTGGCCGCGTCGGTGAAGAGCGAGACCCACCCGAGGCGGATGACCGTGGGGGGAAATGGGGCGGCGCTGGGGGCCGCCGTGCTCACGTCCGCGCCCCGCACCACGATCCGAGCGATCTCCTTGATAGCACGTCGATAGCGGCACCGTACCCCAGCGGCGCCGAAGGCGCCCGCGTCAAGGACCGGGGCGGTCAGGACCGTGCGGCGCCGCGGTTCTTTGACAGAAGGCGCGCCGGACTTAAGTTGAACCGCTGAGGGATCGCCCGTAAAGCTCCCTCACGGCGCGCGCCGCTTCCGGCTTCGAAGGAGAACATCGAGATGCACGTCCCCCATCGGGTGATCCGGCCTCATTTGACGTGGGTTGCCTCCAGTACGCTGCCGACCAAGCACGGACAATTCACGGCTCACGTTTTTTCCGACACGAGCATCGACGGGGTGGAAAAAGAGCACGTCGCGCTGGTCCACGGCGCGGTGGGCGGACAGGACGACGTCCCGATCCGCGTCCACTCGGAGTGCATCACGAGCGAGGTCTTCGGCTCGCTCAAGTGCGACTGCAAAGAGCAGTTCGACCGCGCGATGGCCGAGGTGGCACGGCACGGGAAAGGCGCCGTCCTCTACCTCCGGCAGGAGGGGCGCGGCATCGGGCTCACCAACAAAATCCGCGCGTACGACCTGCAGTCGCGCGGCCACGACACCGTCGACGCGAACCGGATGCTCGGCCTCCCCGACGACGCGCGCAAATACGACATCGCCGCAGACATGTTGAGCTTCCTCGACGTGCGGAGCCTCCTCCTCCTGACGAACAACCCGGAGAAAGTGAACGGCCTGCGCGCGCTCGGGGTGAAAGTGAACGGACGGATCCCGGTCGTCGTCCCGCCGAACCCGTTCTCGGCCAGCTATCTCGAGGCGAAGCGCCTGCGGATGGCGCACGAGCTCCCGAGCATCGCCCTCCCCCGCGCCGCCGGCGACGCCGAGTAAAGCATCGCTGGAAAGACGTGGTTCGCACCGCGCGGTCGCGTACCCTGGCACACCGTCAGATGCGCCTCCCCGCCTCGTCGAAATATCCTGGACGCCGCCCGCGCTTCGCCGCCAGCCTCGCCGCGCTCGGCGCCGTCGCCGCGGCGACGGTGGCGAGCGCCGCCTCCGCAGAGACCCTACCGTCGATCGACGCCCGCACGTGGCAGCCGTCGACCGATCCGCGCGCGCAGCTCGCGCTCGAGCCGATCGCGACGCCGGGCCCGTGGAACTGGAACGCCGCGGTATGGCTGCAGTATGCACATCACCCGGTGACGCTCCGCCGCGCCGGGAGCGACGATGTCCTCTATCGCCCGCTCGAGCACGTGCTCGCCGCCGACGTGACGGCGTCGCTGGGGCTCGGCGCGCGCGCGGCCATCGGCGTCGACGTCCCCGTCGTCCTCTTCCAGGACGGGAGCACCGCCCTTCCACCGACGATCGCGTCGACCGGCAGCGCGACGACCACCGCCGTCGGCGACGTCCGCGTGTCGGGGAAGGCGGCGCTCGTACCGAACGAGCAAGGGGGCTTCGGGCTCGCGGCGGTGGGCGACGTCTGGCTGCCGACCGGCGACCGCAGCAGCTTCGCCGGCGACGGATCGATCCGCGCGGGCGCGCGGTTGCTTGCAGATTACAGCATCGTCGTCGCGTCGGCGCAGGCGAGCCTCGGGTACGTCCTCCGCACCGAGCACCGGACGTGGCCGGCCGCGGCCGTGGGCGGCACGACGTACGGCGAGACGATCCCGTGGAGCCTCGGCGTCCTCCTCCGCCCCGCGGTCTTCCGGGGTGCCGACAAGGGGAACCGGCAGACGTGGGAGGTCGCGGTGCACGGCTGGCTCCCAGGAGGCCCCGTGGGGCCGTTCGGGAGCGGCGACCCGGGGAGCGCGCGGCAATCGCCGGTCCTCCTCGCGGCGTCGGACCGGATCGCGCTCGGGCACGATCGCGACGCGTTCATCCTCGCCGGAGGCGAGGTCGGCCTCGAGACCGCGGTCGGCGTCCCGGTTTTCCGCGGCGTCGTATCGATCGGCTGGGCGCCGCGCGACCACGACTTGGATCACGACGGCGTGCCGGACGACGTCGATCAGTGCCCGGAGATCGCCGAAGACCGCGACGGCTTCGAAGACGCCGACGGCTGCCCCGAGATCGACAACGACGACGACGGCATCGTCGACGCCGAGGACAAGTGCCCGAGCGCACCGGGGGTGGAGCAGCCCGGCCCGCGGAACGGGTGCCCGGCGCCGGACGGCGACCGCGACGGCGTCCCGGACGACGCGGACGCGTGCCCGAACGAGGCCGGACTCAAGAGCGACGACCCGAAGGCGAACGGATGCCCGCTCCCCGCGGCAGCGCCCGCGCCCGGAGCTCCGGCGCCGGGCGGTGCGGCGCCGGAGGGTGCCGAGGGGGCGCGATCGCGATGACGGCTCGGCGGCGTGCGCCGTGGCTCGCCGCGGCCATCGTCGTCGCGACCGCGGCGACCGCGCTGGGGCAGCCCGTTCGCCGCCCCTTCCCCGTCCCGGTGCCGCCGACACCGACAGCCACCGTGACAGCGACGGCTGCAGCGCCGGCGCCGTCGAGCGCGCTCGAGAGCAGCCACGACCTCCGCGCGCGGTTCGGGATCGAGATCGCGAACCGCCTGGTCCACTCGGGCGATCCGCGCGAGCGCCTCCAGGGGATCGTGCGGGCGGGCCAGCTCGGATCGCCGGAGGCGGTGGCGCTCCTCGCGTCGGCGGCGGATCCGACAGGCTCGGGGCGGAGCGATCCGCGGGCGCTGATCGAGATCGCCCGAGCGCTCGCGCCCTTCGCCGGGCAGGCGGCGGCGCGGAGCGCGCTCCTCGCGACCGTGAGCGCCGCGCCGAGCGCGCGGGCGATCCGCCTCGGCGACCCCGGAGGCGACGACGGCGACGCGGCGGGGCGCCTCCTGCTCGCGCGGCAGACAGCGGCGATGGCGCTCGCGTCGTCGGGCGACGCGCGCGCCATCGACGGGCTCCTGAGCGTGGCGCGAACGCCCGGACCGTCGCAGCCCATCGCCGTGCAAGCGCTGACGGCGCATCCACCGCCGCCGCATGTGTCGCTCGGGTCGACGCTCCTCCTCCTGACGCCGCAGGTCATCGGGATGGTGGTAGATCTCGGCGACCTCCGCGCGCTCCCCGGGCTCCGGCAGGCCGGACGCGCGAGCGACGCGCCGACCCGCGCGGCGGCGCTCGTCGCGCTCGGCGAGATGGGAGACGGGCGAGCGGTCGAGCTCGCCCGTCTCGCGCTGGCGGAGCGGGAGCCGCGCCTCCGCGCCGCAGGCGCGGAGGCGCTCGTCCTCCTCGACGCGCCGGAGCGGCTCGCCGCCGTCGAGGCGCTCATCGGCGACGACGCGACCGCCGACGCGGGCGTCCGCCTCGCGCGCCGCGCCGACGGGCCGGGGATCGCGCGCGCGCTCGCCGCGCGGGCAGCGGCCGCGAGCGATCCGGAGCTCCGCGCCGCCGCCGTCTTCGCGCTGGGGAGGTCCACGGCGCCGGACGCGACGCGCGCGCTCGCCGCGTTCGTGAAGGACCCGGAGCTCCAGGGGGACGCGGCGCACGCGCTCGCGCGGTCGCCGCACGCGGGCGCGCTCGCGGTCATCGAGCGGATGATGGCCGAGCGAAGCCCGGCGATGCGCCGCCTCGGCGTGCGAGCGGCGCTCGTGCGCGCGCTCACCCGCGGCGAGCGAAGCGGAGAGCTGCTCGGCGTAGCCGAGCAGCTCTCCGCTTCGCGTGACGTCACGGACCGCGCCCTCGCCGCGTTCGTGAAGGTCGCGCTCGGCGAGCTCGCGCTCGCGCGCGCGCTCGCCGAGCGCGACCCCGCGGTGCGCCGCGCCGCCGCCGCAGCGTCGCTCGCCGCGCGGAGCGCGGCGAGCGACGCGCTCCTCCTCCGCGCCGCGGCGCGCGAGCACGACGCGACGACGCGCGTCGTCCTCTTCGCGGGGCTCGCCGGCGGCGACCCGGACGGCGACGTGACGACGCTGACGCTGGCGGAGCGGGCGCAAGCGGGCGAGGCCGACGCGCCGCTCGCGGCGATGGCGCTCGCGCGGCGGATCGACGTGAAGGCCGACGCGGCGGTCGACGCGCTCCTCGCGTCGCGCGACCGCGTGGTGCGCGCGCACGCGGCCCGCGGCCTCGGCGCGAGCGACGCGCCGGACGCGGTCGGGCGCCTCGCCGCCGCGTACACCTACGAGCCCGACGCCTCCGTGCGCGCCGCGATCGTCGCTGCGCTGGCGGCGCGCACCGGCCCCGCCGACGCCGCGGCTCCCGCGCGGCTCGAGACGCTCGGCGTCGCGGCCCGCCTCGATCCGGATCGAGGCGTCCGCTTCACCGCCGGCCGCGCCCTCGGCGTCGATCGCGACGTCAGGGCCGCGCGGATCTCGAGCTCGCCACCGCGGCCGCGCGACCGCGACGCCACTGACGCCACCGAAGTGGTGTGGCTGCGGTTGGTCGCGCTTGCGCGACCAACCGCAGCCACACCACCCGCCGCGATCCCCAGCGGGATGACGGCCACACTGGTGCGCGCCGACGGGCTGGCGATCCCGGTATCGTTCGACGACGACGGCTACGCCCTCGTCCTCGGCGTGCCACCCGGCGAGGGGCGATTGGTCCTTGCGCCGCGCCTCCCCGCGTACGACTCTCGACCGCGATGAACGACGCGCGCCCGCCGCCGCTCCCGGCCGACGCAAGCTTCGAGCAAGCGATCCGCCGCCTCACCGAGATCGTCCAGACGCTCGAGCGAGGGGAGCTCCCGCTCGAGGAGTCCGTCGCGCTCTTCGAAGAAGGGGTCCGCCTGTCGATGATGTCGCAGCAACGCCTCGACGCCGCACAGAAACGCGTCGAAGAGCTCCTCGGCGTCGATGACGGCCGCGCCCGAATCGCCCCCTTCGCCGTCCGCGGCCAGACCGACGACGACTCGGACTAGCGATTTCCAGGGGGCCTTCGCGTGAAGTCTCCCCCATCGCGCGCGCAGCCGCCGAACCGGAGCGGACGGAGTCCACGGAGTGGACGGAGTCCGCGAGGTGCACGAGCCGAAGGCGAGTGCCAGGCGGCGAGCACGCGGTGTGGGGGAGACCGCGGCCCCGCAGGCTGCGAAGCAGCCGAGGAGCCGCGAGTGGGGGCACCCCCCTCTCTCCCTCCCTCTCTCCCTCTGTCTCCTTCCCCGAAAACGGCACCCCTTCTCCAGGACGGCGCCCTTCCCCAGGACCCGTGACGTCACGATTTCGCCCGAAATCGAACCATATGCTAACCCTCGCTGCGTGATTTCGAAGAAGTCCGACCCGCTCCTCGTCGACGTCCCTCGGTCGGGAGACGACCGCCCGTCCTGGGTGAAGGTCGGCGTCATCGCCGCCGTCGGGTTCGTCATCGGAGTGGCATGGCCGAAGCTGGCGGGGGTCCGCCTCGGGCCGAGCGCGCCGAGCGAGGCCGGCTCCACGGCGAACCAGGCTCCGCGCGCGACCGACGCCCCTGCGGCGACGCTCGCCGCGGTGAGCTCGGCGAGCGCCGCGAGTGCCGCGCCCTCAGCCGCCCCGCTGCCGCCCGTCCCCGCTCCGCCGCCAACGGGGCACGCGCTCGCGATCCGGAGCGGCGTCCTCGTTTCGTGCCGGACCGAGGAGGGTGAGACGCTGAAAGGAAAGGCGTGCGGCTCGCTGGCGTTCGACGCGATCGCCGTTCCGCGCCTGAAGAGGCTGGCGCAGTGCCAGGCCGCCGACGGCGCGGATGGGAAGCTGTCCATCACGTTCCGCGTCGATTTCCCGAAGAACCGCGTCAGCGTCGACGTGAATCGGTCGTCGACGGTGGGGAACCTCGACACGTTCGCGGGGTGCCTCCGTCCGAGCCTCGAAGGCGTGTCGCTGTCCGCCCTGGAGCACGAGCACCCGCGCTACAGCGTGAGCTACGCGATCACCATCTCGCCCGCAGCGAACGGCAAGCCGGGCGCGCCGGCGCCCGCCTCGGCGACGCCGAGCGCGGATCACCCCGCCGACGGGACCGCGCAAGTGGTGTGGGAGGTCGCGATCGTCCGCGACACGCCGCGGACCGGTCAGGTGATCGCGCGCCTCCAGCGGGGGACGCAGATCAAAGTCGGCTCCGGCCAGGAGGGCTGGTACCGCGTGCAATACGGCGACACGTTCACCAACGAAGGCTGGGTCTACCGCGGCGCCATCGGCAAGTAACGCCCGACGAAGCCCGCTTGTTCGGGTGGGGAGCTCGAGGGGAGCGGCCGCGCTCCCCTCGACCAGACTACGGGCGCATCGTGATCCCGATGACGAGGATCCCCTTCTCGTGGCTCTGACCGGCGACGAAGAACGGCTCGTTCGGCGCGGCGGTCACCTCGAGGAGCTTCAAGAACGTCTTTCCGTCGGGCTGGTCGATGTGCGCGGCGACGCGATACCGCCCGTCGCCCGCGATGTCGTTCAGCGTCACCTGGAGCACACGCCCGTTGACCAGGCTGTGCTTCACGCTCGTGCCCGCCGGGATCGAGTACGCCTTCTTGTCGATCAGGCGATACGTGTTGTACGCGCTGAACGGCGGGTGTTTGAGCTGCGGCATGTTGCCGATCGACGGATCGATCGAGCCCGCGCCCGGCTGCTGCGTCGCGTGGAGGACCATGATCTCCGCGTGCGCGGCGCGCTTGTCCTGCGCCTCGGCGATGCGCGCCGGAGCGAGGAGCATGCCGCCGGCGACCAGCGTGAGCAGAAGAAAGGGGCGACGGGTCATGTCCGGGGCTCTCCTGGGAGTCTTGTCTGGTACGCGCGGACGCCTTCGGCGCCGCTAGGGGTTGTCGCCGATCCACACGATGACGCTGGACGCATTCTCGCTCTCCTCGGCGGCGACGGCGGGGACGTAGAACACCGAGACCTGGTGGGGGGACTCGACCGTGTCGACGTTCACGCCCGGCGACGGCGGCAACGACGGCGGCGACGGCTCGGTCGCGGCGTAGGCCGGATCGCTCTCGTCGGGCACGGGCAGGGGCGCGGACGCGCTCGCGACGGCCTGCGGCTCGACGTCGTCCTCCTCCATGGTCACGTCCGGGTGCCGGACGAAGAGCATCCAGCCCGCCGCGAGCGCGACGACCCCGGATGCCATCGCGGCGAGCGCCGCTCGCCGGCGGCGCACGCCGATCGGGATCGCCGCCGCCATCTTCGCGGCCTGGGCCTGGTTCACCTGGACCATCACGTGGTCAGCGATCGACGCCACCGAGTCCGGGACCGGCCTCGCCGCCTCGATGACGCGGACACAGTCACCGAGCGTCCGCATCTCGGCGACGGCCCGCGCGGCGTCGACATCTTCGGCGATGAGCGCCTCGACGCGCACCTTCGCCTCTCCGTCGAGCTCGCCGTCGGCGTACGCCATGAGGTCGAGGAGCGCTTCCTCCGAGAGCGTGGTCATGTCTCACCCCCGTCGTCGTCGCTCGATCCGGCGTCGTCGCCGTCCGTATCGCCAGTCGCATCCGGAGCGGACGACGCGGCGCGGGAGCCCGAGGTCTCGGCGGCA
>Ga0070689_100000732_pt1 | contig 20066 bp, 8 predicted proteins | sample KBSS23HmetaG_FD_64669 | JGI IMG/M metagenome (GOLD analysis project Ga0070689, IMG submission 64669) | Switchgrass rhizosphere microbial communities from Kellogg Biological Station, Michigan, USA - KBS S2-3H metaG | ecosystem: Host-associated > Plants > Roots > Rhizosphere ...
GAAGAGGTCGCCCCCGCGGGCGATCTCTTTTTGTTTGGCTTTTATTTGTCTGAAACGACGATCGCGTGCGGTTGACACTGTTCTTTGATTTGCTAACATGCCTGCGTTTAATTGTGCCCCTGTAGCTCAGCGGATAGAGCATCTGCCTTGTTGGAGCCTTAATGGGGAAATGCGGTCGGAACCCATTGAGTGGACGACCCTGTATGCGGGGACGCCCTGAGAGCCTCCGGTACTTGATCGATTCTGTGGTCCAGTAATAATCCGAGAGGATTGGGTAATCCGCAGGAAACCTGCTGCGAGTTTGTTGCAGGGATCCTCAGAGACTATACGGGTCGGGACTGTGATGTCCAAGATATAGTCCAGCCAGCAACCCCAGCTTTGACGGGCGGTCAGGGAAAGCCTGATGCTGGAAGCTAAGCAGAGGGCCGCAGGTTCGAGTCCTGCCGGGGGCATTACACAACCAAATATGGCGGCTATAGTTCAGTCGGTTAGAACGCTTGATTGTGGATCAAGAGGTCGTGGGTTCGAGTCCCACTAGCCGCCCCACAAAACCTCATAAAATTTATTGCGATACTAGCGTATTGAGCGACGTTGCGAGTTCAATCCGCGTGAGGCTGCGCGATGGGTTGAACGCGTTGCCGTCGAGGAAAACGAAGCCTCGCTGCAGAGCGACGGCGACATATCCTCGCCACGCGAACGGTATCGACGAGGCATCGGAGACTGTCAGGGGAAGCGAAGCGGTGGCGGCCTGAGAACTGAGGCCGGCGGCTTTAACGAACGCGATCGCTGCCGCGAGTTTCGTGGCTCCGTTGTAAGGATAAAAATTCCTGCCGAGCCTCGCATCGTAAAACAGTGGACTGCACGGGAACGCCTGTGTGCTCTCAACCGCGTTCCGTGAATCAACGTCGCGAACATCAGTGAACATCGCTGCTGACGCCATGTACTGCGGAACCAGGCCCGCTCGTATCAATGCCTCAGCAAGTTCAACGCGGCTGACGGCCGCGTTCGGACGAAATTTTTGGCCTTCGGGCAGCATCAGATTCGCAAGCAGACTCTTCTCCACCTCCGCGGCCTGATCAGGCGAGAGGGTCGACTCATCGAGCATGACCGGATACTCAACCTGCGTTACCTCGACCGCGCCGAAGACTTGCTGGCTTGTCCCTACATATCCTGTATGCGATATCGACGCACGCAACGTTTGGCTCGCCGGATTGCGGAGCACGACTTTCTCACGGCGTCCGGTAAAGCCAGGCAGGTTGAGATAGTTCGATTCACCCAGTAACGAGTTCGACTGATCATAAACTCTCAGTCCAAAGTCGTTTGCACTGAGGTCCCAATAGATATTAACGCCGACCTGAATTGTGTTCTGCGGGATCGTGACGTTCGCTGAGCTTGTTGCCAACGGAAACACGGTCTGCTCAAACGTCTGCGATGTGCGCGTGACGAACCGGATAGCGTTGCTCGAGAGCGTTGCGCGAAATCCGCCCATGTGGCGTTCCGGAAACGCGGCCTCGAGCACTGCGGCGTACGTGTTGAGCATCCCGGCGCCGGCTTCGTGGAAAAAGTATCGAGGCATCGGCGTTGCCGAGCGGCTTAGGATGTCTTTGACCTCCGCCGGTGTCAGGTTCGGATTCACTTCGAGCATCAGGGCGATGGCTCCGGCAACTTGTGGGGCCGAGAACGATGTGCCTGTCGCCGTCGTGTAGTACAGCATTTCGGTTGTCGACAGACGCTGAGTGTCGGCACCCGGGATCCCGGAGACTCCTGTGATAGTCGGCGTACTCCGCAGGCTGATGATGTTAGTTCCAGGAGCGACGAGCGTTGGGTGTTGCAAAGCGTCACCGAAGTTGCCGCGTGACGAATAGTCCGCGAGCCTGCCTGCCGCATCGGTCGCGCCGACGCCGATCACCCACGGCGCTATCGCATACGGGTTCATCGTTCCGTTCCCGGAACCGGTGTTGCCGGCTGAGAATACAACGTTAACGCCTGCGTCGGTCAGAATTTTGGTCGCCACGTTTACAGGATCGTTGAGATCGAAGACCGTGTTCGCCGAGAAGCTGCAGTTCACTACCCGCACGTTGTACTGGACTCTTTTCTCGAGCAGATAATCGAATCCCGAAAGAACGTACATCAGGGTTAGATCGCCGGCACTAAGCCCCAGAAGCCGCGCACCCGGAGCAACACCGGCGAATCGTCCCAACGACATCGCTCCGCTTGACGCGATCACGCCGCTTACGAAAGTTCCGTGGCCACCAACGAGATCCGTGTTCGTAAGGTTCTCGAGCGGAACTGGATACGCGAACGAGACGGGGAGGCTTTGCGTGTCAGCTAATCGAACATTTTGAACTACTTTGCCAACAAGATCGGCGTGCAGGCTGTTGATGCCCGTATCGAGGACCGCGACCGTCACATTGCGGCCGGTTACGGGCATAGCGCCGTTCTCCTGACGAAGGTCCTGGTCTGGCGCAACACGCTGTACGCCGGTGGTGTTGAAGTAAGGATCGGAGTTGAACGTCAGCGTGCGGTTACCGTAAAGCGAGCGGACTCTCGGCAACTGCGAAACCGCGAGGAGCTGCGCTTTGGTTGCGGTGACGTAAACCATCGGTAGCATACGTAAACGCGTTCCGCCCATGATGCCGAGTTGCTGAAGCTGCGCGATGTCAGCGTCGGTCACCGAGGAGTGATAGACGATGACCGCGTTTATGTTACTGTCGTCCGTCGCGTTATTAAGAGCAACCGCAAGCTCAGGATCTAGACCCTGAAGTCCCGTACTATCGCCGGCACCGGGGAGTACGCCGTCGGCTCCAGTGAGCGTAATCCCGTCGGCTCCTGTTAGCGTAATGCCATCGGCTCCAGTGAGCGTTATACCGTCAGCACCGGTGAGCGCTATGCCCGTTGGATTGGTGAGACTGAAAACGACGCCCGCTGGTCCAATGCCTATGACTGAATCGGCACCGGTTAGAGTGATGCCGTCAGCACCCGTGAGTGTTATGCCGTCGGCTTCGATTAACTTGATTCCGTCCGCGCCGGTAAGTGTAATGGTGTTTGGGCTGACCCGCACAGCGCCGTCAGCTCCGGTCAAGGTAATGCCGTCCGCTCCTGTGAGCGTGATGCCGTCAGCGCCGGTAAGAGTTATTCCGTTCGGCTCGCGAATGAGGATTGAATCAGCTGTGTACTGCTTACCATCGGCGCCAGTCAACGTTATCCCGTCGGCTCCAGTCAGCGTGATGCCATCAGCTCCTGTAAGGGTAATGCCATCGGCTCCGGTCAATGTGATCCCGTTCGGTCCCGTATACGTCGCGCTGTTGGGACCTGTTGACGTGATACCGTCCGCGCCCGTCAGCGTGATACCGTCCGCGCCCGTGAGTGTGATGCCGTTCGAATTGTAATTGAAAATCCCGTCAGCTCCGGTGAGCGTAATGCCGTTGATTCCTACATACTCGATGCCGTCCGCGCCGGTCAGCGTGATACCGTTTGACTTAACGACGGATAGGCCAGCCCACGCAGGTTGCGCCAGCAGTAATATTAGTAGGAGTGCCAGGAATCTATTCATCTGATTTGGTCGGATTCGCGCTTCCGCGCGCAATTCAGACTCATAATGGACGCCAAGGGCAAGCGTATTATAGGCGTGCAGCGTTGGGATGCAGTTGTACAATCTTTGCCTTTGTATTGCATCGAACGCCGATTCTCGAACGCGTTAACTGGGCTTCTTAACGTACACGGACTTTATCGCGGGTTGGTTGAGAAAAACTTGAGTGGGGTTCAAGTTTTTCTCAAGGACGCGGTTGTATGCTCTGATCGATGACAATGAGCTTCCTCCTTCAAGACCAATTCGATGCGACGGAAAGATATTCGCCAGCGGTCCGCACCACCGCAGCGACGCCTTCGAAAGGCGAACGCGACACAGTGCATATATTGAGTGAAAAGCTTGAGATTCCTAACTATGCGGGGCTCGTCGAACGGCCGAGGCTCATACACAAACTCGAAAGATCGCTTGGCCGCTTCGCCGCGACACTGGTGACCGGTCGTGCGGGGACCGGTAAAACGTCGATCGCTGCGGCATATGCGCGAACACGAAAGAGCGCCGCGTGGTTTACGGTGGAATCGTCAGACATCGATTGGAATGTTTTCGCAAGTTACCTGGCAGCGAGCGTGCTTCGAGCGGTCGGAAGCAGGAAAGCTGCCGGTGACTCGCTGCCGGCCGTAACCAATTCTTCTTCTTCGCCCGCCGCGATGGCGATGTTTCTCCATAACATCGTTTCCGAGTTGGTAATGGCCGAAAAGGATCAGCGGCCATTGCTTGTCCTTGACGGCATACACCATTTATTCGACGCCGATTGGTTCGGTGGGTTCTTCAATATTCTGCAGCCATCGCTTGCCGAGACTGCGGACCTGCTTCTTCTGTGCCGGAGTAAGCCGCCGAACCCGTTATGGCGTTTGCGTTCGAAACAGCAGCTTGACGTTATCGACGAGAAAACGCTTGCATTTGACCGGGACGAAACGATATTGCTCCTCAAGCAGGTCGGGCGTTCGCAAGCCGAAGCCGCGCGCATTCACGCGGAAACATTCGGGCGAGTTTCGAAACTCCTTCCGTTTATTAGCGGTCAGTACAGGCATTAGCCACGGATTTCACGGATAAACACAGATAGAAAGATAATCCGTGTTCATCCGTGAAATCCGTGGCTAATTGCCTGTACTGACCCACGTGGCATAATACAGCCTCACCAACAGGTCTCGTCGAAGCGATGCAGGACAGAAACTTTTTTCTCCGGACAAAACTGCTTCCCCCGCGCGCTGTTACCGAATTACTGCAGCGCCCGCGGCTTACGAAAAAGCTGCAAGCCAACTTAGGCTCTCCCATAACAATGGTTGCGGCGGACGCCGGTTGCGGCAAGACCACTCTGATCGCTGACTTTGTTCGTAGCCAGACACGGCCTACGGTTTGGTACCAGCTCGACCACACTGACGCGGATCCGGTCGTCTTTCTCGGTTATATAGCTCACGGCATCAAGAATCTCTATCCGGCATTCGGAGAAGCCATCTTTCCATACTTGAGCGAAGCTAACGAAGAAGTGCTTCGCTTCCCTGAACGATCAGCCGACCTGCTGATAAACGAGATACTTCAATCGGTCGAGCAGCCATTCATCCTGGTTCTGGATGACTATCACCATATCGGCCGCGATACCATCGTTCACAAGCTGGTCGATCGGCTCCTGCAATATTCGTCTGACCTTGTTCATCTGATCATAACGACCCGCGACCTTCCGCCGCTCGCGACTATGCGACGAAAGACGCAGTCGGCTGCGTTGGTGATAACGCGCGACGATCTGCTTTTCACAGACGACGAAGTGAAAGAACTGTTCAAACAGACGCTCAACGTCGAACTGAAAGACGCAGAGATAACCGAGTATCGCGGGCGCACCCAGGGATGGATCACGGCGCTTCAGCTTGTACGTCAAGTTGCCGAGCAGGAGATGCATTCGGCAAACGGACCGGCGGCGTTGGACCTGCACGACATTCTGCAGCAATCGGAACGCGACATCTTCGATTATTTCGCTGAAGAGGTTTTTTCGCGTGAGCCGGCTGACACGCAGAGGCTGCTGATGGATCTTTCCCTGCTCGAATCGCTGCAGCTCGATCTCTGCAGCACACTGTTTCCGGAGTTGCGCTGTTCGGCGGCACTCCCCGAGCTCGCGCAGAAGAACGTGTTTCTTACGGTTGCCGGTGATCGCCAGACCGGCGAGGAATATAGATTCCATCCTCTCTTCCGCGAGTTTCTGGTCCGGCGGCTTCGATCCGATGTCGGCCAGGCACGCGTTGCGGAAGAGCGAAACCGGATCGCCGATCACTTTCTCAAAAGCAAAAAGTGGGAAGTGGCCCTGTCCTACCTGCTTGACGCGCGAAACTTCGATCGCGCCGCATCCGTGATCGCAGAAACGGGTAACGAATGGATCGCCGCCGGTGCGTTTACTTACCTCGGGTTGTTCGCGGAACAGATACCCGATCGATCGTTGGAGGAACATCCTCGCTCGCTGTTACACAAGGCCGAGGTCGCACGGCTTCACGGCGAGCTTGAAAAGTCGTCGAAACTTCTGAACCGCGCCGTCGAGCTGCTAAACAAAACCGGGGATTCGACCGGAGAAGGCGAAGCTCTTCACTCTCTTGCCAGTCTGGCACGTCGCCGCGGTCGATACGTCGAGGCGTTCTCACTCATCGAGCGTGCCGAAACTCTCGTGTCGCATACTTCGGAAACATTCATGAAGTGCGCGAACACGCGCGGCTTGTGCCTGATCGTGCAAGGGAAATGGACCGAGGCGGAACAGCAGTTCAGGATCGCCCTCGAACTCGCTGACAAACTCGGAAACGATCAATACGTCCGCCTTGTGACACACAATCTTGCGCTGGCGCCGGGCTTTCGCGGAGATTTTGGCGAGGCTTTGCGCTGGTTCAGACGCATTTTTCGCGAGGGCCATCCAGATAAGCAACTACCGCAGGAAGCGATTGGTCACTTGAACGTGGCACGCCTGCACCTTTACCGCGGCGAATTTGAGGACACTGAAAAACACCTGAGCCGCTCGCTCGAGCTGTGCCAGCTCTATAATCTTCGGTTTTTGCGCGGCGAAATATTCGAAGCCTACGCGAATTTCTATCGCGAGAAAGGCGACTTTGCTCATGCTGAGGAATTCTACGAACGGGCCGCGAATGCATATGATGAGGCCGAGATCGACATCACGTCCAAGGAGTTGAACGAAGAACGCGCGGCTTTCTTCCGCATGCGTGGTGAGCTCCCGAAGGCGCGCGCGTTGCTGGAGGCTTTGATCGCGGGACGTGAACGGCAGGCAAACGAACATGGGGTCCGCACCGCGCGTCTGCGTTGCTATCAACTCGATCTTGCGGAAGGCACTTCAGAGGGCCTCGACGTGCACCTCCGTGAACTGCTCGATTATTTCAACCGCCACAATCACTACTACGACGAAGCGTTAACAGCGATGCTCCTGGCCGAAACTTACTTTGTTCAGGGAAACACGAAAGCGATGCTCGAGTCCGTACGGCGGGCCCTCGATCTTTCGAATCGTTTCGATTACGAGTACTGGCTGCGAGGTGAGATCCGGCGAAATCCGGCGATATTCGGACATGAAGACATCGCGGACCGCCTGCCCGTAGATCTCCGCGAGGAACTGAATGCGGAACGTTCGCCGGCGCGCGTCCAATCCCAGTTAGAACCGTCTGCCCCTATCACGGATCTGACGATACGGGTGCTCGGTCCAGTGGAGATCTTCCGCGATCCTTCCGTTCAGTTTGCCGCCGACGCCTGGACGACGCGGCGGGCACGAGACATTTTCTGCTACATAGCGACCAGCAAAAATCGACGCGTTCTGAAGGAGGTGCTGATCGAGGCATTCTGGCGCGATGAGGACCTTGAAACCATTGAGAAGAATTTTCATCCGACGATCTCGCATATCCGAAAAGCGCTCAATAGTCGTCAGCCTTTCAAACAGAACTTTCTTATCTTTCGTGACGGCGCGTACCAGCTCAATCCCGACCTTTCATATTCGATCGACGCAGAAGAATTCGAGCAGTGGATCGTCGAAGCGGACAAAGCAAAACGCGAGAAAGATATCGTGCAGCAACGGGCGAGTCTCGAATCCGCTCACAAGATCTACCGGGGGGAATTCATGTCCGGCGTGTATGAGGATTGGGCCGATGAAAGACGCCAGTTCTACTCAGAACAGTCCGCACGTGTCATTGCCGCTCTCGCAAAACTCTCACTTTCCGAAAAACACTGGGCAGATGCGTTGAGGTACGCGGGCGAAGCCCTTGCAGGCGATCCGTTTCGCGAGGACATGCACCGGCTGATGATGAAAGCGTTCGCCGCCCAGGGCAAGCCGGCGTCCGTTAAGCAGCATTTCGAAAGAATGAAAAAAGCCCTGCGCACCGAGCTCGGCATCGAGCCGGCGGAAGAAACAAAGCGTCTGTTTATAGAACTCATAAAATAAGCCACAGATGAACGCGGAAAAGGCACTGATTTAATCCGCGCTTATCCGTTTTATCTGTGGCTCAAGTTCGCCTCAACTCCTCAAATCTCCGCTCAAGTATTTCTCAAAGCCTTTCCTTTACCCTCTCTGACAAGTTGATTTCCCGAATTGATCGTCTAAGGAGACAAGGACAGTGAACTTTCAGAAGAGGAACCTGTTTAGAAGGATGCTCACCCTTCTGATTTTGTCTGCGTTGAGCGCCGGGCTAATGCCAAATGCGCCCCTCACTGCTGCTGAATCAGCTGGAAACGCGACGCTTAGCCCGGCGCTGAGCGCCCGTCTAGCGAGACTCGCGAACGACGCCGACGCCGGAATGGTGATCGTTGCATTCAAGTCGTCGAACGGATTGCAGAACGAGCACCTTAACGTGCTGCGCGCAGCCGGCGTAACCGGCGGCCAAACGTTCCCAACGCTGGGGATGGTCGCGCAGCCGATGACCGTGGGCCAGGTCCGCGCGCTTGCCGCAAACTCCGCAGTAAGGTCGCTGTGGTCGAACGACCGCCTGATGTACTACATGCATCAGGCACGCGTCCTGGGCGGTGTCCAGAAAGTGCAGACCGACTCGGCAATGACGCTGCGAAACGGCGGGATGCCGGTTTCAGGCGCCGGTGATTTTTCGGTGTTAGTGATCGACTCCGGCATCGACGCAACACACGCCGACCTCCAATTCGGGACCAAAGTTATTCAGAATGTGCAGACGCCCGTCGCCGCAGGCACCCTGCCGGGTTTCACGCCTAATGTCTCGATCGAGAATGTGCCTAACACCGACCAAACCGTTGGCCACGGCACTCACTGCGCCGGCATCATCGGCGGAACGGGATTGCGATCCGGAGGTCTTTATACGGGTGTTGCCCCAGGGGCGAAGATCATCGGCGCCGGACTTGGCGCGGGACTCTTTGTAATAAACGGCCTCGCTGCGTGGGAATGGGGCCTGGCAAATCAATACCGCTACAACATCCGCGTTGTGTCGAACAGCTACGGCAGCTCGGGTGCATTCGACCCCGACAACCCGATCACGATCGCCTCAAAAATGGCGCATGACCGGAACATCGCCGTCATCTTCGCAGCGGGAAACGATGGCCCCACGAAAGACACGTACAACACTTATGCGAAAGCTCCATGGGTGATCGGCGTTGCGGCAGGTTCGAAAGAAGGCGATCTCGCTGACTTCTCTTCCCGAGGAGTTAGCCGTGATATTCGCTTGAGCAACGAAGATCCGAATGATGACTTCAATGCTCCGGCAATCACGGCTCCAGGTACGGGCCGCATATACGAAACCAACGCGGGTAAGTTCACGTCCGCGATTGTATCTACACGCTCGACCGTTAACCTGGTGGCGAACGGGCTCGACGCCGACGCCGAGCTTCCGCCCGCATACATTCCTTTCTACACACAGATTTCCGGCACATCGATGGCGACGCCTTACATCGCCGGCGTCGTCGCTCTGATGCTCGATGCCGATCCAACGCTCTCGCCGGATGGGATCCGCGAGATCCTTACTTCAACTGCCAGCAAAATGCCGGGCCGCGAGGAATGGGAAGTCGGGGCCGGTTTCGTCAACGCATACGCGGCGGTTGATAAGGTCTTCAATCGCTCCAAACCATATAGAAACATTCAGGATGTTATGTATAACGCAGTTTTCGATACGGAACATCCCCCCGTGCAGAACTTTCACATCGATTTCAGTCCGGAGGTCTCGGGGCCGGCATCTGCGAACGCGAGAACGTTCACCGTCGACCCTGGCATCAACGTCCTTGACGTCTTCGCGACTGTCGACACGATTGCCGAAGAAGGAACCGGAAACCTCGTCGGGATGCGCATCACCAGCCCAAGTGGAGTGAACTATTCGACGGCCATCGAATATCCGGTAATTGGTACGGATAAGCGCGAGGTCGTTGTCCAGAATCCCGAACCGGGAACATGGACGCTCGAGATACGCGGAGCACGGGGTTTGACTGCGGCGCCACAGGTATCGTCGCCGCTTCAGGCCGCAGTTCCAGGCCCGGTTGACGGAAACATTACGCAAACGCGATTCATTCTCCCGGTGATAGCCGACATCCAGGGACATCCGGAGCAGGCAGCGATCGAAGCGGCGTTAAAGAGCCGGTTGATCGACACTTTCGCTGACGGAACCTTCCGTCCGAATTCAACGGTCACTCGCGAGGACCTGGCACGTTCACTCGCCTTGAACACGAGCCTTCGTCAGACTCTTGGCTCGACGCCGAAGTTCGGCGATGTAAGCAGCGACCTCCGGTTGTTGGCCGAGTATGCGACGGCCCGCGGATCAACGAACCGCGACTTCGATTTCACTCCGACAGGAATGATCGCCGCTTCAGGCACGTCGTTCAATCCGGCAGGCTTAGTAAACCGGCTTGACCTTGTGGTCGCGTTGGTAAAAGCACTGGGCCATGACGCCGCGGCACGCGCTCTTGCAAACACGACTGTCACGTCGAACGGTACGCCACTTAGCGACAACGCTCAGATACCGGGTTCGCTCCGTGGCTACGTTCAGATCGCAATCAATAAAGGTCTGTTCGAAGTCTTTCCTGCTGAAGTTCGTGAAATAGCTCCGGGACAATTCACTGTGATCCCGGGACCGCGCTTCGAGCCGGCGACAACAGTCTCCCGCGCGGCGCTTGCAGGAAAACTCAACACCTGTCGCACGTTGTTTACGACAGGAGGCTAAAGCTTCTCACCCCCAACGACAACTTCCGCTCGGCGAATTTCCTCCGGCGGTTTCTCGTTCCAGCCCGTGACGGAACGAGTCCTTCAAAGCGGCCCCCGGCGATCCGTGGCCGCTTTTTTTTAAGTCTGGCTCAACCGTTGTCACTTTGGCGTCAAGAGTTTCTCAAGGAGTAGTTAATAGGCTCATACGCAGAAAGTTATTACAGCCATTTTCAATGGTCTTTGGCAGAAGGATGGAGGACGAATGAAAGTCATCAGCACAACACTTAAGAGGAAGGCCATTTTCCGCTTCGCGATCCCGCTTACCGCGGCTGCCGCGATCTTCGCAGCGATGGTTTCGCTACCGTTCGACACAGGCAAGGCGGCGCCCGGAGCGTCGGAAGTCGTGAAGGAGCTATACAAGCGTCCGGCTCCGAACTTCGATCTGAACGCCTCGCTCCATTTGCCGAACGTCCGCCAGGCAACATCCGCGCAGCTCGCCGCACTCGACAACCTTAAAGCGTCCGTAGACTCGCCGAATATGACCACCCGTTGGAACGATTTCGGCGGATCGCCTGACGTGATGTACGACTTCGCATCCCAGCCGTATTCGGGCACGCCCGAAGAAGCAGCACGCGCATTCGTCATGCAGAATGCGGGCATCTTCGGCGTAACAGAGTTGAATAACTTCCGCGTCTTCAGCTCGCGTAATGCGCTAGGTGGCTATCTTGTCAGGTTTCAGCAGACGTTCAATGGCGTCGCGGTTGAAAATGGTGGCATCGGCATTGTGATGAATGCGAATAAGCAGGTCATCATGGCGTCAGGCCCGTTCTTTCGCGATGTTGCCGTCAACACTCAGCCGTCGCTGAGTCCAGAACAGGCAAGAACTGCGGCCGACAATGATCTGAATCGGTTCTATGTCGGGCTGCCTGCCGCGGCGACAAATCTGCTGAAGAACGGTTTATCGATCATCTCGCAGCAGCTGGCGGCTGTAGAGAGTATTCCTCCTACTCTCTCCATCTACCCAACCGCGAATGGCTATCGTCTCGCCTGGAAGGTCGCAAAGTTTTCGACGAATCCGTTCGGGTTGTATATGGTCACTGTCGATGCAAACACCGGTGAAATCCTTGGACGCAAAGACTTCCTGGCATTTCAAACAACCCCGGGAACGGAAACCGCGGACATTTATCCGAAGTACCCGCAGATCGATCAAAACCTTAAGGACAACAGCATAATCAGCTCGTGTACGACAAACGGCATTGTGGCGCCGTGTGGACAGGAGCGTGTGAACTTGCGCTCTTTCGATCCGTCGAACCGGGTGACCGGCCTGAATGGCACTCTCACCGGAGCGCACACTATCGTCAACAATGCACTCGCGACAAAGCAGCCGTTCGGACAGGCCGCTCTCGGCACCTGGCACTTCCGCAAGGACGATCCAACAGCACTGGAAGCGCGCACTAACGAACAGGATCAACTCGCTGAGCCCGCCGAACATCAGGACGAGATCAATGCGTTCTTCTTCGTAACTTATCTCGTCGAGTATGTCGACTACCTGCATGTCGGCGGCGATAACACGACCATCGGCGGCGGCGCTTTCCCGGACGATTATCCAAATAAGACGACCCCGCTTCCGGCGACGGTCCATATTCCCAATTTCTATCTCGCGTTAGACGCTGCCAACGGTGAATTGCCTGATCCGGCGAATCCCGATTTCGTCAAGATCGTTTTGGGCCTCGACAATGCTGTTGCATTTAATTTGACGTCGCTGATCGAAGGCGTGACAGCCAGCAAATCGCCCGTTGTCGTTAACCCGACTGTTTACGGCCATGGTTACTTGTTCAACGACCTCGCTCTCGAGGGGACAGTTCCTTATCACGAAGGAATGCACGCGATTACATCGCCCATCGCCGGACTCGAAGGTGAGGAAGGAAGCGCTATGAACGAGGGCCAGGCAGACATGTGGGCTTTCACCATCACTGACAATGCAAGCCTTGGCGACTATGTCGTCAACGCAAAAGGCTTCCGCCAGTACTATCGCGACAACGGACGCGATCCCGATTCGATCGCATACATCCGCAGCGCACGTTCGACCCTTAAATATTCCGACTACGGAACTTTCGGTGCGAGCGCCTCGGTTGAAGAGCATCGCGATGGCGAGATCTATATGTCGACGATGTGGGACATTCGCGAGATGATGAATCGCGTTTACCCGGACGATACCACCTATAAGCGTCCGCTAGCCAAGAACGGCTTGCCGCAGAAGCCCATCACTCGCGGGACCAACATCTTCGAACGCGATTTCCTCGGCTCAATGTACATTCTCGGCACAACGTCGCCGGATACGATGGTGAAGGCGCGCGATGCTTTCATCGTCGCGGACCAGATGCTGTATCCGTCGGATTCGACCGATCCGGACGCGCCCGGAAAGCATCGTGCGATGATCGAACAGATCTTCGCTGCGAAAGAGCTCGGCATTAATGCCCGTGAAGTTACCGGCGGACAGGCGACGATCTCGACACAGGTTTCGCACTTTGCCGGCGATCAGGCAGCGCCGGCGGTTCCACAGAACGTGAAAGTCACCCCGGCTTCGGCAAAAAGCGTAAGCGTCACATGGGATCCTGTGCCGGGCGTGGTTGCATACGAAGTTCTGAAGCGAAAGACCGCCTTTGCCGGCCAGCGGGAACCGAACGGCAAGCGCGTGTATGCCGACGGTGATGCCTCGACAACAGGCTACCGCCACGCATTTTTCACGGCAGGAAACCAAACCTCGTGGGAAGACAAAGGGCCGATCTTTGAGGTCCTTGCTCCGACCGGCCTGAAAGATCTGTTCGACAGCGAATACGTTGTTCGGGCGATAGGCGTGAACTCAACCGGCCAGCTCGGATGGTCCAATTTCTCGGGTTCGTCTCGGGCAACACAAACACGTCAGGATATTACGGCTCAAGTCGACTCGGCCATTTCCAACGTCTCGTTCGCGAATGGCGTGATGGCTTTTGACAATCGTCTGACAAATGCACGCGGTGCATTCTCGACCGACAAGACTCTCTACAAACCACTCGAATTCCAGATCGTGAGCATCTCGAATCCGACGGTAACAGTTCGCAACGCGGACGCGAACGGTAACACGTTCAACTACAACGAGACGCTGACTCTCGGGCAAACATCCGCCGCGAAGCGCATTGAATTCAACGACCCGATGGCGCAGTTGTTCAGCTTCGACGCGAGAGTTTATGCAAACGCGTTTGCAGGCTCGACGATTGGCACGGGTTCGCAGAATCCGGATGGTACTTCGAACCCGCCGGCGCCGGTCACGTATTCGATCTTTACAGAAACGAAGACAGGAACATTGCTCGCGGGCGAGCCGACCGCCACGGGCGGCACGAGCGCCACGTGGGGCAAACCTGAGTTCAAAGGCATCACGTGGGATGACGTGCTCGTCACTACGAAGTCTGATGCGCTGGCTCTCGAGGGACGGCTTACCTCAGCGACGGCGGTCGATATGGACTTTGAGCTGCGAACTATGGACGGGCAGGTCCTGATGCGCTCGGCCGGATCAACGGCGACCGAGTTCGTCTCTTCCGCTGTTCAGCCAAACACGACGTACGTCTTCCGCGTACTCGGGTTTGCAAACGGGCCGAGCACGTTCCAGATCGTATCGAACCAGCTGCTTCCGCAGGGTTCACCTAACGAGAACGGCGGTACACGAACGGTCGGCGGAAGCTCGACTATTTCGGCGACGACGAATGTACTGACGCGTTTGGTCCGGTTCACAGTGAATCCGCTGACCAGAACCGTTTCGTTCCGACTACTCTAGTGAGCCCAGAACACTGGAGTACTCACAGAAGGCTGTCCGATGTTGGGCAGCCTTTTTTGTGCTTTTTGTGCCTTTTTGTGGCCTCAAGCAGAACTCAAGTTCTTCTCAAGCTGCCTTGAGTAAAGTCAGGCTAGATCAAACCAGGAGGAACCCGATGAGAACTCTCGTAAAAGCCTTGGCCGTAGTGGTCGTCACGATTGCAGCATCCGTTTCCGCCATTGCGGCGCCGTCGATCGACAGCCTTTTGGCCGCCAGGATCAATGCCTCGCCTTTGTCGTTAACACCGGTTGTGATCACGTTCGATCACAGCGTGACAAACAACGACTTTCTCATGCTTCAGTCGCTTGGCATTGTCGGCGGGCGCTACACAAAGGCGTTGCCAATCGTGCTGACGTCAATCAACCGGACACAGTTCACTGCGCTGAAGGCAAAGCCCGGCGTTCGATCGCTTTACGCCAATCGCACCTTTCGCCTACTGGATCTGGAAGGCCGGACGATAACGGGTATCGAGAATCTCATCCGCGACGGTCAGGTGACGGCGCTCAACAACGGGCTGCCGGTGACAGGCAAGAACATCGGCGTTTCGTACATCGATACTGGCATTGATGCGACGCATCCCGATCTGCAGCTCGGGCAGAACGTAATCCAGAACGTCTATTACGCGACCGCTGATCTGCCGGTCGAACCGCCTGCGGGATTTCTTCCCGTTGTACCCGTCGAGAACGTGCCGATAACGGACGTCGAGGGCGGGCACGGAACTTTCGGAGCAGGTGTAACGGCAGGCACTGGTGTTGCATCGGCCGGTCTCTATAAGGGAATGGCGCCGGGTGCGAAATTGGTTGCTATACGTGCAGGTAATGATGTCGGACTCACAACCTACGCGATCGTTCAAGCAATGGATTACACGCTTGTAAATCAATATCGATACAACATCCGCGTCTGCAATAACTCGTGGGGGACGACGCTTGCGAACAATCCTTATGATCCAAATGATCCGATCAATACCGCCACGCGTATGATGCACGACCGAAATATCACGGTCGTTTTCGCCGCGGGAAACGACGGCGACGCTCCGGACATGATCAATCCGTTCTCGGTTGCTCCGTGGGTAATCTCGGTCGCAGCCGGTGAGAAGCAGGGCCTGGGTACGCCGGCCGGATTTTCGTCACGTGGTAATGACAACGGCACGGGTAGCGACACGGCCGGCCAGCCTGCTGATCCGGCAGTTGCTCCGAATCTGCGGCCGGACATCACCGGCTCCGGAGTCGATATCAAGAGCACTCGCTCGAAAGCTCCGGGTGTGACGAATATCGCGGGCACACTTCCGGTCTTTGTCGGTGCAAATGATCTTTCGACGATCCCGCCAGCGTTTTTGCCGTACTACACGACGTCGCAGGGAACCAGTTTCTCGACTCCGCAGGTCTCAGGGATCGTCGCCCTGATGCTCGAGGCAAATCCGCTTCTGACGCCCGATCAGGTCGTAACGCTGCTCCGGCAGACAGCAACGCCGATGCCTTACGAGGAACGCGTAGTCGGCGCCGGTTATGTCGATGCACACAATGCCGTGCGTGCTGCGATGTCGCTAACGGCGGTGCCGCATCCGGCAAACCTGTTTCCGTCCAACGACCCGAACGCGCCACAGATCGTCGACGCTCAGGACGATCAGCTTGGTACCACCGCACAGGACATTCGTGCTGCCTATTTCAAATACGATCCGATCGCGAACCAGATCGTTTACCGGTTGCGAGTCACCGACGCATCGGTCCGCACGCCGAACATGCGGTGGTCACTGACCTCGGCCTTTGGCGCGGTCGAGGTCTTTGTTACGGCGTCGGTCGACGAGACCGCGGTGACATACGAGTACGGAAAGATCACGACTCTCGCGACCGGCACGCAAAATCAAGAGACGATCGGCGCGGCGGACTTCGGCGCAATCGATGGCAATGAGATCACGATCAAGCTCGGTCTTGAAAAGGTGAACGCCGCGGTCGGGGCTGACGTCCTTGGAACGACCTCGACGAACACGCAGGCCGAAGCTCAAATACTTATCGGTTCATCGCTGTCCGGCGGCCTGCTCCTGAACGCCGATTCGGGAACCGGCTCGAGCTTTAACGTCGCTCCGGCCGCGCCCGAGCCGACACCGACACCAACACCTAACCCCACGCCTACTCCCACACCAACCCCGACACCGACTCCAACCCCCGGTGGCGACTTCGAGGAGCGTTACTCGGGTTCGATCCAGCCAGGGCAATCGTCGGTCGAGATTCCTTTTTCGCTTCGACGTAGCGGACTCGATGCGCTGGTCAAGCAGAACCACGGCAACCAGCAGATCTATTTCGAGCTGCTGGATGCAAATGGAAACCTTATCGCGACTGCCGAAAACAATAAGATCCAACTAAGTAACCTTGCACGCGGAAACTATATATTCCGTATTCGCGGCAACGTCACGAAGGCAGTCGATTTCACCATCAACTCCGAACAGCAGGATTGAAGCAACTGTAGGGGCGGCCCTCCGTGGCCGCCCCAGCCTGCCAACCTGCAACGCTGGGGCGGCCACGGAGGGCCGCCCCTACAATTATCTGATGAAAAGTTCGTCCGCATTCCACATCGAGTAAGGGAACACCGGGCTTGGAGAAAAGTTTCCGACGCGTGAGTTTGCCGCCGAAACAACGTGGCGGGTAACGATCGGAATGACAGGCGACGCGTCTGCCATGATTCGCTGGATCTCATGAAATTCCGACTTCCGTTTTCCCGGATCGGACTCACTGGCCTGCTCTGCGAAAAGCTGATCGACCTTCGTTTCCCATTCCGTCGAAGGCGACTTTTGATTCGGCCTCCATTGATGCGCATCGCCGCGGCTCAGCATCAGGCTGGCGTAGGTTGCTGGCTCAAGATCCGTCAGCGAAAGACCGAGCAGTATCGCATCATATTCATAAGACTTGGTCCAGGCATTCGTGACAGCGGCGAACTCGATCGGTACGATCTGCATTCTTATGCCGAGCTTCGCCAGGTCTTCCTGGATCACTGCGGCCATTAGCTTGCGGGGTTCGCTCTCGGCGGGGACCAGCAGCGAGAACTCGACACGATTGCCTTGCGCGTCAACCAGTTCCGGAGCATCGGTCGCTCCGCGCCTGGTGAAACCAGCTTCTTGCAGCAGCGAGGCTGCTTGAGCAAGGTTGTACGTGATCTTCGGTAGATCCAGATTGGCCCAGACTCGGTTCGCCGGTGATACGACGCCGTAGAGCGGCGTTGCCAAACCCTGAAGGGTCGATCTGGCGATCGAGTCGCGGTCAACCGCCATCGAAATCGCCCTTCTAAATCTTGCATCCGAGAACCATGCGAGCTTGACCGGATTCAACCGCGTGCCGTCCGGCTTGGCGGGATTCAGATTGAACCAAATATAATCGACCCCAAGACCCGGGCCGAGATCGAAGGCTCTGACGGCTCCGCCGGCGTTCAGCAGCGAAGCGTAATCCGCCGGGCGTATCCGGTCCACGATATCGATTGTGCCCTGGTCCAACCCGACTCGTGCCTGATTCGCGTCGGGGACAACCTCGAGTGTCAGTTCATCAAGATACGGCAGTTGCGTTCCCTGTGCATCGCGTTTCCAATAATAAGGATTGCGTTTGAGGACGATCCGTTCAGCGGCCGCCGCTGAAGCGACAACGAACGGACCACTCGAGACCACGGATGCCGGCGGCGCCGTTATCTTCCACGCTTCGGAAAGCCGGCCCGCTTTTTGATCGGCTTCGAGAGCATTCCTCGGCAGCGCGGCAATGTTATAGAGGTAATTGTCGGGGGCGGCTATCGTTTCAGGAAGGACAAGCTGAAGATTTCGATCGTCGATCACCTTTACAGAGATCGGCTTGCCGTTGATAAGGAGCGCGTCACGGAACACTGCTGCATTGTTTCGCTCATCGTAAGCAGCCTCCAGCGTGAACGCTACGTCACTACTCGTCAGAGGTTGCCCATCCGAAAACTTCAGCCCATCTCGAAGCCGGATATCGACCGAACGGCGATCGGTCCCCATGGTCCAGGCTTCCGCGAGGCCAGGCACGTAAGTTTGCGTCGAATGATCGAACTCCACCAGCCGGCTGTTGAGCAGGTAGAACGCCGTTAAGATCGACGACTCGTCGTTTGCGAGAAGATAGTTGAATGTTTTGGGCGGTGAAGATACACGATAGACCATCTTCCCGCCCCGTGTGCCGGTAGTTCGTTGTTCGGGCTTTGCGGTGCCTGTCGTCGGGTTTGATGGCGGCGGTTGCCGGCACGAAAACAGAAGTGGAAGCAGAAGAAAAACAGCGAGTCGGGAGTATGTGAACGGGCGCATGCTATTCTCCGGCAGCAGACCGTCGAGAGTGTAAGAATTTTTGTTTTGCATAACAACAGCCGAGAATGATCAAGTTGCTGCTGAGAAAATGCCTGCAAGGACTCATGATGATACTGATCGTCTCCGCGGTGACGTTCGGGTTACTCAGTTTTGCGGGAGGCGACGCCCTCACGCAGTTGCGAGATAACCCGCAGATCTCACAGGAGACGATCGAGCGTCTTCGCCGCGTCTACGGCCTCGATCAACCACTTCCGATACGGTACTTCCGGTGGCTTTCCGGCGCGGTCACCGGCGACTTGGGCGAGTCGACATACTTTCGTGTGCCGGTAAGTGGCCTTGTATGGGCGCGTTTGGTAAGTACATTTATGCTCGGGACCGCGGCCTTTGCAATCGCACTCACGTTTGCCGTGCCGCTAAGCCTCATCGGCGTGCGATACAAATCAACGACGATTCTCGCATTCATCGACTTGTTGATCCTCGTGACAGCCTCGACGCCGCGGATCGTCCTCGCGCTCGTCGCACTCGCGATATCCGTCCGATTGACTGCGTCCGCCATGGACACGTCTTCGGCGGTTCTGTTCTGGCTGGCGGCGTTGGCCCTCTCGGCGCCTCTGATTTCGGTTTTTCTGGCGCAGTTTCATGGCGAATTACAGCGGACAATGCGGGAGGATTTCATCAAGCTGGCACGGGCGAAAGGCTTAAGCGAAAGTGCCGTGATCATTCGCCACGCAGTCAGGCCTGCACTCAATCCGGTCCTGACGATCGCCGGCCTCTCGCTTGGAGGTGTGCTGGGAGGTTCTGTCATCGTCGAATCCGTGCTCGGACGCCAGGGACTGGGAACATTGATGGTCTCAGCCGTACGCGGGCGTGATCTACCTTTGGTAATGGGAATCGTTTTATTCACCAGCACAGCGGTTTGGCTCGGAAATGCCCTTGGCGAGCTGCTGCAGGCGGTCAACGACAAGCGAATTCGAGTAGGTGCCTCAGTTTGAAATTTGATCGCAATTACGCCGAAGGCGTTCGCTAATTTCAGCCCGGGGTTGGAGCGCAGCGACAACCCTGGGAAGCGATTAAAAATTGTTATTAAACCCTGAAAGGGTTCGGCGGTTGGCGAACCCTTTCAGGGTTAGAATGCCTTAGACGTAATGATCCCAGGGTTCTCGCAAGCTCGAACCCTGGGCTGAAATTAGCGAACGCCTTCGGCGTAATTGCGATCAAATTT
>Ga0070689_100000733_pt1 | contig 20054 bp, 18 predicted proteins | sample KBSS23HmetaG_FD_64669 | JGI IMG/M metagenome (GOLD analysis project Ga0070689, IMG submission 64669) | Switchgrass rhizosphere microbial communities from Kellogg Biological Station, Michigan, USA - KBS S2-3H metaG | ecosystem: Host-associated > Plants > Roots > Rhizosphere ...
CCCATGCCGATGGTGTAGCCGTCCGGCGCCGAGCGCACGATTCGTGCGATCGCGATCGTTCCGCCCGCACCACCGATGTTCTCGATAATGATCGGCTGGTCCAGCGTGGCCTTCATGTGATCGGCAAGCACGCGCATCAGCGCATCGACGGCGCCGCCCGCCGGCAACGCGACGACGAACGTGACGGGCCGCGACGGATAGGTCTGCGCCGAAGCACCGAAGATACTGGTGACCAGAAATGCCAGCGTGATCGAAAGGAGACTTTTCATGCGCCGTGTCATGCCCTACCCCAAGCTGCGCGATCATCAATACACGTTCTACACGACGGCATTGACAACGATCTCCACCAGGGTTTCGCCTTCGAGCGTCACGGCGAGGCACGCGCGCATCGGCGGACTGTTGCGGTCGGCCCATTCGTCCCAGGCGCGATTCATCTCGGGCTTTCGCTTCATGTCGGCGATGTACACGATGGCCGTGAGGATGCGGCTTTTGTCGGTGCCGGCCTCCCGCAGCGTGGCATCGATGTGAGCGAGCGCGCTCTTGGTCTGCAAATACATGTCGGGCTTCTTGTCGGTGACGAACGACACCGCGTGCACGCGGCCTTCGTGAATGACGGCACGGCTGCGCGTCGGGAACGGACCGGGCAGATGCTTGATCATGGGTGCCTCGCCGAGTGAACCAGGAGGGAAATGTCTCAGAAATCGTGATGCGAGCCAAGGCGCGCCTGGCTTCAGGCTCATCAGAGCGCGTCGGCGGAAATCTTAATGACAACGCGGCCGTGTCTGGAGCCCGACGGCATAGGGCGTCGCTATCGGCGCGCTGTGCGCCTGTTGGCGTCCGCCTTGGTCCAATTCGCGACCTCACGTGGGGCGTTTGAATTTGCTACCATGCCGCCAGAATACAGAGGGGGCCGCCATGACACTTCCCCGCCGTCGATTCCTGCATCTGGCCGCGGGTGCTGCCGCGCTGCCGGCAATGTCGCGCATCGCCAGCGCGCAGGCCTATCCGTCGCGCCCCATCACGCTGGTCGTGCCGTTCCCTCCGGGCGGGCCAACGGATTTGCTCGGGCGCATGGTGGGCGAGCGGCTCCGTTTGTCGTTCGGTCAATCGGTCATCATCGAAAACGTCACTGGCGCGAATGGCAGCATCGGCGTCGGCCGGGTCGCTCGCGCCGCCCCTGACGGCTACACCCTGGTTCTCGGCCTTTGGAACACGCACGTCAGCAATCCCGCGATTTACACGCTCTCATACGACGTGCTGCGGGACTTCGAGCCGATCGTTCTGCTCTCAACCATTCCGTCGCTCATCGTGGCCAGCAAATCCGTGCCGGCAGACGATCTGAAAGGCTTCATTGCCTGGATGAAGGCGAATCCCGGCAAGGCGACGGAGGGGCACGTCGGCATCGGCAGCATTGGGCACGTCGGCGGCATCCTGTTGCAGAATCTCACCGGCACGCGATTCCAGCACGTGCCCTATCGTGGCTCCGCCCCGGTGATGCAGGCTCTGGTGGCCGAGCAAATCGACTTCGGCATTGAAAGCGCGGTGACCTCGCTGCCGCAATTCCGCGCCGGCGCCATCAAGGCATTTGCGGTCGCGGGCAAGAGCCGCTTCGCATCGGCAGCGGAAATCCCGACGACCGATGAGGCCGGGCTTCCCGGATTTTATGTCACGGCCTGGTTTGGCCTTTACGCTCCCAAGGGGACGGCAAAGGATATCATCGCCAAGCTCAATGCCTCAGCCGTGGACATGCTTGCCGATCCGGCAACGCGCCAGCGTCTTGTCGAGCTTGGGCAGGACGTGACACCGCGAGACGAGCAGACTCCCGAAGCGCTCGCCGCGTTTCAGAAGGCCGACATCGAGAAGTGGTGGCCAGTCATCAAACAGGCTGGCGTCAAAGCGGAATAATACGACGGACCGTCGGGAGGCTTCACCATGCTCTGCAAACGCACGTTGCTGTTGTCGATCGGGTCATCGGCGCTGGCGTTCGCCGCGCCCGGCCCCCTCGCCGCGCAGAGCTATCCGGACAAGCCGATCAGGATCATCGTCACGGTGGCGGCCGGCGGGCCGATGGACACCATCGCCCGCTTCGTCGGCCAGCAGATGCAGGCGCGGCTCGGCCAGCCGGTGGTGGTCGAGAACCGCCCCGGCGCGGGATCGACCTTGGGCGGCAAGGCCGTCGCGACGTCAGAGCCCGACGGCAGCACCTTGATGTGGGGCACCTTGTCGGTCACTGCGATCGCGCCGGCGCTCTACAAGGACCCAGGCTACGATCCCAAGGCATTCACCAAGGTCGGCTTGGTCGCGGAATTTCCCCACGTCGTGGTGATCCCAACGAGCCTGCCCGTCAAAACCATGGCGGAGTTCATCGCCTACGCCAAAGCCCATCCGGGCGAGATGAACTTCGGCGGCTCGCTCGGCACACCGCCGCAACTCATGGGCTCGATGTTCAGCAAGGTCGCCGGCCTCGGCATGACCTACGTGCCCTACAAGGGCGGCGCGCCGTCGCTCGCCGATCTGATGACCGGCCGCCTGCACATGCAGTTCGACGCGCTCACCTTGCTGCAGCCGCTGATCAAAGAAGGAAAGCTGCGGGCGCTGGCGGTCACCACGCCGACGCGGTGGCTGGAGCTGCCCGACGTGCCGACCATGCGCGAGGCGGGCTTCGCCGATTTCCCGGGCAATCCCTGGGCCGGCATCATGGGACCGCCGGACCTGCCGGCGCCGATCGTGAGCAAGCTCAACGCCACCATCAACGACATCCTGCGCTCGCCCGAAGCCAAGGAGAGCCTGGCCAGGCTCAACGTGCTGCTGCGGCCAGGCTCGCCCGAAGAGTTCTCGGCCTTCGTCGCCAAGGAGACGCCGGTGTGGACCGAGATGGTGCGGGAATCCGGCGCCACCGCGCAGTAGTTGCCCGGAGCCTGTTCGAATCGGCGTCGCCATGGCAGGACGGTCCCGGCCATGAGCGCATCAGTTTCCCCGCCAACCGACACGTTGCGCTCGCTGTTATGTCCGCAGCGGCTGACCGCCGTGGTCGACGTCGGGGCCAATCCGATCGACGGCGACGCCCCCTACAAGACGATGCTCAGCCGTCGGCATTGCACGGTCACCGGGTTCGAGCCCCAGCCTGAGGGGCTGACGTCCCTCAATGCCCGCAAGAGCGACTTGGAGATCTATCTGCCTTACGTGATCGGCGACGGCAGTCCCGCGACCCTGCACGTCGCTGTCGTGCCCGGCATGACCAGCCTTTTCGAGCCCAATATGGCGGTCCTCAAATGGTTCAACGGCTTCGCGGAATGGGCCACCGTGAAGGAGAAGCTGCCAGTCACGACTCGTCGGCTCGACGACCTGCCGGAGATCGCGGCGCTCGACATGCTGAAGATCGACGTGCAGGGCGCCGAGATCTCGGTGTTCAAAGGGGGCCGTCAGCGCCTGCAGCGCGCGGTCGCCGTTCACACCGAAGTTTGTTTCCTGTCGCTCTACAAGGGTCAGCCGCTGTTTGGCGAGATCGATCTCGAGCTCCGTAGCCTCGGCCTCATTCCGCATCACATCGACCACGTCAACAGGCGGACGATCCTGCCCGCCTACGACCCGTCCGCCCCGAACAGCGCCCTGAACCAGGTCCTGTTTGCGGACATCGTCTACATCCGCGATTTCACCAAGGCTGAGGCGATGGATGACGAGCAACTCAAGCACCTCGCTATCATCGCCTACGCTTGCTACGGCTCCTTTGATCTTGCGGCCCACTGTCTGTTCCGCCTCGCCGAGCGCAAGGCCGTGGTGCCGGAAGCAGTGGAGCGGTTCATGAACAGCGTGAGGACGGGAGCTGGGGCCGTCTGATCGAAACGGCCTCAGCCGCAGATCCAGCGTCGGCTATTTCGGCGCGCGGACGGCGGCGGCAGCACACAACGGCACTTCATCGCCCGCCGCGGTCCGGCGGGGGCACCTGCGAGGCCGCCCTTGAGACGTCGAGTTTCGCGAGTACACGCCCTCGCGGCGCGGCTTGGGCCGGGTCCGGAATCCGATCCGTTCCGCGCCCGGAAAGTCCTTCGCGGAGGACTAAGTTCTCAAATTGTGCCAAAAGGTTACGAGTTCCGCCTGTGTTCTCCAAAAACGCTTTGGGAATGCGGCACAAAGGTTAATTTTAGGGCTTCCGTTCCGCATGGTTAATTGCTTAAAAGGGGTGCGGCGTCTTTTTGGGGGCTGGGGAATCGGAGTCATGCGAGTTCGCGCGACTTTGCTGGGTGCCGCACTCATCGCAACAACAATGACCACCCCCGCTTCCGCCACCATGCGGATCGGCGATGATGTCGGCGGCCGGATCGGCGCCTACGTCGACCAGTATTCCGAAGTGCGCAATTCCGGCGAGCGGGTGGTGATCGACGGCGCCTGCCTTTCGGCCTGCACGCTGGTGCTCGGCATCGTGCCGCGGAACCGGATCTGCGTGACGCGCCGGGCGATGCTTGGCTTCCATGCCGCCTGGATGCCCGGCGCCAACGGCAAGCCGGTGCCGAGCGCGGTCGGCACGCAGGCGCTGTGGGACCTCTACCCGCAGAACGTCAAGAAGTGGATCAACTCCCGCGGCGGACTGTCGGCCAAGATGATGTTCCTGCGCGGCTCCGAGCTGACCTCGATGTACCCCGAATGCCGCTCGGACGACTGGATCCGCTAGGCCGCGGACGGCTCGACTTGATGAGCACCCGTGACCTGAAGGGTCGATATTGTCACTTAGCGTCGATCCATGAATGTCCGCTCTTCCGCTGCTGTCGTGGGAAGAGCGGACAATCGCCGCCTGTGCACGGTCTAGCCGCTTGACGAGGACGCGGCCTAGTGGCCGGCCGGATGGTTCCACTGCGGCAGGAGGACGATGCTGTTGGGGTTGAAGCCCTGCTCCTTGAGCGTATCGATGCTGCCCACCGCTTCGCCCTTGGTCAGATCGATGATGGTGATCGAGCCGTCGCTCATGCCCGGCAAGTTGAGGAGTGAGTTCTGTACGAACGCGAGCTTCTCGTCCTTGGTGATGCCCACGTGATGGGCGCCTTCCGCTGCCGGGATCGACTTTATGAGCTCCGGCTTCGCGGCATTTTTGCTGATATCGAAAATATGCAGGTGTCCCGGCTTGGCCGTCGTGACGTAGAGGCGGTCGGCCTTGCCGTTAAAGTAGATCTCAAGGGGGACGCCGGACTTAACGGTGGCAAAGTCGTACGCCTGAGCGACGTCGAAGTCCTTCTTCTGCGCGTTCCACGTCGCCGTCCACAGCGTCGAGCCGAACATATTGGTGACGTAAGCCACCGGAGGGTTCGACTGCGGCACAAACAGGATTTCGACCGGCGCTTCGCCGGAAGGCGAGGCTTTGTTCGAGACCTTGTGGGAGGAAAGCACCTTTCCGGTGCTAGCTTCGATTACAGTGATTTGCTCGCCGGCGTCTCCCAGATCGGTGGCCCGCACCGTACTGGTTACCAGGACGCGATCGATCCCATCGTGAATTGCAGCGCCATGCGGATAAGGCACCGGCAGCTTGATCGTCTGCGTCGGCTGATCGGTGACCGCGTCACCGGCGATCACGCTGGCCGAACCCATGCAGGTTAAGAACCAGCGCTTGTTGTCCTCGGAAAACACCACGTCCTCTCCGACCTGACAGTCCGGCACGGCCACCGTCTTGGCAGTGAACGGCCGCTTGCTCATGTCGATGACACGCAGTTCCGGCTTGCCGAGAGCGGTCACATAGGCCTTCGACATGTCGCGGTTGTAGAAAATGTGATGGGCGACAAGGTCGGGCGGCAGCGCGATGGTTTCGACGATCTTCTTGAAGTTCGGTGACGCCGGATTGACATCGATGATGGCGATGCCTTCCTGCCGCGTCTGGCCGGGCACCGGCGAGCGAAACGCCTTGAGCGCGTCGGGTGACTTGCTTTCATAGTTGAGCATCGCGAGAATCTCGCCATTGCCCGACGAAGGATAAAGACAGGCAACGGCCAAGATTGCAGCAGTGGTGATCCACTTCATTGTCGCCTCCTGGAATGCACGAAGTATTGTCGGACTATACGGCTTCCAATGTGACCGACCAAGCAGAGCACGACGCATGATGGTCTCTCGTATGCGGAGCGACATGATTTTCCGTTTGATTTCCGCAGGCTGGCTTGCGCTTGTCGGGCCAATGGTTGTCTGCGGCAACTGGTCTCCAGCGGCGGCTCAGGTCGCAGAGCCAAAGCGTTTTGATTTAAGGATTGAGAATAATCGACTGAGCGGCGATCTAAAGGTGATCCGCGTTCGGCGCGGCGATGTGGTCGAAATCAATTGGTCGGCCAATCTCCGGACGGTGCTGCATCTGCACGGCTATGACATCGAGACCACCGTCGAGCCCGACAAGACGCGGGTCATGTCGTTCACGGCACGCGCCACCGGGCGCTTTCCGATCGAAACGCATGGCCGGCATCACAGCGTCCTGATCTACCTTGAAGTGCATCCGCAGTAGATCTTGATGAGCGCGCCAACCATGACGATCGTGACGGCTGTGCTGTTCTGGCTTGTGACTGTGCGTGGCGCAGAGGCGCACGCGCTGGCGCAACGCTACGACCTGCCACTGCCGCTTGGATTTTTCCTGATCGGCGCGGGCGCCGCGGTCGCCGTGTCCTTCGTCGTCCTCGCTCTGTTCTGGCGAAACGACCGCGGCCAGTTCGACGCCGGCCTTCGGCCGCGGATGCAAGGCGCGATCCCGCACTTCATCGTCGGCTGCTGCAAGGCTGTCGGCGGCGCGCTGCTGTTGCTGATCGTTTGCGCCGGGCTGTTCGGCAATCAGAGCACCTTCAAGAATATTGCGCCGGTCGCGGTCTGGGTCGTGTGGTGGATCGGGTTGAGTTTCGTCTGCGCGTTCATCGGGAACCTCTGGGTCCTGATCAATCCCTGGATCGCAGTGTTTGAACTCGCCCAGCGAATTGCGACGCCTTGGCGAAATGACCTTTCCCTTCGGTGGTCCTATCCGACATGGCTGGGTGCTTGGCCGGCTTGCGCGCTGTTCTTGCTGCTCGCTTGGTTCGAGCTGGTGGCGCCGGGACGCGACGTGCCGCGCAACATTGCCATCGCGCTGGTCTTGTATTCAGCCCTGACGTGGGCGGGGTTCGTCTGCTTCGGCCACGAGCTGTGGTGCCGCAATGTCGAGGTCTTCTCGGTCGTATTCGGCCTGTTCGGCCGCTTTGCGCCGGTGCAATTTGAAGCCAACGGCCGCTACCACTGGTCTTTGCAGCCGCCCGCTGTCGGACTGCTGACACGCACGCCGCTCGCTCCGTCGATGACGGCGTTCACGCTGCTGGTGCTGGGAACGGTGACGGTCGACGGTTTGATGGAAACGCCGGCGTGGGCGGCGTTGGTCGACCAGCTGATCGGTGTCCAGCCGTCGACCGGCGCTGCCGCGTCCTACATGACCCTGCAGACCGCCCTGCTGGTGGCCGGTCCGCTGCTGCTGGCCGCGCTTTATCTGACCGCCGTCGCATTGATGGGCCAATCCCCGGTCACGCGGCTCGCCGGCCAATTCGTGCTGTCGCTCGTGCCGATCGCCGTCGCCTATCACCTCGCGCACTATTTTTCGATGCTTGCGATCGCCGGACAGTTCATCATTCCGCTTGCGTCGGATCCTTTCGGCTACGGCTGGGATTTGTTCGGCACCATGCTGTACCGGATTGACATCGGATTGGTGGATGCGCGGTTCATCTGGTATTTATCGGTCGTCGCGATCGTGACCGGTCACATCATCGCGGTCTGGATCAGCCACGCGACCGCTTATGCGGTGTTCGACGCCGACACGGCGCGCCGCAGCCAGTACCCGATGCTCTTGCTCATGGTCGGCTACACGATGTTGAGCCTGTGGATTTTAGCGCAGCCCATTGTTGAGCCGACTATCAAGTAATGCCGATCTTGGTCGCAGGCGCATGGATGAGAGCAGGCGACCCAATGACTGCTCATGGCACTTAGCGGCGGCGCGGCGATCGCAGCGCCGTTCGTCGCGCGCGCCTAGGAAGCCTTAGTACCTTACCGGTTGGCGTTTTCGAACGTGATCATATCGCTGCGCGTGACAGTCACCCACTTGGTGGTCACGGGTGGTCCGCCGCCGGCCATGTGCCAGGCGGCGTAGGCTTCGCGGAAAGCGCTTTCCGAACGCACGCAGTCCACCGGATAGATGACGGAGTAGCCGCGTTGGGCGGCGCCCGAGCCCGTGCCAAGACCGACACCTTGGGCCGAGGTGCCGCACAGGATGACTGTTTTGATGCCACGGGCTTTGAGGCGCTGATCGAGGTCGTTGCCCAAAAATTTATCCGGTCCGCCCGGCTTTTGATCGAACAGCTCGCCCTCGCGCGGGGCAATGGCCTCGTCAATGATCTTGCCACCGCCTGGCAGCGTGTAGGCGACGAACATGCTGGCGGCGCGGGCCCGGTCGTGCAGCGCCTTGATCGTCGGGAGCGCTGCAACGCAGCGCGGACGCTGGCCGCAATTTTCGTGCATGAAGTCCAGCAGGAAAAGTGCCGTGGTCTTGGGATCGACCGTCACAGGCTTCAACGTCGGGGCCGGCGGCATCTGAATCGTCGACCATTCAGTGACAACGTCGGTCGCGCGCGCGGGCATGCCAATGCAGGTCGACGCGGCAATCACCACAGAGGCAGCGCCGAAGCGCAGCCATCCAAAATTCGCAGGCATGCGGCCCTCCTGTTCGCCAATCAAACAGACCAAGCTCGGTCCGGTAACGTAGCATCCTGTTTGACAGCTGTCCGCTGCTGGCGCGGCGCGACATTTCGCGGCGAAGCAGCAATTCGTCGCTTTGGGAGTGCCGCTCGGACGACTGCGCCGCTAGGCGCGACTTATCCGAATGTCGAAATCTCAACAGCTTCGATTCTGATTTCTATTTCAAATTGACCTGGGGCCCGAAGCCGGTTGCCCGGGGCATCTGCTTCGGTCATCCTTGCGATCCCATCGATGACGAAGGCTATCTGATGATCAAAGTCAGGCGGATCAGCCACGCCACGTTCGAAACGCCCGATCTGCAACGGCAGATCGACTACTATACGGGCGTGGTCGGCCTTGTCATGCTGGCGAAGGAAAAGGACCGGGTGCTGTTCGCCAGCCGGCTGGGCGACCTCAGCGTGGTCGTCAATCGTGGCACCGCTCCGAAACTCACCCAGATCGCGTTCCAGGTGGCTCCGCACGAGGAGCTCTCGTCGCTTGCGACAGCGCTGGGCAACGATGGCATCCGAGCCAGCATCGATACGGTCTCGCTTCCCGGCATCGAGAGACTTCTGAGGTTCGCGGATCCCAAGGGCACAGTCGTCGAGATATTCAATGAAGCCAAGGCGGCAGCCCCGGTGAGCCAGCCGGCGGCGGTCGGCCCGATGAAGCTCGGGCATATCGCATTCATGATGCCGGACATTCATCCGTTCGTGAAATTCTACCAGGAGGTGCTCGGCTTTCGCGTCTCGGATTGGCAGGAGGATTTTTTCTGCTTCATGCGCTGCGGCTCAGATCATCACACCATCAACTTTGCCACCGGCAAGAGCACGCGAATGCATCACATGGCATTCGAGCTGAAGGACTGGTCCCATGTGCAGACCGCATGCGATCACCTGGGCAAGAAACAAGTGCCGATCATCTGGGGACCGGGCCGGCACGGCATCAGTCACAACATCTTCATCTATCACCGCGATCCGGACGACCAGATGATCGAGTTCTATACCGAGATGGATCAGATGCTGGACGAGGAGCTGGGCTATTTCGATCCCCGCCCCTGGCACCGGGACCGGCCGCAACGGCCCAAAGTGTGGGATCGCCAGTCCGCCGCTCTGATCTGGGGGCCGCCGCAAGGTCCCGACCACGCCCGCCAGCGCAACATGGAATAGGCCCGGAGATCAGTGGCAACGAACACCGCAAGACCGTCCGGGAGGATGTCATGGCGACCAGACCTAGCGCGGCCTTTGCCGCATTGATCGCGACATTAGTCGCGACTTGCCTTGCAGCAGGGCATACACGCGCCGCGGAATACCCCGAGCGCACCGTCGATCTCGTCATTCCCTATCCGGCCGGCGGCGGGATCGACTTGCTGCTGCGGGCGCTCGGGGAGGGCCTGGCAACGCATTTCAAGCAGACCTTCGTGGTGTCGAATCGGACTGGCGCGGGCGGCGCAATCGGCATTGCCTATGTCGCCCGCGCGACTCCGGACGGTCACACGCTGTTGTTCGTTCCGGCGCTCGCCTATTCGGTGTTGCCGCTCATGCAAGCCAACGTCGGCTATACCGACAAATCCTTTGCGCCGATCTGCCAGACGTTCGAGAACCAGATGGCTGTGATCGTGAAGCCGGATTCACCCATCAAGACGGTACGCGATCTGGTCGATGCCGCCCGCAGCAAGCCCGATGGGCTCACCTATGCGGCGACCGCCGCCGGCACCATCACGCACCTGGCCGCGGCGGCGCTGGCCGACGCCGCCAAGATCAAGCTGAACCACGTGCCTTTCCGCGGCGACGGCGAGCTGATGGGCCAACTGATCGGCGGACACGTCGATTTCGCGAGCGTAACCCTCGCCTCGGCCGCGGCGGCGGGGCCTTCGGTGCGGGTGGTCGGCATATTTTCAGACGCGCGCAACGATTCCCTGCCCGACGCAGCCACGGTCAAAGAACAGGGGTATGACGTGGCCCCGACAAGTTTCGGGGGGCTGTTCGCACCGGCGGGCGTGCCGGCCGACACCCTGGCCAGGCTCGAAGCGGGCTGCCGGTTTGCGGTCCAGCAACCGGCGTACACCGACCTTGCCAAGCGCCTGCATCAAGGCTCGCACTACTATGCGGGCGCCACAGCCTTCGCCAAACGGCTCGACGCGGACGTCGTCGACAAGAAAGAGCTGCTGCAGCGGATCGGGCTCGTGAAGTAGGGCCCAATCCACCGGATTTATCAGTGCGCGCCCGTCACCTTCGCCCGGCATAAAGCGCGCTGATCAGCCCGATCAGCGCCATCGCCGCCATCAGCAGGTAGGCGAAGCTGCCGGTCGCTGCATAGACGAAGCCTGAGGCGAAGGTCGCCGAGGCGTTGACGATCCCCGACCAGGTCGCGGCGAAGCCCTGCGCGGTCGCGGCGAGTTCCCGCGGCACGTTGCGCGCCAGAAATCCCATCATGCCGAGATGCGCCGCCCCGAACGAGGCTGCATGCAGGAGCTGCAGCGCCGGCAGCAGCGCCACCGGCGTATCGAACGCCATCGCGGTCCAGCGGATGACGGCGCCGACGCCGCCGATCGCCAGGAGCGCGGTCGGCGGCAGCGACTTCGGCAGCCGCGCCGACAGCGCGAACAGCACGATCTCGGCCAGCACGCCGAGGCCCCACAACAACCCGATCAGCCGGCCGTCGAGGCCTTCGGCGCGCCATTGCACGGCGGAGAAGCCGTAGTAGAAGGCGTGGCTGCCCTGCACCATGCTCGAGGCGAGCACGACCGCAAGAAAGGCCGGATTGCGGAGCAGCGTCTTCGGCGACGCCGCGGGCGTTGCCGCGACCGGTCGCGGGCTCTTGTCGAGCGGCGTCAACACGAGCGCCGCCACCACGACGACCGCCAGCGCCGACACGATCAGCCAGATCAGATGGCCGGGCGCCATGCGCTCCAGCAGGAAGCCTGCGCCGACGTTGCCGGCGATGAAGGCGACCGAGCCCCACAGGCGCACCGGGCCGTAGTTGCGCTCCCGCGCGCCGAGCCCCGACAGGGCATAAGCGTCGGACAGCGACAGCATCGGCGACAGCGCCGCCATCGCCACCGCGAATGCGAGCAGGATAGCAATCGGGCTCGCCACCAGTCCGACCACGGTCATGCCGGTGAGGCCGACCAGCGAGCCGATCACCAGGGCGGCCTTTAAAGCCTGGTATCGATCGGCCTGATGGGTGACGATCGGCGTGACAATGATTCGCACCAGCGCCGGAATCGCGATGATGAGGCCGATGTCGCGGGCATCGAGGCCCCTCGCCTCCAGCCACAACGGGAAAAACGGCAATTGAACACCACCGAAAAAGAAATAGGCGGCGTAGAACAGCCCTAACTTGAGTGCGAATCGATCAGTGGAGAACTGGGGTACCCCGGCCATCGATCGGTTTGCCTCGCTGGTTCGATCGTGCAGATTGGCGGTGCCGTCGCGCAGCGGTTCAGCCGCTTTGGTTCAGCCATATTGGTTAGCCATGGCCACCGAGTCCCAACGAAGCGAGATCATGTCAGGCGCACCGTCGTCAAGCGAGTCTGCGTCTCCGATGCCGGCGCAACCCGACGTCAGCGCCGACGCCGCGCTGATCCTGGCGGCGCTCGGCCGGATGGAGGCGGTGATCCGCGACGAGCGCGCGGCGTTTACCCGCCTGCGCGTGATGCTGGGCGACATGGCGGAGGCCATCGCCCGGGGCAAGACCGTGGCCGACTCCGAGACCGCAACGACGCTGCTGGACGAACTCGAGCATCGCGTCGACGCGATGCTCGAGATCGCCGGCCCTGGTCCCGCCGCCGCAGCGGCGGCAATCCCGGACCCGCAGCCGCCATCATCGGTCACGCCCGATGCCGGCGCGGCGGCGCAAGCGATCCAACACCCGGCCGAGCACGACCAGGTGCCGACCGTGTCCGACGTCGTTTCCCAGCTCGGCTCCGACGACGAAACGCCGCCGGCCGCTGCATTTCCGCCGGTCGACGAAACCGGGATCGGCGCCCCAACGGTGGCGATGCTGACCGCGATGGTGGAGGCGCTGCGGGATTCGATTTCGCCCACCGCGCCGGAGCCCGAGGCCGCGCTTGAACAGCCGGAAACGTCCTCGATCGAAAGCGCCGAGGTGGCGACACCAGCCGCAGAGATCGTTCCCGCCGCCGAGGCGGCCCATGTGACTGAAGCGTCTCACGCCGAGGCTCCTCAGGCTGTGGAGGCGCCGCACCCCGTCGAAGCGGCAGAGGCCGTGGATATTCCCGCACCGGCCGGCGCGGCGCCTGACAACAGTGCGTTCGTCGCGATGTTGAGGGCCAGGCTGGACGCGTTGAAGGCCGCAGCCGCGGCGGCCGCGCTGGAGCCCAAAGCCCCCGTGGCCGAAGCCGCTGCGCAGCCTCTGGACGTGACGCCACAGCCGGAAACCTCCTCGATCGAAAGCGCCGAGGTGGCCACGCCAGCCGCAGAGATCGTCCACGCCGCCGAGGCGGCGCATGCCATTGAAGCGCCGCAGCCCGATGAGGCTCCTCAGACCGTCGCAGCGGTGCACACCACCGAAGTGGTCGAGGCCGCGGATAGTCCGCCACCGGCTGAGGCGGCGCCTGACAATAGTGCGTTCGTCGCGATGTTGAACGCCCGCCTGACAGCATTGCAAGCCGCCGTAGCACAACGCGACGCTCCGCTCGAAGCGCCGCAGGCTGAGGCAACTCCGGCTTCGCAGGCAATTCATACGGCCGATGTGGCGGAGGCCGCGCCAACTCCAGGCCCGGCCGTCACTGGCCTGCACGAATCGGTCTTGCTGGCCAGCCTGGAGCAGATGGGGGCCCGTCCGTTTCCGCCGCCGGATGAGGGCACAGCCGTCATCTTCGCGCCAAAGCCGGAGTTGGAATTCCTGCCCGAGTTTGCCCGCGAGCCCATGGCTCCCGCCGAAACGGCGCCCGAGCCGGAACAGCCCGTCGCGCCGCAGCCCGCAACGGAACCGGCGGCGACAGAGCAGACCGTATTCGCGCAGACCGCCGCCGCAAGTCAGCACGAACCGCTTCATGCCATCGAACCTGAGCGCGCGCCCGCTGAAGTTGCGATGGCGGACATCATCGCCGACCTGATCCGGGGGGTCGCCCCCGAGCCGGCGGACGTCGAACCCATCGTTCCGACCGAGCCAACAGCCGAGCCCGCAGCAGCAGCGCCGCCAGCCGACACCGTGGCCACCGCGGAGACGACGGAAGCCGATTTCGATCCGGCCGATTTCCTGTTCGGCCCCGAACCTGAGCCCGACCCTGCGGCGTTCCTGCTCGATCCCACGCCGCCGCAGCCGCCGGCCCCCAGGGCGAAGCCGGCCGTGCAGCCGCCGCCGGAGTTCGCGGCGCCGCCAGCCAAACCGGCGGCAGAAAATCCGGACGCCTCGCCGCCTGCCGATCCCGATCCGCCGGCGCGGGCCGCGCCCGAGCCCCCGCCCCACGATCCGCTGCGCGCACTGAAAGCCCTGAGCGAAAACGAAAAGCTCGCGCTGTTCAGCTAAACCGCGATCAGCCGATGAAACAGTTCGGCGTCGACGTTGCCGCCGGACAGCACCGCCACCACGACCTTGCCCCTGATGTCGAGCTTGCCGGCAAGCAGCGCCGCAAGCCCGATGGCGCCGCCGGGCTCGACCACGAGCTTCAGCTCGCGAAATGCAAACGCCACCGCGCGGCCGACCTCGGCGTCGCTGGCGCTGACGCCCTCGCCGACGAGCTTCCGGTTGATCTCCCAGGTGATGACGCCCGGTGTATTGGTCATCAGCGCGTCGCAGATGGTGCCGCTCATGCGCGGATTGGTCTCGCGCTTGCCGCTTTGGAACGAGCGCATGGTGTCGTCGAAGCCCTCGGGCTCCGCCGAATAGAACTTCGCGCCCGGCACCCGCGCCTTGATGGCGAGCGCGATGCCGGCGATGAGCCCGCCGCCCGAGGCGCCCACCACCACCACGTCGGGCTTCAGACCGAGTCTGTCCAGGTCCTCGCAGATCTCGCGGCCGGCGGTGCCCTGCCCGGCGATGACGAACGGATCGTCGAACGGCGGCACCAGCACGGCGCCGCGCTTTTGCGCGATGCCGCGGGCGATCGCGGCGCGATCCTCGGTGTCGCGGTCATACAGCACCACCTCGGCGCCGAGCGCCGCGGTGCGCTCGCGCTTGGCCTGCGGCGCGTCCGACGGCATCACGATCACCGCCGGCATGTTGCAGAGCGCCGCCGCGTGCGCGACGCCCTGGGCGTGATTGCCGGACGAATAGGCCACCACGCCGTTGGCCTTGCGCTCCGGCGCGATCGAGGAAATCTTGTTGTAGGCGCCGCGGAACTTGAACGAGCCGGTGCGCTGCAGCGTCTCGGCCTTCAGAAACACCCGCGCGCCCAGCAACTGATCGAGCACCGGTGAATTGACGAGCGGCGTGCGGATGGCGACGCCGGCCAGTTTTTTCGCGGCGGCGTCGACGTCGGCTGCGGTGGGCGGCGCAAGGACGTCGGGGGTTGTATCGATGCTTGTCATCGCGGCAAACTAGGCCGGGGCGCAAGCGGCGGCAAGCGCATCCGCCGTCATCACCCTGCGTTCCATCACTTATCCCTTGCGTTGCTCGCTAAACGAGTTTTTGCCTCTTGATCCGCAAACTGTTGCCAACCACGCTGACGCTGGACAGTGCCATCGCGCCGGCCGCGATCATCGGGTTGAGCAGGCCGAACGCGGCGAGCGGAATCGCGGCGATGTTGTAGAAGAAAGCCCAGAACAGATTTTGCTTGATAGTCCGGAACGTCAGCCGCGACAGCCGCAGCGCTTCGATGACCTTCAGCGGGCTGCCCTTCACCAGAACGATATTGCCGGCCTCGATCGCAATGTCGGTCCCGGTCCCGATTGCGATGCCGAGATCAGCCTGCGCCAGCGCCGGTGCATCGTTGATGCCGTCGCCGACGAAGGCGACGCGCTTGCCTTCTTGCTGAAGCCGCTGAACGTGGTGCGCCTTGTCCTGCGGGAGAACTTCGGCGAACGCGTGCTCGATGTTGAGTTCCCGCGCGATCGCGTCGGCGGCCTTGCGGTTGTCGCCGGTGATCATCACCGCCATGATGCCTCCGGCCTGCAGTTCCGCGATGGCCGCCTTGGCGTCGGGTTTCAGCGTGTCGGCAATCGCAACGAGACCGATCGCTGCGCCGTTTCGCGCGACCACGACGACGGTTTCCGCCTTGGCCTGATGGGCTTCAATCTGTGTTAGCGCCGCGCTGAGCGGAATGCCTTCGTCGTTCATGAGGCGGACATTGCCGACCAGCACGGCAACCTTGTCGATGCGGCCCCTGACACCCTGCCCCGCGATATTGGCGAAATCCTCGACGCGGTCCGTCGCCAGGTTCTTCTGCTCCGCGGCGCGCATAACCGCCTGCCCCAACGGATGCTCCGACAGCCGTTCGAGGCTGGCGGCGAGGCGGAGCACCGTGTCCGGCGAAACCTCCGGCGGAAGTGCGATCACCTCCGTCACCTTCGGCCGGCCTTCCGTCAGCGTGCCGGTCTTGTCGAGCATGACAACATCGATCTTGCTGCCGCGCTCCAGCGCCTCGCCATTCTTGATCAGGATGCCGCGCCGCGCGCCGACCCCGGTCCCGACCATCATGGCGGTCGGCGTCGCCAGACCAAGCGAGCACGGACAGGCAATCAGCAGCACCGCGACCGCCGGCACAAAGCTTTGCGACAGATCGCCGGTGAACAGATACCAGCCGGCAGCCGTGACCAGCGCGATTCCGAGCACCACCGGCACGAAAATTCCCGACACGGTGTCAGCGAGCTTCTGGATCGGCGCCTTGTTGCCCTGCGCTTCGGAGACCATGCGGACGATCTGCGCCAGCATCGTATCCTGGCCGACTTTGGTGGCGCGCATCTGGAACGCGCCCGACAGATTGATGGTCGCGCCGAACACCGCATCGCCGGCCGCTTTGGTGACCGGCATGCTTTCACCGGTCAACATCGACTCGTCGACACTGGAGCCGCCTTGCGTGACCGCGCCATCAACCGGAATCTTCTCGCCTGGCCGCACCAGCAGAATGTCGCCCGCTGTGACCTGCTCGATCGGAATGTCGCGTTCGGCGCCGCTCTCGACCAGGCGCGCGGTCTTGGCGCCAAGCTCCATCAGCTTGGCGATGGCCTCGCCGGCCTGGCCGCGGCTGCGCGCCTCGAAATAACGCCCGAGCAGAATGAGCGCCGCGATCACCGCTCCAGTTTCAAAATAGAGATGATGGCTGGCGGTCCACAGACCCCACAGGCTGTAGAGCAGCGCCGCCAGGGTGCCGAGCGAGATCAGCGTATCCATGTTGGCGGCAAGGTTGCGCGTCTGGGCGATCATGCCGCGATGGAAATCGAAGCCGAGGCCGAGGATGACAATGCTGCTCAGGATGGCCTGAAGCCAGACGCTGAGATTTCGTCCGAGATACGTCCAGGGCAGTTGAACATCCGCCATCGCCAGAACCATCACGGGAGCGCCAAGGGCAATGGCCCAGAACGCCCGCTGTCGGGCGATCCGCACCTCTTCTTTCGCGAGTTGCTGCGGATCGGACGCGTCGCCCTCGGCCAGGACTTCATAGCCGTTGTCGACCACGGCGCCGCGCAGCGCCGCCTCGGTCACGGTGGTTTCGTCGAAGGCGATGCGGGCGCGCCGGGTGCCGAGGTTGACATTGGCTTCGAGCACGCCCGGAATCTTGCGCAAGGTACGCTCGTTGCGGACCGCGCAGGCGGCGCAGTGCATACCGCCGATGGCGAAGGTTGTCGTCGTGGCCATGCCGGGCCTCCTAGCCGCGCGCGTTCGGGACGACGGTGAACTTGGAGCCCGGCGTCATCATGCCCATGCCGCAGTTGAAGCCGAACTCGCCGGCCTGCTGCGGCACGAACGTGATCATTGTCGTGCTGCGGTCGGACAGGAGCTTGCGGATGCCGAGACCGGGCGCCAGCAGGAAGCGCCCGCAGGCGGCGGCCTCGCTGGCGTCGATCCGCCACTCCACCGGCACGCCCTGCATGACGCTGAAGCGGTTGGGGATATAGCTGAAGCCGTCGATCCGCATCACCACGACCTGCTTGTCCGACTTGACTTGGTTGTCTGCTTGCCTGTCTTGCGCCGCGGCCATGGGCGCAGGCGCCTCGGCCGTTGGCGGGACCGCATCCGCCGTCACCGAAGCGACGTTCATGGCGCTGCCGGTCAGGACCAGTCCGTATTGAATATTGGCGATGCCGAGCACGATCACCGCCGCGCCGGCGAACTTGAGGAAGTGCCGCTGCACATTGCCGGAGGCCAGACTCGACAGGGCCGAGAGCGACAGCAGCGCGGGCAAGGTGCCGAGCGAAAACGCCAGCATTGTGAGCGCCCCGACCGCGAAACTGCCCTTGGCGAGCACGTAGAGCTGCAGCGCCTGGGTGAAGCCGCATGGCAGGAAGAACGTGGCGGCGCCCAGGACAAAGGCACCGCCATTGGCGTCGCGTTCGGCCAGATCGTGAATGAAGTGGCTGACGGATTTCGGCATGGTCGGCAGAAAGCGGGTGAGCGCGGGCAACAGCCTGAGCATCTGCAGCCCGAGCAGGATCATCACCGCGCTGGCGACCAGCGTGAGAACGCCATTGATCTCCGGCGACAGCGTCAGCGCCGCGCCCAGCGCGCCGATCGCTCCGCCCAGCAGCGTGTAGGACAGGATGCGGCCCGCATTGAAATAGATATGCGGCCTGATGCGCTGCATGGGCGTCAGCGCCGTGCTCGCCTCGTTGTATTTTGCCGCCACCGCGACCAGCAGACCGCCGGTGACAGCGATGCACGACGACACCGAGGCGACCAGACCGACGACAAAGACGAGGCCGTAGCTCATCGTCTCGGACACGCCGAACTGATTGGGCAGCAGGTCAAGCTGGCCCAGCACCAGCAGGATGGCGACGATGATCAGAAACGCCGCGCCGATTTCGACGTAATCGCGTGAAGAATTCTGCGCCGGATGAATATTGCTCATATGGTACCCCAGTGTCGCGCCATGACAGCGTCATGTGCTCATGATCGCGAGTACGGAATGATTTGAACGCCACAGCCACCGACGGCTGTGCGCGACGCGCGTCGGCGCAGCGTCGAATACGACGCTGCCAACGCTCGGATGCGCTCAGCGTTTGGGGGGATGCGGGTCGGGCGACGGCCCACCGATCGCCGGCGGCAATTCGGCGGCCGTCACAATGTCCTGCATCGCGACGACAAACGGGACCGCAACCAGCTCGCTCAGAATGGCCACGGCCGTGGCGCACATGGCGATGCAGTCGGCATGGGCGGCCTTGTCGCCGCCGCCGCCGCAGTCCATGCCGTGATCGGCCATGGGCTGATCCGGCATGGCGCTGTCCATCGCGGCGACGGGCATCTTCATCGCCGCGTCGGTCATGGCATAGGCGTGCGCCACGCCGCTCACGGCGAACAGCAAGGCTGTCAACAGGCAGAGCCAGCGTCGGTTGGCGCGAAGAGCCATGGCCGCAGGTTTAGTCCTTTGCCGGGTGCCTCGCAAACACAAAGTGGTGAATGGAAGCCGCCACCTCGGTAGTCCTGCGCGATCGCGGGACCCGACCGTCCGGAAGGCAAGGTTACGGGCATCGCAGCGAAATGACGCGATGTGGCAAAAACTGACATCAGTGCGGGTGGCTCTGATGCATGTGTCCCGGCTTGCTGCCGCCGTATCCTCGCAATTCGGAATAGCGCTGCAACTGATCGCGCGTCAAAATTTCGACCGCGAGCAGATGATAGCGCAGATGTGTCCCGCGCAGCTCGCCTTGCGTCGTCCCTATGGCATTCGTCGCCTCAGCGAGAGTCGTAGCCGTCACCGTATGGCCGGCAAACTGCCGGTCCAGTTCTGTCTCCTGCGCGATTAGCCGTTCGCCCAGCGCCACCGCTTCGCCCTTCATGTCGTCGTACAAACGCTGCATGCGGGCCATCTGGCTCGATGACAGCGCCAACGCATCGGCCAATTCGATTACATGCAAAGGCCCCGGATAGCCATTGAGCTCCGCTGGCAACGCCATGGTCATGCCGCGCCCAGCACGGAGATCAGCGATCTGTTGTTCGGAGAGCGCCTTCACCGGCCGCGATTGCAGGCCAGCATAAGGCTGGTGGGACTGCGCGAGAGCACTTCCAGCGATCAGGACCAGCACAATCGTCATCTCAATGCGTTTCATCACATATCTCCCTTGCGCCGCTTGGTTCGGTATTTCTCATGGCAGGCGCCGCAGGCCTCCGACACCGCGCGGACCTGAGCACCGAGCGCGGCCAGATCGTTCGCGCTGGTGTTCACAAGCTTCTTGCTCTCGACTTCGAGTGCCGTGGCCTTGCGCTCGAAGTCGCTCCAATTC
>Ga0070689_100000734_pt1 | contig 20048 bp, 20 predicted proteins | sample KBSS23HmetaG_FD_64669 | JGI IMG/M metagenome (GOLD analysis project Ga0070689, IMG submission 64669) | Switchgrass rhizosphere microbial communities from Kellogg Biological Station, Michigan, USA - KBS S2-3H metaG | ecosystem: Host-associated > Plants > Roots > Rhizosphere ...
GAACTGACCGCACGCACCAACGACGAAGGCTGGCCGACTGTTTTCGAAGCGTGGTTGCGTACGAGCCGCGCGGGGCGCCAGGACGCAATCCTTGTTTTCTCCGTCGGTGGTGGCGATGCCGAGCGCAACGTCAGCCCCAATATTGTTCGCGCCCTCGACACCGCACGAGAAAAGGGATTGAAGATCCTAGGAATTGTCGGTCGCGACGGCGGCTACACGAAAAAGGTGGGCGACGTGGTGGTGGTCGTGCCAACAATCGAACCCGGATTGGTGACGCCACACGCGGAATCGTTTCAAGCGGTGATTTGGCACTGTTTGGTTTCACATCCGCGGGTGATGTTGCAAGCCAACAAATGGGAGGGGCTGGACAGGACCAAAAACGTGTAGCCAATCCTTCGGCCCCTTCCGCATGAAACGCGCGGTCTTTCTCGATCGGGATGGCGTTCTCAATCGGTCGATGGTCAGGAGCGGCCGTCCGTATGCCCCTACTTCGTTGGACGAATTCGAGCTGTTGCCGGGTGTGATCGAAGCGGTCACGAACTTGCGCATTGCGGGATTCCTTTTGATTGTGGTGACCAACCAGCCGGACGTGGCGACCGGGACGGTCAGCCGCGGCGTGCTTGACGAAATTCATCAAAAGCTCCGGGCCGCGCTGGCACTCGATGACATCAAGGTCTGCTGTCATGTGGACGCTGACCGGTGCCCTTGTCGAAAGCCGCAACCGGGCATGTTGCTGGAGGCGGCCCGCGAATGGTCGATCGACCTGGGACGCTCGTTCATGGTGGGTGATCGCTGGCGGGATGTTTCCGCCGGCAAGGCCGCCGGATGCACGACCATTTTTGTCGACTACGGCTACGCGGAACGCCAGGTTGATGCGCCGGATTTTGTAGTGACTTCGCTGGATGAAGCGGTGAAGATTATTCTCGGAAACTGAGTGGAGCCCGTTCGAATCTGACTGAGATGCGATGAAACCCGTAAGTGAATTGAGCGTGAAGATTTTCGCCGATGGCGCGGAACTGAAGGGGATTTCCAACCTGAGCCGGAATCCTCTGATCAAGGGTTTTACCACCAACCCCACGCTGATGCGCAAGGCGGGGATTCAGGACTATCGTGCCTTTGCCCTGGAGGTGCTTGGCATTGTCGGCGAGCGGCCCGTTTCTTTTGAAGTATTTTCCGATGAGTTCGCCGAAATGGAAAGACAGGCAAGAGAGATCGCTTCCTGGGGACGCAACATTTACGTCAAAATACCGGTCACCAATACGCGCCGTGAATTTGCTGGCGATCTGATCCGCCGTCTGGCCGCGGCGGGGGTCCAATTGAACATAACCGCCTTGCTGACTAATGAACAGGTGACCGATGTGGTGCGCTGTTTGTCTCCGGAAACTCGCAGTTATGTCTCCGTTTTCGCCGGGAGGATTGCGGACACCGGACGTGATCCTGTTCCCGTGATGGCGGAAGCCGTCAGGTTACTCAAGGTGAACTCCAAGGCGGAACTGATTTGGGCCAGCCCCCGTGAACTGTTGAATATCTTTCACGCTGACGCCATTGGCTGCCATATTATCACTGTCACCCACGATGTTTTGAGCAAGCTTTCGCTGGTTGGGAAGGACCTCGCCGAATACTCACTCGACACGGTGAAGATGTTTCATCAGGACGCCCTGAGCGCCGGTTTTCATATTGCGATGCGATGAGGATTAGTTATTGGTTGGCTGGAGGGCTGCACACCGCGGAGGCTGCAGCGGGCGCATTCGCGAGATGAAGGCATATTTGGAGGTCGCCTGAACCTCTTTCATTCTTGCGGGTCTTCCTTCGGCCTGTTTGCTACCAACCCGGTCTGCGAACGGAATTATTTGTGTTGATCAACGTCGATTCTCGGTTGAGTCGCGCTGACCGACACAAGGCTGCGCTTCGGCGCTCGGTATCCTGCGAGTCGGAAATACCAGTTCGCTAAATACCGAGGCGTGACCTTTTTAGCCTGCAACTTGGCGCTATGCCAAAGGCTTTTCCGCATGAATGTCGGCGTGATGAACTTTCGATATTCACGGTGACTTAGCATCAGTTTCAAGATTGGCCAGCCAAACAGAAAAAGTGAACCCGCTTCGCCCAAGAGCGCGCCTTCTTTCTCGAATTCAGGCTTACGCAACAAATCCAGAATCCGAGTCAACACCATCCGGTGGGCGGCTTCGTCCTGGCGCCCGGATTTATAGTAGGACGAAGGGAAGATGTTGAATCGCGCTAGCGCTTCTGGAATGTAACAAATGCCGTAGCGAAAACCTGCGGTATGCAACATGAACCAATCGGCGTGCCACTTCAGCTCGGGGATGAACTTCCCTACTTCGAGTGCCGCTTGCCGACGGACCAACGCCGTGTGACTGGCAATGAAAAGATTATTGGCACGTTCCAGTTCCACCATCCGCACGGGGGAAAGATAAGAACTCGCGTCCGCCATTCCCACTCCGACGTGCCAATTGAACCCCGTGGTCAATTCGTGCCAGTCGCCAATTGTGCAACATAACGCGGCGTGGGGATGCTGTTGTAGCAGCTTTAACGAGTGTTCGTACAAGCCGGGATAAATCTCATCGTCCGCCGCTCCGAAGTGGACGTAGTCGCCGCGAGCCAGGTCCAATCCGAGGTTGCAGTTCGCGTTAACGCCCTGATTCCGCGTGTTTCGGATAAGACGAATGCTGGGATACGTGCGCGCGAACTTCTCAAGAACGACCAGACTTCCGTCAGTCGAGCAATCGTCGATCAGGATGATTTCCAGCGGCGGAACAGTTTGGTGGAGCATGGCTGGCAAAGCCGTGTCCAGGTACCTGCCGTGATTGAAGTGCGGCATCACCACGGAAACAGTGGGGAGGGGACTCTCGCTGGCCATGGTGTCAGCCCTGACTCAGCGCATCCGCCGGCGCGCGAGTCGTTGGGGCTCTCTCGCTCACCAGGCGCAATTCTTCCCGCGGCGTCCCCCAACTCTTCAGCCACGCGCGCAGCAGAATCAGCCGAATGTAGGCGTAATAGAGCGGACGGTTTAATGCGCCGAAGTCAATCTCCTTCGCCTTGAACCGCCACGTAAGGAACTCCATTTTCAATGGCCACGCCAGCAACGGGAGGATCAGCAGGCGGAACAGGGTGCTGTCGTTCCAACCCGTGATGTCGTAACCCCACTTGCGATATTTCCTCCCCAGCAGCGCTCTCAGCCGCACCCGGTCAAATTCCGTATAGTAGGCGTCGTGGCGCTTCGTGATCGTAACGGTTGTGAAGCCGCTGACCTGCGGTGACTTGTCCACGTTCCACCATTGAAGGCCGTTGAATGTGCTTTGCATCAGGCAGTCGTCCCATGGCAAGCCCAGCCAGGAGGCGACTGCCTCCAGCGTCGGGCGCGGAGCCCGATGCAAGTCCTCCAGTCGCACTGCACACGAGCGGTCCTCGTAACCGTCCAGTAGCGCCTTGCCCCCCAGCAACACCCCGTCCAGCAAGTAGCCCAGCAGCAGCGCGGACAGGACATCCTTGTCCTCGGTATAGTGGTGCGCGAAGTGCGAGCCAAGCGATTGCAGAGGCTCCCGAACCATGTGGATAAACCGGGCTTCCGGGAAATCCTCCACGACCATTCGCGCACGCCAGTCTGGTTGGTGCATCTGATAGACAATCAGCGGACGATCTGTGGCGAGCTTGCGTCCGAGCGCCGCATTGTAGGCGACGTGCACGGCCTGAAAAAGAGAACGTCGCGTCACCGTCGCTTCCCGCGCAAGCAACTCCAAAATCACCGTGCGGAACACGTCACGGTTTGCCCACAGCGTTTGGTCGCGATTGGGCCCCATCGTCGTGAAGCCATTGCGCTGACCGGCTTTTTTACCCGGAATCAACTGCCATTCAAGCCGAGCGTCAAACATTGTCCCGTGGTAGTGTATGAAGCATTCGACTAATTGCTCTTTCGGCAGGAACCCGTACTGTTTCCAGAACGTGTCAAAGTAATTGACGAGAAACGGCCCGGGAATTGAAAAGGTATGCGGGTGGCCGTCTAGCAGGCTGCTCAGAAACATCGAGCCGCTCCGCCCATAGAAAACGATCGCCACCACGCGGTGAAGCTGCTGCAGGTCGAGGGTTCGATAGTCGAACTTGCTCATCTGTCGCCTCCCTGGGGCAATTGTGCTGCCCGACGAATGAAGTCTCGAACGATGGCCGGTTCACCTCCAGCAGAACCACTTCGAATCCGCGTGTCACACTGATTGAAGCGGCACGGCTGGCCGTCGAGGCGCTCGAAGACCCTTCCCACTGCGCGCAATAGTGCCACCCCGCCGCAGATGTCCCACTCGGAGCGCGGCTGGGCCGAAAAGGTGAGATGCTCTACGCCAGCCGCCACACGGAGGAGCTTGTAGGCCACGCTGCCGATCGGCCGCGACTCTCGCACCAGAGCCACAAGTGGTGCCAGGGACTGCTGTTCCGTTTCAGTCCGGCTGACACAGGCAATGGCTTCTGCCGCGGCTGCCACGGGTGAAAGCGCGGGCGGCAGTCCCCAAGCCTCCAATCCACATCCCACGGCTCCCACCGCGCCTTCGTTGGTGACAGGATTTAAGACCCCTCCTAGAACCGCCTCGTGACGACAAACCAACCCGACTGACACCGCAAGCTCCGGCACACGCCGCACGAACTCTTTCGTGCCGTCAATCGGATCCACTACCCATACCCACTCGGCGTCCAAACGATCCAGACGGTCCGAACTCTCCTCGGAGAGCCAGCCTGCGCCCGGGACGAGCCGCCCCAGTTCACAGTGAAGAAACTGGTTGGTCTCCATGTCAGCCAGCGTGACGGGTGAGCCGTCCTCCTTGCGGTACGAACCCAAATCAGATTCGTAATGCTTCCGCACGATGTCTCCCGCGGCGGTCAGCACCGCGCGCAGATCTGCTGGGGATACGGGAAGTTCATTGACAGAGGACATGAAAGGGGAGGGGACACGCCAGTGGCTCACTTCAACCGCGCCGCCCACAAGCGCGTCGTGTAGCGCACCTGAAGCGTGCCACCGTTGGGTGCGACGAGTCTTTCGATTCCCGAAATGATGCTCGGAAACTTGTCGCCCGCCTGCTGGGCTAGCGTCGCGTGCGAACGCCAGGCCCCCACGTAATCCACCGTCGCGAGCGTCGCGACATACGAGGCCTCAAGGAATTGTACTGGCTCGAACAGCCCGCTCCCATTGATGACCTCTGTCTGGTCCTCGCGGCGGGAGCCATACCCGTAGCCGGCGATGGACGACTTGATGAAATCCTCGACCGCCGCCTGGATTGGGTCGGTCAGGTCGCGATGGTTCCACAAACAGGCAAACCAGGCGCGTGGCTTCAGGATTCGCGCGGTCTCCTTGAGTGAAGCACTTCGGTCGGTAGTGTTGAACGACGAGCCGAACGTTACCATGTCGAACACATGGTCCGGCTGGCCGGTCTGCTCACCCGTGCCAGTGAACCAGCGCACGCCCTTGTCCCGCGTGACCGATTCGCCGACCTCGCGCATCGCGGCGTTCGGCTCCACCGCGGTGACCACATAACCACGCGCTACCAATTCTTTGGTCAAGTGACCGGAGCCAGCTCCCACGTCACACACGAGCGCACCGGGCTGGATCAAGGCCAGCTCGCAGAGCTGGTCGATGGCCGCCGCAGCATAGTCAGGTCGCTTGAGGTAATGTGCCGCCAGCTTCGTGTAATCCCACTGTTCGCCCATAAGATTATTTCTGAGTGAATCTGGAACGGCGCTTGAGCCCTGTCAGAATCTTCCCCGCCAGTGCCGTGAACGAATCCGTGACTTGTTCATTGTCCAACACAAGGTGAGCATCATCTGGTTCGTCGAATGCCATGTCAACACCGACGACGTTGGCCGCGCGGCCCTGGCGCGCCCGACTGTAGAGCTTGCGCGCGTCCCGCGCCCGCAGGACCCCCAGGCTCACTTTTACAAACACCTCAAAATAGTCCGGCTGGTGCTTCCGGTTCCAGCGGTGGACTTCCTCGAAGAGCGACATCGTCGCCACGATCACCGTAAAACCCTGGTTCGCCAGCAGCTTCGCGAAACGGCAGATGCGCATTGCATTAACCAGCCGGCTGCGGCGGTCGTGGGCCGTTTTTGGATCAGCAACTGCGGCTCGGATTTCGTCGCCGTCAAGCAGGACTGCCTGCTCCCCTTTCTTCGCATAGAGATCTACCAACGCGCGCGCAATGGTGGATTTACCTGCGCCGGAAAGGCCGGTGATCCAGATCACAATACCTTTTCTTTGTGACATTTTCATCCCTTACCAACGCCAGTCGTGAGACCACTTTTCGGGCTTGGCAAGTTCGCTCTCGTAGGCGCGGAGATCCTGCTCCGCATCCACCTCGCACCACCGACCGTCCACGGGGATCGTGGCAATTGGCACGCCCGTGCCCAATAGCCGGTTTAAGAGGCCGGTCATGTGGAGCTTGTCCTGCTCGAGGGGCGTGAGCGTCGCGATGAATGATCGGACCTTCGCCCAGCCGACCGGCATAAACTTGAGCAGGCCCATGTATTGGCCCTGCACTTCGGCAAGCGATTGAGCTTTTGCACCGATGGAGACCAGGTTACCCGCCGAGTCAGTCTGAAACGTCTCAGCGTCATTGAGTGGGTTCTCGTAGCGGGCGCCCCACAGCTTCTGCCACTGGCGGTCGAAGGTGATGGCGATTTCGCCGCGCGAATGCGCCAGCGCCGCGACGATTTCGGGGTGATAGGCAATGTCCGAGTAGGAGACTACGCAAACGCTGTTCTCCAGCCACGCGCTGGCACAGACCAGTGACGCTACCATGTTCGTCTCGGCCCAGCGCGGGTTTTCGAACTTAACCAGTGCCGCGTCGTCCAGCATCTCGGCGCGATAGCCGCGCACGATGCCAACTAGCTCTGCACCTCCCCGCCGCAGCGCGCTCGTCTGCCACTGCAACAGCGGCTGGCCTGCAATATGCGTCAGGCATTTCGGCTGGTGTTCCGTTTGCCCTTTCATGCGGGAGCCACGACCCGCGGCGAGGATGATGGCGCGAAGTTGATCAGACATGGCCGAGGAAAAGTTGGCGGATAAGCGTGCGGTCAGCGGGGTCACAGGGCACGCAGCGCTCCGGGTGCCATTGCACTGCGACCACACGAGCATCGCTGTGTGCGAAAGCCTCGGCACATCCGTCGTCGCTCGCGGCGAGCAACTCCAGCGGAGGCGCGAGCTGCCGAGCGGGCGCAGTCTGGCCGTGAAAAGAATTAACTTCGCGCACGCCGCTACCCAGCGGCCAGCGGCCGCCCGCGCGGGTCAATGTCACGGGATGCCGTTTCCCGACATGAATTTCACGCGCGCAGTTTGCGATCGGCCCACCAAAGTGGCATTGGATGAATTGAAGCCCGCGGCAAACGCCCAACACAGGCGCGCGACGCTCCAATGCGAGGTTCAGCAGGGCGGATTCAGTCTCGTCACGCGATGGGCATTTTCCCACATCGTTACCACCCGTGAGGATAAAGCCGTCGAGCTGCCACACGCGTACGAAGTCCACGATGCGAGGTCCGAGGTTCGGAAGGGGCAGCCAAATCGCCTCCGGCAGTGCTGCCGCCATGAACGCCGCCCAGTTCTGAGCGAGCGCGTCCCGTGGCTCGTCGTAGCTTTCCGAGCTCGTGACGCGCATAGTGAGGCCGATGCGGTTAGCCATAGATTGGCCTCACGATCTTTGCCGCGCAGTCCAACTCAATACGGCTGCACGCAATAAGCCGCTCGAAGGTCTGCTCGCCCACGCCGATGGCGGCGGGCAGCCCGAGTTCCGCGCAACGGATGGTCATGTGAGAGTTCGCGCCCCCGAACTTGCTCACCAAGCCGGCGATGCCTCGTGTAAAAATCCAGTCGAAGCCAGGGTCCGCATTCTCAATGCAGACGATCTTCTCAAACAGATCCGTCTGCTCGACAGAGCGCGCGTCCAGCTGCACGATCGGAGCCTCCCGCTTCTTCGACGAGACAAAGTTCGGCGCGCTGCGGTGGAGCGGTACCACATAGATGTCTGGCACGTCGCGTATGATGTAGCCCAGTCGGATGCCACTCAACGCCGCAGCGTGCCGTCGACGGTCCTCAGCGAGATCTTTGAGGTAAACTTCGTTGTCATCCAGAATGGGGTTGACGAGCGTCGCGAGGATGTCGTCGAGCGTGAAGAACGACAGATCCTCGCGTGTGAGTCCGAGTTCCTCACCCCAGTTCGCGATGAGTTCGAGCATGTTGGAGAGATGTCGCGTGAAGATGAACTTCGCCTCCTCGCGGTGTGTGATGGCGAGCCGAGCATACTCGAGAAAATTCTCCGGCGCGGTGCGGTCCAATCCCGCCTCGCGGAATAGCGATACCAGCGCAGCGCGTTCCTGGTCGGTGAAGGAAAAGCAGCCCGCGTGCTTATTCATCAGCGGCGCGGCCGTCACGTTAAACAGGTCGACACGCTGGTCGTACCTTAGCGAGAGGATATCGTATGTGCCCGGTCTCAGATGGCCATAACGGCGCAAGAATTCCGCGCGATCCAAAGTGCCGTCGAGCGTCGCGACGAAATCCGACGCGAAGCGCGTAGTCACGTTGGTCAACGAGTTCTTGAACTCGTCCAGGCGCTCGCGCTGAAGCGCACCGCGTGCGACAGCCGAGCGAAACAGCGCCTCCGCGATGAACGCGTGACGCGCGATGATTGCGAATGGCCGCGTGCCCAGATCGCGACACTCGGCCAGCAGGTGTCGCAGCAGCCTCACGTCATTCCTCTCCGCCAGCACGAGGTATTCCGCCGTGCCCTGCCGTCGCTCGAGCTCCTCCGTCTGGCGGATCGCCTGTGGGAGTGACGCGTCCGCGTCCACGCTGATGTTTCGCGCGGTGAGTTCGGAGAGCCTGTGGCGGTACTCCTGCAACATTGCCGCGGTCAATACGCCCGTGTAACGCGCCAGGTGGTCCGGCTCGAAGTTAAAGTCCACGACGGTCTGGGCGACTTCAAACTCGACTTTGTCGTGTAACTCCGGGTGCTTTGCGAGCCGCGCGAGCCAAGCCTCCACAAGCCTGCCCTGGACCGACTCCGGTAGGCCCGCGGGCAGAAACGAGTTGAAGCTGTTCCTCACGTCAATGTAGGGGACACCACCAAGGGTGACCATGAGGACCTCGTCCGGCACGGCGCGATATCCCATTGAGGCGCGCGCTTCCTGCCAAACGCTGTCAGTGACCAGCGCGCGGTAGAGTGAGACCGCCAGCGGTCGCGGGTGGGTGCCGATGATTTCGGCCGGGTTCCAGTCTGGCATCTGACCCAGCACTGTGCGCGCGCCGGCCAGACCGGGGCGCGGGGCGGCACGTCGTGTGAAGAAACGCTCAATTTGATACAGCGCCTCGCCAATGCGCGCGGTGATGCGGCGGTTCCAGTTTTTCTGCACCGTGATTCGGCGCGCTTGCAGCAAGTAGAGCTGGCCATCGCGCGTTTGCGCGAACTCCACGTCCAGCGGTTCGCGGCGGCCGCAGATGCCCTCCAGCTCGCGGATCATCTCCAGCAGCATCGCCACGCGTGGGGACTCGATGTATCCCGGCGAAAACTCGCGGTGTACGACGACCGTTTTGTTCACGCCTGTACCTCCGGTGATGGTGTCGGTCTTGCCCGACTCGTCGTCGTAATTGAGGATGTAATAGGGCGCGCCGGAGGCGAGGTCGTGCGTCATGATGACGCCACTGAGCTTCACGTCACGAAGCATCGCTTGCACGAGCACCTGATCGTGTGGGTTGCCAAGATACGAGCTGATAACCTGCTCGACCGCGCGCCGGACGGCATCGAGGTCACCGCCCGGCACGTCGAGGCAGGATTTGAACGCGCCGGCCATGGATGTGTGCGAGCCGTCTTCGCTCTGAGCGCTGCTTCGCACAACGAGCGATTGGCCATCGAAACGCCCAGTGAGGAGGCCCAACAGGCACGCGTCATCCTCGCGCCACTGCTTCACGGTGAAATAGACTAGATCTGCGACCTTCGAGCGGCGCACAACCGGCTGCAGGCACGCCAGCGTCTCCGCCTTGGTGCCAAAGATTTTATTTAATGTGTCAGCCGTGTTCACCTGGCGTTCGGGGTTGGCATCCAGCTCAACGAGTTGTTTTGTGATCAATTCCGATTAAATCTGAGAATCGCTAGCAGGAACCGCGTGCGCGGGCAATTCAGAAAGCTATCGAGGCGCGTCATTGTCCAATGCCGGCAAGGTGGACTTTGGAAGCGCTGGCCCATGACGCTATTCAGGCGGCAGTGGCTTGGGGATTTCCAGGATTGGCTTCACTGCAAGGCGCTCGAGCCTCGCTTTGACCTCGGACGCCAGACGCGGCGGCAATGCCAGAAACACTGAACTGTCACCAGGCGCATCGGTCGACTGAAGGATCGGGCGTCCACAGCACATTTGACCAATCCGGTGCGGGTCTTCGTCCATAAAATACGCCACCGCGCCATCCAATTCCGCAAACAGCCACGTGGCAGCAATCGAACTCCCAAAAATCCCCACCGGGCCGCGCGCCGCCATCGAGCGCACCGCCCGGACCTGCTCGCGCAGCCAATCAAGGCGGGCCCGCACGGCAGGCACAAAGTAGCCAGGTGCGCGCGGCGGGCGCACGACGCGTCGTTCGCCTTGCCTGCGGGCGACGACGGTGATTTCCTTTGCCACCCAGTCGTTCGCCGCCACCAACACCTCGAAACCAGCGCTTTCAACCAGTTCCCGGAGAGTAGCCAAGAAAAAATGCAAAGCGTGGTCTGCCACCGGGAACATGAATGGATTCTGCGCGCAGTCCGGCACCTGGACCAAGAGAAGGCCGCCCGGTTCCAGTTTGTCCCAAAACCGCCCTATGAACTCTCTGGGGGAAGGAATGTGTTCCAGTGCATGCATCAGGCTGATCAATTGAAATCGACCGGGCACCGCTTCGGGCGGACACGTGAAAAGGTCCTCCACGCCTCCGATTGCCTCCACCACTGAGCGATAATGGTCATTGACCTCGACTCCCACCAGGGACCATCCGCCGATCAGGTCACTGAATGCCCGAAGGAGCGCCCCGTTGCCGCAGCCGACATCCATAAGCCGCCCAGTTGGAGGCAAAGAAATCTCGGACCGGAACCGGCCCAGAAGGCGCGCCGACCGCGAAACGGCCGCGCCGGAAACCTGGTCAAAGACTCTTTGTTCAATCCCTTTGCTTTGATGGTAAATCGCGTAGGCCTCGTAAATCTGTTTGGCCTCGTCGTGCCAGGTCTGGTCGAGCACGGCCTGAGCGCAGCCGCAATTGCCGCAAACACCGAGTTTCCCCCCAGGCGGCCACGGTTTGCAGTCCGAGGTGACACGGTGAAAATCCTGATAGGCAACGAGGACAACGAGCGCCCGGGATCCGCAGACATGACATACCGGAACTGGGACGGTGGAATTCTGCACAGGGTTCATTGGGGGGTCTCGGAGGTTGTTTTGACGAACCTAACTCCGCGGGTCCCAACCAGGTGGGCGGGCGCGTCTTATTCAAAAAAAATAAAACCGTAGTCACCCGTATAACCGCACTTATCGAAAATCCATCGCCATTCCTCCGGCGTGAGGAAGCATTCACAGGTCAACTGCCAGTACATCAGGTTCACCTTCTCCCGCTCGTCGCGGTAGGAGTCATTGACGATATATTTTTTTTCCCTTCCTACGCGCTCGATTTCTTTGAGCGCCCTTTCGAGATCGTAAATGCGCAGGTTATGCAGCGTATTGATGGCTACGACGAGATCGAAGCTTTTGTCGGGAAAAGGCAGCGACACGGCATTCCCTACGCGCAACCGGCCTTTGACTTCCGGCATGGCATTGGCAACGGCGTATTCTGAGATATCCAACCCAAATGGTTCCACGCCGGGCACCGCTTGCAAAAAGTCGTGGACCAGGAATCCTTTGCCACAACCGACGTCCAGGATTTGCGCCCCCGGCTTGAGTCCGTAGTGTTTGACCATTGCTTCCGCCACAGCAACCCAGCGGCCGTCGTATCTGTAACCCCCATAGCCGTACTTGCGGTCGCCATCGAAGTAATCCCTGCCGAACTGTTTCGAGATTTCAGCACACTCCGCCTTGTCCGCTTCAGTCACGCGGGCCAGATAATTGCGCTTCGTCTTTTGGTGCGCTTGTTGGATGAAATCGATGTTCTGCTTCATGGGAGATGCTTAGAGGATGTCTTTCATGATCAACTCGGGCGCCAGCCCGTGGGCCCGCCGCAGATCGTCCTGCGTTCCGTAAGAATGTATGTATTCATCCTTCAATCCAAAAGTATATAATTTGCATCGCGCAGCCGAGTCCCACGCGATTTGTTTCACTTGGGCACCCAACCCCCCACACTGTGAATGTTCCTCGATTATGACCGTTATGCTAAACTCATGAAGCACGCGGGCAACCCCCTCCCGATCCAATGGTTTCAAGGTATGCACAGAAAATACAGCGACCGAACCGCCTGAACGAGATTCGATTTCTGCAGCGAGATTCAAAGTCATTTTCATAATCGGCCCATATGAAAGCAGACATATGCCCGAGCCTTCCTTGATGCGCCGCAATTTGCCAAAATGAAACGATTCGGGTGCCAGCTCCGTGAGATTGGGCTCGCCAGCCTTTCCGAGGCGAAGGTAAATAGGGCCCTTGGCGTTGGCGCAAGCCAATACACACGATTCCAATTCCGCGGGATCGCAAGGCGCAAGGACCGACATGTTAGGAAGCGCGCTCATGATCGCGACATCTTCCTGCGCCCAGTGGGTCCCGCCAAGCGAGGGGTAAGAAATACCCGCCCCCACACCGACCAATGTGACCGGCAAGTTTTGGTAACATAAATCATCGCGGACTTGCTCAAAGGGTCGGTAAATTGTGAACGTGGCAATTGTGTAAGCGAACGGCTTGAATCCCCGCAGCGCCAAGCCCGCAGCCATGCCTACCATCGTTTGCTCCGCGACGCCCGTGTCTATCAGGCGGCTGGGAAATTCCCGACGAAAGGCATCGAGGCTGGCTGCGGGCGAAATGTCAGCAACCAGAAGAAAGATGTTATCATGATCCTTGGTCGCCCGGTAAATCGCCCGCGCAAACGCGTCTCTCATGGCGCCTCCTTCAACTCTGCCAAGGCGATCTGATACTCCTCGGGAGTAGGTGAACGGAACGCCCAAATCGCTTGATTCTCCATAAAGCTCACACCTTTACCTTTGATGGTGCGGGCGACGACTGCAGCGGGCGATTTGCGCGAGCGGCCCTGCACGGCTTCTACGATCGCCGCATGATCGTGACCATCGACCTCCAGTACGTCCCAACCAAAGGCTCGCACTTTTTCAACCAACGGATGAAAGTTTGGATGGTTTTGACTAAGACGCCCTCGCGAGATGAAGTCGTTGTAGTCAATGAATGCAACAATATTTTTTAGCCCCAGGCTCGGCGCGAGGAGGAACGACTCCCAGCAAGACCCCTCCTGCAATTCACCATCGCTCATCACGAGGTAAATTATCCGCTCCTGTTTCGATTCTCGATCTCCGGCGGCCATGCCCAACGCAATTGGCAGACCGTGGCCCAGGGAACCTGTTGACGCTTCGATACCGGGAACACCATAGTCCGGATGGCCGCCGAGCCGACCGCCTGCCTGGCAACATTTCTCCAAATCTTCAGACGACAATACAGCCAACTCCTCAAGCACCACAAACTGCGCCATGGCTCCATGGCCTTTCGAGAGAATGAATGTGTCTGGGTGAAGCCCTTCGCGTCGCATAAGGTGGAAATAGACGGAATCGACCAGTTCCAGGCAAGAAAACGCGGGCGCAACGTGAAGTGCCGGCAGTTTTTGGGAGATGGCCAAAATCCGGCGGCGAAATCGACGGCAGCGGCTCTGCGCGGCCTTAATCTCGTGGCTTTTCATCGTGGCGCCGATTGATTCATGTCCGGATAATCCTTATGCGCGGAGTACGAATTCTGTAGACTCACGTTGGAGGAAGGACAGGTACTTCTTACCCCAATCCACCAAATCCTGGACTCCTTCATCCAAAGTTATCCTCGGTCGCCAACCCAAATCGGCTTTGATTTCTGAACTATCAAGCCAGTAATTCGAGTCTTCCCCTGCCCGTCCTTCCGTAACCTCACACAGTTTTTCAAACGGGACCTTGAGCACTTCCGCTACCTTCGCGACGATGTCGCGGATCGGCATTGAATTCTCCGGACCTGCATTGTACACCATGCCCGGATCAGCTCTGTCAGCAATTAAGTGGACCGCATGCGCCAGGTCCCGTGCGTGCATAAATGACTTTCGAACCACGCCTCCCCCATGCAGGGGCATTTTTTGCCCGGACAGCCCGCATAGCACGGCGCGGGGCAATACGCGATGCAATTGCTGCCCTGGACCATAACAGTTGGATGGGCGAATAATGTTCATCGGGAACTTAACCACGTTGGTGAAGGTAAGCAGGTGCAAATCCCCCGCCATCTTGGAAACAGCGTAGGGGCTTGAAGGCCTTAGCGGAGAATCCTCCTTGGCAGGAAAGGTGACAGACCCGTACAATTCCGAAGTGCCAATTTGAATCCAACGCTCGAGATACTCACGCTTTGCCAATTCATCTGTCATTTTGGCGAGTGCCGTAACATTCGTTTCATAGTAGCGCCACGCTTTCTGCCAAGAAGTGGCGTGCGCAAGCGCGGAGTAATTAATGATGATCTCCGGTTTTTCACGATCAAAAAGTTCAAAGAGACGATCCTGCTCGAACACAACGTGGATCTGGTGATACTCATAGCGAGAATCTCCGCTTCCGACGTTCAAACTGTATGCTTCCGGTTTTTCGGGATTACGGCCAACGCAAATGACCTTCCGAGGATCCGCATGCTCCAATAGGTACATGGCGTTGTGAACGCCGAACACTCCATTTCCACCCAGAATAACGTAGGTCTTCATCGTGCTCCATACGGTTGTTGGGTCACCACCGCCCGACTAGTCATGAATAGAATTCGCATATTTTGTCCAGCATGAATTGAATCTGATCGCCAGTAATGAACTGGTGAGCCGGTAAGGTCATGATCCGTTCCGCCTGTTCTTCCGCCTTGGGAAAATCACCCCGCTTGTATCCGAGAGCCGCCGCCGCTTTTTGCAGGTGCAAAGGGACCGGATAATGCACTTTGGCTTCGATCTCGTGTTTGACGAGAAATCGCAGAAGCTCGTCCCGCTTTTGAAAGCAGGCCAAATAAAGCTGATACGCTTCCACGCGACCGGCAGGCCGGGCGGGTACAGTGACAAACTCCGCAACGTTCTCTAATCCGGCGTCCAACTGTCGGGCATTGCGATTTCGCGCTGCCACCAGCCCATTCACCGTCTCCAATACGCGACTCCCAACAATCGCCTGAAACGGCTGCAGCCGCATGTTAACTCCCCAGTACTCAATGTGGTCCCGGTCCGCCATTCCATGGTTGCGATAACGCGTCATCCAATCGGCCAGGCGGTCGTCGTTCGTCACCACCATGCCCCCGTCACCCATCACATTGAGGGGTTTGAGCGGATGCATACTGAAGGCGTTGACCTTGCCAAAGCTCCCAGCGTGCCGGCCATCCACGAAAGCGCCCACCGCCGGACAGGCATCTTCCACGACAGGAATTCCATGCTGCTCGGCGATTTTCATGATCCGGGGGATGTCGGGTGAACAGCCAGCCCAGTGAACCGGCAGGATTGCGCGTGTCCGCGCCGTAATCGCCCGAGAAATCTGGGCCGCGTCCATTTGAAAACGATCGTCACAATCAACAAAAACTGGCTGCGCTCCAACGGCGACAATCGCGCCTACGGTGGCGTAAAAGGTGTTGACGACGGTAATCACCTCGTCGCCAGGCCCTAAACCAAGGGCCCTCAGTGCCAGGATGATCGCATCCGTGCCGTTGTTGACTCCGATGCAGTGTTTGACTCCGACATAACCGGCAAATTTTCGCTCAAAGGCCTCCACAAAGGGCCCCAATGTGAACTCCGCGCTCGCGATCAGCCGTCGCCAGTCTGAAATGAATGGCTCCGGATCCGCAAACTGCTCAGGCAGATAATTATATTGGACCCGCATGACAGTCTCAGGGACAGACTAATTCCGGTAGAACTCGGTGATTGATTCAACGACATAATCCTGCTGACGTGCGGACATTCCGGGAAAGAGCGGTAGACTCAAAATGCGGTCGCAGGCGCGGACCGTTTGCGGGAAATCGGCGGCGGCATATCCCAAACCCACCGCCGCGGGCTGAAGGTGAATGGGCGTTCGGTAGTGAACCAAGGCTTCCACACCCCTTTCATTCAGGTATCGCTGCAAGTCATCTCTCCGCTCGGCCTGAATCACGTAGGTCTGATAGACGCAGTACTCGCCGGGAGCCTCGGTCGGCACTGTAACATGGGGCATGAGACGGTCATTATAGCGGAATGCCAATGCGCGGCGTTCCTCGGTCCACGTATCCAGGTTTCTCAAATGCACCAGTAACAAAGCGGCCTGAAGCTCGTCCAGCCGACAATTGAACGACCAGAACTCGCATTGCTCGCGCGTACGCAATCCGTGGTTGCGCGCCAAAAGCATCTTCTCAAACAGCGCCTGGTCATTGGTAGTCATCATGCCGCCGTCGCCGTATGCGAACAGGTTTTTCAACGGATGGAGACTGAATGCCGCTGCGTTCCCCCACGAACCGACCCGCTGGCCGTTGAGCTTGGCCCCCACCGCTTGAGCCGCATCCTCAAGCACAAACAACCCGTGCTGCTTTGCGATGCGATTGATCTCAGCCATTTTGGCGGGCCTCCCCGTCAAGTGGACTGGCACAATTCCCCGAGTGCGGGGCGTCAAGGCCGCTTGGATCAGGTCCGGGTTGATGTTCAGGTCCGGACCGATGTCCACGAATACCGGTTTGGCGCCCGTCAATGCAATGGTGGAGGCGGTCGCGATAAACGAGTTGGGGACCGTTATGACTTCATCACCTTCTTTAAGGCCCAAGGCCCGCCACAGCAAATGCAGAGCACAAGTGCCGTTGGCCAATCCGGCAGCGTGTCGGGTCCCACAAAACGCCGCAAATTGTTCCTCGAAGGCTTTGAGATTCTGGCCGAGAATATAGCGGCCGCTGTCGATGACGCGTTCAAACGAGGCCATCAACTCGCCCTTGATGCTAGCGACCTGATCCTGCAAGGCAGTATAGGGAACTTGATACTTACTCATCGGTTTAGATTCCCTTCGCGATCGACTCGGAGAACCTTGCAATAGCCAAATCCCAGACCGTCAAAAGGTATGCGGGGGAGGAAATATGGGATGCGACGTCTCGATCGATAAACTTCAGCTCCTGGCCTTCGCGACAGCACAAGGATTGCCGACCATCAAAAGGCGCCCAGAAAAAGGTGAGGTAATGGTTCTCAAACCCTGCCTCGCTGTCGTCGATGATCGATGTCAGGTGCCAAACGTTGCGGCATACGTAGTCCGTTTCTTCGTACAACTCCCGCATGGCGCATGCCTCGATGCCCTCCCCGGCATCGCAATGACCGCCCGGGAAAACCCATTTGCCCGAGGCCCGCAAGCCAGGCTTTTCATCACGCAGCTGAAGCAGTGCCGCGCGATCCTCGCGCAACAGCACGACCCCCGCAACCCTTGAAATACCAGCGTTTGGCCCAGACGATCTCATCTTTTTCCCGCGGAATATGAGTTCAGGTTTTGCCTTTGTCCATCAGTTCATTCATCATCTTATCCAAGCCGACGTCCAGGGACGTGATTTGAAACCCGGGAAACTCCTTGAGCCGCAGGGAAACGTCGAAGTGCCGATGCGTGATCGGCGTCGCGCGCGGCAGGCATTCTAGCTCGACGTCGTGCGGGCAGAGCCGGATGATCTGTTGCGCCAGGTCGTAAAATGAAATGGCGCTCCCGGTAACGATATTTACCGCGCCTTCGCTTCTTTGTTCCAGGCATTCGACGAGGAAACGGCTCACGTCGCGGATCGAAATATGGTCGCGCTGCTCCTCTCCCATGCCGAACAGAGCGACCTTTCGCTCCTTGAGGGCGGTCCGCATGAATCGATTGGGTCCATAGCTGTTGTGCGTATCGCCCGCCCCGTAAATCGCGCAGGGCCGGACCACGCACAAGGGCGTCCTGGACCTGCCCAGTGCGAAGCGCAGCATCTCCTCCCGCGCCACGTGCATGAGACCGTAGAGCCCGGGGCCAGTGCGCAGGGTCGCCTCCCGCACCAGCGCCGTCGAGTCGTCATAGACGGCGTCCGAACTGAGGTAAATCACCTGGGAACACGCCGCCTGCTCGAAGAAGGCGCACAGGTTCTGGATCATTGCCAGGTTCTTCATAAACGTGCGAACGTCCTTGCCTTTTTCCGGCGTTAGCGCCGACGTGACGACCAGGCCGTCTCCGGGTCGAACCACCTCCTTCAGTTTCGCCGCCGACTCCGGCTCCAGCAGGTTGACCTGTGCGGAGCCGACGCTACGCGTGTCGATTCCGAGCCCGGCCAGATGTTCGGCCAGGTCCCGCGCCACAAAACCCGAGGCGCCCAATATCACGACACGTTTTGGTTTGATTGCACTAACATTGTGATGCTTGATCATAATCTGTATGCCACGAATCCGGGGCAGGCGTCCTGCCTAAATTCCGAATGCACCAGAAAACCGCACTGGCTGAATCCGCCCCGGAATAGACCGTGCCATTCCTACCGCCGGTACGCAGCGCGGACGACGTTCCGCGCCGGCTCCCCGATTTCCGATTGGCCCACGCCGGCGGGGACGCCTGCGTTACCAGGATCGCGCCCCCAACCGATGATAGGACAACCCGGCTTCGAGACATGCTGTCTGGTCAAGACCGCCAAAGGGATCAATGACCGTGCTGCCCCTGAGGGAGCTCCGGATGGCAGCCGGGGTGATTCTGGCAAATTCGGCCCACGGGGTCATGACGAGCAATGCGTCGGCCTCACGGCACGCGTCCAGGGGAGAGGCCGCCAGTCGCAGCCGCGCATACGCCGCCTGATCCGGTCGAGCCTGCGGATCGTAGGCGACTTTGGGGACGTTGGGCAACGCCTCAATCACCCCCAGTGCCGGCGAGTTTTTGGTGGAATGTGTGTTCGGTTTGTAGGCCAGGCCCCACACCGCGAGCATCGCTTCCCGGCTTCGGCTCAACACCAGTTCATGGACTTTTCGCAGGGCCCAATCCTGGCGATAACGGCTGTCCAGCAGCCAGGCGTCGATGATGCCCGCCTCGGTCCCATGCATCGCCGCCAGGGTCCGCACCGTGACCAGATCCCGCTCCAAGTTGCCGCCGGCAATGCCCAGGCCGGGCGCAAGATACGCGTGCGGTCCGATGCGCCGGTCGAGCCGCAGCGCCGGGGCGACATCCATCCAATCGGCCCCGATGCGTTCGCACAATTCCGCCAGGGTATTGGTTGTGGAAACGGTCGAAACGAGGAACAGGTTGATGGCGATCTTCGCCAACTCCGCGCTTTCATAGCGCATCGGTAGCCGCGGGCAACCAAAGGCCTCCAGCCACTCCCGATACACCTGCGGCAGCGCGGTCTTCGGGTCTTCACATCCGATCATGAACCGTTCCGGCCGAAGCGCCCGCTCGACCGCGTTTCCAAAGACCAGCGTCTCAACCTGGTAAAAGAGGCTGTCCGCCCACCGAACGCTCCGCGCGAGAAGCGCCGCCTTCAGTGATCGCGTGAAGCCGGGCGGCACCTGGCAAAGGATGATCACCGTCGCCCCAGGCGCAATCGAACCGGCGACCGTGTCGATCAAACTCCGCATCGGCGCCAGGTCGCTGCGATTGGCGGCGTCAGTCGGGACGTCGAGCGAGATCAGGACCAGTCCACATTTCCCCAACTCCGCCGGGTCGCTGGCGAACCGAATCCGCGAACAGTGGGATTGGAAGAGCTCCGCTAGGCCAGGTTCGGACACCGGGAGTTCACCGCGGCCGAGACGTTCGCACACATCCGAGGCAGGATCGAAGCCAAGCGTCTCGAAGCCTTTGGCGGCGGTCGCCAGGCTGTAAACGATCCCGAGGTGGGACAGGCCGACAAATCCAATCATTTTAACAAAACCGCACACCTAAAGATGAACGCGCCCG
>Ga0070689_100000738_pt1 | contig 19998 bp, 19 predicted proteins | sample KBSS23HmetaG_FD_64669 | JGI IMG/M metagenome (GOLD analysis project Ga0070689, IMG submission 64669) | Switchgrass rhizosphere microbial communities from Kellogg Biological Station, Michigan, USA - KBS S2-3H metaG | ecosystem: Host-associated > Plants > Roots > Rhizosphere ...
CCCGCGCTGCACGCGCCGGGGTCGTCGAGCCGTGCTCCTCACGTTCTACGTCGTCGCACGCGGCGGCGCCACCGACGGGCGCGCGGCGTGGCCGGCGAGGGTCGCGAGATCGCGCGCGATGCCGGCGAGGCGCTCGCATGTCTGGAGGGTATGCTGCGAGCCGGACTCGGTCTCCTTCGCCGAGCGGACCACGTCGGCCATCGCGATGTTCACCTGCTCCACGGCGCCCACCTGCTGCGTCGTGCTGAGCTCGATCTGCCGCGCCGCGGCCGAGGTGTCGTCGATCCGCTCGGCGATCATCTGAAACGTCCTCAGCACCTCGTCGAAATGGCGCGCGCCGAGGTCGACGGCCTTGGCGCCGTCCTCCGTCGCCATCACGGTGGTGTTCGCCGCCGCGCGGATCTCGTCGACGAGCCCGCGGATCTCGCGCGAGGAGCTCCCCACGCGATCGGCCAGCCTACGGATCTCGTCGGCGACCACCCCGAACCTTCGCCCGGCGTCGCTCGACCCCGCCGCTTCGATGCGAGCGTTGATCGACAGGATGTTCGTCTGCTCGGCGAGCTCGTTGATGAGCTCGAGGATGCCTCCGATCTGCTGCGAGCGCTTGCCGAGGTCCAGCATGTGTCCGACCGTCTCGTCGACCTTCTTGCGCATCGTCGCGAGCGCCTCCTGCGCGAGCTTCACCTTGCCGTCGCCGCTCCGAGCGCTCGTGCCCGTCTCCTCGGCGACGATCGCGACGCTGCGCGCGGTCTCGGAGATCTGCCGCGATGTCGCGAGGAGCTCGCGCACGGTCACGCTGATCTCCGCCGTCGCGGACGAGAGCTCGCGCGCGCTCGCCACCTGCTGCGCGGCGGTCGCCTCGAGCTCGCTCGACGATTGCTGGACGCCCGTCAGCGCTTCGGCGACCCGCTCGGCGACGTACCTCGCGAGCGAGCCGCTGAGCACGACGCCGAGCGTCAGCGCGGCGACGAGGAGGCCGATCATGATCCGCGTCGCGAAGGTCGCCTCGGACTGCACCGACGCCGCGCGCGCGTCCGCGAGCTTCCGTTGGAGCTCGATCAGCTCGCCGAGCGTCCGCACGGCTTCGGCCGCAGGGGGGTTCGTCCGGCGCTCGCGGAAGTCCGTTGCCTCTTCGGCCTTCCCCTGCGCGACGAGCGCGAAATACTTCGGCCGCGCCGCGATGTACCGGTCGAAGTGCCCGGTGTACTCGATCAGGAGCTCGCGCTCTCGCTGCGTGAGCGGCAGCGCGGCGAACGCCGCGATCGCGTCCGTCACCCGGCGGACGTCCGCGTCCTGCGACTTTTCGATGTGCTCGCGCGCGTCCACGTCGCCGACCTGGAAGTCCGGCAGCGCCAATCGGAGCTCCCAGAGCCCCCGCTCCGCGTTCGCGAGGTCCGCCATACCCCGGATGTTCTGGGCGTAGAGCACGGTCAGCTCGCTCGAAAGGTTCTGGACGTACCAGAGGCCCGCGCCGCCAACGACGACCGTCAGGAGGAGCAGCAGGCCAAGCAAGTTCCCCAACTTCCCGCGCATCAAGAATCGCATCAATCGCTCTCCGGATAGTGCGCCATGAGGGTCCGGCCGGGCGCGTCGGCCTTCGCGTCGGCGCCTCAGCGACGCCCGAGCTTTTCGATCGCGTCCGCCCGAGCCTTCGCGTCCTCCGGCGCGAGGAAGAAGGAGAGGACGCGTTGGATGTGCGGCAGCGCGCGCTCGATGTCCGCGGGGGTGAGCACCCGCGTGTCGACGCCGGCGTGCTGGCAAGCGCGCTCGATGGCGCTGCGCGCGACCAGCGACGAGAGTCCGCTCGCGGCGACGACGAGGTCGATCAGCGACTGCGGGGGCAGCGTGCGGGGCCGCGTGCTCGGCGTGTCGTCCGGCGCGGAGTCGAGCGGCGGGCGCGCGCGTTGCGAGGGGGTGTCGGACCGACCGATGAGCACGCGGACGCGCACCCTGAGCGCGGCGAGCTCGGTCGACTTCACCGCGAACTCGTTGACACCCGCGCGGAACGCCTCTTCACGGATCACGGACTCCTTGCGGCCCGTCAGCATGAGGACCGGCGTGTCCCTCGAAGACGCCGCGCCTCTGAGCTCGCGACATAGCTGGACGCCGTTCGTATCGGGCAAGAAGACGTCGAGCACGATGCAGTCGACGCTCTGCGCCGCGAGCAGGTCGTGCGCCTCGGCGCCGGAGCCGACGACGATGACGTCGTGGCCGTCGATGCGCAGCTCGGCCGCCAGCGCCCCGCTGTACGTCGCGCTGTCATCCACGATGAGCACGCGCGCCGGGGCGGTTGGCCGGCGGACGTGCGCGTCCCCGGGGTGCGTGAGCTCGAACGCCCGGCGTACGACGTAAGCCGGCGAGTAGGGCTTCGCGATGTAGTCGCTGGCGCCCACCTGAAGGCACCTGAGGCGCTTCGCGATCTCGGTCGACGCGGAGATCACGATCACCGGGGCGCCTGCTGTCCGCGGCACCGTGCGGACTTCGCGGATGAGATCGAGCCCGGTGCCGTCGCCGAGCGTCAGGTCGAAGACGAACAGCGAGAACGGCCTCGTCAGGATAAGGCGACGGCCCGCCGCCGCGCTCTGGCACGCCGTCGGCTTGAACCCCGCGGAGAGCAGCGCGTCGCGCAGGTCCATGCGCGCGGTCTGGCTGTCGTCGACGATGAGGACGCTGGTCATCGCGCTACCCTCCTCTCGGGCTCGCATCCGGCGAGCGCCCCGAGGCGCTCGCCGATGGCGCGCGGCGGCGCCGCGTGAGATGCGGCGCCGAGCCGGAGCGCCTCGTGGGGCATGCCGAAGACGACCGACGACGCCTCGTCTTGGACGATCGTCGCCGCGCCCGCGCGCCGCATCGCGAGGAGCCCCTCGGCGCCGTCGCGGCCCATGCCGGTCAACAGGCAGCCGACTGCGCGCGAGCCGTATTCCACCGCGACGGATGCGAACAAGACGTCGACGGACGGACGGCACCCGTGGTGCTCGGGCGCGCCGGACCACCGCAGCACGCCTCCTCTCACGAGCAGGTGGTGCTCCGGCGGCGCGATGAACGCGACCGGCGGACCTCCCCGCGGAGGCAGCGGTGTGCCGTCGATCGCGGTCCGCACCCGCACCCGCGACTGCCGATCGAGCCACTCGACGAGCATCGATCCGAAGCACGGGTTCGCGTGAACGACGACGAGGAGCGGCAGGTCGAACCACGGAGGGAGCGCGCGGAGGAGCTCGGCGAGGGCGCCCGGAGCGCCCGTCGACCCCCCGATGGCGACGAGGCGCGCCGCGGAGCCACGGAGCCTCGGCCCCCCGACGGCGCGCTCGCGCCGGCCACCGCGCGAGCGCGTGACGACACGGACGCCGGCGACGAGCCGAAGCGCCGCGCGGAGCCGCTGGTCCCACGACGCGTCGCCGGCGCGCGGCTTCTCGATCACGTCCACCGCTCCGGCGGTCAGCGCGTCGAGCGCCCCGTGGATCTCGCCGTGGCTGTCCGCCGACGAGACGAGGAGAATGGGCGTCGGACGGCTGCGCATGATCTCCGCCGTCGCGTCCACGCCGTCGAGCCGCGGCATCGTGATGTCGAGCATCACGACGTCGGGGCCGAGCTGAACGCAGCGCTCGACCGCGTCCTGGCCGTTGTCGACCTCGGCCACGATTTCGAACGACGGGTCGGCCGCCAGCGCGCGAGAGAAGCGGGCGCGCGCGGTCATCGAGTCGTCGGCGATCAAGACGCGAAGACTAGCCACGCGGTCCTCCCACAAGCTCTGCGATGCGCTCGAGGAAGCGCTGCTGATCGAACTCGGACTTGACGAAGTACGCGGCGGCGCCGGCGTCCCTTCCGCGCTGCTTGTCGGCGGTCGAGAACAGCGACGTGACGAGGATCACGGGCACGCTCCGGAGATCGGGGTCGGCCCTCGTCTTTTCGGTGAACTCGAAGCCGCTCATGCCCGGCATCTCGACGTCGACGACGAACACGCCGTAGCGTCGAGCCGCGGCCTTCGCGAGCGCCTCCTCGGCCGAGCACGCGAGCTCGACCTCGTAGCCGGCCCCCTCGAGGATGCTCTGTTCGAGCGTGCGCGTCGTGAGCGAGTCGTCGACCACGAGGATGAGCGGCGCGGCCTCGAGAGGAGCCTCCCCGGGAGGCGCGCTCTCCGCGCCGGTGCGCGCGGCGTCGAGCAGCGCGGCGGGGTCGAGCAGCAGGACGGGGTTGCCCTCGTAGTCGAGCGCCGCGCCTCCGACCCACGCCGCCGCGGAGGCGAACCGCGGCACGGCGTGCACGACGACGTCCATCGTGCTGCCGAGGCGCTCCACCGCGAGCGCCACGCCGCGCTCCGACGCGCGGAGGAGCACGAGCGCCTGGTCGGCCCGACGCGCAGGGGCGTCCCGCGCGAGCAGCCGCTCGAGCGACACGATCGGGAACGCCTTCCCGTCGCGGAACACCGCTTCGCCCTCGGGGACGCGCGCGATCTCGCAATCGCTCACGCGCGCGATCGCGACGATCGCGTCGAGCGGCACGAGCACGGTCCCCGCGCGTGACTCGAGCGCGAGCGCCGAGATCGACGCGAGCGAGATCGGCACGCACAGCTCGATCGACGCGCCGAGGCCCGCGCGGCTCGACGCGCTGACCTGCCCCCCGAGCCGCGCGACGGCCGACGCCACGACGTCGAGGCCCACGCCGCGACCGGACAGCCCGGTGACGTCGCGCGCGGTGGTGAGCCCGGCGCGGAAGACGAGCTGGATCACGGCGTCGTCCGGGAGGCCGACGAGGTCTTCGGCCGACATGAGCCCTCGGCTCACCGCGGCGCGTCGGACCGCGTCCGCGTCGATACCCCTGCCGTCGTCTTCGCACGTGAACACTGCGGTGCCGCCGCGGCGCGCGACGCGCAGCGCCACGCGACCGCTGGCGGGCTTGCCGGTGAGCGCCCGGTCCTCGGCGGGCTCGATGCCGTGGTCTACGGCGTTTCGCACCATGTGAACGAGGCCGTCGCGCACCGCCGAGAGGACGTGCCGATCGAGCCGGACGTGCCCGCCCGCCGCGTCGAACCGCACGGCCCGATCGAGCACGTGCCCGGCGTCGCGCGCGGCCCGCGCGAGCGCCGGGAAGACCGCTCCAGCCGGGACGAGCCGAAGCGCCTCGACGTGCTCGCGCACCTGCTGAAAATCGGACTCCACCGCGTCGAGCTTGGCCGCGAGCGACGCGCGCGCGCGCCGCCCCGCGTCGGCCGCGGAGCGCCCCGAGTGGGCGGCGTGTTGCGTGGCGGCCTCGGGCGCCGCCGCGTGCCCCTGCGCGGGGCCGAGCTGGGCGAGCGAGGCGCGCATCCCCGCGAGCTGCATTTCGGCCTGCAGCACGCGACGCGCGAGCTCGTCGAGGTCTCCGACTCCGATCCGGACCGCCTCGAGCTCGTCGGCCGGCGCGCGCTCGCTCGGGCCAGCCGCCTTCCGCGGCGCCGACATCGCTCGAAGCTCGGCCTCGATGGCGTCCAAGAGCCGCAAGAACTCGCCGATCTCCTGCGGCGAGAGCGGGTCCCGGCTCACCTGGTGCGCGGCGAGCGCGTCCTCCATCACGTGCGCGACGTCCGCGATGGCGGTCTGCCCGACCACGTTGGCCGCGCCTTTCAAGGTGTGGGCCTGGCGGAAGAGAGACGCCACGGCGTCGGGCTCGGCGTCGCCTCGCTCGAGCGTGAGCAACGTCTCGAGTAACTGCTCGACGAGCTCGCCGGCTTCGATGAGGAACGACGAGACGAGCTCGTGGCGCACGTCACGCCCCTCGCGCGCCGAGCCGCGCGCCGACGATCGCTGCCCTGAACGAGGCCATGGCGACGACGGGCCGCCGCACGCCTTCGTGCTCGACGGTGCCGTCGAGCCATTGCGTGCGCCCGTCCGCTGCGGCCCGCAGGGGCGCGGCGGAGAACTGAGCCTCGAGCTCGTCGAACGCGACCGCGAGCCCGCGCTCGGCGTCGACGACGGCGATCCAGCGCGGCGCCTCGTGCGAGCGAGCGCGCGCGTACCCGTACCCGAGGAGGCGTGCGAGATCGTACACCGCGACGAGCTGCCCTCGGACGCCTGCGACGCCGAGCACCGACGCGTCCGCGCCTCTCAAGGGGACGATCTTCCGGCGCGCGTCGATGAGCTCGACGTCAGACAGCTTGAGCGCGTACGGGTCCCCCGCGAGTCGAATCGCGAGCAGGTCTTCGAGCTGCTCGTCGGGGAGGGCGCGCGGCGACGCGAACTCCGCGTCGAAGCTGCGTCTTATCTCGGCGACGGACAGCCGCCCCTTGCGTTCGTCTGGCATCATGCCGCTCCGCACGCGCGGAGCTCACTCCGGCAGAGATCGGCGAGCGCCGTCTGACTGAAGCCGCCGCTCAACAGCGCGAGCGACGCGTCGGACGGGCCCTCGAGCGCCGCGAGGGCGGCGCGGAACAGCGCGGGCGCCCCGACCTCGCCGCGGCGCCGCGCGAGGATTCCGAGCTGCAGGTGCGACATGGCGAAGCCGCGATCGAGCGCGATCGCGCGGCGGTGCTGCGCGATCGCGACGTCGATGTCGCCGCGGGCCATGGCGCACATCGCGAGGAGGTAGAGCGCCCCGGGCTGGTCGGGCGCGTCGTCGAGCAGGGCACGACAGACGGCCTCGGCGTCGTTCAGTCGACTCTGGTTCGCGAGGATCGCCGCGCGGAGGAGGCGAACCCTCCGATCGCGGCAGGACACGGGCAACTCGTCGAGCGCGGCGAGCGCGTCGGCGAAGCGCTCGGCGCGGAACAGGTCGGTCGCCCGTTCGAGCGCGCACGCGATCGCGACGTCCTCCGCCGGCCGCGGCGGCGGCAGCTCGACCGGGTAGGGGGTCGCCTGCGCGCGAAGCGCCGAGTAGCTCCGAGCGGCCACCGGCCGGAGGTCCCGCCGGACGTGGTAGTAGGTCGAGCCGCATCGCATCGCGTCGAACCCGGGCGTGTCGACGGACAGCTCACAATGCCCGAGGAAGAGGAAGCCGCCGGGCGCCACGATGTGCGCGAGCCGGCGCACTGCCTCGGCCACGCGCCGCGGCGAGAAGTAGATGAGCACGTTCCGGCAGAACACGATATCGAACGCACCCTGCGGCCAAATCGCCGGGTCGTCGTCGAAGAGGTTCGCGACCTCGAACGTCACGTCGCGCCGGAGGTCGTCGACCAGCTCGTACCCCTCGTAGCCGTGGACCACCGAACGGAAGTAGTGTTGCCGGAGGTCACTCGGCGTGGCGCGGAGCGCCCACTTCGAGTATCGGGCCAGGCGCGCCCGATCGATGGCGCCGGCGTGGATGTCGCGCCCGACGATGCTCACGTGCTCGGCTCGAGGGCCAAGCGCCTCGCGCGCGGTGATCGCGATCGAGTACGCCTCTTCACCGCTCGAGCACCCGATCGACGCGACGCGCACCGGCCGCCCCGCCTCCGCGAGGCGAGCCGGCAAGGCGACGTGCGCGAAGGCGTCGAGCTGCACCGCATCCCGGAAGAAGTACGTCTCGCCGACGCACAGGCGTTCGGCGAGCGCGACGACCTCGAGCCGCCGCGTCGCGCTCGATGAGAGGAGCGCGCGGTAGGCATCGACGTCGCGCGCCGTGGTCGCGGCGAGACGCGCCGCCAAGAGGCGCTCCATCTCGTCCTCGAGGAGCCCCGCGCCATGGAAACCGAAGACGTCCTCCACGACGGCCGTAAACGCCGCGATATCGTTCGCCGTCATCACAGTTGCGCGGCCTCGATCGCCGGGGCGCTCGCCAGGATGCGCGCCGCGTCGAGCACGGCCAAGAGCTCGCCGTCGAGCGCGGCGAGCGTGTCGACGGCTGCGCTCGCCGCACCCTGCAAGAGCGGCGCCGCGCTGAACGCGTCGCGCTCGAGCGAACGTACGTCCAGGACCTCGTTGACCTCGAGCGCCACCTGCCGATCGCCCGTTCGCACGGTCACGAAGCGCGCGCCGCGCACGACTCCGACGTGGCCCTCGAGCAGCGCGGCGAGATCGACGACAGGCGTCGGCACGCCGCGCACGAGGGCGACGCCGCGGACGAAGGCTGGTGCGCCCGCCAGCGGCTCGGTGGGCAGCGGCCGGAACGTCTCGACGACGTCCTCGACTGCAATCGCAGCGAGTCGGTCATGGACGCGAACGACGAGCATTTCGACGGAGTCGGACATTCGTTCTCCAGTCCTCGGGGGCGGCGTCTGGGCGCGGCGCGTGCGCGTGAGAGGGCCACGTGGCGCGTAGAGATCCACGGAAAAAACCTGCTGCAGAGCACCGCGGCGACGGAGCCCGCCAACCCGGACGGCGACTCCGGCGGAGAGCGTCGCGATCCGCAGTCCACGTCAACGTATCACCCTGCTCGACGTGTTCGCATCCCGAATTCGAGGACTTTTGAGTGCTCCTGAACGCGTCGATTACCAAATGGCGCCTTACCGAACCGGCCGGTGGGTTGCGCGAGCACCTGTGCGCTTGTGATTACCTCAATGGACGTCGCTATCCCGAAAACCGGAACTTCCAACTCCGTGAGGCTACAGGCGGTCGGAGCGAGGAAACGAACGGCCAAACGATAGGCGGTACGCGAAAATGCCGCGGATCATCGCCCGACGCCGCGAGGACCGCGATCCTGCCGATAACCCACGACGCAACCTGACTACCGGTCGCGCTCGTTGCCAGGTGTTGTTCGCGAATCCAGGATGTTCGACTATCGTCGATTCACCTCGAAGACGACCGGCGGGCGCGCTCCGCCGGCGGCCGGGCGACGGAGCGAGGTTTCCGGCGCGCCCCAAAAGCGTGCGGTCGGAGCGCGGGCCTCGTTCGTCGACCATGGTCGACGAACACGTCTGCAGATCGGAGACGACTCGCCACCACGTTGCGTGTCACCGCGATGATCGACGAAGCTGTCGCGGAGCGAGCGGCGCGCGGCTCGTGGTACACGGGGCGACCAGCAGGAAGCAGAAGACGCGCGCGTGGTTCACCGTGACGTGTTGCGAGGTGCACGGGACGGCCGACGGTGCGCGAGATCGCGGGACGTTAGGAATCGTTAACTTGTGAAAAAGCCTCGCGCTCGAGTATGGCGACTCGTAAGATCAATAGGGAGGCGGTATGGAGATCAAGGCTTCAGCCGATTCGAAGGACGTCACGTTCTTCGATGGCAATACGGTATTCCGTACGCAAGTCTTGGCTCCCGGTGTCATATTTTACGCAGTCAACGGGTACATCTCATACGAATTCACCCGGCCCGCGATAGAGATCGCGGCGAGAGAGCTCCGAAGAGCGCAGAGGCTGGTGATGTTCGTCGATGGGCGCGAGATCGCCGGCATGAACCCCCGATACCGCGAGGAGTGGACCGACTGGATCAAGGCGAATAAGAAGAGCCAGATTCGCATATTACTCTTGATCAAGTCGGTCCTGATGACCATGGCCTCCAACACGGTCAACATGGCGGTTGGGCTCCGCATCCTCGAAATGTACAGCGATCCGCTCAAATTCGAGCTCGAGTGCGCGAAGGTGCACCCTGGGTTCGTTTGCCGGCGGGTATCGAATGTGGCGTGGTAGCGCAGCACGAGCGGCTGCGGGCGCCTTCGACGGCTCGTAAAGGATTTCAAGGGGAGGCGGTATGGAGATCAGGACTTCGGTCGACTCAAAGAGCGTCACGTTCATCGATGGAAATACGATATACCGCACGCAAGTCCTGGCTCCGGGCGTCTTATTTTTTGGGGTCACCGGGTACATCCCATACCAATTCGCCCGGCCCTCGATAGAGCTCGCGGCGAGGGAGCTCGCGAGGGCGAAGAGGCTGGTGATGTTCGTCGATGGGCGCGAAATCGTCGCGATGAACACCCAATACCGCGAGGAATGGACCGAGTGGATCAGGGCAAATAAGAGTCAGTTTCGTGGGCTTTTCTTGATTAAATCGGCGCTGATGACCATGGTGGCCAACATCGCCAACATGATGGCCGGGCTCCGCGTCGTCGAGACGTACAGCGACCCGGTCAAATTCGAGCTTGATTGCGCGAAAATCTACCCTGGTTTCGATTACCGGCGGGTCATGAATACGGTGCAGTAGGGTGCCGGCTCGGCGTTTTGTACCGTGACGTTCGAACCGGAGCGCGCGAGGCTCTCCCGTCATGGTGGTGACCGCGCTCGAGATCTGGAAGCTTGACCTGCCGTTCAACTTTTCGTTTCGGCACGCGCTGGCCGAGCGCGACACGTCGGACTCCATCGTCGTCCGCGTCACGATGTCGAACGGCGCACGAGGGTATGGCGAGGGGCTGCCGCGGAAGTACGTGACGGGAGAGACGCAGGCGTCGTGCGTCGCGGCGTTCGAGCACGTCATCGCCCCGGCGCTGATCGGCCGGCGGATCGAGCGCATCGAGGACGTCCGCGATCCGATATTGTCGCTCCTCGACGGTCCCGCCGCTCGGGACCTGTCCGCCGTATGCGCGGTCGAGTCGGCGCTCATCCATGCCCTGTCGGAGAGCACGGGCCGCCCCGTCTCGGCGCTCCTCGGGCACCCGGCGCGGCGCTCGCGCGTGCGCTATACCCTCGTGATCCCCGGATCCGGACGGCGCACCGTGAAGCTCATGACGGCGCTCGCGCGCGCCACCGGCTTCCGTGAGATCAAGCTGAAGGTCTCGAAGAGCGTCGAGGACAATCGGTCGTTGCTCGCGGACGTGAGGCGCGTCTATCCGACGTGCGACGTGCGCGTCGATGCGAACTGCGCGTGGGATGGAGAGGCCGCTCGCGACAACCTTCGAATGATGGAAGCGTTCGGCGTATCCGCTTGCGAGCAGCCGCTCGCGAAGGACGACCACGACGGCCTCGCCGACCTCACCGCTCGCTTTTCGCGGATCCGTATCATCGCCGACGAGTCGCTCTGCACGCTGGCCGACGCCGAGTCGCTCGTCCGCGCCAGGGCCGTGGGCGGCTTCAACATCCGCCTCTCGAAGCACGGCGGTCTCTTGGGCGCGCGCCGGATTTACGACCTGGCGAAGCGCCATGGGATCGCGTGCCAGCTCGGGGCGCAGGTCGGCGAGTCCTTCATCCTGTCGCACTTCGGGCGGATCTTCGCGGCGACCACGGGCGATCTGCTGCACCACGAAGGGTCGGCGGGTCGCTTCCTCCTACGGCGCGACCTCACGACGGAGTGGCGCTCCTTCGGCCTCTCAGGCTTCGCCTCCGCCGACGAGGGCTTCGCGGCGATCGACGAGGGCGCCCTGACGCGGTTCGGTCGCGGGCCGATTCGAATTTCCGGTTAGCGCGCCGCGCTCCGCCGCGGAGCGCGAGAGCCGCGCGAGGACGTGGTGATCGTCCCAGTGGTACCACTGCTCCGGTTCGCGGAGGATGTCCGCGCCGAGGCGCTCGATGAGCAGCGAAGAGATGGACGCCTGCGCAGGAAGGCGGCTTTTGTCTCGGAGCGCCGCGACGGGCTCGATCACGAACCGATAGCGATGCCGCGCGGTGCGGTGCATGGCGCCGTAGACCGCGCCGCACTTGGCGAGCGACGTCAGCGTCGACGACGCCTGGTCCACCGGGACGCGTTCTCCGAGGAAGGAGAGGTGCTCGTGGCTCGCGCGCCGCCACCGGCGAATTTCGTCGATCGTGAAGATGACCACGCGCCCCTGCCGCAGGGAGTCGACGATCGCCGACGAAGCGGCGCGGCTCTGTCCCATCTCGATCAGCTCGAGGCCTCCTTCTGCGGCCTTGCGCCGAGACTCCGCGCCCACGCGGTCCGACGGGAGCTTCACGAGCGCGGAGACGGGGATCCCGTGCGCCGCGAGGAACGCCGGGTAGAACTCGTAGCCACCGAAGTGTCCGGTCGCGAGGAGGACCCCTCTCCCGTGGGCGAGCTCCGTGCGCACGAGATCGAGCCCCGACACGTCCACGCGGGCCGCCGCGAGCTTCTTGAGTTCGGGCACGGCGAGCGTCAGGTTCAAGAGCTTCTCGCCGAAGTGGAGCCCGGCGCCCCGCTGGATGGCTCGCGCGAGCGACTTCCGCTGTGACGCCGACCGTTCGGGGAATACTCGCGCGAGCGCCGTCCGTAGCTGTCCCTGGTACGTCTCGTTCCGCGCGGCGAAGGCGCCGAAGACGAGCGCGACGCTCTCGAGCGTAGCGTCCGGCCCGATGGCCCGCAGGAGAGATAGAGCTTGCTTCGTTTGAATCAGGTGCCGAAAGCGCGCCGATTTCATCTGGGTGTCGTGTCCACCTACGCGGCTCGCGAGCCGCGGGAAAAAGGCTGCCCAAGGTCTTCGAGCCACGCGATGAGGTCCTCGGCGAACCGTTCGGGATCGTCGAAGAAGAGGATATGCCTGTCGTCGGCGTAGACCTTCGTCCGCGCCGTGGGCACCGCGGACAGGAAGCGCGAGACGTGCGACGTGTCGATCATCTCGTTTCGTCCGCCGACGAGCACGAGGAGAGGCACGTCGGCCATCCGTCGCGCGTGCTTCTGGACGAAGCGCGACATGAGGAGCAGATCCGAAAAGAAAGATCCGGGGAGGCGCGAGAGGCGCATCGGATCGTCGGCGCAATAGCCTTGGAAAGCGACGTTCCGCGTGAAGATCTTCGCCTCCACGTCGGCGGCGACGTGCCGTCCGAGGGCGAGCGCGCTGGCGATGCGCGTCGCCTGCCACGCCGACCAGAGACGCCCCTTCCGCTTGAATGCGAAGAGCGGATTGATCATCACGATCGAGTCGATCGCGAGCTCGTTCGTGAGCCATGCATGGGAGAACGCGATCGCGCCGTGACACAGCCCCACGAGGTGCACCTCGGCGTGGGTGCTGCGCACATTTCGAAGGAAGATCGCGATATCATCCTTGAACCGACCGGGGTGAAAGGGCGTGTCCCGATTGAGCCCCGATCCGCGGCGGTCCATCCCGTAAACCGTGATCCCGCGGCGCGCGAGGCCGTGCGCGATGTCGGCGAACCACGCGGAGTGGGTGGTCCCGCCGTGCGTGTAAACGCACGCGACATCGCGCGCTGGCCGCCCTTCGGGGCGCCACGCGCGGAAACGCAGGCTCGCGCCGTCGACGCCGCGAAATGCCTCGACGGCGCCTGTATTTTTCAGGAGGCCCATGGGTCGATCACCTCGACGTGCGGAGGAAGCGAAGCAGGTCGCGGCGGTTTGTCAAACGCCTACCGGCTCTCGCGAGGTCCGCTACGGTGGCGTGGGCGATGTTCAGACAGACCCACCCGATCCTCGGCACGCGAGACATCCAGCGGGCGATCGCCTTCTACACCCGGCAGCTCGGCTTCGAGCTGGCGTTCGGAGACAAGGCCGATCCGCCGAACTACGTGGGGTTTCGCCGCGACGCCGTCGAGCTCCACATGCAATTCCAGTTCGAGCACGAGATGGGCACGATCCGCCTGCGGTTTCTGGTGGAGGACCCCGACGCCCTCTTCGACGAATACCGGCGACGCGGCGTCGAGTGCTCTCCCCAGGGTGTTCGCGCCACGCCGTGGGGGACGCGCGAATTCGCCCTCCACGACCTGGATCGCAACTCGCTCACGTTCTACCGCGACCTGACGAGCGCGGAGAGAGCGTCGCCGCCGCCTCACGGTCCTTAGCGCGCGCGGGTCGCGGCGGCGCGAATCTGCTCCTCGGTCGGCGGCGTCGGTACGCCGCGCGGGTCGCGGGTGTTCTGGAACTCGATCATCCACCCCGGGTATTCGGCGGGGAGCGCGCTCGCTTCGTCGAGGAGCTGCACGTGCTCGGGCGCGAGCTTCACGTCGACCGCCGCCAGGTTGTCGGCGAGCTGCTCTTTCTTCCTCGCGCCCACGATGATGCTCGTGACGAACGGCCGCGTGAGCTGCCAGGCGAGCGCGATCCGCGCGACCGAGGCGTTCGTGGCCTCCGAGACCTTACGCAGCGCCGCGAGCACGCGCGGCAAGCGCTCCTGGCTCACCGGCGGGAAATCGAACGAGGCGCGGCGCGTGTCGGCCGGCCCCTTCTTGTCCGGGTCGAACTTGCCCGAAAGGAGCCCACCCGCGAGCGGGCTCCACGAGAGGACCGCGATCCCCTCGGCCCGGCACATGGGGGCGATCTCGCGTTCGATGTCGCGGCCGGCGATCGAATAGTAGACCTGCGCGCTCTGGAACCGCGCGAGCCCGTTCTGCTCGGCGAACGTGACCGCCTTCGACGCGACCCACGCCGGGAGGTTGCTGAACCCGACGTAGCGAGCTTTCCCCGACCGGACCACGTCGTCGAGCGCGCGCACCGTCTCCTCGATGGGCGTCGCCGGGTCGAAGCCGTGAATCTGATAGAGGTCGACGTGATCGAGGCCGAGGCGCCGCAGGCTGCCGTCGATCGCCGCGAGGACGTGGGCGCGCGACAGGCCGAGCTGATTGACGCCCGGCCCGACGCGCCCGCGCACCTTCGTCGCGATCACCACCTGCTCGCGCGGGCGGTCGAGCGCCTTGAGCGTGGCGCCGACCAGCTGCTCGCTCTCGCCCTCGGAGTAGACGTCGGCGGTGTCGATGAAGTTGACGCCCGCGTCGAGCGACGTCCCGACGAGCGCCTCGACCTCCTTGCTGCCGAGCGCGCCGATCGCCTGCCAGAACCCTTTACCGCCGAACGTCATGGCCCCGAGGCAAATCTCGGAAACGAAGAGGCCGGTCTTTCCCAGAGGATTGTAGCGCATCGCTGTTCGTCCTTTCGTGTACGCGCGAGAGCCTACGACTTCGAGTGCGCTCGAAGTCAAGGTACCGACATTTGACGCCGCGCCCAAACACCGGTTGGGTACGGTGCATGCGGATCGCCACATGGAACGTGAACTCGCTGAAGGCTCGCCTCGAAAAGGTCGCCTGGTGGGTCGAGCGCACCAATCCGGATGTGCTCCTTCTCCAGGAGACGAAGTGCACCGACGAGGGCGCCCCGCGCGACGCGCTGGAGAAGCTCGGCTACGAGCTCGCGCACCACGGCTCCGGCGGGCGGAACGGCGTCGCGATCGCGAGCCGAACTCCGCTCGCCGAGATCGAGACCAACTTCGGCGAGCCGCTCCGTAAGAGCGCCCCGGGCGAGGCGGGCGACGACGAGCCGCTCGGCGAGGCGCGGATGATCGCTGCCGTCGCCGGCGGCGTGCGCGTCGTGAGCCTCTACGCGCCGAACGGACGAACCGTCGGGAGCCCGTTCTACACGGCGAAGCTCGCTTGGTACGATCGCCTCGCGCGCTGGCTCGCCGCGACGCGCCGCCCCGACGAGGCGCTCGTCCTCGGCGGCGACTTCAACGTCGCGCCGGGCGACGCCGACGTGTGGGACGCGCGGGCGTGCCACGGCGGGACGCACGTCTCGCCGGAGGAGCGTTCCGCGTTCGCGCGCCTCGGCGCGTGGGGGCTCGTCGACGCGTACCGCGCGCGAAACCCCGATGTCCGGCGCTACACGTGGTGGGACTACCGCGCCGGCAACTTCCAGAAGAACATGGGCATGCGGATCGATCACCTGCTCGTGAGCGCGCCGATCGCGGGACGCGCCGTCGCCGTCGAGATCGACCGCGAGGCGCGGAAGGGGCGACCGATCCCGTCCGACCACGCGCCGCTCACGCTCGACCTCGACGCCCCCGGCAAGCCGTTCGATGCCGGGTGGGCCGGCGCGGAAGAGCGAATCGCCGCGCGCACGAAGCCGCGCGGCGGGCCGTGAACGTACCGTTGGACGTGGCGTACTAGGATCGCCGCGGTGCTGCGCCTCGAACGGCTCCTCGCGATCGCGCTCTTCCTCGGCTCGCGCCGGCGCGTCGTCGCCCGCGACGTCGCCGAGAAGTTCGCCGTGAGCCTCCGCACGGTGTACCGCGACGTGAAGGCGCTCATCGAGGCCGGCTTTCCGATCAGCGGCACGGCGGGCGACGGATATCGCCTCTCCGGCGAGGCCTACCTGAGGCCGCTCGCGCTGACCGCCGACGAGGCGGAGGCGCTCGCCATCGCCGCGCACGGCTACGGCGCGTCATCGGCAGGCGCGCTCAAGGACGCGCTCTCGTGCGCGACGACGAAGCTCGAGTCCGCGCTCGACCAGGGCGCCCGCGGGCGCGTCCGCGGGCTTTCGCGGCGGGTCGTCGTCCCGGCGTTCGCGCGATCGTTCGCACCCGACGCCGAGATGCTGGGGGCGATCCGCGACGGACGCGCGGCGAAGATCGCTTACGCGCCCGCCGGCGCGAGGCCCACGCGACGCACGATCGAGCCGCTCGGCCTCGTGTGCCGCGGCGACGCGTGGTGGCTCGTCGCGTACTGCCGGCTGCGGCGCGACGCGCGCGCGTTCCGCGTCGACGCGATCACCTCCTGGGAGACGACCGCGCCGTTCCCGCCGCGCGAGGGCTTCTCGTTCGCCGACGTGATCGCGCGCGACCGCCACCTCGCCGAGCGCCTCTTCGGCTACTGACATACCGTCGTCACGCCGCCCTCTAACGTTCCGGGCATGAGCGAACGACACCTCTACGAAACCGGCCTCCACCTCTGGGAAGAATGGACGCGCATGTGGAACGGCGCGCCCGAGCTCGCGCTCGATCTGGTCGCCGAGCGATTTTTCCTACACCTCACGCTCCCCGACTCGGTCCCGGCGGAGTCGGTCGTCGATCCGCCGTCGGTGGAGCGATGGGTCCGAGCGCACCGCGCGAAGTACGAGCGGCTCCATTTCCAATACGACTGCGGACCGTTCGTCGACGTGCGCGCCGGCGTCGTGGCTGGCCCGTGGATCGCCGATGTCGTGCAGGACGGCGCGGCGCGCGCGACCTGCGGGATGGACACGATCGTGTTCCGCGACGGCAAGATCACCGAGTATTGGACGCTCGCGAAGCCGGTCGACGCGTTCGGCCGATGGGCCTCGTCGTGGAGCCTGCGATGAACGTGCGGCACTGAGGTGCTCGGGAACAACAAAGCGGCCGCGGCGCGACTCTTCAGGATTTCATCGCCAGGTGAGTGCGCTTGAGATCCGTCACCTTGCCGACGCCCGAGAGCAGCATCGTCGCCTTCAACTCAGCGGTGACGTGCGCGTAGACGCTCTTGACCCCGGACGCGCCGCCGCAGGCGAGGCCCCACATCAGCGGACGGCCCATCGCCACGACGTTGGCGCCCATCGCGAGCGCCTTGAATACGTCGATACCCCGACGGATGCCGCTGTCGAACACGATGGGCACGCGCCCCTGCACCGTATCGACGGCTCCGCGCAGCATGGTGATCGCGGCCGGCATGCCGTCGAGCTGGCGACCACCGTGGTTCGAGATCCAGATGCAGCTCGCGCCTGCGGCCAGCGATTGCCGGATGTCCTCGGGGTGCACGATCCCTTTGACCACGACCGGTAGACCCGACGCCTGGCGCAGGAAGCCGATGTCGTCGAAGCTCAGGTCGCGCTTGAAGTCGGCGAAGGTGCCGCGGCCGCCCTGCGCGGGATCGTGATTGCCTATCTGCAAGCCCGGCACGCGCGGGCTGCCGAAACGGATGTAGTCGTCGGATTGCCCGGCCCCGATCGCGTCCGCCGTCAGGACGATCGCCGAGTAGCCGGCGGCTCGCGCGCGCTGCACCAGCCAGCGGTTGATATCCATGTCGCGATTCATGTAAATCTGAAACCACTTTGGCCCCGACGTCGCCCGGGCGACGTCCTCCATCGTCTTGTGCGCCGCGCCGGACATGACGTAGAGCGAGCCGGCCATTCCCGTGCCGGCCGCGGTCGCGACCTCCGCCTGGGTGTGGAACATGCCGTTCACGCCGATCGGACACGTGATGATCGGCACCGGCAGCGCGTGCCCCATCAGCGTGGTGCGCAGATCGATGGCGGCGTCGTTTACGCCCCGGAGGCGGCGCGGCAAGATCGGGAAGTCGTTGAAAGCGCGCAGGTTCTCGCGATACGTGACACCCGCGCCGGCAGGACCGAGAAAGGCGAACCGGGCGGGCGCGAGCACCGCCTTGGCGTCGGCTTCGAGCCATTCGATGTTGATGATGCGGAGATCGCGATCGGCGGTGCCGACGCCGGTCATATCGGCGGGCGGCGGAGCGGGGATCGCCGGCGCCGCGGCGGTCTGCGCGAAAGAGAGCGCCGGACGGTCGGCGGCGAGCGCTGCGGCGCCGACACCGAGGGCCTTGATGAGATCGCGTCGTGATGTGGTCATGGCTCGTCCCCGATGATGAGCTTGGAAGACGCACGGCACCAGGTGTGGTCGCGCGTCCGCACAACGCGTGCACGTATCACCAAGCTCGGAAACACACCACCATTCGGTCGACGCGCCGGACACACCCCCCGACAAGGGCGTCGACCTCCCCCCAAGGGCCCCGGCCGCGCCCCGCCTCGAACCTCGACGTGAACTCGTGCCGATCTCCCCCGGCGCCAAGCCCCCTCCCCCGTCCAGATGCGGCAACTGCCGGGGAACGCGAATCGATATGACGTCGTGCTGCGCGGCGGGGAGATCGTGTGGCTCACGAACGGCGCATTGGTAGTGCCAACTTCGTACAAGCGATTTCCAGTGGAGAACGAAGGCCGAGACGTCGCGGCGCTTGACGCCGGACCGGTTCCGGTCACCCTCAAGGTCGACAAGCGCGGGAGTGGGCCGAATGATCCCGCCGCGCCTGCTAGCCATGCTGGAGCGGGGCCTCGGCTCCAATCTATAGATTTGACCGCATAACCAGAATTTTCTTGCGCTCAGGAGGTGCTCTTGTCCCTATATCGCGGACCAATTTTTGCACGCTTGACATCAGTTCGAGCGGAACCGTACTGTTCGTGACGAGGTGCAGTGTGAGCGTTCACGTTCTGCCATCTCGAAGAGCGTTCGTTGCGGGAGCACTCGCGCTGATGGCGACGTCGTGTGCTCGGCCAAGCTCCCCGCCTCCACGCGTCCGCGCATCCAAGGTCGAAACAAGACCTCGTTTTCGGTATTTCGTGCACTGCTGCCTGCTGGGTGGCCTCGACTCGATCTACACGACGAATCCCAAGCGGAGCGCGGACGTCGAGTCGTGGGTTCCGGTCCCATATAGTCCCAACGAGATCGTGAGTACGCCGACTGGTTACTTGGCGCCAGCCTATGCACCACTCGCTCCGATCTCGAACCGGCTCGCGATCCTACAAAACGTCGCCGTTCAGACCGTTTCGCACGAGTACGGTAAGCGGCAGTTTTTCCGAGCTCGTCATGACATCAACCAGCAAGTGCCGTGGCTTGCCGACATCGTCGGCGAGTCCATACGAGACACGCAGGCGGTCTCGTTGCTGCTCATCGGATCGAGTGGCGGTACGCCCGACACTTCGCCCGGGCTGGTCACGGCTTTCCGAGCCAACAACTCGGGCCTCCTGAAAAGTATCGAAGCACTGAATGAGGAGGAGGCCCTCGTTCTTGCCCGCTCGCTCCGCGACGTTGCGCAGCGAAACGTCGGACGGACTGCCTCGAGCTATGCGCAAGCGGCAGCACTCATCGAGCGCGTACGGCGCGCTCCGAGGTTCAAGCCAGAGCCGTGGGTCGAAGGGCTGGACAAGAAGACCACGGAGGTGCAGACATCGTTGCAGCAAGCCGTTTGGGCGATCCAAAACGACATCGCTGCCTCCGTGGCGCTGTTCAGCGAGCCGCTGGTCGTGGACTCTCACGCCAACAACGACGCGGTGCAGTCGCGAGACAATCTGCAATTTGCGAAAATTTTTGCACGTTTCATCCAAGAGCTGGAGCGTCGAAAGAACGTGCATGGCTCACTGATCGATCAAACGCTCGGCGTGTTCGGCTCCGAGCTCGGTCGCTTCCCAAGACTCAATGATCGATTGGGTAAAGACCATTGGCCCGAGGCACCCAGCGTGCTGTTCGGAGGTTCGGTGAAGCCCGGGATCTACGGCGATACCGACCGCCGCATGGCGGCCGTGCCAGTTGACATGAGGACCGGACTTCCCGATCGCAACGGCGAATATCTCGACCTGGAGCACGTGGGAAGCACCGTCCTCACTGCGGCGGGTCTTCCCGGGGCCCCGTACGGTTACTCGCGTCCCGGATTGAGCTTTGCTCTGAGGTCGTCGTGAAGCCTCGCGTCGTCGGCGGCGCGCTTCTGCTGATCTTGTCCGCATGCGCGACGGCGATCACCCCACCCG
>Ga0070689_100000742_pt1 | contig 19921 bp, 18 predicted proteins | sample KBSS23HmetaG_FD_64669 | JGI IMG/M metagenome (GOLD analysis project Ga0070689, IMG submission 64669) | Switchgrass rhizosphere microbial communities from Kellogg Biological Station, Michigan, USA - KBS S2-3H metaG | ecosystem: Host-associated > Plants > Roots > Rhizosphere ...
GCGAGCATGCTCTTGCCGCAGCCGGGCGGGCCGATCAGCAGCACGTGGTGCGCACCCGCTGCCGCGATCTCCAGCGCCCGCCGCGCCACGGCCTGGCCGCGCACGTCGGAGAGGTCCGGTGGCTTCTCGGCCTGCGGGTCCGGATCGGCGGGCGAGGCGCGCGCGAGCGTCTCACCACGCAGCCACGCCACCGCCTCGTTCAGGTTCTGCGCGGCGTGGACGTGAAGTCCCTGCACGAGTGCCGCCTCGGGTGCGGCTTCCGCCGCGCACACGAGCTGCGTGCAGCCGGAACGCCACAGGCACTCGGCCAGCGACAGCGTGCCGCGCGTGCCTCGCAGCGCTCCATCCAGCGCCACCTCTCCGATCGCGGCGACGTCGCCCAGGCGATCGAGCGGCGCCTGCTCGGTCGCGGCGAGCAGGCCCATCGCCAACGCGAGATCGGCAGACGCGCCTTCCTTGCGGCGATCGGCCGGTGCCAGGTTCACGGTGACGCGTCGGTCGGGCGGGGCGAGGCCGGCGTTCCTCAGCGCCGGCCACACGCGCTCTCGTGCCTCGCGCGCGGTGGCGTCGGGCAGGCCGACCATCACGAATCCGGGCAGCCCCGGGCCCACGTCGACCTCGCAGTCGACCGGGAACGCGTCCAGTCCCCACAGCGCCGCCGTGCGCACGCGCGCGAGCATGCTGGCTCCGAGGGGGCGGTGCACGCCACGCGAAAGCATCGCAAGGAGCGTGCGCGGCCGAACCTCGCGCCAGCGAACGGGAGGCTGGAAGACATCGACGCCGGCGTGGTCGCTGCCGCCACGCCGGCGTCGGTCTTACGCGAAGTGCGAAGTCCTAGTCGCCGCCCAGCGCCACACCCAGGTCCACGTCGTCCATGCCGTCCAGGCGCGTCAGCTCCTTCTCGAGCGGCAGCCAGCCGTTGCTGAGCGCCGCGAGCGCCAGGTCCTGGGCCGGCGGCAGCTCCTGCATGAACACGAATGCCGTGCCGGTCACGAACCGACCGATCGTGCCGCGGTCGTAGCCGACGTCGCCGCGCGTCTCGCGGCGCGCCGACAGCACCTGCTGGAGCGTGGTCGCGTCGCCGCAGACATTCTTCCACCGCGTCTCCACGTCCTTCGCGCGGTCCGGGCTCTGCGAGCGCACGGCGTCCGAGACGAGCGCGTAGCTGGCGACATCGCCGTCGGGCACGAACGACGTCCACACCACGCGCGCGCGGCTCGAGCGCGGCGCGTGCTCGTGCGAGAGCGACGTGCCGTCCACGGTGGCGATCACCTCGTAATCCACGTCCACGGTGACGTTGCGCACGCGCGAGACCACCTCGATCGGCACGTCCACCCAGCGCACGATCTCGTGCCCCTGGTCGTCCTTCTGCACGATCTTGTGTGCCACGACGTCGCGGAAGAACTGGAGCTGGGTCTCGCTCCTGACGTTCCCGAGCGAGCCCCACACCACGCGCTCGGCGCCGGCCTTGCGGCCGAGCTTCACCGCATCCTCGCGCGTGAGCCGGCCCAGTTGCGCCACGCTCATGCGGCTCGTGATCGCGTCGGCGCCCATGATGCGCGTGAACTGCGCCTGCGGCGGCGCCATGTCCTTCGCCAGCGCGTCGCGCCAGCGCTCCGAGACCTCGCGGCCGAAGTTCGCGTCGGAGCCGCTCGCGAACGGCAGCACCGCGACGTCGGTCAGGGCCGCCTGGTAGGCGCGGTCGGCCTGCTGCACGGCGTCTTTATAGTTGGAAACAAACTTCTCGATCTCGTGGAAGTGCGCGAACGCGGCCTTGGGCCGGTGCGCGGTCTTCGCCTGGGCCGCCTGCAGGTAGTGACTGCGCGCCGCGGCCATGCGCAGCGTGCGCTCCTGGTCGGACCACGACGGCGTCACCTCGATCGTGGTGTAGTTGATGGCATTGGTGCGGAACTGCGTGAACTCCAGCACCTGCTCGGCGGCCTGGACGCTGTCGATGGGGGCGAGCGCCGCGATCTTCCGCTGCCATTCGTTGGCGATCATTCGGCCGGCGGCGGCGGCAGCCTCCTTGGCCTTGGGGTTCATGGGCTCGCGGTCGAGCGCACGCGTGGCGAGCTGCCAGGCGCGCCAGACGTCGCCATTCGAGAGCTTCTGCTGGCTCTTCTCGGCGAGTTTCGTGGGTCCGGCGCAGCCGGCGACGAGCGCCGCGGCCAGCAGCGCGAACGTGAGACGACGCATGGGGACCTCCGGTGGAGAACGGAACGGGTCCCCGGTGTCATCGGCCGGTCAGGTGCGCGACATGACTCCCACGTCGCAGGGGAGGCGCGGGCAGCGGCCCGAGCGACTCACTTCCCCTTGGGCACCGGCATCACCACCTCGAAGGCGAGCTTCCAGCTCGCGGCCGCGCCCCGGTGCCAGACGTGCACGTACCAAGCGCTGTCCGGATCGGCGAGGCCGCCGGTCACGAACGTGCCGTAGGTGTAGCCCATGTCGCCCGAGCCCGCGACGCTCTGCGCGTTCGACACCATGCGTGCCGTGGCCTCGCGGGTCGCGATCGAGTCGCGTGCGGCGGCGCGTCCGGTGACGCGCTGGTCGCCCTCGCGCAGCACGATGATGTCCTCGGTGGCGTAGCGCTCGATCGCATCGCTCACGCCGGCCGAGCCGGCGAGCTTGGCGAAACCCGCGTCGGCCTGGTAGAGCGACTGGCGCGCCGCGAGCGGCTTGGCGCCGAGGCTCGCACCCGACACCGGCGCGCCATAGGTGACCCCGGGCGTGTCGCGTCCGGGCGCGGGATGGTCGACGCCGCAATCGAGCACCGCCTTCCACGAGCCGTCTGCCTGAAGCCGCCACACGCTCATGTACTCGCCGTGTGCGTCGGGCTTCTTCTGCGTCGAGTCACGGCTCCAGGTCCACGGCCCGGTGCTCCAGCCGAGCTTGCCGTCGGCGCTGATCGCCGCGTGCATGGGGGTCCACGCGAGCAGGCCGTTCCAGCCGGGCTTCTGCTTCTCGTAGGTCTTGATCCCGCTCACCGGCGAGGGGCGGAACACCACGCTCGTCGGCGCGAGCCAGGCGAGGAAGCCATCGCGCACGCCGGCCGAGCGCACCTGCGCCGCGAACGCGCGCTCCGCGGTGACGATGGGTGCGGCGGCGTCATCGCTGGCGGCCGTGGCGCAGGGGCTCGCCAGCAGGACCGCCGGCAGCGAGCACATCAGAAGCAGTGGGTGGCTCCGGGGCACGCAGCTTCCTCGCCAGTGGGGTTCGGGGGGCGGCCAAGTGCTAACAGATTGGAGGGAGATGGACGAGGCGAACCGGCCCGGCCGCGGCCCGTGGGGCGCCCGGCGCCAGCGCTCGGGTCCGCGGCGTCACCGGCGCACTTCATAATGAGGGAAACGGGCGTGCAGCATGCGAGTGTAAACCTTTACACGACTTTACTGACTCAAGCCGCACCGGGGACCCTACCGAAAACTCCTTATCACTCGTTTCCTCGTTCCGGGAGAGGGCTTGTACCCGTCGATCGCGCATCTGCTCAACGAACATCGGGCCACCACCGAGGGTGCGCTCCAGCGTGCCCTCTCCGCCGGGCTCGGCGCCGATCGCGCGCGGGCCGAGGCAGGTTCGCTCGTCGGCTCGATGGCGGACGCGTTCGAGCAGGGCGGGCTCGCGACGTTCGTGCCCGAGCTGTCGCGCCGGATCGCGACCTGGCAGGCGGCCGGAGTCACCGCGCCGGCGGTCGAGGAAGCCCTGGTGACGCTCGCGCGCTGGCCGTGGCTGCGCGACCCGGCGGATCCGCTCCCCGACGTGCCGCTCGAGGACGTGCTGCGCCGCGAGGTGGCGCAGCGCGAGCGGTTCAGCGCGCTCCTGACCGTGGGCCGCGCCGTGGTCAACACGCTCGACTTGAAGACCATCCTCGGCACCATCGCCAAGCAGATCCGGCAGGTGATCCAGACCGACGAGTGCACGGTGTTCCTGCACGACGACCGCGAGAACGTGCTGGTGCCGGCGGTGTGCGATGCGCGCACGTACATGGACGAGATGCTCGCCGTACGGCTGAAGCCCGGCGAGGGCATCACCGGCCACGTCGCGCTCTCGGGCCACGGCGAGATCGTCAACGACGCCGAGAGCGACCCGCGTGCCATGACCGTGCCCGGCACGCCGCCCGAGCAGTCGGCGCTCCTCTGCGTGCCGCTGGTCTCCCGGGAGCGTGTGCTCGGCGTGATCACGCTGTCGCGCATCGGCCCGCGCGGCTTCCAGGAGGAGGACCTCGAGCTGGCGACGCTGTTCGCCGGCCCGTGCAGTGCCGCGATCGCGAACGCGCGGCTCTACGAGAGCATCAAGCTCGCCTACGACGAGCTGCGGGCGACGCAGGCGCAGCTCGTGCAGTCGGCCAAGCTGAACGCGCTCGGTGAGATGGCGGGCGGCGTGGCGCACGACTTCAACAACATCCTCGCCGCGATCCTGGGGCGCACGCAGCTCCTGCTCCAGACCGTCGACGACCCCGGCATCCGCCGCCAGCTCGGCGTCGTCGAGCAGGCGGCACTCGATGGCGCGCAGACCGTGCGCCGCGTGCAGGAGTTCACGCGCGTGCGCCAGGACGAGCGCTTCGAGACGCTGGACCTGAACCGTGTGCTCTACGGCGTCGTCGAGCTGACGCGGCCGGCGTGGGAGGCGGGCGCCAAGCGCCGCGGCGTGGTGGTGAACCTGCGCCTGGACCTGAAAGCGTCGCAGCCCATCGCCGGCGCGGCCTCCGAGCTGCGCGAGGTGTTCACGAACATGGTGCTGAACGCGGTGGACGCCATGCCCGCGGGTGGCGAGCTCTGGATCACGAGCGCCGACGAGGGCGACCAGGTGCGCGTGCGGGTGCGCGACTCGGGCGTGGGCATGGACCACGACACGCGCGCGCGCGTGTTCGATCCGTTCTTCACCACGAAGGAAGTGAAGGGCACGGGCCTCGGGCTCTCGGTGGCCTACGGCATCGTCAAGCGCCACCGCGGCCAGATCGACGTGCACAGCAGCCGCGGCGAGGGCACTGAGTTCACGCTCTCGTTCCCGACCGGCGTGGTGCCGGTGGAGCTCGGGCCGTCCGCGGATGGCCCCACGCCCACGGCGCTGCGCACGCTGGTCGTCGACGACGAGGAGAGCGTGCTCACCGTGCTCTCCGAGATGCTGCGCGGCATGGGCCACCAGGTGACGCCCGCGCTCGGCGGACCCGCGGCGGTCGAGTCGCTGAGGCAGGAGACGTACGACGTGGTGTTCACCGACCTCGGCATGCCCGAGGTGAACGGCTGGGACCTGGCCGCGGTGGTGAAGTCGCGGCGGCCGGAGTGCGCGGTGGTGCTGGTCTCCGGCTGGGGCTTCCAGCTCGAGGAGGAAGCAGCGCTCTCGCGCGGCGTGGACCGCGTGCTGGCGAAGCCGTTCTCGTTCCCGGACGTTGAGCGCGCGCTGCGCGCGCTGTTCGATCCCAGAGGGCAGCGCCGGGCCGCCTGAGCGCGCGGGGCGGAGAAGGCGCGCTATTCGCCCACGACCGCCAGCTCCACGAGCCTCGACGCATCGCTGGTGGAGAGCTGGTGTCCGAGGAGCGCCATGCGCACGTCTCCGATCGGGTTCACCAGCACGAATCCAGGCTGCACCCCCTCGCGCGAGCTGGTCGCGTCGAGCAGCCCGTAGAGCGAGACGATGTCACCGGTCGGGTCGGCGAGCGGCGTGTACGAGAGCTTCTGTCCGTGGAGCCGCTGCGCGAGCGCCTGCGTCTTGTCGTAGCACACCGCGAGCGTGCGCACGCCCAGCTTCGCGAGCGACTCCGCCAAGGGCTCGACCAGCGCGAACGAGTCGCGGTTCTGGACGAACCACACCATCACCCAGCGGCCGCGGGTCGCGGACAGGCGGAGCGGCTTGCCGTCGAGCTGCAGGAGCTCGAAGTCGGGAGCGCTCTCGCCAATGCCCACGCGCGCGGAGACCCGACCGGGTCCGGAGGTGTTGCTGCTGCCCGGCGTCCGCGCGGCCGGCGCGGGCGTGGACGAATTCGGCTTGAACTCCGATTGCGCGAGCGCCGCGCCGGCGAGGCACGCGACGAACAGCCACATCGAGGAGATGATCGCCTTGCGTTGCATGTCGAACCCTCCTTCGGATCCGCCTGCTCGCACTTCAGGGGAGCTTCACTGACCTCCTTGCCGCGCGTGGGCGCGCTCGACCTCGTCGCGAAGCGCCGTGAGCGTCGCATCGGGTGTCTCGGGCGGGATCGAGCAGCCGGGGGCGAACAGGAACCGCCGGCCGCCGGTGGCTTCGAGCGCGTCGCGGTAGGCGGCGATCGCCTGATCGGGGCCGCGCTGGAGCGCGCCCTCGTGGTCGATGCCGCCCATCACCGCGCCCTTGAGCCGGGTGAGCGCATCCTTCAAACCGGGATTGGCGGGCGCGGTCGCGTCCCATGAGAACGCGCCCACCGGGTAGTCCGCGAACTCGTAGAGCAGCGCATCGCGCTTGCATACGTGCATGGTGTGGTAGCGCGACGGTCCCGCCGCCGCGAGCAGCCGCAAGTCGTACGGCCGCGACCAGCGTCGCAGGGACTCCGGGGTCACGAACTCGCGCGAGCCCCAGTCGGTGGTGGCGAGGAACAGGCCGTCAGCACCGGCGCGCATGACCGCGGTGACGTAGCGCTCGAACGTGCGCGTCACCGCCTCGAGCGCGCGCTCGACACGCTTCGGCTCGCGCGGGATCAGGTCGCGCAGGCGCTCGGGCGGCTCGGTCAACTCGGCGAGGATCGCGAGCGGCGTGAACACGGTCTGGAGCAGGGGCACATCCGCGGGCAGCTGCCGGCGCATCTCGCGCACCGCTTCCAGCTGCTCGCCGAGGGCGCCCTGATCGTGCGGCTTCTCGTCGATCCGGTCCCAGTCGGCGGCCTCGTGAACGGGCCAGCGCTCGACCGTGGGCTTCTCGTTCGCCACCCCGCTGTAGAGGTAACGCACGCCCCAGGGCTCGACGTGGTAGTGCTTCCGCGGGTTGAGCTTCACCCAGTCCCAGCGGTACTTCTGCCAGCGCTCGAGCGTGTGCGCGACCAACTCCGCGGCCGAGGACTCGCGGTGGTACACGTGTCCCCAGAATGACACCGGCGGGCGATCGAGCGGCTCGCCCGCGAGTGCGGCCAGCACCCGGTCGCGGCTGGTCATGAGAGAAGGCTAGACCCGCGCGGACCGCGCCACAACCGCTATCTTGGTCAGATCGTGCATCGTTGCGCTTTCGTCATACTGGCCGCGGTACTCGCCGTGGTCGGCTGTGCCCGTAGCCGTGAACGGGCGAACGCGTTGCCCGACAGCACCGCCGCCGCGATCGCGTTGGACCGCCCCGAGCGCCCCATCGTGCCACTCGCGGGCGGCGACACGCTGCGGCTCGAACGTGTGACGCTCGAGCGCTCGAACCTCGACCTCTCGTCGCCGCCGACGCAGGTCGAGGTGACGCCCGCGGAGCCAGCGCCGGAACCACCCGTGCCCGAGCCGGGAGAACCGCCGGCGCCATCGCCCGCCGAGCCGGGGCCAGCCGATCCACGAACGCTGTTGCCTCCGATCCCGCGAGGCGTGCCGGCGACGGCGATCGGCGGACGGGGCGGTCGCGTCACGCTCGACGTGCGCGTCGACGAGCTGGGCGACGTGAGCGACGCACTGCTCGTGCAGGGCGACGCCGACTCACTCACCGTGCGCGCAGCGATCCTGGCCGCCGAAGCCGTGCGCTATCACCCCGCGCTGCTCGGCGGCCGGCCGATCGCGGTCTGGACGCGACAGGTGATCGAAGTCCGCCGGGGGCGCGCGGCGAGATAGCCGCCGAGGTTCCGGTCAGTCCGGCTGCGCGGCGGCCGCGCGCATGCGGTCTTCGAGCGTGCGGAAGCTCGGGCCGGCGAGCTGCACCGCGGTCCACAGCGCGAGCAGCGCGCCCGAGAGCGTGACCACGATCCATGGCTCGAAGATCGCCGCCATCCAGCCCGCGATCACGGTACCGATCGGGAACGCGCTCTGGGCGATGAACCGGCGCGTCGCCAGCGCGCGTGCCAGCAGGTGCGGCGGCGTCAGGCTCTGCCACAGCGTGAAGCTCGCGGTGTTGAGCGGCGCCACCAGCAGCTCGCCCACGAACATGCCCGCCGCGAGCCCCCACACCGTGGTCGCGAGCCCGGCGATGGTCTGCCCCACGCCGAGCACGACCAGGCACACCGCCATCACCACCGTCTTCCGCATGCCGCGCAGGCCGACGATGCTCACCACCACGCCGCCCAGCACGCCGCCCAGGCCGCCCGCGGTGTTCACCAGCGCCAACACCGCCTCGAACGGCAGGTGGCGGCGCGCGGCGTCGGCGGCGACGTGGTCACGCGCCAGCAGCGGCAGCAGCACCATGAGCGGCGCGAACGTGAAGTTGGCGAGCGAGCCGAAGCTGATGAGCCACACGAACGGCCGCCGGCGGAGCACCCAGCGCAGTCCCGCGCGCGCGTCCTCGAGCAGGCTCGCGCGCGGACCGGGGACGACCGGCATCGCCGGGAAGCGGAGCGCCATCGCCGTGCACGCGGCGATCATGAACGACAACGCGTCGGCGGCGAACGCGAACGGGATGCCGTTCACGAGCCATGGCGGCATTTTTCCCGAGCCGCCCAGCAGCGCGGGAAGCCCGATCAGCGCCGCAGCCAGCGGAGGGGCGAGAAGCTGCGCGAGGCCGAACGACGTCATCATCATGCCGCTCGCGCGCGGCAGGTCGCCCTCGCGCACGAAGCGGCCGTAGGAGCTGTCGAATGCGGCGCTGTGGAACGAGCTCCCGAGCGAGTAGGCGAGCAGCAGCAGCACCGCGATCGGGAGCACGAGCCGGTGGGTCGCGGTGAGCGCCACGAGCACGAGCGAAAGCAGCGCGAGCAGCGAGTTGGTGGTGATCAGGATGCGCCGGCGGTCGTGGCGATCCGCGAACGCGCCCGCGATCGGCATGGCGAAGATCAGCGGCCCCGTGGTCGCGAATCCGGTGGCGGTGAGTGCCAAGGCGAGCTGTGGCTTCTGCGCCGAGAGCGGGAAGAGGTCGCGCGCGAGCCAGATGTTCACGGCGAACTGGCTCACCATGGTGCCGAAGAGCGACAGCGTCTGCGAGCTCCAGAGCACGAGGAAGGCGCGGAAGCGGTCTGTTACAACCGGGTCCGGCGATGCCGGACCCGGAGTACCAGGTCCCGCCGGACCCGGAGTACCAAGTCCGCCCCGCGTCGCAGTCTCGCTCACGCGCGCGTCACCGGCTGCACCCAGAGATGGCGCGAGCGCGTGACCTCGAAGCCCTCCGAGCGATAGAGGCCGAGCGCGCCCTCGTTCTCGCCGTCCACGAGCAGCGTCACCGGGTGCGGCGTCTCGCGCTCGAGCCAGTGGACGCCCCAGCGCAGCAGCGCGCGACCGAGCCCGATGCCGCGCGCGGCGCGCCGGGTGCCGAGCGTGCCGATCTCGCCGCGCGTCGCGAACAACTCGTTCCGGCAGAAGCCGGCGACCTGACCATCCTTGTAGGCGAGCAGCAGGCCGTCGGCGCGAAAGCCCGGCTTCGCCGCCACCTTGCGCGCGTTGGCGAGCGGGCTCGCCACGTACCGGTAGTTATCCGCGAACGATTCGTTGTAGGCGAGATTCCAGTCCTCGAGCATGGCGTCGCTGCCGTCGAACGTGCGCACGCTCACGCCCTCGGGCCACACCGGTTCCGGCGGCGCGCCGTTGCGCTCGCGGCCCATGAGCCAGAACCAGCGGTCGTGCCGGTAGCCGAAGCGCTCCGCCATCGCGGTCGGCGCCGCGAGGGGCTCCCACGCCGCCATCAACTGCCAGCGCATGACCGGCAGCCGCGTCTGCTCGCGCACGTACGCGCTCACCGCGTCGTGCAGGGCGCGGCCCACGCCGCGGCGCTGGAAGCGCGGCAGCACGCCGCCGCGGAGCATCGTCCACGGCTCCGCCGCCGGCAGCAGGATGGCGCACGCGAAACCCGCCGCCTCACCCTCGACGAACGCCAGCCGCACGCCCTCCGCGGGCGTGTAGGGATCGGCGAGCAGGCGCTCGGCGCCATCGCTGCCTTCGTACATGTCGTACTGCCCGGCGATCTCGGGCGACTGGAGCAGGGCCTGGAGCGCGGCGCGGTCGTCGGGGCGATAGGGACGCACGGTGATGGCCATGGCGGCGCGAAGCTAGTCAGGCGCCGAGCGGCGGTCAACGCCCGGGGGGCCGCCGTTGACCGCGGTTCCAGCGGCCCCTAACCTTCCGAGCATGTCCGCCACGGCGTTCGCGCTCGACCATCTGCAGGCGCTCGTGGACCGCTTCGCCGGCCGCCGGTTGCTGGTGCTGGGCGACCTGATGCTCGACCACTACCTCTGGGGTCGCTGCGAGCGCATCTCGCCCGAGGCGCCGGTGCCCGTGGTCGAGGTGCAGAAGGAGACCAGCTCGCTGGGCGGCGCCGGCAACGTCGCCGCGAACCTCACCTCGCTCGGCGCCGAGCCCGTGCTCGTGGGCCTGGTGGGCGAGGACGACCGCTCGCGGCAGCTCTTTGAAGCCTTTGCCGACCGCGGCGTCGACACGCGCGCCATCGTGCGCGACCCGTCGCGGCCGACGACGATGAAGACGCGCATCATCGCCCACTCGCAGCAGGTGGTACGCGCCGACTGGGAGTCGCGCGCCGACGTCGAGGGCAAGGCCCTGAAGACGCTGCTCGCCACGCTCGAGCGCGAGCTGCCCAAGTGTCACGGCCTGATCGTGAGCGACTACGGCAAGGGCGTGGTCACGCGCGTGGTGCTGGAGAAGGCGATCGGGCTGGCGAAGGCGAAGAAGCTCCCCACATGCGTGGACCCCAAGGAGAGCCACATCGACGCCTACAAGGGCGTGAGCATCCTGACGCCGAACCAGAACGAGGCCGGCTACGTCATGGGCCAGCGCATCACCGACGAGACGAGCCTGATGAGCGTGGGCTGGGGACTGCAGAAGCGGCTGGACGTGGACTGCGCGCTCATCACGCGCGGCGCCGACGGCATGAGCCTGTTCGAGCGCTCGGGCCGCTACACGCACCTGCCCACGGTGGCGCGCGAGGTCTACGACGTCACCGGCGCCGGCGACACCGTGGTGAGCGTGGTGTCGCTGGCGCTGGCGGCGGGCGCCGACTACCCGGAAGCCTGCTACCTCGCGAACCACGCCGCCGGCGTGGTGATCCGCGAGGTGGGCACCGCCACCTGCTCGCCCAGCGAGCTGCGCGCGTCGGTGGCTGGCGCGCTCGCGTGAGCGAAGCGTTCGCGCTGCCGAGCGAGGCGCGCGCGAAGCTGGAGCTGTGGCGTGCGGCGAAGGCGCGCGTCGTGTTCACGAACGGCGTCTTCGACCTGCTGCACCGCGGCCACGCCGAGTACCTGGAGGACGCGCGCGCGCTCGGCGACCGGCTCGTGGTCGGCGTCAACACGGACGCGTCCGTGCGCCGGCTGAAAGGCCCGTCGCGGCCGATCGTCGGCGAGCAGGACCGCGCCGCACTCGTGCGCGCGCTCGCGTGCGTGGACCTGGTGGTGCTCTTCGACGACGACACGCCGCAGCGGCTGATCGAGGCGGTGAAGCCCGACGTGCTGGTGAAGGGCGCGGATTACGCGCCGGAGGCGATCGTCGGCCGCGAGTTCGTGGAATCCCACGGCGGCCGCGTCACCACGATCCCGCTTCGCGAGGGGCTGTCCACGAGCGAGATCGTGAAGCGCATCCGCGACGGGAAGGGCGTCTAGACCTTCGCGCCCGACGTTCGAGAAGTCGCTCGGGAAGCGTGGCGCCCGACGACTTGCCGGATCGAGCCGACGCCCGGAACCGTGCTTCACCCGCTTGCGCCGGCCGTGCGCCGCGTCTAGTCTGCCATGTCCCTCTTTCCCTTCGGGTGCGTGTGCATCCCCTTCGCCGTCGAGCGCGAAACTCGGGCGGCGGGCCGCCACCCGGTCCTGGAGCGGCCATGGCGCAGACCTTCACGAATTACATCGGCGGGAGCTGGGTCCCCGCCCGGTCCGGCCGCACGTTCACGAACCTGAACCCCGCCACGGGGGCGGCCCTCGGCGAGTTCCCCGATTCGGGCCCGGACGACGTGGATGCGGCGGTGCAGGCCGCCCGCGGTGCGATGCGCGCCTGGCAGCTCACGCCGGCGCCCAAGCGCGGCGAGCTGCTCTACAGGCTCGGCGCCCTGATCGCGCAGAAGAAGGAAGAGCTGGCGCGCGCGGCGACGCGCGAGATGGGGAAGATCCTCATCGAGACGCGCGGCGACGTGCAGGAAGGTGTCGACATGGCGTTCCTCGCCGCCGGCGAAGGCCGCCGGCTCTACGGCGTCACCACGCCGAGCGAGATGCCCAACAAGTGGGCGATGAGCGTGCGCGTGCCGATCGGCGTCGTGGGCGTGATCACGGCCTGGAACTTCCCGTTCGCGGTGCCGACGTGGAAGATCTTCCCCGCGCTGCTCTCCGGGAACACGGTGGTGTTCAAGCCCAGCGAGGAAACGCCCGAGATGGGCTTCCACCTGGCGAAGCTCCTGGAAGAGGTCGGGCTGCCGCCGGGCGTGTTCAACGTCGTGCACGGCAACGGGCAGAACGTGGGCTGGCCGATGGTGCAGCACGCGGGCATCGACGTGGTGTCGTTCACCGGCTCCAACGGCGTGGGCACGAAGATCGCCGTCGAGGGCGCGCGTCTCGGCAAGCGCGTGTCCTTGGAGATGGGCGGCAAGAACGGCGTCATCGTCATGGACGACGCCGACGTGTCGCTGGCGGCGAACGCCGTGGCCTGGGGTGCGTTCGGCACCACGGGCCAGCGCTGCACGGCGACGAGCCGCGTCATCGTGCACGAGCGCATCCACGACGAGCTGGTGCGGCTCGTGGTCCAGCGTGCGCAGGCGCTCAGACTCGGCGACGGCCTGGACGAGGGCGTGGAGATGGGCCCGCTCGTGAACGCGAAGCAGCTCGAGCGCGTCTCCGGCTACATGAAGGTGGGCGCCGACGAGGGCGCGCAGGTCGCCACCGGCGGCCACCGCGCCACCGGAGCGGCGCTCGACAAGGGCTACTTCTTCCAGCCCACGGTGCTCACCGAGGTGAGGCCGGGCATGCGCGTGGCGCAGGAGGAGATCTTCGGGCCGGTGGTGAGCTTCGTGCGCGTGAAGTCGCTGGAGGAGGCGATCGCCGTCAACAACGCGACGCCGTTCGGGCTGTCGTCGTCCATCTTCACCACCAACGTCAACGCCGCGTTCACCGCGATGCGCGACCTCACCACCGGCATCGTCTACGTGAACCACGGCACCACCGGCGCCGAGACGCACCTGCCGTTCGGGGGCACGCGCGGCACCGGCAACGGCCACCGCGAGGCGGGCCACACCATGCTCGACGCGTTCACCGAGTGGAAGAGCCTCTACGTGGACTTCAGCGGCAAGGTGCAGCGCGCGCAGATCGACAATAATTGACACTCAAGCGGGCCGCGTTGGCCCGAGGCGGGGTGTGATGAATCTTCATGAGTATCAGGGCAAGGAACTCTTCGCGCGCTTCGGGATCCCGGCGCTGCCCGGGCAGGTCGCGGAGACTCCGGAGGAGGCGCGTGACATCGCCGCCTCGATCGGCGGCACGGTGGTGATCAAGGCGCAAGTGCAGGCGGGCGGCCGTGGCAAGGCCGGCGGCGTCAAGCTCGCGCACTCGCCGAGCGAGGCGTTCGAGCGCGCCCGCGACATCCTCGCGCTCACCATCAAGGGCCTGCCCGTGCGCAAGGTCCTCGTGGCGCAGGCCGCGGACATCGCCAAGGAGTACTACTGCGCGATCGTCATGGACCGCGAGAAGAAGGCGCCGCTGGTCATGATCTCGAGCGAAGGCGGCATCGACATCGAGGAGGTGGCGCGCACCGCGCCCGAGAAGATCGTCAAGTTCCACATCCCCGTCGAGGGCCTGCGCCCGTACGTGGCGCGCGACCTCATGCGCCCGTTGTTCCCCGAGTTCAAGCAGGCCTCGCAGGCCGCCGAGATCCTGCTCAAGCTCTACCGCGCGTTCATGGACGGCGACTGCTCGCTGGCGGAGATCAACCCGCTCGCGGTCACGCCGGAGGGCAAAGTGATCGCCCTCGATGCCAAGGTCGTGCTCGACGACAACGCCGAGTTCCGCCACAAGGAGTGGAACGACTGGCGTGACCCGGCCGAGGAGACGCCGGCGGCGCGGCTCGCGCGCGAGAAGGGGCTCTCGTACGTGAAGCTGGACGGCGACATCGGCTGCGTCGTCAACGGCGCCGGGCTGTCGATGGCGACCATGGACCTGATCAAGCACTACGGCGGCGAGCCCGCGAATTTTCTTGATATCGGAGGGTCGTCCAACCCCGAAAAGGTCACGGCGGCGCTGCAGATCATCACCGGGGAAGGCCACGTCCGCGCCATCCTGTTCAACATCTTCGGCGGCATCACGCGCTGCGACGACGTGGCGATGGGCATCGTGACCTCGCTCAAGACGTCGCCGCTCCAGATCCCGCTCGTCATCCGGCTCACCGGCACGAACGAGGAGAAGGCGCGGCAGATCCTCAAGGACTTCGGCCTCGGCGCGACCACGAGCATGGACGAGGCGGTACGCATGGTGATCGAGAAGGCGCAGGAGGTGCCGGTGTGAGCATCCTGATCGACAAGAACACGCGCCTGATCGTGCAGGGCATCACCGGTCGCGACGGTGCCTTCCACACCCAGCAGATGGTCGCCTACGGCACCAAGGTCGTGGGCGGCGTCACGCCGGGGAAGGGCGGCGCCGAGGTGCACGGCGTGCCGGTGTTCGATTCGGTCGCCGAGGCGGTGCACGCCACCAAGGCGAACGCGAGCGTCATCTACGTGCCGGCGCCGTTCGCGGCGGACGCCATCCACGAGGCGGCCGACGCGGGGCTGTCGCTGATCGTGTGCATCACCGAAGGCCTGCCCGTGCGCGACACGCTGGGCGCCTACCACAAGGTGCTGGCGCTCCGAGGCCAGAACAACCCGCTCGGCCGGCCGCGGCTCGTGGGCCCGAACTGCCCGGGGTTGATCACGCCCGGCCAGTCGAAGGTGGGCATCCTTCCTGGCCACATCTGCATCCCGGGTCCGGTCGGCGTGGTGAGCAAGAGCGGCACGCTCACGTACGAGGTGGTGAAGCAGCTCACCGACCAGGGCCTGGGGCAGACAACGTGCCTCGGGATCGGCGGCGATCCCATCATCGGCACCGACTTCATCGACGCCCTCACCCTGTTCGAGGCCGACGGCAAGACCGAAGCCGTGGTGTTGATGGGCGAGATCGGCGGCAACGCCGAGGAGCAGGCAGCGCAGTTCATCAAGCGCCACGTGACGAAGCCGGTGGTGGCGTTCGTCGCCGGCCAGACCGCGCCGCCGGGCAAGCGCATGGGCCATGCGGGCGCGATCATCTCCGGCGGCACGGGAACCGCTGCCGAGAAGATGGCGGCGTTCGAGGCCGCGGGTGTGCCCGTGGCGCGCATCCCGAGCGAGATCCCGGGGCTGATCGCCGAGCTGCTCCAGCGCCGGCGCACGCGGCAGAAGAACGGTGCGGCGAAGAAGGCCGCGGAGGCTCCGAAGGCGAATGGGAAGTCCGCGCGCGCGAGCGCGAAGGCTTCAGCGCCGTCGCGCGCGCTCGCGAACGGCCGCGGCGGCTCCGCGCGACCGAAGAAGAAGGCGGTCGCAGCCGCAGCGTCGAAGGCGGGCGGGCGGAGCGCCGGCGGGAAGAAGAAGAAGCGCTAGACGCAGGCCGCGGGCTCATGAATAGCTCGGGCTCGACCCTCACCCGAATACATTCCGCGGGCGGCGACGCCCGCTCGAGGAGGTTCACCGTGGCCGTGGAACGCACGCTGTTCATCATCAAGCCGGATGCCACCGCGAAGCACATCGTGGGCAAGATCCTCGCCCACGTGGAGGGCAAGGGTTTCAGCCTCGTGGAGGCGCGCTACACGCGGCTCACGGCCGATCAGTGCCAGGAGTTCTACGCCGAGCACGTGGGCAAGCCGTTTTTCCCGAGCCTGGTCGAGTTCATGACCTCGGGCCCGGTGCTGCTCTGCTGCCTCGAGCGCGACAACGCGGTCGCCACCCTGCGCGAGGTGATCGGCGCCACGGACCCTGCCCAGGCCGCCGAGGGCACGATCCGCAAGCTCTACGCCGAATCCAAGGGCCGGAACTCGGTGCACGCCTCGGACAGTGTCGCCTCCGCCCAGCGCGAGGTGCGGCTGTTCTTCGGCGCCACGGCGCTGGCACACTGAACCCTGCGCCGTCCGGTCCCCGGCTGAAAAGGGGGCTCCGCGACCCCGACCGGGGGGCCAGTCGGCCCCCACCCGTTCGGCGTTGGACGGTCCCAAAGTGCCTGTGCTAACTTGCGTCCGTTTCAAGGGGGCGGCCTGGGGCCGTCCCGTATGCGTATGACCAGTTTCGTCCTCGATCTCGCCACCCTGCGCCCGGCCGTCGACCGGGTGGAGGCCGAGGGCACGGCAGCCGACGTCGGACTCTCCCAACCTGAATGGCGCGAAGTGGTTCGCGGCGTGTTCCAGGTGGAGAAATCGGGCGAGCGGGTGTCGGTGCGGGGCACCGTTCAGTCGCGGGCCCACCTCGAGTGCGTGCGCTGCCTGCGGGAGTTCGACCTGCCGCTGGAGGTGCCGCTCGTGGTGTACGCGGAACGGACCGGATCGGCGTCACGCGAAGAGCAGGAGGCTCTGGAGCGTGACGACCACATGATGTTCCACGATGGCCGGCGGCTGGACCTGCGCGAGATGGTTCGCGAGGCGTTGCTGCTGGAAGTGCCGATCTCTCCCCATTGCCGGGAGGATTGTCCGGGCCTGTGCCCGAAGTGTGGTGCCGAGCTGTCCGAGGGGCCTCATGTGTGCCCCGGGGAGCGCTGAGGCCACGCCCGGGGCTCCGGCCCGTCTTCAGGAGGTCCACGCGACATGGCGGTTCCGAAGCGGCGTCACTCGCACACCCGCGGCAAGAAGCGGCGTACGCACTGGAAGCTCGGCAAGCCGAGCCTCACGAACTGCGCGCACTGCGGCGCCCCCCGGGTCCCGCACCGCATCTGCGCGAGCTGCGGGTACTACAAGGGCGAAGAGATCGTCGCACCCCGCGAAGCGTAGCGGCGGACGACCTTCATGACCTCGGTCCCGCGCATCGGGATTGATGCGATGGGGGGCGACTTCGGCCCGCGGCCCGTGGCCGAAGGCGCCGCGCTCGCTTTGCGCGAGTGGCCCGGCCGCTTCCGCCTGACGCTCGTGGGCGACGAGAGCGAGATCCGGGCCGCGCTCCGTCACGCCCACCTGGGCAGCGCCGACATCACCGTCGTGCACGCGTCCGAGAAAGTGGACATGGCGGCCAAGGCCGCGGCGGCGGCGCGCCGCTCGGGCACGTCGCTCGGCGTGCTCACCCAGCTCCACAAGGACGGCCGGCTGGACGGCATCTTCAGCGCCGGCAACACCGGCGCGGTCGTGGCGAGCGCGCTCCTGGGCCTCGGCCGGCTTGAGAGCGTGTCGCGCCCGGCGCTGGCCGCATTCTTCCCGAACCTGGGCCGCGGCACCGTGGTGCTCGACGTCGGGGCCAACGCCGAGGTGAAGGCGCCGTGGCTGGTGCAGTTCGCGCACATGGGCTCGTGCTTCGCGCGCTACCTGCTCGGGCACGAGAACCCGCGCGTGGGGCTGCTGTCGATCGGCGAGGAGGAGAGCAAGGGCAACCAGCTCGTGCAGGAGTCGCTCCCGCTCATCAAGGCCGCGCGGCATCTCAACTTCATCGGCCCCGTCGAGGGCCGCGACCTGTTCAAGGGCACCTGCGACGTCATCGTGACCGACGGCTTCACCGGCAACGTGCTCTTGAAGACCGCGGAGAGCGCCGCGAGCTTCCTCGGCCGCTCGGTGCGCGACGAGGTGAAGAAGGACCCGCTCGCCATGTTCGGCGCGCTGTTCATGAGGGGTGCGCTGTCGCGGCTGCGCACGCGCATCGACTGGCAGGAGTACGGCGCCGCGCCGCTGCTGGGTGTGAACGGCGTCTGCTTCATCGGCCACGGCTCGAGCGGCCCGCGCGCGTTCCGGAGCGCGATCCACACGCTCACCACGTTCGTCGAGCAGCGCGTGAACGAGCACATCCGCGAGGAGATCCAGGCGGATCATGATACTGCGGCCTGACGGCATTCGCGGCACGACCATCACCGGCACGGGCATGTACGTGCCGGAGCGCGTGCTCACGAACCACGACCTGGAGAAGCTGGTGGAGACGTCCGACGAGTGGATCGTCGAGCGCACCGGCATCCGCGAGCGCCGCATCGCCGCTCCCGACCAGGCCTCGAGCGACCTCGCGCTCATCGCCTGCCAGCGGGCGCTGGCGATGGCGAACGTGGAGGCCGCGAACGTGGACCAGATCGTGCTCGCGACCACGACGCCGGACCGCATCCTGCCGTCGTGCGCGTGCACGTTGCAGCAGAAGCTGGGCGCCACGAAGGCGGCGGCCTACGACATGTTCGCCGCATGCACCGGGTTCATCTACGGGCTGGGCCTCGCGCGCGGCCTGATCGGCGCCCGGGTGGCGGACACCGTGCTCGTGGTCGGGGTCGAGACGCTGTCGCGCATCGTGGACTACACCGACCGCAACACCTGCGTGCTGTTCGGCGACGGCGCCGGCGCGGCGGTGCTGCAGGCGTGCGAGACCAGCGTGGGCGTGCACGCGGTCGACATGCACTCCGACGGCGAGCTGGGCGAGGTGCTCGAGGTGCCGGCCGGCATCTCCGCGAACCCCGCGAGCGCCCACACCGTGGCCGCGCACGAGCACTACATCCGCATGCAGGGGAAGAAGCTGTTCCCGTTCGCCGTGCGCTCGATGGAGGACGCGACGCGCCGTTGCGCCGAGGCCGCGGGCTGGTCGCCGGGCGACATCGACCTGTTCATTCCACATCAAGCCAATCTGAGGATCATCGAGGGCGTGCGCGAGCGGCTGGGATTGCCGGCGGACAAGGCCTACGTGAACATCGAGCGCTACGGGAACACGTCGTCGGCGAGCATCCCGATCGCGCTCGACGAGTGCGTACGCGCCGGGCGGCTGAAGCCCGGCGATAAGCTCGCCATGGCGGCGTTCGGCGGCGGCGCCACGTGGGGTGCGTCGGCGATGACGTGGACGATCGCGCGGCAGCGCCCGGCCGTGGCCGCGGCGCGACATGAAAAAGTGCGCGAGGTGGTGTCGTGAAGCTCGCGTTCCTGTTCCCGGGGCAGGGTGCGCAGGCCGTGGGCATGGGCCGCGCGCTCGCGGAGCGCTTCGACGAGGCGCGCGACACGTTCGCGACCGCGGACCGCGTGCTCGGCTTCCCGCTCTCGGCCGTGTGCTGGGCCGGCCCGGCGGAGGAGCTGAAGAAGAGCGTGAACACGCAGCCCGCGCTGCTCGCACACAGCGTCGCAGCACTCCGGCTCGTGGAGGCGGCCGGGCTCGTGCCGGCGTTCGTGGCCGGCCACAGCCTGGGCGAGTACTCGGCGTGCGTGGCGGCGGGGGCGCTCTCGTTCGAGGACGCGCTCGCGCTCACGCGCACGCGGGGCCGGCTCATGTACGAAGCGGGCCTCGCGAGGCCGGGAGCCATGGCCGCGATCCTCGGGCTGTCCGCGGAAGCGGTCGAGGCGGCGTGCGCCGAGGCCGCGTCCGCCGGCATCGTGCGCGCGGCGAACCTGAACGCTCCGGGGCAGGTGGTGATCTCCGGCGAGCCGGCCGCGGTGGAGTTGGCCTGCGAGCGGGCCAAAGCGAAGGGTGCGAAGCGCGCGATCAAGCTCGAGGTGAGCGGCGCGTTCCACTCCCCGCTCATGGAGCCCGCCGCCAAGGGCCTCGGCGAAGCGCTCGCGAAGGTCACGATCCGCGACGCGCGCTGCCCGGTGATCAGCAACGCCTGGGCGAAGCCCGTGCAGGAGGCGAAGGAGATCCGGCGCGCGCTCGAAGCCCAGCTCCTCGCCAGCGTCCGCTGGGAGGACTCGATGCGCTTCCTGCTCGCCCAGGG
>Ga0070689_100000747_pt1 | contig 19861 bp, 22 predicted proteins | sample KBSS23HmetaG_FD_64669 | JGI IMG/M metagenome (GOLD analysis project Ga0070689, IMG submission 64669) | Switchgrass rhizosphere microbial communities from Kellogg Biological Station, Michigan, USA - KBS S2-3H metaG | ecosystem: Host-associated > Plants > Roots > Rhizosphere ...
CACCCCAGACGGCGACCACGGTGGCTATTCCAGTGCACTCCCCAAGGGGCCTCCGCCTCGTGTGGGGCGCGAGAAGGGGTATTCGCTCAAGCCCGTGGCTGCGCAGGCGGCTAAGGGCAAATACGGACGAAAATAGCTAGTCGGTTGATTTTGGGGGATACTGGAGCAGCTGCGCCAAAGCATTAAATGGCATGGTATCCCAATTGGCGGGCAGTCTACTAGTATCGGGGACCGGGCGTCGGTCTTGATTGATATTTTCTGGGAGCCACTTCCGGGTTCGCGAATCGAATTCCCGGCTCTTCCGGCAAAATGTGCGGGTTTGGCAAGGCGTCTGGCTGCAAGTCCAGCAAGTAAATGGCACTAGGTTTCTCTCCGCACTTGTTAAATGGATATTGCCCTGAGAACACGCAATGAGCAACCCTAACCCAACTCCCCCGCCGATCAGCGGCCGTTGGAAGCCAGGTCAATCCGGCAATCCCGGCGGCAGGCCCAAGAAGAAGCCGCTGACCGAGGCTATGCAGCGGATGCTAAACAAGCTCTCGGACGCCGAGACCGAAGCCTTGCTCAAGAGCACATTTGAGCGGGTCATGAATGGCGACATTGGGGCATTGAAAGAGGTATGCGATCGCGTTGAGGGGCGCGTTGTGACGCCATTAGAAACCACGAATGTCGTTCGCGTCGTTAGCGCCTGGGACGAGTGAGATTGTAGGTGATACCGCTTATGTGCGGTTAGCCTATAGGCCAAGAGAATACTTCAAGCCCTACCACAATCGAGAACAGCGGTTTGCGTGCATCGTTGCTCATCGTCGTGCTGGCAAGACAGTTGCTTGCATCCATGACCTACAGCGCCGAGCTCTTCTAAATCAACACGACCGCTCGCTCTATTCCTATATTGCCCCGACCTACAGCCAGGCTAAATCAACGGCATGGGATTACCTCAAGGACGCAGCGTCGCCCTATTTTGCTTATGGTGCCAAGCCCAACGAGTCCGAGCTGAAGGTCACTTATCCGAATGGGGCAGTTATCCGATTGTTCGGGGCTGATAATTACGACGCCCTGCGCGGTTTGCGCCAGGACGGATCAGTGCTTGATGAATACGCTGATATTGATCCGAGAGCTTGGACCCAAGTTATTCGACCGTCTCTCAGTGACCGCCGAGGGTTTGCTACATTTATTGGGACGCCCCGGGGGCATAACCACTTCTTCGAACGCTATCGAGATGCTGTTAAAGGACCTGCAGAATGGTTCTCAGCAAGCCTGAAAGCGTCTGAACTGGTCCCACTCTATGGCGACAAGATGCCGCCGGATGTGGCAGAGGCCGAGGGCTGGCTGACTAGCGTAGAGCTCGAACAAGCTCGCCGGCAGATGTCGGACGACTGGTATCGGCAGGAGTATGAGTGTGATTTCGAAGCCTCCATCAAGGGTGCGTACTATGGCGATCAGATGGCTGCGGCGGCCAGTGAGGGCCGCATTACCAAGGTGCCCTATGATCCGTCCAAGCAGGTCATTACGGCGTGGGATATTGGCGGTAATCGGGACGCGACGGCTATATGGTTTGTCCAGATTGTGGGCAGGCAGATATGCGTTATTGACTACTATGAAGCGGTGGGCGCGGACTCCGGGCCTCATGCGCGTTATGTGCTGGATCGGGGATATTCTTACCTACAACACTTCATTCCCCATGATGCCGGACCTGATCGTATCGGAATAGACAAAAACTACAGGGATTTTCTTGAGGGCCACGGGCTTCGTAATATCACTGTACTTCCCGTTGGCATTATCGAGCATGGCATTAACGCTGTGCGGTTATTACTTCCTCGTTGTGTATTTGATGAGTCCAAGTGTGAGCGTGGCATTGAGGCGCTTCGGATGTATCGCACCGAGTACATTGAGAAAGACGATATATTCAAATCGACGCCGAAGCACGATTGGGCATCTCATGGTGCTGATGCATTCAGGTATCTGGCTGTTGCTCTGGATAAGCACGTTTCTAGCACTAGCTTTAATCGCAAGATAAATTATCCGAAGGGATTTTATTAGGTTGGCTGAGACTGGCGTTACGCCTCGATCCAAAAACAAAATGAGCGATAGCGAGCTTAAGGCTCTGCTTGACTCGCAAAAAATGTCGGCTCTGGCCTCGGTATGGGCCAGCAAGCTCGCATCCGAGCGCGACGACGCCCTTTTGTACTACATGAATGACATGGCCAAGGACATGCCGGCCATGGATGGGCGCAGCCAAGCAGTTAGCTCTGATGTGGCGGACACCATCGAGGGGCTGATGCCGGCTCTCATGGAGATCTTCACCGGCTCCGAGGACGTGGTTAAGTTCAATCCTGTTGGCCCCGAGGATGTGCAGGCGGCCGAACAGGAGACCGATTACGTCAATCATGTTTTTATGAATGAGAACCCTGGCTTTTTGGTTCTCTACAGCATGATCAAAGATGCGCTGTTATCCAAGGTCGGCGTGGTCAAGGTTTGGTGGGAGGAAACCGAAGAAATCGAAGAGGAAACCTACCACGACCTGGATCTTGACTCGTTCGCCATTCTGACCGCCGATCAGGAAGTCGAGGTTACCGAGCACACTGAGCATGACGGCTTGCATGACGTTAAAATCTCCAAGAAAAAGAATGTTGGCAGAGCCAAATGTCTAGGCGTCCCGCCTGAGGAATTCGGCATTGAAAAAACCGCCAGAAGCCTGCGACTGCATGAGTGCAACTACTGCTTCCATCGAGTCATTATCAGCCAAAATCGATTACTTGAACAAGGTTACGACGGAGATATCGTCCAATCTCTTCCTACTTATACGGCAGTTACAATGCCAGAAGAGATTAACCGAGACACAGTTGCAGAGCATCAAAACGTCGGCAGTGAGCATAATCCGGCAGCTCGACGAGTTGAGGTTGTCGAGCACTATGTCCGAATGGATTACCTTGGCGATGGCCGAGCCCGACTTTACAAGGTAGTGACCGGCGGCGAGCAGGGGCAATTGCTCTATAAGGAAGGCAAGCTCGACTGTGAGGAAATAGACGAATTTCCCTTTGCGGCGATGACTCCGGTCATTATGACGCACCGCTTTTTTGGCCGCTCGCTTGCTGATCTTATCATGGAAGTGCAGCGTATTAAGACCGCGCTAGTCCGTGGGCTTCTCGATAATCTCTATTTGGTCAATAACGCTCGTGTTGAGGTCGCCGAATCGCACGCCAGCGACAACACTTTGGATGACCTACTTATTAGCCGCCCAGGCGGGATTGTCAGAACCAAACAGCCCGGCGGCCTTAATCCTCTGCAGGTGCAGGCAGTAGGCAACAACGTCTATCCGGCCCTGGAGTATTTCGACCAAGTGCGGGAGATGCGCTCAGGCGTCACCAAGCAAGGCCAGGGCATAGACGCCGACGCATTGCAGAACCAATCGGCTACTGCGGTCAATCAAATGTTCTCGATGGCGCAAGCCAAGATGAAATTGATTGCCCGCATATTTGCTGAGACTGGCATCCGCGACCTTTTCTTGCTTATGCATGGCCTTATTCGCCGGCATGGGCAGGAAGCCAGAACGGTCAGATTGCGCAATCAGTGGGTTCAGGTAGATCCGCGCGATTGGAAAAAGCGCAACGACATGACTGTGGATGTGGGCTTGGGTACCGGCGGCAAGGCCGAGCAAATGGCTCTGATCAATATGATCATTGCCATGCAGGAAAAAGCCTTGATGGGTGGCCTGACGAACCTAGTGACCCCGCAAAATCTTTATAATTCGGCAAAAGAACTTACCAAGATTGCGGGCAAGAAGGACACCGACACTTACTTTACCAATCCAGCTACTCAGCCCCCACCGCAAGCCCCGCCCGATCCGAAGCTGCAAATCGAGATGCTGAAGGCGCAGAGCCAGCATGATTTGCAGACTCAAAAGCAGCAGACCGAGGCCGTTCATGAGAGTGCCAAGCTTCAGGCGAATTACGCTCTTGAACAGCAGAAATTCGAGCACCAGAAGGAACTGGCGTTCCTTGAGATGGGCATGAAGCAGAAGGAGATGGAACACAAAATTGCCATTGACCATCATAAAGCCCAGCTTGACGTAGCGGTCACCCAGCAGAAAATGAGTGCGGATCGTCAGACACACGAACAAGACATGCAGCTTGCGCAAACGACGGGGAAGGTAAGTAAAGAGGGCAAGGGCAATACCCACGTTATTGTGGGTGACAAGCACGCCATGGCGCCCGTTACGGATGGCCTCAAGGGCTTGGGCGAACAGCATGCGGCTTCACTGGCGCCCATCCATGAAGCGCTCAAGCAGCATGGAGAGGCATTGCAGCACATTATGAAGTCGGCTAATGCGCCTAAGCGGCATCGCGTCCACCGTGGCAAGGACGGGCGCATTGCCGAGGTTGAGACTATTTCCTAATGCCGATTACCCATACTTTCACCTCGGCAATAGCAGATAGCGCCACCGCTGCTGCTGCAGGAGAGGTTTTACCAAGTCACTGGAATGCTAATCATACTGTTACGGGCGGCACGGGAGACGGCATTCGGCTTATAGTTACGAGCGATACCACCTATTATGTGGCCACCACTGGCAATGATACTACAGGCACTGGCACGGTTGGCAACCCATGGAGAACGATACAGCACGCTATTAATTATGTGATGTACAACATCACGGCCGAAGGGGTCACCATAACGATCCAGGTGGCTGACGGCACTTATGCCGAACAAATCTTTTTAGGACCGCATCAAGTTTTTTCGCCGAGCGGGACGTATGGCGTTCCACTGCTCAACCTTAACACTACCGCTACGCCAGGCAATGTCGTTATAGCTCCCACGACGTCAACCACCGCCGAATTCGCTGCTATTTTGTGTATTAATTCTAGGTGGCAAATTGGCGGAGCGTTTACCGTTACAAATGGCGCGTCGGGATGCTTCTCTCCCTTTGCGGCAGTTAACGATGGGCACCTTTGTTTTGGTACGGATGCCGCGGCCATAGACATTATCATAACTGACTATTTTGATGGTTTTACAGACTGTGAAAACAGTTCGTCGGTTCAGTTCGGCGCCGCCGCGGCGTCTACGATAGCCATTCAGAGTACGTTAGGAACGTGGATGCTATGCGATGTGGATTCGCACATCGTCACCAATCAGAATTTAGATGTGAATTTCGCTGTTGATCCGGGGTTCACGGGATCGTCGTTTGCGTCCGGAATGTTTGAAGTCGGCAGAGGCGGCGGCGCCAGCGTATTCTTGGAGAATACATGGTCTGGTGCCACGCCGGCGGCGGCGGGGACCTCAGTCGTTCAGGGACAATCCCGGCTGTTCGATAAAAACACATATCAACCTGCGGCGAAATACAACGTCGACCAGTCATCGTGGTACAATTACATTTGTGGGTCGTCATCACAAACATTGGTGACAGAGCACACCAATTATGCGAAGTCTTTTACCGGGATTGGGTTGCGAGATTTTTCTGGTGGTTACGATGTATGGGAAATTGATATTTTTGCCCACGGGGCTCAATCCGGAACAGGGAACCTTGCCTTTTATAACAGCACCGCAAACACCGAGCCGCTACTTATAACGAGCGACGCTAAGCTCCTGACCTATTCTGCCGGCGTTTTTGCATGGAATAACCACGCCTCTGCGGCGGAAAGCGCCGCCCCTGACACTGGGCTATCCCGGACGGCTGCGGCCACGGTTGCGATGGGCAATGGGACGCAGGGTGATTATTCCGGGACGCTGCTTGTTTCGGCGGTCGAAAATGACGCAGGAAATCTTAATCTAAAAGCCGACTCTGCCGGGCCGGCAGAGACGCGAGTGCTGATCTCCACTCTCGGGCCGGAGTCATTCCCTACCGTCAGTCATTATTATCCGGCTGGCAGCATATTCCGCAATGGCGAGGTCGGCGTCCTCGGCACTAACGATGTGTTTTTTCAAGGCAGCCCCGGAAGCGGGAATGGCTACACCTACATGGAGGATTACGGCGGCCTCGGTATGGCGCTCGGCACCGGACAGATTACCCCGGTTTTGTTCCGACCCAATCGCACGGATGTTGCTCGCGCTGACGGGCAGGGGTTGGTGGCAAACACAGGTTTTGGTTTCACGGCAACGCCGGGCACTATCGCATCCCTCCCTGCCGCCCCAACGGCCGGGATGATTGCTGCCGTCAACGATGCACTGGGTCCAGCCGTTGGCGCCGCAGTGGCGGCGGGCGGGGCGGCTTTCGCTGCGGTATGTTATAACGGGGCGGCTTGGAAAGTGTTTGCAGTCTAGAGGGACAAATGACGGACACAACTTTGTTTTTTCGTAACGTGGCGGCCCGGGTCGCTGATTTCATCAACACCCTGGATGACGTTAAATTGCTGGCCGATATGATCGCAACGGATAGCTTCCTGTCCGGCCAAGCGGCGACAGCAGCGCAAGCATCCAACCGCAAAGACCTCACGGCCGCGGATTTCGACAATTTCAATGCGGCAGTGCAATTGCTCACCACGACGCTTAACTCAATTAACCCATCGGTGAATACCGGCGGCGCCGTCAAGCTCGCGTTCTACAAGATGAAATAAATGGCCACCGCCTTCCAGTCTAATGCGTTCCAGAATAACGCATTCCAGATTGAGGGCGGGACTCAGCGTGTTGTCGGCTGGGGTGGCGCTCCCGGCAAGCGGCGGCGTTATAGGCCCGAAGTCCTTGAAGAGCTTTTAAGACAGCAAAAAGAAAGCGGCCCGTTTACGCGGGAACGTTTCGAGGAGCTGATTGCGCAGACCAAAGCCAAGGCCGAAACTGCCAAGAACAAGCCGCTTCGGAAGGCTCTCCGGGCCGTAGTCGAAGAGACTGATTTAATACCTGAAGAAATCCCTCCGGACCCGCGGCTATTCCTAGCCATGGAGGCGGCAGTTCGGGCGACATCCGTCAAATACGCCCTGGACGCCGCTCGGCACGCCGAAGCAATAGTCCGGGCCTATTGGGAAGAGATTGAAAGAGACGATGAGGAAGTCTTTGCCCTCTTGTTTTGATAATAAAATAGACTTCCTGGAGCGTGTCGAAAAAGAATTCGATGCGCTTGCAAAAGATTGGCGCATTCTTAATGACGGTAGTTGGTATGCGCGACGCATAGATCAGCTTGATAAAATATTAGAGTTTCACGGAGTCTTTGAGAAATGCGCAAAAGCTTATGGCGATGGATGAAGTCAAAATAGCTATCGCCCAAGACCGGGGAATCAGAGCCCAGGCCCTATTAGACAATTCATTATTGCAAGAATCGTTCGCTTATCTGGAATCCGAATATCTCAAGGCCTGGCGCAACACGAAGGTCAAGGAAACTGACCATCGCGAGAAGTTTTGGCAAGCCATTCAGATACTCGGCATCATTCAGGAGCATCTAAAGAAATTTGTCACTGACGGCAGGGTGGCCGCAATGGACCTTGCCAGATTAGCAGAAGAAGCAAAGAGGAAGAATGTCAGAAGCATTTGAACCGCAGGGCGACCAGCCGAGTGCACCGCCTGTCGAGGTTGTACCTACTTCGTCCGATACGCCGATTTCAGCCCGCGACGCAGCCGCAGCACTAAGCCAATACCGCTGGAAGCGCGATGCGCGTGAGGAAAGGGGTGAATCCCCAAGCGAATTTAATGATAGAGCCCGTGCGGCTCTCGCCGAACATGGCGTGGCTCGCAGCAATGAAGAATTAACCGCAGAACCGGGAGGCGACCAGCCCCCTCCTGCGGATCCGCCCGAGGCAGCTGAAGCGGCAGAAGAACTGCCCCCAATCGAGCCGCCCCGGTCATGGTCCAAAGAGGAGAAAGAGGAATTCAATTCCTACCCTCGCGAACTGCAGGAACGTCTTGCAAGACGCGAACAGGAACGGGATGCCGGACTCCGCAGAGGACAAAACGAAACCGCTGAACTGCGCAAGGCTGTAGATGCCGAGCGCCAGCAAATGGAGCAACTCAGACAGCAGTACGAACAAGCACTACCTTCAATACTCGCGACGCTACAGCAGACGCAAATGGGCGAGTTCTCGGACATCAAAACTTTTGCCGATGTCGAGAAGTTGGCGAATGAGGATTGGGCTAGATATCTCCGCTTTGACGCACACCAAAAGAAGGTCTCGGCGATCAATCAGGAGATCCAGGCCACTCAGCAGCGCCAATTGCAGCAGTATCAGTCTGAATGGACCAAATGGGCAAAAGCTGAAGATGACAAGTTCATGCAGGCTGCGCCGGAAATGGCCAATAAGGAGACTGCTGAGAAAGCAACTAAGGGTGCCCGCGATCTGCTCAATAATCTAGGCTTTTCGAACGACGATATTGAGAATCTATGGAGCGGCAAGAACAATCTAAGTCTCCGCGACCACAGGACTCAGTTGTTGATCCGGGATGCCGCGCGCTATCGCGAAGCGAAGGCCGCAGTGCCGAGGGCTGCTGTTCCCAAGCCTGTTCCTAAAGTTCAGCGACCAGGAACCCCGGTTGAGAGAGCATCTGATGTGGATGCCCAACTCTCTGCCATGAACAAGAGATTAGATAGCGGCGAAGCAAGCTGGAAAGAAGCGGGCGACTATCTGGTCGCTCTACGCTCAGCGCACCGCAGATAAGGATTAGAAAGTGACACTCGCAACAGGTGCCTTGGCCTCGTATGAGTCCATCGGCAACCGCGAAGACCTCGCGGACATTATCTATCGTGTAGACCCGACCGATACCCCGTTCATGACGGGCATTGAGAAGGCCCGCGCAACTGCTGTCAAACATGAATGGCAGACGCAGGCTCTTGCTACTGCGTTGACTACCAACGCGGTGCTCGAAGGCGACGATATCAGTGGTGGCGATTCCGCGACCGTTACCGTGCGCCTTTCCAACTATGCGCAGATTTCGAGAAAAGTGCCAATCGTTACCGGAACTGAACAGGCCATTGACAAGGCCGGCCGCGGCAACGAAATGGCCTATCAGGAAATGCTCAAAGGGTTGGAACTCAAGCGCGACATGGAAGGCTCGTTGATTGCCTCCACGTCCGGCTCGACCGTTGGTTCTGACAACAACATCCGGCGCCTCGGCTCGGTTCTTTCTTGGACCCGCACCAATACCAGCGCTTCGACCGGCGCCACCACGGGCGCTGACCCGACTGGCTCGGACGGCTCTGGCGTGCGCACCAACGGCACGCAGCGGGCGTTCACCGAAGCGCAGCTCAAGAGCGTGCTGCAGGGCGTGTGGGTCTCGGGCGGCAAGCCCTCGACCATCATGACCGGCTCGTTCAATAAGCAGGTGTTTTCGACGTTCACCGGCCGCAGCTCGCCCATCGAGCAGGCGGCAACGAAGAAAATCACCGCCGGCGTTGACGCCTATGAGTCGGACTTCGGCGTGCTCAGGGTCATTCCGAACCGTTTCCAGCGCCAACGTGACGTGCATGTGTTCCAGATGGATCTGTGGGCCGTTGCCTTCCTTAACGGCCGGCGCATGGTCAGTGTCCCGCTCTCCCAAACGGGTGATAGCGTGCGGCGTTTGATTCTGTCGGAATACACGCTGGAAAGCCGCAACGAAAAGGCTTCGGGTCTCGTTACCGACCTGACCACCAGCTAATAGGAGGATAACCGATGTCCTCGATTTATAGCTGGGACCAGAGCGAGAGTGTCCTAACGGCGACTACCACCACGGTGGTCGCCAATACGGATCCCGTTTTGTACAAATCCACGTCTGACGCCAGAATGCGCCAGACCAATGTCGGCAATATATCGGCGAAACAGGCATTCGAGACGATTACCACTTCGACGGCAGCAGGGTTTCTAACCTTGTCACCCATCGGGGTGAGTCTCGTCACCGGATCGGCTACAGGTGCGGTTGCTCTTATGCCGCTTCCCACGTCTGCCGGTCTTTATAAGTCAATCGTGATGGGGACTTCAACCACCACGGCGTTCCAGGTTATTTGCCCGTCTAGTTCGGTTGCTATCATCACCACGGGCACCTCGACCAACACGCTTGTTCCTCGCCTGCAGGTTTTGCTCGGCCAACAGGGGGCCTACCTCGATCTGATGTCGATTTCGACTTCAGCATGGCTAGTGACTGGCCAGTCGATTGGCGCGGGAGCAATCGCGTACACGACTACGACTTCCACTTAACGCGGAGAAGATTGTGCAGGATGGTCAGACGGAACGCAAAATAGCAATCCTTGGCAGCGCCGCTTCTTCGGTCGGATTGGCGCCCATATATGATCCATCTTGGGAAATATGGGCGTGCTCTCCAGCCAACAAAGGAATAGCCCGCTGCGATGTCTGGTTTGAACTGCACAATCCTACAGTAAAGGTTCGAGAGGGGCTTACGGAATGGCTGGAATATCTAAAAAAACAGCCAATCGTCTACATGCAAAGGGCATATCCGGATTTTCCGAATGCCAGAGAGTACCCTCTCGGCCATATGCTGCAGAAGTGGGGTCCATTTTGGTGGACCTCACAACTTTCCTACATGATGGCATTGGCGATTGAGCAAAACCCCAAGGCCATCGGTATCTACGGCGTCGATATGGCGGCCAATTCTGAATATAATCAGCAACGGCTGGCGATGCAGTTTTTTATCTATCATATCGTCACCCAGACCAATATCGAGCTAGTTGTGCCACCGGAGTCGGACATCCTAGAGCCGGCACCGCTGTATGGCTATAAGGAGTCTTCACGCCAGTGGCGGAAATATCACGCCAGAATGCTCGAATTGCAGGGACGCATTGGCAACCTCAAAGCGGAGGCTGAAGCCAAGCAAAAAGAGGCCGCGCATTTGATCGGCGCCCTCGACGATATGGAATACAATGTTAGTCATTGGGCCAACCGAATGGACTTTGATTGGCCCCAAGCACAGACAAAATCACCGGGCGAAGCACTGCCCACTTAAACAATATATTCCTGGAGGGAATAGTGGCCTATCCTGTTTATTACCCATTCAAGACCCGTGTTCTTACGGCAACGTCATCCACCACGCCATCGCCGACCTGCTTTGTCGTTGTTCCTGCCAGGGCCAAATACGTTCAGGCGATGATTACCACTGACGCACGGCTCTCGCATACTGCGGCAACCAATCAGGTGGATATCAGCATCAATGGTTCCACCATGGCGACTATGGGTGACTTCGCTGTTACCACATCCACGGGCAACGTTGTCACTACCGTTGTGCCGACCACGTTCAGCACTATCCTCAATGCCGGCGATGTTCTCGGCACTTGGGGATCGAGTGTCGCCGGTCTTGTAGTTACCCACATCCTGCAGGAGTTCTAAGCGTGGCCAATTATCAGTTTCGACAATCCTCGTCGAAGCCGGTGCGCTATCAGGTCTTGCAGTATAACTCTGCAACCTGTTTTAGCTCGAGCTTTGGACCGGGAGTGCAGCAAATCCGGGTAATGTCGCAGCTCGCCGGCTGGGGCACTATCAATCAGTCTACTGCCGATTCCATCATCGCCAGTTCAGGCGGTGGCGTGGGTATGGTCATTCCTGCTGCTACTAGCGGCGGCGAATACTTTACAGTGCAGCAGGGACAAATTTTCGTGTTCTCCTCCACATCCACGTCTACCGGAGCATGCAGCGTGACGGAGATGAGCTAAGCATCGTAACGGCGGATAAGGGCGTGTAGTGACCCCACGGGGGCACAAATAGTGCCAGCCTCTATCTTAACCTCTTCAGCTCTGATTATATATATCTCCTGATATTCCAGGGAGGTAAAATAGTCGGTATTATTGAGGAAGGGCGCGGAGGCTCGCAAATCGGGCACTCCTCCACCATAAACATTCCCAAGTAGGCTGCGGAGTGTTCTATATTTGTAGCCAGGGAGGGGTCGCCCATCGCAAGGTAACCATCCTGGAGGGCACCAATTGGGAATGGGCCATTCCATGAGCCTGACGGGCATCAGGGAGTCGAATTTGACAATCGCGGGCGTGGCTAGGGCCCCCAAGAGAAAGCCGCGACGGTCAAGCATCCGGTGAATATAGGACAAATGGAAAAAGAAGTCGAGACCCATTTAGCTCTTGAAGGCGATGATCTTGTCATCCGCACCTATCAAGATGCGCAGGACATCGCCGACAGGGCTAAGATGCTCCGCGAGCAGCCCAACCGTGGGGACTTTCACCATAAGTGGTCGCTCCCGAACGCCCTTGTAGTAGACTTCTTTAATAAGTATTGCGGCGAGGTAAATGGCGCCGTCAAGAACATGGATGCGGAGTTCTGGGCCTGGGTGGACAAGAAGATGCAAGACCCACAGTATAAGGTCTTTTGGTGCCATGACCCACAAAGCCAAGGCAGAGTAGGCTTTGGACGTTAACTTTTATCGTGGCGCAACGGTTTCATTTTCGGACGGCAACCGCAAGCTAATCTGCGATCCGTGGTTGATAGACGGTATCTATTACGGGGCGTGGGCACATTACCCCGCCTATACCGAAGAGGATTGGGCGAGGGATAAGCCGGAAGAGGCCGATTATATCTATATCTCGCATATTCACCCCGATCATTTCGACCCAGTAACCCTTGGCCGGCTTAAGAAAGACAAGAAGGTTATTATTCATAGCTTCGTTAGTAAGTTTCTCAAGCGCAAGATCGAAGCTTTGGGGTTTGAGGTTATCGAGCTAGAAAATGGGGCGGCATTTGAAATAGCCCCCAACTTTAGACTTCGGGTGTTTGCCGCGGACAATTGCGATCCTTCTGCTTGCAGTTCCTTTTTCAAGTGCGGCTCTGACAAAACTGCACAGATTGATAGCATGGGGATTATCGAGGCTGGCAACATAGCGATTGCCAATATCAATGATTGTCCATGGGGGCTTGGTCATAAGCTCGCGCGGCAGCTCGGGCATGAATACCGCATTGAGGCGGCTTGTTTGGCTCATGGCTTGGCTGGTGCATTCCCGCAGTGTTATGATTTGCCTGACGATTTTAAGGCCGAATGCGCTGAAAAGCGGATGGAACAATCGTTGAAGCTAATGCTGCGCTGGATGGTGGCGCTGCGCACTTACAAGGTGTTGCCCTTCGCCGCTGGCTATCAGCTTTGCGGCAAGCTCGCTGGGCGCAACAAGCATCGCGGCATACCTCCGCCGGAGATGGCAAGGGATGTCCTGATGGACGTTGGAGCCGAGCCAATTTGCAATTTCACCATCCTTGATGGGGTGGACGCTTATATCACGGACGTACTGAGTAAGCGGAAATTGGACTATGAAATGGATCCTATGCCGGAGGATCAGGAGGTATTAGATTTGCTGCCGGCGGCCTATAAGCGGCTCAATGCCAAGCGCAAAGAACTGGATTATCGCGGCAAGGCTACAGTCCACATCCGGCTAAACGATAAGCGATGGTTTGTAATACCGCCGATTGGGGATCCGTTTTACCGGGAGAAGGGCGAGCCAGTAGAGCCGTATGTCGAGATAGAAACCGACCCCCGCCTACTCTCTAGGCTACTTTCCGGGCCATCTCGAGCGCATTGGAACAACGCTGAGATCGGCTCGCATCTGACATTTAACCAACACGGCCCTGGCGATTATGGGCTTTCTCTTTTGATGAGTTCATTTCACGCATGAGCTTGGACACATACGCCAATTTCAAGACGGCGATAGCAGACCATCTCGCCCGCGACGACTTAGCCGACCAGATTACCGATTGCATTACGCTATTCGAGTCCGAAGCTGCGCTAGAGCTGTTTCGTGAGCGCCGCGCGCAGGGAACCATAGTATATCCCCCGCAGGGCACAGCGACTATTGCAACAATCTCGGGCGCTGCAGCCAATTCCAGCGGCGAAATCAGGCTAACGGTGGACAGCAGCAGCTCCATTACCACGGGCGACGAATGGCTTGTCCAGGGTGTTGAGGGAACGACAGAGGCTAACGGTCGCTGGATCTTGACTGTCGTAGACAGCACGACCGTTGACCTCGATAATTCCACTTTTACCAATACTTATACTAGCGGCGGGACAATAACAGATTTCGGCACCCTGCTGGTCCTCCCGAGCGATTATTTGGGGTGGCAGCGGGTAACATGGCTGGGGCAGCCTTCTGTCGACCTGGAATATGTTGAGCCGGCCTTGTTCAGCACCGAATATGCGGGTAGCGATACCAATGTTACCCCCGGGGCTCCGCGGGTCTTTACTATCGAGGGTGGCGGCCTTTATATCAAGCCTGCCGACCATTCTACGCATGTGGAACTTCTTTATTACAAGAAGACCAGCTCCCTCTCGAGCCAATTGAATTGGCTATTTACAGAGCAGGTGGACTGCTATTGGAATGGCGTGCTTGAGCAGGTTTATGAATATCTAAAAGACTATGAGCAGGCCGCACATTACGGTGCCGCCAAGCAGAAAAGTTTTGATGAAATCAAGATGGAGCGCTTCAGGGAGCCGAACAACCTGCGTATCCGCGTAGATCGCAGTCCCTACGGTGCTACACCCTGATGTTTCTGCCCTTCGGTGAATATCGGCCGGATGTAGCGGATTTTGAGGGACAACATAGTAAGAACGTGCTTAATGTCGTCCCCCGCGGGGATGGTTATGGGCCATTTAAAGACTTGGCGGCTTATACGGGCGCCCTCTCCGCAGCCTGCCGTGGCATATTCTATGCGCTGAAAAATGACGGCAGCGTAGCCATCTTCGCGGGCACGTCGACAGCTCTTTGGCTGCTCAATAATACGACGCAAACTTGGACAAATGTCAGCCGTAGTACTTACGGGGCGCTGACTAACAACCGCAATTGGTCGTTTGTCCAGTTCAATAACTTTGTCATTGCCACGCAGGGCAATGACAATGTGCAGGTGTATGACCTAACGTCGTCCACCCTCTTTGCCGATCTCGCTGGCTCTCCTCCCCGCGCCGATTATGTAGGTGTGGTTAACCGTTTTCTGGTGCTTTCTGGGATCGCCTCTCCTAATGTGTACCGAGTCCAATGGAGCGGCCTGAACGCTACCACGACCTGGGATAACATCACCAATCAATCTAACTATCAGGACATGGCTGACGGTGGCATTGTCCGCGGTGTCATGGGCGGCGAGTATGGTATTATCTTCCAGGACCGCTCTATTAGGCGGATGATCTATCAGCCGGGGTCGAGCTTGATCTTCGGTATCGACCGTATCTCGCTAGATGATGGCTTGCTTGCCCCCTATTCTGCAGTGCAGGCCGCTGGCAACACGTTCTTTCTAAGCCCGCAAGGCTTCAAGATGATGGCGGCGGGCGGGGGCTATCCGCAGCCAATCGGCAAGGAGAAGATTGACCGCACGTTTTTTGCTGACGTTGATATAAACAATCTCCAATTGATAATGGGGATCGCCGATCCTGCCCAGCAGCGCGTTTATTGGACTTATAAGTCCATGGGCGGCCCATCTGGGAATTTCGACAAGATCTTGTGCTATGATTACGCCCTGGAACGCTGGTCACTAGTTCTGCATTCTGGTGAGGTTCTGGCCACTCTAGCCCAGCCCGGATTGACACTAGAGCAGGTAGACGCGGCCTATAGCACCGGCTCGCCGGTCTCGCTAAGCTCGGTAACCACCTCGACATCGGCCATTATTTTTGGACTTGTGGGTCATGGCCTTACCGCGGGACAGGGGATTTATTTCCCCAATGCGTTAGTCGGGCTTACGGCGAACACGCCCTATTATGTTAAGTCGGCCTCGCTGGATTCAAGCTCGTTCCGGGTGGCCTCTACGGGCGGCGTAGGAAGTCTGGAGGGCGCTGCAGTTGGGACAACCTCGACCAGCACGGGTGGATCCGGGACGTATGTCGTCAGCAATATCGACACTCTATCCATCGGCAGCCTCGACAATATCGCCATCTCGGCCACGCCGCAACTTGCCGCAGTGGATGTGAACCATAAGGCTGGATTCTTTACCGGATCTAACTTAGAGGCCACGCTGCAAACTGCGGAGCATGGCGATGGGCAGAGACGGATTTTCGTTCGTGGTTTTAGGCCGACTACTGATAGCACCGACTGTTTTGGGCACTTAACAATCCGCGAGAAGCAAGGTATTGCCACAAGCACGACCACTGAATTGGAGGTTAACGCTATTGGCATGGTGCCGCAGCGCAGGTCTACGCGCTATGCCCGGGCGGTTTTACGCATTCCCGCAGGTCAGACGTGGACATTTGCGGCGGGTGTTGAGCCAGATGTAGGTGAGGAAGGTATCCGGTGACGATCAAGGAGACTTATCTTGATCCTGCCGAAAAGAACCCTATTAAACAAAACTCGGTTTCGCGCCAGTTATTGGAATATGCGTCCAACCGTCCAGCCGCAAGCATTCTTGACTTCGCTGGTAATGGCGATGGTACTACGGACAATACCAATGCGTTGACAAAAGCATTTGGCAGCGGCGCTGCGGAAATTTACATACCCCAGGGGACGTTTCTGCTTTCGTCAACTGTCTTAATACCGGCGGCGGTCCGGCGGTTTGGCGGTTCAGGCACCATTCTCTGGGGCGGCGCAGCGTCCAATGTCCCGGTGGTCTACACTGACGGTACCGATGCACTGGAAATATACGGTCTCACGTTTAATGCGCCTCGGGCTGCGGGCGGTCCATATTGCATTGGGATTTTCGACGGGACCGCGACGACTAAAAATCTTTATATCCATGATATTCGGTTTGTGCATGCGGGGTCGCGCGCTATTTACGGCATCTGCACTGACGCGAACAGCAATAATTTCATTATAGAAAACATCCGCGTCGATGATTTTGACGTTGGGGCAATCGCGCTGACTTCGCTTGGCGATATTGCGGTCAGAAATTCTCAGCTCGTCGGTGACGGTGCCGCCACAGGACATTGCCTTGCTCTTCAGACTACCGGCAAGGTAACAATCACCGGCAATTATGTTTATAAGCATCACGGCTTGTTCGGGATTGTAGTTAGTGACGCCGGACCTGGAACGCTCATAAGCAATAATAATGTTATCGACGGCGGGGTTGACTGCATTTCGATAAACGCGGACACTGCAGATGTTTCTGATTTTGCAATATCTAATAATATTATTGCCAACCCCACTGTGACGCCATTGGATTTGGGCATTGGCATCAACGCGCTTCCTAATCGCACCATTAGCCGAGGCACAGTAAAAGGAAACTATATCCGCAACCGGTGGCACGGAGCTGTTGTCCTTGCCGCCGTGAATGGCGCGGGGACTGTCAAGAGTATCGAAGTAGCGGACAATTTTTGCATTGATCCGTATCTACATGATGTTGCGGGCAATGCTGCTATCGTATTGCAGAGTGATGGTGCCGTTGGTGGCATTGTCGGGACGGCTTTGGAGCCTAACATCGTTCGGAACAACTGGATTATTTCAACCGATGGCGTGCTTAAATACGCTGTCGCTGAAACTACGGCTGATGGAACGGTCGATTATACGGTTTGCGGTGACAATTTTGTCAAGGGCGAAGCTACCGGGCTTTATAGGCTGGTCGGAGCGCATTCTGTCTCAGGAATGCCGGAAGTTAGACCTTCGGCCACGACCAAAACGACCAATTACACGCTTACCGACAATGACGCTGAACTAATTTTCAATGCAGGGGCCACGGCAGTTGTGACCCTCCAGTCGGCGGCCAATTACCCAGGTAGGGTTTTGCATATCAAGACGGTAGCCGCGCAAGCGGTACAGAGTTCCACGACCAACGTGGTAGCCCTAGCCAGTACGACAGCCAGTACTGCCATTCTGACGGCCACTGCAGGTAAATGGGCGCGGCTGAAGTCCGATGGCACGCAATGGGTCATTATGGCCTCTAATTGATGGAGGCGCTTTGTGTTGGCCCCGATCATATCCGATCCATTTGGCCTCATGTACGAGAAACTGTTAAACGGGCAATTGACCGGGGGTATACTGACTGGAGTTGTGTTGAGCCTAATCTATTTGATGGGCTCTGGCTCCTCTGGATCGCCTGGGACGGGGAAGAAATAAAGGGCGCATGTGTAACAAGCCTCGCGGGTGATGCTTGCGAGATCATTGCCTGCGCCGGCCATGACATCCGGTCATGGGGTCATCTGATAGAAGAAATCGAACAATATGCCCGCAACGAGGGCAGGAAACGCACAAGGATAATTGGGCGCCAAGGCTGGATTCGGGTACTTCCCGAATACAAGCTCAAGGCCGTGGTGCTTGAAAGGGCTTTATAAGTGTCCACTTCTTCACAGCAGACAGGTACGCAGCAGCAGACGCAGAGCCAATCTGCGCCTTGGGCTCCGACCCAGCCGGCATTATCCGGCATTATTGACAGCCTCAACCGGCTAAAGACTACGCCGACTGCCAATCAAACGGGCGCGGTGAATAACTTGAATACTGCGGCGCAAAGCATTCCCAATCTCGGGCCTGCCGCAGAGGGTGCCGCATCGGGGGCACTGGGCGTTCCCAGTTGGCTGCAAGGCTTGTTCAATAACTATCAGAGCGGCGTGCAGCCATTTACTGATCCGAAGAACCTCAACCCCATGAACACACCGGGGTTTGAGGATGCCCTGAACTATCAGAAGCAGCAGGTTACGGACCAAATAAACGGCCAATTCGCTGGTGCTGGGCGTGATCTTTCCCCGGCCAATTCCAGGGCACTCGGTTATGGTCTCGGCGGTGCAATCGCCCCCGCTATCGCCAATCAATATAACGCCAATGCTGACCGGATGTCCGGTATCTTGGCCAGTGTCTTTGGTGCTGGCAATACAGCGGCTAATAGCGCCCTGGGTGCTTATAACACGGGCACTGGAATTCTAGGTCAGATTCCCGGCCTGGCCACCGCGGCGCCACAGGCGCAGCTACAGGCTGCCCAGACGCAATTCGGTTTGCCCTACAGCAACCTCGGGACAAAAGAAGGCATGATCCTGCCGATTGCCGGCTTGGGCGGTCAGACTTCGGGGACGGCGAGCGGGTCGCAGAATACTGTCAATAATCCATCACCTTATGCGATGGCTCTCGGCGGTCTTAATCTGGGGGGCAATTCCATTGGCGGGTCACTCTTTAGTAATATCTTTAATTCGCTCGGGAAGGCTATATCATAATGCCTGGGCTCTTTGAACCGCAGGGCGGTCGTGGATTATTCGGCGGCCTTTCTGATTTTTTCACGGGGCTTGGTGCCGGCGTCAATCCGCGACCTTATGAGATTGACCAGCAGCGCCAGCAACAGCAAGCAACATTTAATGCCTTAATGCCGCTTGTGGGCAATAATCGCGATTTGGCGGCTGCTGCAACCCTGCAGCCTGAAATCCTCAAACAAATTGCGCCCGAGCTTAATCAGGCACCCAAGCTTCAAGAAATAGGGTCCGATCCGCTTACAGGGCAAAAGAATTTTGGATTCTACCGAGGGGGGCCCAATCCGTCACTAACGGCTGCTACTATTCAGCAACCCGGCGGAGGCGCGACTGCTCAGCCTCAATTAGGTATGGATGCTCTTAGAAAGGCAGCGGAAGGGGGTATTCAGGGTGAAGACCTTTATAGGTTCTTGCCGCCTGATACGGGTAATATGGTTCGGGCCGTTCTTGAGGGGCGTCAATCTATTCCTCCATCATGGACGCGGCCTAATTCGCCGGGATATGCAATTCTCGACGCTGCCCACATTATTGACCCAAGTGCGGATATAAACAATCTGCAGGGCCGCAATACTTATGTCCGCAATTACATGAACAAACAGCGGGCTATGCTCGGCGGGCAACTAACATCATTTGATAAAACCTTGGAGCATCTTGTAGAAGTTACGGACGCCGCTATCAAGGTCAAAAACAAAGAGCTACCGGGGGCGCTCGGGAATATTCCCGGCTCCACGGGGGCGGCGAATATCGTCAATGCAATTGGCAATTCAAAACAAGTTAATGCCGAGGCGGTCAACAAGCTTCTAAATGAGGCCAATATCTATTCAGGCGAGCTTGTTAATTATCTAACCGGCGGCAAGGGCGGGGAGGGTGAGCGTCGCGAATATGC